>Ga0315275_10007942_pt1 | contig 10302 bp, 10 predicted proteins | sample YL17G03_0_MG_FD_205557 | JGI IMG/M metagenome (GOLD analysis project Ga0315275, IMG submission 205557) | Sediment microbial communities from Yellowstone Lake, YNP, Wyoming, USA - YL17G03_0 | ecosystem: Environmental > Aquatic > Freshwater > Lake > Sediment | place: USA: Wyoming | collected...
GGCGATGACCACGCCCGCGCGCCTGCCCGATTTTTCGAACGAGACGAGCTTCACGCGTTCACCTTTCGGTCCGTGCGCCGGCGGCCCGGGTACCGGCGGCCGGGGGGACGGCGAGCGCTTCGACGCGCCTCGCGAATTCGGAAGCGTCGATGAACCCCGTCGCTCTGAGCTCCGCGCGCTCGTTCCCGGCTCCGTCGATGAAGATGATAACCGGAATCCCTCGGACCCGATAATCGTTTTTTATCTTGGTCTCGACCGCGCCAGGCCTCGTGAGGTCGACCCGCAGGGGGACGAACCTGGCGGAGAGCCTGACGACTTCCGGATCAATGAAGGTCTTCTTGTCGAGCTCGTGGCACAGGAGGCACCACGCGGCCGAGAAATCGATGACCACGCTCTTTCCTTCGCGCGCGGCGCTGAGGAACGCCTCCTCGCTGAACGGCTGCCAGGCGATTCCCTGCGGCTTCACGTCCGCGCCGCCGCGTATCGCCGGAAAAACGAGAAACGCCGCGCCCAGGGCGACGCCTGCGATTCCGACGGTGCGTTTCAGAACCTTGAAGCCCCGGCCCGCGGCGGCCGTCCGGTCGATCCAGCCGAGATATATTCCTCCGGCAATCGCGATCGCTGCGTAGCCGATCGAGACGAGCCTCGGCCCCATGAGATGCCGCACGAAGTAGAGCGCCATCGCGACGAGGACGAATCCGAAGATCTTCCGCACCCAGATCATCCAGGCGCCCGAGCGCGGGAGTCGAGCGATGCTTCCCGAGAGCGTTCCGAGAACGAGGAAGGGCGCTCCGATGCCCCATGCGAGCGTGAAGAACATGAGAAACCCGAGGAGCGGCTTGCCCATCTCGCCGACATATGTCAGAAGAGCGAGCACGGCGGGGCCGATGCACGGCGCCGCCACGATCCCCATCGTGAGCCCCATGACGACCGCCCCCGCGTAGCCCTGCCGCGCCGAGCCCGTTCGGCGGGCGAGGAACATCGGCATCCGTATCTCCCAGAGCCCGAACATCGAAAGGGCGAGCGTGATAAGGATAGCCGCCAGCAGCAGCACGACGAACGGGTTCTGGAGGGCGGAGCCGAAAAGACTCCCCGTCATCGCGGCGATGGTGCCGAGAACGCTGTACGTTATCGACATGCCGAGGACGTAGAGGAGGGCGAGGAGAAAGGCGCGCGACTTTCGGCCTCCGGCCTGGCCGCCGAAATAGCTGATCGTGATCGGGATTATAGGATAGATGCAGGGTGTGAAGCTGAGGCCGAGCCCGATGAGGAATATGGAGAGAAGAACAAGTGCGAGCCCCCGCTCCGCGACCATCTTCCCGAAGTCCCAGGCGCCCGGCGAGGCGGCCTCGATGCCGACCGCCTGCCCCTCCCTGTCGGTGAAGGGAGGCTTCGAGAAAATCTCCGCATCGAGCTGCTCGACCCCTTCGTCGAGCGCTCCGACGCGGAGCGTGTCGTCCGTGGAAGCGCTCGCGGGCTCGACGCACGTGAGGTTGTTGCAGCCCTGGTACCGGAGCGTCGCCGTGATCCGGTACGAACCCGGCTTGACGTTCTCGCCGATGCGAACGACCGCGCCGAATACTGCGACGCCGTCGTAGAGGGCCATCTTCGTCTCGCTGATATCGAGCTTTCTGAGAACGGGCGCGGGATAGAGGAGGCGCACGATCTCAATCCCGGGGCCCGCCTGCACCTCGAGCACCGTCGGTATGAGGTAGCTCTCGAGCGGCTTGTCGGCGTTGATGTGCCATCCTTCGGCGATCTGGGCCGTGATCGCGACGTATCCGACGGAGCCCGCGTGGAACACCGAGAGTGAATGGCTCATGTCCGCCGTGACGAGCGCCTCTCCGGGGAATATCATCCCCTGGGCCGCGCCGGCGCGCGGAGCGAGGAACATCGTGAAAAAGGCCAGGATGATCGCCGGCCGAATGCCGCCTATCAGTCGCGATCTGAACCGGAACACGTGGTCTCCTTCCTGCTCAACGATGATACCTGAAGATGTAAACCCCGCCGGAGGCGCTCGCCGCGTACACGAAATCATCGTCCGCGAATATCCCGCGAGCGTCGTCGGCCGTGTCGTACCATGCCGCCAGCGCCGGTTTCCGGGGATTCGAGATGTCGATCGCGGCGACTCCCTTCGTGTGGGCCGCGGCGAAGAGCGTCTTTCCGCGGGCGAAAACTTCGCGCGTCACGGTCTTGAGCGGAAGCGAGGCGATCACGCGGGGATTTTTCCTGTCGGCGACGTTGACGATGATGATGCCTGCGCCGCCGTCCGCCAGAAAGGCCGTGTCCCCCGCGACGAAGCAGTCGCAATTCCAGCCGGGCGTGTCGAGAACGGACAGCGGCGCCGGCTCGCGCCCCGCGAGCGAGAAGACGCGGAAGCCCTCGTACCCGTCGGGGACGTAGAGATAGCGACCGTCGACCGAGATCCCGCGCACCTCCGAGAAGTCCCGTCTCCAGAGGAGCTTCGGCCGCTGCGCCTCCGCGAGACCCACGATCTCCACGCCGCCGAGTCCGCCCGCGCAGTAAGCCCGGCCGCCCGCGACCGTGAGGGCCGACATGAAGTAGGGTGAAGCGTGCCGCCCGATGATCCTCGGCTTTCTCGGGTCGCTCACGTCGGCCACCTTGAGGCCGCCCTCGCCGTCGGCGATGATGAGATTCCTGCCCGTGAGGGCGACGTCGCGCGCCTCCTCCGTCTGGAGGTGTCCGATCCAATCCAACGTTCCGTCGCGCCCGACGCTCGCGATCCTCACGCCGTCGTAGCCGTTCGCGACGTAGAGGAGGCCTTTTTCGGCGAGAAGATTGACCGCGAAACCGCGCGTCGCGAAGGATCCGAGAGGCCTCGCGCCGTTTCTCTCGAGGGTATAGAGACGTATCCCTTCGAAGGGCGTGATGACGGCGAATCGATGTACCGAGATGAATACTCCCGCCGCCTTCTGCCGCTGCGGCGCCGTGAGGCTCCCCGTGGCGATCGGCTGAGCGTAGCGGTTGACGCTTTCGAGGGTAAACCCCTTCTTGATTCTAAGCTTCACGGCCGCGCCCCCCCTGGTGGGGCCGCCGGTGTGCTCGATATCGAACGGGAGCAGAAACTCGAGGTTGGTGAGAAGCATTCCTCCGCTCTCGCCGACGGCGATATCGGCGACCCCTTTCGCTTCGAGGGGACTGCGGGGAGCCAGCCTGCCGGTTCCGTCGAGATTCCAGCAGAGGACCTCTCCTTTGGCGGTGAGGATGAAGAGCACTCCGCCGCGCAGCATCCCCTTTTTCGCATCGCTCTCGACGGGCACTTCCGAGAGCTTCTGCAGCGCGCCGCCGGGCGCCGCGCGGAACACGCCCACCTCCCGTTGATACGTTATGGCGAGAATGTCCCCTTCCGCGGCGAGCGATCGCGCCGGGAAAGGGAGCTGTTTCGTTTCCCTGAAGCGGGGCGCGCGCGGATCGGCGACGTCGAAGACAAAAAGCCTATTGTTCGAGTCGGCGACGAAGAGGGAGCCCCCCGCCACGGCGCAGGTCACCGCCTCGACGCCCGGGTACCGGAACGTTTCCTTCGGAGCGCCGGGGTCCGAAACATCTATCGCCACGAGGCCGCCGCTGAAAGCAGCCACGTACGCGCAGGATCCGTTCATCACGATCGCATACGGGTCTCCCTCGAGCGGGAGATAGGCGGGATTTTCGAGCGAGCCGCCGCGGAATACGGCGACTCCGCTGCCGGTTCCGAGGAGAAGGTCATCGCCGGAGAATGCAGCGGTGTACGCGGGTCCCTCGATGAGCGTGCGCGAGAGAAGCTCGAATTCGCCGGCTGCCGGGGACCCGCCGCTCCCCGCGAGGGCGAGCGCCGCGACGATCGGGAATACGCGTCGGAGCATCGTGCATATCCTCCGGGAGGGCCCTGAGCGGTCTGAAAAATCATTGCCTCGAAGAGCAGGTCCGTGCTTCTCTCATGGCAGTCAAAAGGTAGCGTAAAGACGCGAAGTTCGCAAGCCATTGTGAGAATGAAGGCAGGAATTCGCTTTGAATTCGTCGCCGCGCAAGATCCATCTCATCCGGCACGCCGAGTCGTTGTGGAACAGCGAGCGCCGCGTTCAGGGCACGTGCCTCCAGGTGCCCTTGAGCCCCACGGGGAGAGCGCAGGCGCAGCTCCTCGGAAGGCGCCTGAAAACGCTCCCGCTCCGGGCCGTCTATTCGAGCGACGCCGAGCGCGCCCTCGAAACGGCGAGGCTCTCGCTCGGCGACGGCTGTCGCATTACGGTTTCGGGTGAGATCAGAGAGCTGTCCCTCGGCGAGTGGGAGGGGAGGCTCATCACCGATCTCCGCGCGGAGAATCCGGAGAGGCTCGAGGCCTGGTACCGCACGCCGTCGACCGTGAGGCTCGAGGGGGGCGAGGATCTCGTCACGTTCAGGAAGCGCGTCGTCGCCTTCATGGACGGAATCATCGGCTCCCCCGACGGCGGCGATACGGCGGTCATCACGCACGGCGGCGTCATCTGCATCTATATGACGCACCTTCTCGGCATGCGCGTCGACGACATCTGGAGCTTCTCGCTGCCGAACGCCTCGATCACGACCGTAGTCCTCGATTTCAAGCCCCGGCTGAGATCGTTCGGCGACACCGCGCACCTCGATGCCGCGGCCCTCGGCCTCGACGGCATGCCCGCGCCGCTCTGATCGCGGTCGGCCGATGAGGCTGTTCCCGCCCCCTATCGATGTTCCGGTGAACCGCCTCTGCGGAGCCAGTAGATCGTTCTTCCCGCCATGGCGTAGATGAGCGCAATCCCCATGAGGAATCCCCCGACGTGCGCGAACCACGCCACGCCCCCCTCCGCCGTACCGCCGAGGGAGAGAAGCGCGAAGACGAACTGTATGACGAACCAGTAGATGATGATGACGAACGCGGGGACCATCATCATCCTGATGAGGAAGCCGAGAAAAACGAGGGTGAGGACGCGCGCCCCGGGGAACGCGATGAGGTAAGCGCCGAGAAGCCCGGAGATGGCGCCGCTCGCCCCGATCGTCGGCACCGTCGAAGAGGGGTTTGACGCTATGTGGAGCGCATGCGCGGCGAGTCCGCACAGGAGGTAGAACACGACGAACTTGACGGGTCCGAGGATGTCCTCGACGTTGTTTCCGAATATCCAAAGAAAGAGCATGTTTCCGCCGAGGTGCGCGAACCCGCCGTGGAGGAACATCGAAGTGAAGAGCGTGAGGAAAATAGGGTGCGGGCCCGGGTAATGGATGAGCTGGGTTCCGGCCGTCACCGTTCCGACGAGATCGGCCAGGTGCGTGATCTCGTACGGCGTGGCCCCGTATGAGGCCACGAAGACGTTGCCGAGGCGCGCGCCGAGCGACAGCTGGTAGATGAAAACGACGACATTCGCCGCGATGAGAGAATAGGTCGCGATGGGCCTGCGCTGCGTCGGGTTCATGTCCTTGAGCGGGAGAAACATGACTCGCTACATCCTTATGAGCACCTTGAATGCGTCCGCCCGGCGCGCCCTGCGAAACGCGGCTTCCCAGCGCTCGAGCGGATAGACGGCGCTCAGAAACGGGAGCACCTTGACCCCGCCGCCGCCAATGAGCTCGAGCGCCGGCTCGAACGGTCCGCACCGGGAGCCGATGACCGTGATCTCGTCGACGGCCAGCGGCGTCGGATTCCATACGACGTTCTCGTGAAAGGTCGATTTCAGAACGATCGTGCCCCGGGGCCTCGCGAGCTTCGCGGCGAGCGGCAGCCCGGCGGGGCTCCCCGTGCATTCGATGACGATATCCCGCGTATGCAGCAGCGCGGCCGTGCGGCGCCTGTCGTGCGTCCTGATTCCGGCCTTCCGCAGCGCCGCGAGCTTCCGCGGGTCGAGGCCGAGAACGCCCACACGAGCCGATTTCGTCGCGAGAACCTGTGCGACCATCGCGGCGAGTCTGCCGTCGCCGAGAACGAGGACCGTGTCGTTCCGGCGAACGATGACCCGCTCGGGAATCTCGCACGCCGCTGCGACGAGCTCGGCGAAGGCGGCCTTCTCGTCGCTCAGGCTGTCGGGGATGACGTGCAGATTTCCGACGGGGAGCGAAAGGTATTCGGCAAAGGCGCCGTTTCGCTTGCTGATCCCGAGGACGCCGCGCGCCGCGCAGTGCTTTCCGAGCCCCGCACGGCAGGCCGGGCATGCTCCGCACGGGACGTTTATCTCGCCGACGACACGTTTTCCGATGAGCTTTTTCGCAGGGGCGGAGACGACGGTGCCGACGAATTCGTGTCCCGGGATGCCGCGGAAGGCCATGTAGCCCCGCATGATCTCGAGGTCGGTCGAGCAGATCCCCGCGAGGCTCACGCGCACGAGCGCCTCACCGGCACGCGGGCGCGTCCGGGGCACCGTCGCGAGAGCGAGTCTTGTGCCGTCGAAGAGAAGCGCCTTCATCCGGGACGCCATCAAACGACCTTGTCGGGCACGGAGAGATCCCCCTCGGGATCCTTCTCGCGCGCGGCCATGAGGAGCAGCTCTCCCGAGCCTATGTTCGTCACCGCGTGCGGCACGCCCGCGCGGATTCGTATGCATCTCGTTTGCGCCACGAGATGAAGCTCCTGCACCTCGCCGGAGGGGGACCGCCAGGTGAGCAGCCCTTCCCCCTCGATCGGACAAAGCCATTCGGCGACCCTCGGGTGGCTGTGGTTTCCCCGCACCGCACCGGGCATGAAGTGGACGATGTGGATGGTCTTTGGATCGATCGCGATTTCCTTCTTCTCCCACGGGAAGAGCACCCAGCCGCGCTCATCGCAGTGCCTGCATGCCTCGAGCGGAAACGACTCGATCTGGCCGCCCTTGTCGCCGTACAGGGTCTTTTGCATCGCGCACCTCAATTGTCTTGATTCCGTTTCGCATTGTATCCTAACCTGCTGAAAATGCAAGGCCCGAGATGCCGGGAAGCAAACGAAGCTCTCCGTAACCGATCGGAGGATCTCATGGACCCCGCCGACAGAAGATACCTCATCGATGAAATCAGCGCGCAGGAGGCGTGGCGGCTCTTCAGGATACTCGCGGAGTTTGTCGACGGATTCGACAACCTCGCGAACATCGGATCGGCGGTGACCTTCTTCGGCTCCGCGCGCTCGACGGAAAAAGAATGGGAGTACCGGACGGCGCGCGAGCTCGCCGCGAAGCTCGCCCGCGACGGCTGCTCGATCATAACGGGAGGGGGGCCCGGTGTCATGGAGGCCGCGAACCGCGGCGCGCAGGAAGGGAAGGGGCTATCGGTCGGGCTCAACATCGAGATACCGTTCGAGCAGCGTCCGAACAAGTACGTCGATAAGCTCATTGATTTCCGCTACTTCTTCGTTCGCAAGGTGATGTTCGTCAAGTACTCGATTGCCTTCGTCATTCTGCCGGGCGGCTTCGGCACGATGGACGAGCTCTTCGAAGCGCTCACCCTTATCCAGACGCGCAAGATCAAGCCGTTCCCCGTGTATCTCGTCGGGAAAAAGTACTGGGGAGGGCTCGTCCACTGGGTTCAGGATGTCATGGTGAGTGAAGGGAAGATACTGCCGGAGGACCTCGACATTCTACACGTTGTGGACGACCAGGAGGAGATTGTTGCGGGGATACGCGCCGTGCGTAAGGCGATGGATCTCATGCCGTGAGGCAGCTCAGCGGGCGATAAGGTAGCCTACGGTTAAGAGGACCCCGGTCAGCGTGTGACACACGATCGTGAGCGCGTTGGCCGGGGTCAGTTCTTTGGGGGATGCATAGTGTTTTCTCGCGACGGCGATCGCCTTGAGCGCGAAGGGGAGGGCGCCGAGCGCGAGAAGGGTCGTACGCGGCATGAGCCCCGCGGCGACCCCGGCAATCACGGGCAGAAAAGCGGAGAGCATGATGAAGCCGTAGGCGAACGACGCCTTCGAAAGCCCCATTCGCACGACGAGCGTGCGCTTGCCGGCGCGCGCGTCGGCATCCATATCCTGGAACTCATTGATAAAGACGACGGCCGCGATGAGAATGGCGAGCGGAAGGGAGGTAACGATGCTTTCCACGGAAACGCTTCGCGTCTGCACGAAGTATGAGCCGGCCATCGTCAGGACCCCGAAATTGAGCCCAATGAAGAACTCGCCGAAGCCCCGGCTCGCGAGGTTGACCGGCGGGGCGACGTAGAAGAATCCGCTCGCGATCCCGATGGCGCCGAGGAGGAGGATGTACGGCCCCCGCATGAAGGTGAGCGCAACGCCGACGGCGACCGCCGCGGCGAAGAGCGAGATCGAAAGGGTCAGCACCGCGCGCGGCGAGAGGAGCCGGTCCTGAATGAGGCGGCTTCCGCCCGTGAAGGGGCGCACGAACTGCGTGTTGAGCGCGTCGTTGCCCGAGAGGTGATCGAAGTAGTCGTTCGCGACGTTCGTACCGAGGTGGATGAACACGACGCCCGCCAGCGTGAGCGCGAAGGGGAGCGCTTCGAAGTTGCCCGTTCGCGCGTACGCCATAGCGGCCCCGAGAAGGACGGGCATGACGCTCCCGGGGAGAAACTCGGCGCGCAGCTCTTTGATCAGAATCGACGGCTTGATCATACCGCGCACTATACGGGATCAGAGCCGGCGCCGGCAAATGAAATGGGCTCTCGAGGGGGTGAGAGCCCAGGAAGCGGTTATGCAGCGCCGGTGAGAAAGAAAAAAGCGGAGGTCTCTGATCTCCGCTTTTACGCTCCGGCTCCGGTGCTTTATTTGCGGAACCGGGACTCACCAAACACTCTTACCCCACACTGACTTGCCCCACACGCTCTTGCCGAGAAGGAGCATGGTGATTATGAAGCTCATGTGTGTGAAGTGGAACATCTCGAACCTCCTTTTTGTTTCTCACCGTTGCCTTTAACGACTTCCGGTTTCTTATAATATCAAGGCGCGTGCCAAAATAACCGATTGTTCCCTTTTGTTTCTTGAAGACCATAATCTATTGTATTTAAATTAGTTACATGCTAGCCTCGCGATGCATTCCACGGCCTCCTGAAGGATCATGGCACACCATATGTAAATGAAATTTTACACCAGCGGGGCAAATAATATTTATGTGCTTTAATTACAGCAAGTTAACACGTAAACAAAACATTACATCAGTGTAAATGAAAGTTTACTTTTTGAGCACGATACCGGACGGGTCGATTTCCTTATGAAGAATCTCGAGCTCTCTTGCCGTAGGCGGAGACGTCGTCTCGAGCTTCGGAGCGACCTCGATCTCAAATGACGTGTTTGCTTCGACATCCGCGACGGTTACGCCGGGATGCATGGCGATGAGTCTCATCGTTTTGTCCTTGCCGTTGAAGTCGAAGACACCGAGCTGCGTGATGACGCGGTAGAGTCCGGAGTTCTTCGGGAGGCCGACGCGATCGCGGGCGAGCGCTCCGTCGAGATATCCGGGCGTCGTGACGAAATCGCACTTCTCGACGAGGCGCTTCTTGTCCTGGCGGATGATGATGATCGTGCGCCGGGCGAATGAGCCGACGTCGTTCGCTCCGCCGCTTCCCGGGAGCCGCGCCTTCGGATGGTCGTGGTCGCCGATGACGGTCGTATTGATATTCCCATGCTTGTCGAGCTGGGCCGCCCCGAGGAATCCGAAATCGACGTAGCCCGCCTGCGCGAAAGACATGACGTCGTGCATGCTGGAGGCGGCGACCGCTTTGTGGAAGGTGCGCGAATCCCCGACCGATATCGGGAGCGTCGGCATCTGCGGTCCTATGCCTCCCGCCTCGAAGATGATGAGGAGGCCGGGGGCATGCGTCTTCTGCGCGAGCATCCCGGCGAGCATCGGAAGCCCCGTTCCGACGAGCGCCGAGGTATTGTCCTCGAGAAGCTTCGATGCGACCGAGATGAGCAGCTCGTTTTCCGTATATCCCTTGTTCTCCATGATTACTCTTTCTTCCTGTCGAGCCATGGGGCCCGCATCTGTTCTTCGAGCCTCTCGACGCGCCCGAGGTGCTCGAGCTTCGCGGCGCCGCCCGCGAGCTCGAGGTATTCGCCGAAATCCTTCACGCCGTGGACGTACTTGTCGAAGAACCGCGCCGCGCCCTCGTCCGTCTTCGACAGGCTCATCCATTCGCCGATGATCTCCTCGTCGAAGAAGTAGAGATAGGGCATCTGGCAGGGGTGCGAGCCGTACGGCACTTCGATGACCGCGTCGACGTACATGTAGGGGATCACCGTGCGCCACGGCGTACGCCGGATCTCGGCGTCGTCGATGATTGTCTCGGTCGTCACGATGAGGCGCCGGGCGGAGCGGGCGAGCTCGTAATCCATAATGAGGATGCCGTCGATCTGGCAGTTGCCGTACTTGTCGCAGCGCGGCA
>Ga0315275_10007944_pt1 | contig 10302 bp, 11 predicted proteins | sample YL17G03_0_MG_FD_205557 | JGI IMG/M metagenome (GOLD analysis project Ga0315275, IMG submission 205557) | Sediment microbial communities from Yellowstone Lake, YNP, Wyoming, USA - YL17G03_0 | ecosystem: Environmental > Aquatic > Freshwater > Lake > Sediment | place: USA: Wyoming | collected...
ATGGCCATATTATGATCGGCTTTGGCGGGGCATTAAAGAATTTAGGTATGGGTTGTGCTGCGAGAAAGGGAAAGCTAAGGCAACATGCAGATATTTCACCTTTTGTAATTATGGAGAAGTGCATTGGATGCCAGAAATGCGTAGATTCTTGTCCTGTTACAGCGATTAAAATAATAAATAACAAGGCAAGCATTGATAGCAAAAAGTGTATTGGCTGTGCAACTTGTATTGCAGTTTGCCAGGTTTGCGCCATTGAGGTTAATTATGAGTCAGGAGCAGGTGCGATACAGCAGAAGATGATAGAATATGCCTATGCCGCTTTAAAAGGAAAAGAGGGCAAGTGCGCGTATATTAATTTTGTCATGAAGATAACCAAGGAATGTGATTGTTTAGCGCAAGATGACCCCGAAATATGCCCGGATATAGGCATATTCGCATCGCTGGATCCTGTAAGCATAGATAAGGCATGCATGGATATGGTAAAAAGAATAAGCGCAAAAGACGTTTTCCGAGAAGTTCACCCCAAAAGAGACGGGTCAGTGCATTTAAAGTATGCAGCAAGGCTTGGCATGGGTGAGTTGAATTATGAACTCATAGAATATAGAATTTAATTGATTTATCCTTGACAATTCTGGCAAAAAGTAGTATTTTAATAATCTCCTTTATTTTTTTAGAGTAAGCTTGTGATAAATTTCACAAATTAGGCGTAAATTAGAAGAAAATTCCAAGGGTATTAATGAAGACATACTTTATAAAAAACGAAGATATTTTACGGTTCTATGACTGCATAGCGGCTGAGTATGAATTGTATGTTCCCGTCAAGATAGAATCAAAGCAAAGCGTCAAATTTGAATATTCTTTTGACCTGCCTAATACTGATTTTCGAGCAGAAAAATATTCTAAAGTTAATAAACAAGATATCACCTTTCCTGAATACCGCTCGCTTGAGCCGGCCAGGACTTTTTTTACTTTTGCTAAAGAAAAGGCCGGAGATTATTTCAATGATACATCTGTTAATGTTGAGGAAAAGCTGGTAGCCATCTGCGGGTTTAAAAACTGCGACCTTTTTTCCTTAAGAATACAGGATTTTGTGTTTTTAGGCGGTGAAGAGCCGGATCCGATTTATAAAAAGAGAAGAGAGAGCGCTCTAATAATCTCAAGCGATTGCACGGGTTTTAAAGAGGTCTGTTTCTGCGCGGCTTTTGATATTATGCCGCATGTCCAAGAAGGTTTTGATTTTAATTTGTCTATATTAGATGACGGTTATTTAGTTGACGTCGGCTCACCTAAGGCAGAAAAGATAAAAGATAATCTAAAGGATATATTATCCGAAGCTACTAGTAGGCAGCTAAATTTACGCAATGTCAGAAGAGATGCATTGGTAAAAAGGCTGAAGGAGCATCTTTCTTATCATAAGATTCCTAAGAAAGGAGCGCTTAAGGAAATAGTTACCAGCGGCCATAATTCGTCAGTCTGGCAGGAGCAAATGCAGACTTGTGTTGAGTGTGGCGGTTGCGTATATATGTGTGATACCTGCCATTGTTTTCTGCTTGCAGATGAAAAGACAGAAAAGAATAGCCAGAGGCTTAAAGTCTGGGACGGATGCATGCACAAGAATTTTAATCGCGTTGCGGGCGGAGCGAATCCTTTAAAAATGCGTTATATGAGGCTGCGTAACCGCTATATAAAAAAGTTCGATTTTTTTATTGATAATATCGGATACCAGGCTTGTTGCGGATGCGGCCGTTGTATCGATGTCTGCCCGGGAAAAATTGATATCCGCTATATTTTAAGAAGGCTATATGAGGAAAAATATTTATCAGCCCGTTGAGGCGACAATAATTGATATAAAACAGGAGACAGCGGCTATAAAAACCTTTGTTTTAAAGCCAAAGTCGGCTTTTTCTTTTAAGACTGGCCAGTTTATCGAGCTGACTATCCCGGGGCTAGGGGAAGCGCCGTTTACGCCCTCATCGGATCCCGCAAAGACTGAAACAATAGATGTGACTATCATGAAGGCAGGTTTCATTACCAGCGTTCTGCATACAGAATCAAGAGTCGGAGACGCCGTCGGTATTCGTGGCCCTTATGGCAAGGGGTATCCGTTAGAGAATTATTACGGAAAGGATATTTTGGTTGTCGGCGGCGGCGTGGGTTTGGCACCCCTACGTTCATTCTTATTTGCGCTTTTCGGGCAAATGCATAAGTTTAATAAAATATTGCTTCGTTACGGTTCACGCACGCCTGGTGATATTATGTATAAGGATGAGTTGTCTGAGTGGGCCAAAAAAGATAAAGTTGATGTGATGACTACAGTAGATATGGGAGAACCAGCCTGGAAGGGAAATGTCGGCTTAGTCACAACTATTTTAAAGGATTTACCCATTGACCTAAAAAAAGCAGTAGGTGTTGTTTGCGGACCTCCCATAATGATGAAATTTGTGAATTTAAAGCTATTAGATCTGGGTTTTAAGCCGCAGGATATATATTTATCCATGGAAAAGAACATGTCTTGCGGTTTAGGAAAATGCGGCCATTGCCGTTTGGGAAGTTTTTATATTTGTAAGGATGGCCCGGTGTTTACTTACGAGCAAATAAAAGAAGTTCACGATATCTGGGACTAGAAAGTTTAAAACGTAAAACTTAATTTATGAAAAGATTGTTTGTAGATTTAGAGATTTGCGCAAAATGCGATGAATGTAAAGTGGCTTGTGATTATTTTTATCATCCGCAGAATAACGGGATTTCCTCACTACGTGAATACGCAACCTTTGCCACTATTTGCCGGCATTGTGAGCAAGCGCCTTGTGTTAATGCTTGCTATCATGATGCCCTGGAACGGGCTTCTGACGGTCACATTAAGCGTTATAAAATGCGCTGCACCAGCTGTAAATCCTGCTCTATTGCCTGCCCTTTTGGCATAATCTTTCAGGATTTTATTCCTTACTTGGATGCAAAATGCGATTTTTGTATTGGCAGAAGCGAAAAGCTCCCAGCTTGTTTATCCAGCTGCCCTGAAAAAGCCATAGAAGTTAAGGTAATAGAAGAAAGCCTTGAGCAAAATATTTATTTAATTGGGGAACATTTGGCTGTACATACCTTGAAGTGGTCAAAAGAGGATGTCCAGCCGCCGAAAAAGAGATGATGGCAATATTGAACTATCTGATATTCCCGGGGTTCTTATTTAGCGCCTGCATTGGCTTATTGGCCGGCTGGGTAGACAGAAAAGTTACTGCGCGTATTCAATACCGCGTAGGGCCGCCGTGGTATCAGAATTTTATGGATATCGCAAAATTGTTTACTAAGGAAATAATTGTTCCTGAGGGCGCTAAATTAACTTTTTTGCTTGCGCCATTCTTAGGTTTGCTGAGTTCAATATTGGTTGCAACTATTTTAGGTAAAAGCCTGGATATAAATTTTTCCGGCTTTATCGGGGATCTTATTGTAGTTTTGTATCTTTTAACCATTCCGGCAATAGCCTTGATTATCGGCGCATCTTCTTCGCAAAATCCCCTGGCTTCTGTGGGCGCATCTCGTGAAATAAAACTAGTCTTAGCTTACGAATTGCCGTTTATATTAAGCATGATAACGGTTATTATTAAATCAGGTACAGTTATTCAAATAGGCAATATTTTAGGGCATCAATTTAGTGCAGGTTCTAATATAGCCTCTTTTTCCGGTGCGCTGGCATTTGTAGCTGTATTGTTTTGTGTACAGGCAAAATTAGGGTTTGTTCCTTTTGATGCTTCTGAAGCAGAGCAGGAAATTATGGGCGGTGTATTAATAGAGTATTCTGGAATGCCTTTAGCAATATTTAAGTTAACCAAGGCAATTTTACTTTATACATTGCCGTTATTTCTAATCATTATGTTTATGGGTAAAGATGTGAGCCCGTTATTTCTTATAGGCAAGTACATTTTAATTTTAGTTATTATTATCTTGATTAAAAACACCAATCCAAGGCTGCGCATAGATCAGGCATTAAGTTTTTTTTGGGGTCCAGTTACGGTGATAGCAGCAATCGCTTTAATATTGGCGATGCTAGGGTTATAAACTAATATGAGCATAAAAACAAAAGTTTTAACAAAATCTCTTTGGGTATTTCATGCAGCAACATCTCCATGCAATAATTGTGATATAGAGATTATAGATGTGCTTACTCCGCGCCACGATGTGGAAAGGTTTGGCATGGTACTGGTAGGAAGTGTCAGACACGCAGATGTTCTTCTGGTTACTGGCGTGCCTAATTATAAGACTAAGGAAAGATTGAAAAAACTTTACAGCCAGGTATCGCAGCCTTGCCTGGTGATAGCTATTGGTAATTGCGCTTGCGGTAGAATGATGTTTAAAGAGTCATATAATAGTCCTTGTGCAGTAGATGATATAGTCCCAGTAAGCGCTTATGTGCCGGGCTGTCCGCCAAAGCCAGAAGCAATGATTGCGGCTGTGGTAAAACTGATTGATAAATTAAAATAGGAGTATCCTTGACATCTCCATGGAGATGTCAAGGATTAATTCGCGCAGATAACTTACGTCGCTATTAGTAAATAGAAGCTCCGTAAGTTATGCGCTCATTAAAAATAATGTCTATAATTGAAAATGTAAGGGAAAAATTAGCCGGAACGATCCTTGATTGGTATGAACATACAGCCAAAAGGATTTATTTAAAAATTAATCCCAAGGATATTAAATATGCGGCCCAAGTTTTATTCAAAGATTTGGGTTTTAGGTTTATTATTGCCTCAGGCTGTGACACTCCTGAGGGTATTGAGATTTTGTACCATTTTAGTTATGATAAATCCGGATTAGTTCTTTCTGTCAGGGTGCTATTAAAAGACAAGAAAAAGCCAGAAATAGACTCTATCGCCCCGCTGTTTAAGGCTGCAGAATGGATTGAACGTGAAATGTGGGAATTGTTGGGCATAAATTTTGTTGGGCATCCTAATTTGGAGCATTTGCTTTTGATTGATGAATGGCCAAAAGGCAATTATCCTTTGCGCCATGACCGAAAATAAGAGGATTATAGCATGTCAAAAAAAGTAATCATACCTATAGGCCCGTATCACCCTTTACAGGAAGAGCCGGAATTTTTCAGGCTTTATGTGGAAGGAGAGAAGGTTGTTGATATAGATATAGTCTTAGGCTATGTGCATCGTGGCATAGAAGAGTTGTCGGAGCATAAGCATTATGACCAGGTGGCTTTTTTAGTTGAGCGTATCTGCGGCATTTGTTCTAACTCGCATCCTTTTGCCTATGTGAATGCAGTGGAAAATTTAGGCAAGATAGAGGTCCCTGAAAGGGCACTTTACATACGTACGATTATTGCTGAGCTGGAAAGATTGCATAGCCATTTATTATGGCTGGGCCTGGCAGGGCACTTTATTGGTTATAACACGGTGTGGATGTGGTCATGGCGCTATCGCGAGCCGGTATTGGATTGTTTTGAAATGATTAGTGGAAATCGCCAGCATTATGCAATGATGAAGATTGGGGGTGTCAGGCGTGACATCGAAAGCGATCAAGTAACTTTTTTAAAGAAAACACTAGATGAATTAGTAAAAGCAGTGGATATGTTTAAGGGCGCTGTGATGGATGATCCGGTAATACAGGCGCGGTTAAAGGGAGTGGGCGTGCTTACTTATCAGCAGGCAATTGATTGGGCGGTTGTGGGGCCTACTGCGCGGGCTTCAGGGGTAGATATAGATGTGCGCCGCGATGATCCGTATGGAGTATACGATAGAATAGATTGGAATGTCATTATAGAAAAAAACGGAGATATCTTCGCTAAGACAGTAGTGCGCATATTAGAGATGTATGAGTCAATAAGTATTATCCGCCAGTGTCTGGATAAAATGCCTAAAGGTGAAATTGATGCTAATGTCAAAGATATTCCTCCGGGAGAAGGCATAGGAAGGATAGAGGCACCAAGAGGCGAATGTTTTCATTATGTAAAAAGCGATGGAACGAACCGGCCAATAAGGCATAAGATTCGCGCGCCCAGTTATATGAATGTGGCCTCTAACAAAGTAGCAGCGGTCGGCCAGACAATCTCTGATACGACGATTACTTTAGCTGCGGTTGATCCTTGCTATTGCTGCACAGAAAGAGTAACGGTTCTGGATAAAAAGACCGATGAGAAGATTATGAATGGTTTGGATTTGGTAAGGCTTTCCCAGGAGAAGACAGAAAGATTAAAAAAGGCCATGGGTAAATGATTATAAGCCGGTTATATCCTTTATTAAAATTAGATTCTTTGAATGGCTTTGTGGCATTGGCCATATGCCTGTTCTCTGTGCTTACGGTAATCTATTCTTTTAGGTTCATAAAAGAAAAGCGCCTGCAGTATTATACCTATATTATCTTAACGGCAATTGCATCGATAGGAGTAGTTCTTGCTAATAATTTAATTTTGTTATTAGTTTGTTGGGGATTCTTGGGCCTGACGCTTTATCTTCTTATAAATATGGGCCAAGGAGACACCAGCGCAATTGCGAAAAAGACCTTTATTATTGTGGGCGGCTCTGATGCCTTAATGCTCTTTGGCATAGGCATAATTTATTATCTTACAGATACCTTTTATATGGATGCGATAAAACTGGAACTGAATAATGGGCTATCTATTTTGGCGTATTTGTGCCTTGCTATTGGCTGTTTTGCCAAAGCCGGGGCAATGCCGTTTCACTCCTGGATACCAGATTGCGCAAAATCTGCCCCTGTTCCAGTGGTAGCATTTTTACCTGCATCTTTAGACAAGCTGCTGGGGATTTATCTTCTAGCGCGCTTATCCCTAAATTTATTTGTGATGAATGAGACGATGAACATATTTTTTATGATTATAGGCGCTTTTACGATTATTGCGGCAGTAATGATGGCTCTCGTCCAGCATAATATGAAGCGGCTTTTAGGTTACCATGCTGTTTCGCAGGTTGGTTATATGGTCTTAGGTATCGGCACAGGAAACCCCATTGGCATTGCCGGAGGGATATTTCATATGCTGAATAATACCATATATAAATCCTGTTTATTTTTTAGCGCCGGAGACGTGGAATACCGCACAAAAACATCTGAACTGAATGAATTAGGCGGGATGGGTAAGCTAATGCCAATCACCTATATTTCTTGTCTTATCGCAAGTCTTTCCATATCCGGCGTTCCGCCTTTTAACGGCTTCTTTTCAAAATGGATGATATATCAGGGCCTGATTCAAAGGTTCACCAGTCACCAGTCACCAGTCACCAGCATAACAAGTATAATATGTTTAGCAGCAGCGATGTTTGGCTCAGGGCTTACTTTAGCGAGTTTTATGAAATTAATTCATGCAACATTTTTGGGCCAGCCCAATAATGCCATTATGAAACAGGCAGTTATGCAGGGGCGTAGAAGCGAGGCTCCGTGGACGATGTGGCTTCCATGCGCGGTATTAGCGGCTATTTGCGTTGTGTTTGGAGTCTTTGCTTATCAGATACCGCTGAGATTCTTTATTTTTCCTGCAGTAGCAGGCGTAGATTTCATAGGAACATGGTTTGCAGGGACATCTACCTTGCTGATTGTCTGTGGTTTTATTCTTGGGATTCTAATATTTAAATTGAGAGGGTTAAAATCAGCTATTCGTCAGGATTCTGTTTTTACAGGGTGCGAAGGCGAAGATTTAAATAATAACAGGGTTAGCGGTACAGAATTCTACAATACCATAAGAGATTACGGTATTTTAAAGGGTATTTATCGTAAAGCTGAGGCAGGATTTTTTGATATCTATGAGCAAGGAAAGACACTTGTCTTTGGCATCGGTAAATTTTTACAATATCTACACAATGGGATTTTACCCACTTATTTGGTCTGGACGCTTTTGGGAATGATCGGTTTATTTGTTGTTTTAATGAGGAAATAGCGTGGAACTGCACATACTTTTGTTATTCATGATTTTGGGCGCAGTCGTCGCCGTTGAGGTAAAAGACCTTCTCTCCAGCGTCATTGCTGTAGGCGCAGTGGGCTTTGCTCTTTGCCTTGCCTTCTTAATCCTAAAAGCACCGGATCTGGCCATAACCCAGTTAGTAGTTGAGATTTTATGTTTGATTATCTTGATCAGGGCAACAATTAAAAGGGATCTGCCATTAACCATTGAAGGCCGCTGGATTTTTAATACTATTTCTACTGTAGTTTTTATTTGTGTATTTCTTTTCTTTGCTTGGCTCGCCTTAAAAGAATTGCCTAGTTTTGGCAATCCTATAATGGCAGTGGTGAAGAAATATTTGGAAGAAGGAACAACAAGAACTGGTGCTGTTAATTTAGTAGCTGCGGTAATTTTAGATTTCCGTGCTTATGATACCTTAGGCGAGGCAACTGTATTATTTACATCAGTGATAGGCATAATGGCAATTTTGCGCCGGCCGGGAAGAAAAAAGGTTAAATAATGGCTAAACCAAAAACAACAGGGATGACCCTGATAGTAAAGACGGTTACCCGTTTAACCGTGGGTTTAATCCTACTCTTTGGCATCTACATTATTCTGCATGGACATCTTTCCCCGGGAGGTGGATTTGCTGGCGGGGTAATTGTGGCTTTGTCTTTTGTGCATCTGATGCTTGCTTTCGGCAAAGATGTTGCCGTAACGAAAGTTTCCAAGAATATAGCCTCTAATCTGGAAAGCATCGGAGCGCTGATGTTTTTATTCGTTGCCCTTTTGGGTTTCTTAGGCGGTTCATTTTTCTTAAATATTTTAAGCAAGGGAACACCTTTTAAACTGTTTAGTTCAGGGACGATTATTTTCAGCAATATTTCTATCGGCATAAAAGTAGGTGTGGGCTTATTTGCCATATTCCTGGCATTGGTAATTTTAGAGAGGGCGGAAAAAGAAGAATGACGCTATATTTATTGTGTTTATTGCTATTTTGCATCGGTTTATATGGGGTCCTGCGTAAGCGTAACCTCGTAAAAATCATCATTGGCTTAGGCATCATGGAATATGCGATGAATTTATTCTTTGTTCTTCTGGGCTATCGTTTTCACGGAAGAGCGCCAATTGAAGCCCAAGATCAAAATATTTTAAACATGGTTGATCCCCTACCGCAGGCACTGGTACTTACTTCCATTGTTATCGGCTTAGGCGTTACTGCGCTGGTTATTTCTATTGCCATCAGGATTTATGAAAAATACGGCACATTTGATATTACTAAAATAAAGAGGCTTAAAGGCTAAATGAATAATGTAAATATCATTCCTTTATTTGTAATTATACCCCTGGCAGCAGCATTCCTGATTTCGCTTATGGGTAGGTTCATCAAGCGTTCCTCAGAGACTTTGATTTCAATCAGTAGTATTCTTCTTTTAGGTTTTTCTCTTTATGCCCCTGTTTTGCTGAAAAACGCGCCTTTTAAGACGCTCGTTTACAGGATCGGCGGCTGGGTTCCTCCTTTTGGCATATGCATGGTTTTAGACGGGCTAAGCAGTTTTATGCTCATAACCGTGAATTTGATTGCTTTCTTTGTGGCAATATATTCTCTAAGTTATATGGAGAAATATACTGACAAACCGAAATTCTTTACCTTATTTTCTTTGATGGTCTGCGGCATGAACGGCATAATTGTTACCGGCGACCTATTTAATCTTTTTGTCTTTTTAGAAATAGCCTCTATTTCTAGTTACGCATTAGTAGCCTTTGGCACAGAAGCAGAGGAGTTGGAGGCCTCATTTAAATACGCGATTATGGGTTCAGTTGCCTCAAGCTTCATATTTATCGGCATTGCCTTTCTTTATGGATTTACTTCTACCTTAAATATGGCGGATATGGCCCAGCAGCTAATTTTAAAACCCAGTTTCTGGCTTATTTCTTTCGTAAGTATTTTATTTTTGATGGGGTTTGGCCTAAAAGCAGCATTAGTTCCGTTTCACGCTTGGCTGCCGGATGCGCATCCGTCGGCACCTGCGTCAATTTCAGCCATGCTTTCTGGCATACTCATTAAGACCCTCGGTGTATATGCTTTGGTAAGAATTTTCTTTAATATAATAGGAGTGACACAGGGGTTTCTTTCGGTATTGATGTTTTTGGGCGCGCTTTCCATGATTGTGGGGGTAATACTTGCTTTATCGCAGTGGGACTTAAAAAGATTATTGGCGTATCACTCTATCAGCCAGATCGGCTATGTAATTTTAGGCATAGGCTTAGGCACGCCTTTAGGCATATTAGGCGGACTTTTTCATTTATTCAACCACTCAGTATTTAAGTCATTGCTTTTCTTAGATTCTGGTGCTGTTGATTACGCAACCGGAACAAGAGATTTAAAAGAAACCGGGGGCCTGGCGAAA
>Ga0315275_10007945_pt1 | contig 10301 bp, 9 predicted proteins | sample YL17G03_0_MG_FD_205557 | JGI IMG/M metagenome (GOLD analysis project Ga0315275, IMG submission 205557) | Sediment microbial communities from Yellowstone Lake, YNP, Wyoming, USA - YL17G03_0 | ecosystem: Environmental > Aquatic > Freshwater > Lake > Sediment | place: USA: Wyoming | collected...
CGTGCCGTGCTTCGCCACGAAGTCGATCAATCCGGAGCCGATGAAGGGGTTGCCGTCGAAGAAGACATCGGAGGCCGCCAGCTTTCTCTCCAGATCGGCGGTGTCCAGTGCCTGCAGGTCGCCGCGGACCTCGAAAACGGTGAAATTCTCCGTGCCGCGCAGGCCCTCGATGTACGCGCGGGTCCGAAAGTGGAAGTCAACCCCGTCCACCTCGCCCGGGCGCGGCGCACGGCTGTCATAGAGCACGAGCTTGGTGAGCCGGCCCGCCAAGTGCGGATAGAGCTTCTTCAAGGCCGCGTAGAGCGGACTCTTGCCCACGCACGATGGACCGGAAAGCATGACGAGACGTCCCACAATCGACCCTTGCCACTGGATGCGCATTGCCTGCCATCGAACGGTCACAGGATAGACCGAACAGACGCCGGAATCAAGACGGGCACATGGCTGATTGATTTTGGGCTGGATCGCTGCGAGAATAGGAAGCAAGATAAAGTAGTACTGTGCTCCCTCAAAGTAAGGAATGGAATATGACCAGACACGTGCTGATGCTGCTCATTGTGGCCGCCTGTGCGGCAGGCTGTGCGCCGGCCTATACCGTCCACATAAACACCTTCTCCGAGATCAAAGAGCCTCTGAGCCAGACGGCGCCCATCTATGTGTCCTCCGACCCGAACTCGCGCAACCCCATTCTTGCCGACGTCATGGCCGCAAAGACCAGGACGCTGTTGCGGGAGCACGGCTACACGGTGGCCGAAAAGGCCGGCGGCGCCGGGTACGTGCTGACGTTCCGTGCCGGGATCGACTCCACGAGAGTCACGGACTACATGCCGGTTTCCCGGCCCTTCGGCGGGTTCTATGGACGCTTCGGCAGCGGGTTCCGGGGCATGGGGTACGGCTACACAACATACGTGCCTTACCTGGAGACGGTCTACGTCCATTGGCTGGAGATGAGGCTCTACCGGCAAGGGGAAAACGTCAAGGATAAGCCCCGGCCGATCTGGATCGCAGAGGCGGTCGTCGGCAGGAGCGATGCCGAGCTGCGCGAGTCCATCAATTATCTGCTGGTCGGCCTCACGGAGTACTTCGGTGCGGACACCAGGCGGTGGGTGACCACGACGTTCAAAGAGAATGACCCCCGCATTCAAGGGCTGGCGGAAACCCAATAACATTTACTATTTATGATTTACGATTTACGATTTACTGCTTGCGGTCGCCCGCGGGCGATCAAGAATCAATCTTCAATAGTAAATTGTAAATCATAAATTATGAGCGTTGGAATCTGCATCCTCGGGGCCGGGCCGGCGGGCTTGATGGCGGCGATTCACGCGGCCAGGAACGACGTGCCGGCGTTGGTGATCGAGGCCAATGCCGGGGCGGGGCGCAAGCTTCTGCTCACCGGCGGGGGACGATGCAATTTCACCCATACAGGCGACCCGGAGGAGATTGCCAAGGCATTTGGCAAAGCTGGCCGATTCCTGCGCCACGCCTTGCATGAATGGTCGCCGGAAGACACGCGGGAGTTCTTCCTGTCGCGAGGTGTTGCCAGCACCGTCGAACCGGATGGCTGCGTGTTCCCCGCGAGCAACCGGGCCGCCGACGTCCACAGCCTGCTCGTGGAGGAAGCACAGAGACAGGGCACCGAATTCCAGTATCGGTCCCGAGTGAGCGGCATCGCCGTCAATGATGGCGGCTTCACCGTTCACGCCGAAGACCGGCAAATCACGGTGGCACGGGTGATTCTCGCTACCGGGGGCGCATCGTGGCCGCAGACCGGCTCCAGGGGCGACGGCTACCACCTGGCTGCACGACTTGGGCATGTCGTGGTCCCGCCCAGGCCGTCTCTGGTGCCGTTGATCACACGCGAGACCTGGCCGCGAGACCTGGCGGGTGTCTCTCTGCCGAGCGTGAGAGTGGGGGCCACGGTGAACGGGCACAAGTTCGCAGCCGCCGGCAATATGCTCTTCACGCAAAGCGGCATAGGAGGTCCGGCAGTGCTGGACCTGAGCCGGCTGCTGGCGGACGAGCTGGTTGGAAAAGGCGATGGAATCGACATCGCGATCGACGTGCTTCCCGGAATGGACGAATCGCAGCTCGACCGGCGGCTGCAACAGGAATTTCAGGCCTATCCCAAGAAGGCAGTAGCCAACATCCTGTCCGAGTTCGTCCCTCGGCAACTCTCTCGCACGGTGTGCGATCTTGCCCAGTGTGAGGGCAATCTGCAGGCCGGACAATTCCCTTCGGAGAAACGCAAACGCCTCGTTCACGTGCTCAAGAGGCTGCCTCTGTGCGTCACGGGCACCGAACCGATTGCCAAGGCCACAGTGACCCACGGCGGCGTCAGCAGGGACGAGATTGACCCTCGGACGATGGAATCGAAGATCCGGCCGGGGCTTTTCTTCGCCGGCGAGGTCATCGACTTGGATGGGCCCTGCGGCGGCTACAACCTCCAGATGTGCTGGTCCACCGGCGCCCTGGCCGGCCGCTGGGCCGCAGGATCGCTGTGACTACGGAGAAGTTCCTGAAGCGGCACTTGATCGATCTGGACGGATAGTCCTGCGCCTCGTTCCACTACGGTTTCCCCGCCGGCTTGTAGTACCCCATCGCCTCCGGCAACAGGTCCTGGATGTTCTTGATGCGGGTCGCGTCCGCCGGGTGCGTGCTGAGGATTGCCGGCGGCTTGGACCTGCCCTTGCTCTGGTCGGCCATCCGCTGCCAGAACGTGACCGCCTCGTGAGGATCATAGCCCGCCATAGCCATGAAGACCAGGCCCAGGCGGTCCGCTTCGTTCTCGTGCAGCCGGCTATAGGGCAGCAGAATGCCAATCTGCGTTCCCAGGCCGTAGGAGGTCATGAAGAGGCTCTTCGTCGCTTCGGGTTGCTGTTTGATGGCTTCGGAGACAGCAATACCGCCCATCTGCACAAGCAGCCCCTGAGTCATCCGCTCGGCCCCGTGTTTGGCAAAGACGTGGGCGATCTCGTGGCCGACCACGACCGCCAGGCCGGTTTCGCTCTGGGTCACGGGAAGAAGGCCCGTGTACACTACCACCTTGCCCCCCGGCATGGCGAACGCATTGACGTTGGGGTCCTCGACGAGGTTGAACTCCCACTGATAGCCGGCGAACGGGTCCGCCGTGAGGTTCTTCTGGGCGTACTCCCCAACCGCCTGAACGATCCTGCTTCCGACCCGCTTGACCATTTCGGTCTTGGCGGCGTCCTGGCTCACCTTGTTTCCCGCGATGAACTGGCTGTACTGCTGCAGGCTCATCGTATTGATGATCGAGGCCGGCACGAGGTTGAACTGCTTCCTACCGGTAATTCCGACCTCCGAGCAGCCCGCCAGAGCCACCAGCAAACCTGCCAAAGCGACAACCGTCGATCCCGCAACCTTTCTCATTGTGAACCTCCTTGCATCTGCAACGCCTTTTTCGCCGGCAACCAGTGCCCGCATCAGCAAAGCATGCACCTTGTCCGTTCTCGTAGTCTACTATTAAGCCCGTCCCGCGGTTTTCATGCAAAGTTTTTTTCAATGACCCGCACGAAAACCATGCCGGAGGAGATCGCTTCGTCGCTGCGCTCCTCGCAATGAAACCACCAGGCATCGAATGTCATTGCGAGCGAAGCGTGGCAATCTATTCGCCATAGTCGTGGAACTTGCGAAATGCAGTACTGGAACGTACGACAGCCGTTCCTTTCGGCAAGAATTCTGCAACATTTTTTCGAGCAGGCCCGTTTTGAACCGATAAATGAGGGTGGCCAATCGAAAAATAGGTATTTGTACGGATTGACGCAGGCCGCGATGCAATAGTAGTATTGAGACTCGATTGTCGGTCGTCGGTCGGATTTGGAGGTTCGGCCTTGTGTCACGGAGGATGAGTCGTACCGTCACGACAAAACGGAAAGGGTCTTGCAATGGCACACCAAGGCGACTGCGGCCTATTAGAGCAATTCTGTTCCCGCAATCACTCGATGTGGGCTGCCGGCCAGAAGCCATACAAGCCGTCTCCACACACACACACACACTCTCTCTCTCTCTCTCTCGAAGCGCCCGCCGCCTGACGCTTTGATAATCATGCACACCCATTCGTTCGCTTCGCACGAAGAGTAGCGTCGGTGTGTTCTCGACTCGGCGGAACACTCATACCAGTTAGGAGCGGTGTCATGACCAGAATAGATGGAATAGGGCTGTTGGCTGTCCCACTATCTGCTATCCTGATTCTTGTCCCCCCTGTATTTGCAGGGGCGACTTTTCAAGCTCTGGGCGACCTGCCCGGAGGCGTATTCGAGTCCATTCCGTGGAGCATATCGGCAGATGGGTCGGTGGTGGTTGGCACGAGCGTATCCGCATCCGGGCTGGAGGCTTTTCGCTGGACGCGGGCAGATGGCATGGTCGGTCTGGGGTACATGCCGGCATCGGTCGGACCAATGTCTGGTGCTGGGGATGTATCGGCCGATGGCTCCGTAATCGTAGGCGAGGGCACATACGGCCTAGGCATCAGCGCTTTTCGATGGACCGAGACTGACGGCATGGTGCCTCTCGCCGGGACCATGTCTGGCGGCGCACGCGGCGTGTCCTCTGACGGTTCAGTTATCGTTGGTCTCTTATATTTCCCAGGTCAGGCTTTCCGCTGGACGGAATCCACTGGGACGATTCCTCTAGGCTACTTGTCTGAAACCATCCCCTTTCCGTTCTCGTATGCTTCTGACGTGTCAGCCGATGGATCGGTGGTCGTCGGGCATAGCGTCAATAGCGGTTCCGCCATAGAAGCTTTTCGCTGGACGCAGGCCGAAGGCATGATGCCTTTGGGCGATCTGGGGAATTCTTACTCTGTCGCCGAGGCCGTATCTGCGGATGGTTCAGTCATTGTAGGCTTCGATGGATTCCCGCCCGACATGAACCGCAAGGCGTTCCGCTGGACCGAAGCGGACGGAATGGTAGATCTGGGCTACGGTCGTGCAATGGACGCCCAAGCACTTGATGTGTCGGCGGATGGCACCATCGTTGTTGGCGGCTATGACGGCGGCCCATACGGTCGGCCGTGGGAGGCTTTCATCTGGGATGAGATCAACGGGATGCGTTCGCTCCAGCATGTGCTTACCACTGAATATGGGCTCGACCTTACCGGTTGGCTGTTGGTGGGTGCGTCGAGCATCTCTGCCGATGGACTGACGATAGCTGGCCAAGGCAGTGGGCCCCATGGCTCGGAGGCTTGGGTAGTCACACTGAGGCCGGTGCCTGTTCCCGGCGCGGCATTGCTCGGTGCTGTCGGACTGGGCTTGGTGGGCTGGCTGCGTAGACGCAGAGTGTTGTGATTCCGTTAACCGAGAAGTGGTATTGAATCGGTCATGTGTTCGGTCACGGTGTTTTCAAACAAGCGGGGACGCTCGCCCTACATGGAGGGTCCGCCCCCAGAGACCACTGGCAGGGGCGGGCCTCAGCCATACACGACTTCTCCGTTGCGGGCGTAGTCGACGATTCGAGAATCGCCGCTTTGCCATTCTTCAAGAGTCATGGCGACCGCCTCAATGGGTTGGAAGACCGTGGCAATGGCGGCCGAGAGAATGTCGATCCTTTCCCAATAGCCCTTACTGGCAAAATCCTCGGAAATCACGACTAAATCGATATCGCTGTCCTCGCGCTGGGTGCCCGTGCTGTACGAGCCGAAAAGAATAATCTTCTGGAGCTTGATGTTCTCGGCTTCCAACGCCTTGGCGAAATCGGAGATGATCCTCAAAACTGCTTCTTTATCCACTCCAGAATCTCCTTAGAGCCTCTACCAGAATGGCCGCCGTGCAGACTCCCTCGTGTCACCCCTGCGAAGGCAGGGGTCCAGGAAAGCCTCGGCGCGGGTGGATTCCCGCTTTCGCGGGAATGACATCGGGAGCATCTTCCACCAGCCTGTCGTTATGTTGGAGGCTCTTAGCCTGCTGTAGGTCATCATTAACGGTATGATACCCGATTCGACGCAGATTACAACCGCCAGGGGCTGCGGAGGGGGCGGGTGAGCAGGCGGCTGGCCTGGTCATCGTTGAGGAATTGCTCTGCTTTCGGGTCCCAACGGAGCTTGCGGCCCAGGCGGATTGCGATGTCGTCGAGGTGGCAAATTGTGTCGGAGCGCACGGCGGTCTCAATGGGGCAGATCGTCTTTTGCCGCGTTCGGATGCAGTCGAGGAAATTGCGCTTGTGGTTGTTGCTGACGGGCAGCCGCGGCTCACTGGAGCCGAAGGTTGTCTGGAGGAGCGATTTCGGCCCGGCGTCGATCCCACCGCGAGAGACGATGACCCAGCCGTCGCTGCCGATGAACAGGATGCCGCAGCCTCTCGACTCCAGGACCGGCGTCACGAATTGCGGAAACTCCTTCTCCGTGTGCCGGGAGTCCATGTGAACCATCTTGACGCCGTTGGCGTAGAGGTGCTCGACCCGCCACGTCACCGGCGTGTCGCAAAGGCCGTCGCGGGGGATGGCTCCCGTGCCTTCGATCTCCAGTGGGCCGGTGTCGTCGCTGTTGTTGCCCCATTGGGCGATGTCCACATGGTGGATGCCCCAGGCGCCGCTGAGGCAGCCCAGGCAATAGTCATGGATGTGCATCCAGTAGCCGGGAGTGCCCTCGTTCCGCGAGGCGGCCCGCTGGAACGTGTACGGTGCCCACGGGGCGGGGCCGAGCCACATGTTGTAGTCGAAGTCCTTCGGGTCCGGCTCCGGCTGGAGCGGCTGATTCGCCAGTTCGGCCCCCGGCACCGACCCGACGACGATGGTGTGCAGCTTGCCGATTCGCCCGTTGCGGACCAGCTCACAGCAAAGCCGGAATTCCTGGCTGGACCGCTGCTGGGTGCCGAATTGAAAGACCACGCCGTAGCGGTTCACGGTTTCTCGCAGGGCCTTGGCCGCGGCGACGTGGACATCGGCGGGTTTCTCCATGTACATATCTTTGTGGTTTCTGGCCGCCTCCATGGCGATCAGGGCGTGCCAATGGTCCGGCGTCGCGATACAGACGGCGTCAATGTCCGGCCGGGCCAGCAACTCGCGATAGTCCTGGTACATCGTGCAGCCGGTGTCGCCGTACCGCTCGTCAACCGTCTGCTTGGCCTTCTCCCGGAATTTGCGCCGCAGGTCGCAGACAGCCACCATGCGGATCTCCTCCTGGGCCGAGAAGCTGCGCAGATGCCCGCCGCCCATGCTGCCGATGCCGATACAGCCCATCACGATCTTCTCGCTGGGCGGGACGTTCCCCGCCGCCCCCAGAACGCGGGCTGGCACGAGGTATGGAAATGAGGTGATAGCCGCACCAATCGCGGCACCCGTCTTGAGAAACTCCCGACGCGTCGTTCTCTGATTCATCTTGCAGCCACCTTCCCACGATTCCCAGAAGTCACGGACGGCCGACACGGCGTATTGTAACTCCTCGACCCGTCGCCTGCCATACTGGGAATTCATTTTGGGTTTTGCGTCGCGTCGTGCTAAACTCTTACATGGTCTGCAGCGACGCCGTGAGGCGTTTCTTCTGGAAGGAACACCTCACGGCGTTACTGCGAGCGTGGAGAAGCAGGGACATCATTTTTGAGGTGTGAGTATGAGTGAAAGAGCCGGAAAAACGTCACGACGTCAGCTTCTGAAAACCGCGACAGGGGCCGTGGCGGCCTTTACGATCGTGCCCCGTCACGTGTTGGGGCAGGGGCAGACGCCGCCCAGCGAGAAATTGAACGTCGCCGGCATCGGCGCCGGCGGCCAGGCGGGTTCCGACATCAACGAAATCGCCAAGGGCGCCAACATCGTCGCCCTGTGCGACGTCGATCTGCGTCCGGAACATCGCGATCGCACGGTGATCTCGAAGTTCCCCGACGCCAAGGTGTACCAGGACTTCCGCAAAATGTTCGACGAGATGGACAAGAAGATCGACGCGGTGATCGTCGGCACGCCCGACCACACCCACGCCGTGGCGGCCATGGCCGCCATCAAGCGGGGCAAGCACGTCTACTGCGAGAAGCCCCTGGCCCATTCCGTCGGCGAGGTCCGCGCCCTGATGAAGGCGGCCCAGGAGCACAAGGTGGTGACTCAGCTTGGCAACCAGGGCCACTCCTTTGATACCATCCGCACGTTCTGCGAATGGATCTGGGATGGCGCTATCGGCAACGTTCACACGATCCACTGCGGCTGTGGGGCTAACAATTCCGCCCTCGACGAGTTGCCGCGGATGAGTGAGAAGGAGGAAGTCCCGGCCGGTCTGGATTGGGACCTCTGGCTTGGTCCGGCGAAGGAACGGCCGTATCATCGGTTCTACCTGCCGGGGCGGTGGCGGAGCTGGGTGCCGTTCGGCAATGGCACCATCGGCGACTGGACCTGTCACGTCGTGGACCCGGTCTTTTGGGCCCTCGACCTCGGCGCTCCCAAGACGATCCAGGCCCAGGTGAAAGACTACGACCCGAAGACGCAGGGCGATTCCTTCCCCAGGGGCGACATCATCACCTTCGAGTTCCCGGCCAAGGGCAGTCGTGGGCCGATCACCCTCCTCTGGCACAGCGGCACCGAGAAGATTCCGCGTGCGAAGGAACTGGAGCCGGAGCGCAAACCCGTCGATACGGGGGCCTACGTCTACGGCGACAAGGGCGTCATCATGTACGGCTCGCACGGCGCCGGCAGCGTCCGCATCATCCCCGAGACGGCGATGAAGGCTTACAAGCGGCCGGAGCAGAAGATCCCGAGGGTCAAGAATCACCACGACGACTGGCTCCGGGCGATCCGCGAAGGCCGCAAGGCCGGGTCCGACTTCTCCTACGGCGGCCCGCTGACCGAGATCGCCATGCTGGGCGTCATCGCCCTGAAGATGCCGGGCGCGAAACTGGAGTGGGACGCGCCGGCCATGCGCTTCACGAACAACAATGAGGCGAACCAGCATCTCAACCCGCCCTATCGGCAGGGCTGGAGCCTGTAAGAATTGACGATTTACAATTGACGATTTGAGCGGCTGGGTGCCGTGCTTACGCAAACCAGTGTAAGCATGGCACTCACGCCCACCAATCGCTGAACGGGGAATCGGCGATCTTGCTTTCCGATCGGTATCGCCTTCTGCGCAGAACCTGTTGACCGGTTCAATCCCTCCTGCTATGGTGTTTCCTGAATTTGAAGGAGACCTGGATGGCAAGAGTTGTGGGACCGAATGGTCCAAGCAAAGTCCGTGCGGTGCGGCGCCGTGACGATATTTCAGAGGCCGCGAGGATCGATGCGGCTGCCGGCGGGCATTCGCCGATGAGAATTTGGATCACACCGGTTATTCTTGTCTCCACGATCCTCCTTGGGGGCTGGGGTTGTTCGACGAAAACACCATCCGTCCGGTCGGAGTGCCCGTCCCTTGACGCCGAAGACTACTATTTTCCCAAGGGAGCTCTCGACCCGTCACGATCCAAGGTCGATAGAATACTGCGGGATTGGTATTCGAAGTATCTCCGAGCGATGATGGAGCCGTCACTGTCCTGCGGTGAGAAGATGGACGGGTTCGCCTATCGATTTCTGTGGCTTCGGGGTTTTCATCGCCCGATCGCCGTGCGAATTGAGAAGAACGGCCCCTCTGTCACGTTGAACGCGGTGGAAATCGACGGCACCGGAGGAAGTGCGCCGGGAAGGATCGTCAAGCGGACACAGAGGACATTGTCACCGGCCGAGCACGACAAATTCCTAATGAAGCTAAAGCAAGTCGGATTTTGGGAAATGCGCAAGAACCAGGATCGTTTTGGAATGGAGGGAGCTCAATGGGTCCTGGAGGGCGCCGAGAACGGCCGATACGAGGTGGTGGACAGGTGGTCGCCAAGCCCCGGGGCCTACCGCGACGTCTGCCTGATCCTTCTCGAATTCGCAGGCATTGCGGTCCCGCCGGCCGAGCTCTATTGATCGCTTCGGGATACTCATTTTCCTGGGAGGATACGCTTGTGACGAACCTGCCTGTTGTCCTGCTGTTGACGGTTGGCACGTGCGCATCCGCGCAATCGCTGGTGTCGCCGGAGGTACATCCGGATAGTCGCGTGACGTTCCGCTTGAGGGCTCCCAACGCCAAGGAGGTGGTGCTGCGTTGCGAAGGCACCAAGGGCGGTCCGATGCAAAAAGGCGAGCAGGGCGTGTGGTCGCTGACGACCGACCCCCTGCAGCCGGACATCTACGCGTACGCGTTCCTTGTGGACGGCCTCCAGACCATCGACCCCGCCAATCCGCTGCTCAAGTACAACCTGCTGAATACGGAAAGCCAGGTGCATGTGCCGGGACCGGCCACGCTGCCCTGGGAGATCAACAACGTGCCTCATGGCGTGATTCACCGC
>Ga0315275_10007946_pt1 | contig 10300 bp, 11 predicted proteins | sample YL17G03_0_MG_FD_205557 | JGI IMG/M metagenome (GOLD analysis project Ga0315275, IMG submission 205557) | Sediment microbial communities from Yellowstone Lake, YNP, Wyoming, USA - YL17G03_0 | ecosystem: Environmental > Aquatic > Freshwater > Lake > Sediment | place: USA: Wyoming | collected...
GCCTCCCTTACGAAGCGGGACGATCGGCCTACAGCTCTGATTTTCTGGAATACGGCGGTAAGGCTTCTGGCCGAGGGTTCTCCTGCCGTTCCCCATCTGAAGTCCCTTGAACAACAAGGGGTAAGGGTTTTAGCTGGTCAGATGTGCGTGGGAGAGTTGGAACTTACAGATAAGATCGCCGTTGGAAGAATGGCAACGATGGATGAAATTTTAGACCTGATTCTGCACTATGAGGTCGTCAATCTCTAAGCCACTGAGCCATCAGTTTATGGAAGGGTTCGGATAGGGAGTGAGCCCATAGGACGAAAGTATCATGCTCGGAGATCTTCTATTGCGAAACGAAACCACCATTCTGAGAAGATGGTTTGATCTCATCCTAGAAACCTATCCTGCTGATACGGCAGCCCTGATGAGAAAGGAGAAGAATCAGTTTTCCAATCCGGTCGGTTCGACCCTTTCTCGGGAGATAGAGGTTCTCTTCAAAAAGCTGTGTGAAGGGACTCAGGACGAAAAGTGCCAGGTTTCTTTGGATTCGATTCTGAAAATCAGATCGGTTCAGGATTTTTCCCCTTCGAAAGCAGTAGGATTTGTTTTCCTGTTGAAGAGGGCAATCGGAGAGACGTTAAAGAGTGCGATCTGCAAAGAGCCCATCCTCGATGAATGGCTGAAACTTCAATCGAGAATCGATGAACTGGCCCTCCAGGCCTTTGATATCTACATGGGCTGCCGGGAAAAGATCTGCGAAATCCGGATCAATCAGGCCAGGGGTGAGAAGGAGATGGCCTTTAAGATGATGGAAAGAATGACCACTGCGAAGGAGAAACGGCAGAAAAAAGAGGATTAAGACAGGATAAGCTTAAATTTCAAAATCCCTGCCTGTCCGGCAGGCAGGCAAATGTCAAATGAATACCTGAAGAAAGTGACTAAATTGCCTAAGATGAGTTATTTAACTTTAGTCACTTTAGATCACTTGTCACTTTAGACACTTCGATAAAATTATGGGTCTCTGGTATTCCATTTCAGGCGTTCTTGCCCTTCTCCTTCTCGTCCTTATTGGTGTAGGAGGAATACGGCTCTATTCCGTGTTTGGTATCTTCATCCCCTACCTGGCCGTTATCCTTTTCATCTTCGGCTTCGTCTATCGTGTTTTGAAATGGGCGAGTTCCCCAGTCCCCTTTCACATCCCCACGGTCTCAGGGCAACAAAAATCGCTTCCTTGGATCAAAGCCGACTCCATCGACAGCCCTTATACCACCGGAGGTGTGGTGAAAAGGTTGGCTCTTGACATCCTTCTCTTCCGATCCCTGCTCAAGAATGAAAAGGTCGAGCTTGAAGCGCCTCATAGGCTCCTCTTCAGGACCAGCACTCTTCTCTGGCTGGGCGCCATGGCCTTCCACTGGTCTCTTCTTGTGGTTGTCCTGAGGCACCTGAGGTTCTTTCTCGAACCTGTGCCTTCTGCCTTGGTGGTCCTCCAGAGACTCGATTCAATCCTTCAAAACCTTATGCCAATCATCTACATCAGCGATGTCATCCTATTGATCGCCCTGGGTTATCTCTTCTTCAGACGCGTCATCTACCCCCAAGTCAAATATATTTCGCTTCCCTCGGACTACTTTGTGCTCCTTGGAATTGCTGGAATCGTCATCTCCGGTATTCTCATGCGACTCATCTACAAAGTGGATCTGGTACAGGTAAAGGAATGGATCATGGCCATGCTCCGCTTCCGACCCGTGTCTCCGAAGGGAGTGAACCTGTTCTTCTATGTCCATCTCTTTTTCGTGAGCCTTTTGGCTGCGTATTTCCCTCTCAGCAAACTGATGCACATGCCTGGAATCTTCCTGAGTCCAACGAAGAACTTGAGGAATACCAGCCGAAATGATCGTCATGTCAATCCCTGGGATCATGAGGTGAAAGTTCATACCTACGATGAGTATGAGGATGAGTTCAGGGATTCAATGAAGGAAGCCGGGGTGCCGGTGGAGAAAGAATAGTCATGTCAGAAGAAAGCGTAAAGGACAAGCCACTTAAGATCGACTACACGCCTCCTGCAAAGAGCTGGCTGGAACCTGCGGTTGATTTCCGTAAGGGAAATTACGGTTACCCTGCCTCGTCCAAACATGAGATGTATCTCGGACTTGAGAACCCGAGAGAATGGCATCCGCCAGAGAAGGACTGGAAGCTGCCGAAAGACTGGAAAGAGATCATCCTGAAAGGCATGGAGGACCGCCTCAGTCGATATCGGTCCTTTCGGCTCTTTCTCGACATCTGTGTCAGATGCGGCGCTTGCGCCGATAAATGCCATTTTTTCATAGGCTCCGGAGATCCCAAAAACATGCCTGTCCTGAGGACAGAGCTTCTGAGGTCGGTCTACCGAAAATACTTCACCCTTTCAGGAAAGGTCTTTGGAAAGCTGGCAGGAGCCCGCGAACTCACCGAGGAGGTTCTGAAAGAGTGGTTCTATTATTTTTTCCAGTGTACAGAATGCCGTCGCTGTTCAGTCTTCTGTCCTTACGGCATCGACACCTGTGAGATTACGATGATGGGGAGAGAACTCCTCAATCTGGTTGGCTGCAACATTAACTGGGTTGTCGAGCCCGCCTCCAATAGTTACCGCACCGGAAATCATCTGGGCATTCCTCCCCATGCCTTTAAGTCAACAATCGATTTTGCGATCGATGAGATTAAAGAGATTACAGGCATCGATGTGGAGGTACCCATCAATCGAAAAGGGGCTGAGATCCTCTTCATCTCCCCGTCGGCAGACTACTTCGGAAGTCCTCACTGGTATACGTTTCTGGGTTATCTCCTGCTTTTCCACGAAATCGGCCTCGACTACACCTGGAGTACCTATGCCTCTGAGGGCGGGAATTTCGGTTTCTTTCATTCTGCGGATTTAGCAAAGAGGCTGAACGCGAAGATTTACAGCGAAGCCAAGAGACTCAAGGTAAAATGGATTCTTGGAGGGGAATGCGGCCATATGTGGAGGGTCATCCACCAATTTATGGATACCTTCAACGGACCAGCGGAGTTTTTGGAAGAGCCAGTCTCTTCGATCACGGGGACGCATTTTGACAATGCCAAATCAACCAAGATGGTTCATATCTGTGAATTTACCGCTGACCTCATCAAGAACGAAAAGTTGAAACTCGATCCGGGCCGGAATGATAAATGGAAGGTCACCTACCACGACTCCTGTAATGTCTCCCGGGGAATGGGACTTCTGGAGGAGCCTCGCTACATCCTTCAAAATGTGTGCAATGAGTTCTATGAAATGCCGGACAATACCATTCGGGAAAGGACCTTCTGCTGCGGGAGTGGCGCTGGTCTTGGTTCTGATGAGAATATGGAGACGCGTTTAAGAGGAGGTTTTCCCAGAGCGAATGCTGTCAAATATGTCCAGGAGCAGTATGGAGTGAACCTTCTAAGCTGCATTTGTGCTATTGATAAAGCTACCCTTCCACCCCTGCTCGAATACTGGGTTCCCGGGGTAGAAGTTGCAGGTGTCCACGAACTGGTCGGGAATGCGTTGATACTGAGGGGAGAGAAAGAGAGGACGACCAATCTCCGCGGAGAACCGCTGGCACAGGGTGAACCTCTCGACTCCCCGGCCTGAAGGCCGGGGCTTGCTCGAGGTTCACCCTGAGCCGCGCTTGTCTACCCTGCCTTCAAAGGCGGGGCTTCGCGCGGCCGAACGGGTGAAAAATGAAAATCGCAAAATGCAAAATGAGAATTGAAAACTGACGACTTGAGTCATTCCACTTACTACTCACTAGGAATGAACGGAGTTTGGTATGTATGACAAAAGCAAGATCATCCCTGGCCTTGTGATTTTCCTGACCTTGGTAACCGCTCCACTCTGGTATGATGCAGCGAGCGGAAAGATCGGCTATGTGCCCAAGCCCAAAATCCCAGCCGACAAAAAAGAGTGTGTGGAGCCCAAAGATTACATCAGAGTCAATCACAAGAATTTATTAGAGGATTGGAAAGAATCGGTCGTCCGGAGAGCTGCCACGACCTACGTAGCCAGCAACAAAAAAAGATACCGCATGAGTCTGAATCTTACTTGCATGAACTGCCATCAAGACAAGGGTGAGTTCTGTGACCAGTGCCACAATTATATGGGCGTCACCAATAAGTGCTGGGACTGCCACGTTTATCCTAAAGAACTGAAGAGGGATAAAGTAGATGGAATTTACTAGAAGAAACATTCTGAAAATTGCCGGACTCACCTTGCTCGGGTTTTCGGTCAAACCTGGCTGGCAGGTCTTTTCAAAAATGGATGTGCCAGAACCGTCCCCGGATGCCGAAACCTTAGCCAGGAAAAAATGGGGGATGGGGATCTACCTCGGGAAATGTTGGAAAGATGAGGGATGCAGGGACTGTATCGATGCCTGCCACCGCATCCATAATGTGCCCGATCTGGGAACCCTCAAGGAAGAGATCAAGTGGATCTGGACGACACCCTATGAAGAGGTCTTTCCCGAGCACGAGTTTGAATTGGCTGAGGACAAGGACCAACACAAGCCTGTTATGGTTCTCTGCAATCATTGCGATGATCCTCCATGCGTAAGGTATTGTCCGACTCGGGCGACATGGAAAAGAGAAGATGGCATTGTCATGATGGATTTCCATCGATGCATCGGCTGCAGGTACTGCATGGCGGGATGCCCTTACGGGTCGAGAAGTTTTAACTGGAGAGATCCCCGGCCTTTCATTAAGAATGTTAACCTAAACTTCCCGACACGAACCCGGGGAGTCGTCGAGAAGTGCAATTTCTGCGAAGAGAGGCTGGCCCAGGGTCTGATTCCTGCCTGCGTAGAAGCATGTAAGGAGAAGGCCTTGGTCTTTGGCGACTTGAAGGATCCCAAGTCAGAAATCCGTGAGGCCCTCAAATTCAAGACGATCTATCAAAGGCAGCCCGAGCTGGGCACGAAGCCTAAGGTTTATTACATCTTGTAAAAAAAGAGGACTTAAGGGTGAAAGGATTTAAGGGGGCAAGGGTCCTAGTAAGATCATTTTTCTCATTTACTTGAACCCTCGAACCCTAGACCCCTTGAACCCTGAGAATTAAGATGATGCTCGACAAGAGACAAAAGATCATAGGAGAAGATGCGATCCTTTTTGAGCACATCTGGACGAGAGGGAAAGGATTTTATATCACCGTATCCATTCTCACCGCCCTTGTTCTCTTGGGACTTTATGCCTATGTGACTCAATATCGAAATGGGCTGACTGTCACCGGGCTTTCGAGACAGATCTTTTGGGGAGTCTATATCACAAACTTTGTGTTCTTCATCGGGATCAGCCACGCAGGGACATTCATCTCAGCGGTGCTCCGCGTTCTCAAGGCAGAATGGCGGAGGCCGATCAGTCGAGCTTCCGAGCTCACAACCGTTTTTATTTTGATGTTCGGCGTGGGGAGTGTATTGATTGACCTGGGAAGGCCGGACCGAATGCTCTATGCCATCCGGTATGCTCACTTTCGCTCTCCTCTTCTCTGGGACGTCTGCAGCATCGCTACTTACCTGACCGTGAGCTCCATCTCTCTTTATCTGGCCCTGATCCCGGATATCGCCATGCTGAGAGATCTTGGAGGGAAAAGAGAGTGGTTCTACCGCATCCTCTCTTTAGGATGGAGAGGGACAGAAGATCAGCATCACCGGCTGGATAAGGCAATCGGCTTCGTATCGGTCCTCGTCATCCCGGTTATGATCACAGTCCACACCGTTGTGTCCTTTGTGTTCGCCATGACGATCCAGCCCCTGTGGCACAGTGCGATGTTTGGTCCTTATTTCGTAGTGGGCGCCATCTTCTCAGGAGTGGCGAGTGTGATTGTGGTGATGGCTGTACTCCGGAAGGCCTATCATCTCGAAAGCTACATCAAGCCGATTCACTTTAACAATATCGGCACCTTTCTGATGGCCATGACCCTCTTGTGGTTCTATTTTACCTTCGCTGAGTACATAACAATCGTTTATGGTAATGACCCGATTCATATGGCGATCTTCTGGTCTAAGTTGACCGGAAAATTCGCCCCTCTTTTCTGGCTCCACTTCACCCTGTGTTTCGTTATTCCTTTACCCATCCTTGCCGTAAAGAAATTGCGAACCATCCGGGGAACGGTCGTTGCTTCGATCTCGATTGTCCTGGGAATGTGGCTGGAGCGGTTTGTCATCATCGTTCCCACTTTGACCAGACAGAGAATGCCCGTCCAGGGAGCCTATTACATTCCAACCTGGGTAGAGTGGTCCATCCTCGCAGGTTGTATTTCTCTCTTCATCCTCCTCTATACCCTCTTCACAAAGGTCTTCCCAATCGTTCCTGTATGGGAGGTCAGAGAAGGAAGAGAGAAGGCCGCTGCCACTGCGGCAGCCAGAATCACAAGTTACATGCCGGAGACCGGAGCTTCGAAAGACTAAATTCCACCGACCTCGCATGGAACCCTCAGGCGCTGTGGCTCCCTGCGCGTGACCGCTTCGGCGAAGGCAAGCCCTATGCGTCTCGCGATATTCAGAACAAGTAGAATGTAGGGCCCGGTCGCTGAACGGGCTTTGGTTTTATGGGATAGGGAGCAGAATTGAAATCAGGAAAAGTTTACTTGGTGGGCGCTGGCCCGGGCGACCCGGGTTTAATGACAGTCAAGGGTTTAGATTGTCTCCGACACGCCGATGTCGTGATTTATGATCGCCTTGTTGAAGAGAGCCTGCTCAATGAGGCCCGCCCTGAGGCTGAAAAGATATATGTGGGAAAGGCGGATAGGTTACATATTCTTGAACAGGACTCCATCAACCAATTGCTCTTGGAAAAAGCTCGCGAAGGCAAGATGGTCGTCCGGCTAAAAGGGGGCGACCCCTTTGTCTTGGGCCGGGGAGGAGAGGAAGCAAATGCATTGGCTAAGAATGGAATTTCCTTTGAAGTGGTACCAGGAATATCGTCAGCCGTGGCTGTCCCTGCCTATGCCGGCATCCCGGTCACTCATCGAGGGGTTGCTTCTTCTGTAACGATCATTACCGGACATAAGGCTCCTGAGGAAAGTGAGCCAAAGATCGCTTGGGACAAAATATCTGCGGCTACCGATACCCTGGTCATCTTAATGGGCCTTGGAAATTTGGCCTACGTCGTTGACCAGTTAATAAAGAACGGCAAATCACCTTCAACCCCCGTTGCAGTGATTACTCAAGGCACGACTGGTCGTCAACGTTGTTTGATAGGCACGCTCGAGGATATTCTGGCGAAAGTGAAAACAGAAAACCTTCGACCTCCATCCGTCATCGTAATAGGTAACGTTGTGAACCTCCGCAATGATCTTCGTTGGTTTGATAAATGAATAAGGAAGATCCCAAGCCTCCTGTCTATTATCCAATATTCTTAAATATCCAGGGCAAGAAATGTGTTGTAATCGGAGGAGGTCAAGTTGGCCTTCGCAAGGCTAAAATGCTCTTACAGGCTGGGGCAAATGTTTTCGTTATCAGCAAAAACCCTCATGCAGAGATAAGAAAACTGTCTAAGCGAAAAGCAATTCACTTGATCCAGCGCGACTATAAGGCAGGGGACCTCAAGGATGCAGTGATCGCCATTGCATGTACGGATGTAAAAGAGGTTAATCGCAAAGTGGCTGATGAAGCAAAGAAAGCAGGGGTTCTAATCAATGTGGCAGATGATCCTGAGCGATCTGACTTCATCACCCCTTCCCTTTTCAAACGGGGGAATTTGACGGTTGCCGTTTCCACCGCCGGGGTGAGTCCGGCCCTTGCGAAAAAAATTCGGATGAGACTTGAGCAAACCTTTGGGGAAGAATACAGTCCTTTGCTCTCCTTGATCAAAGAGGTCCGGCAAGAGCTTAAAGAGCAACAGCTAAGAGTCAATACGGAAGATTGGCAGAACGCTCTCGATCTCGATTTGCTGACCCATCTCATTCAGGCAGGTGAAAGACAGAAGGCGAAGGCTGTCCTGCTTGAAAAATTAAAACCGAGTCGTGAGGACCCATGAAGGCTCAAGAAGATCTCATATTGGGAGAAGACGCCGCTCTATTCGACCCTGTCAGGAAAACGGGGACAGGTTTTTACTTCACGATCTCCATCCTGACCGCCCTTGTCCTCTGGGGAACTTACGCCTACCTTACTCAATACCGTACGGGGCTTTCCGTCACCGGACTTTCAAGACAGATCTTCTGGGGAGTCTATATCACCAACTTTGTCTTCTTTATTGGAATCAGCCATGCAGGAACATTCATCTCAGCCGTGTTGAGGGTTTTAAAGGCGGAATGGCGGAGGCCCATCAGCCGATCATCAGAACTGACTACGGTCTTCATCCTCCTGTTTGGTGTGGGAAGTGTGTTAATCGATTTGGGAAGACCCGATCGGATGCTCTATGTTCTCCGATATCCTCAATTTCAATCCCCTCTTTTCTGGGACATCTGCAGTATCATGACCTATCTTACCGTCAGCTCCATCTCTCTTTATCTCGCTTTGATCCCCGATATTGCCCTCCTCAGAGACCTCGGTGAGAAGCGGAAATGGTTCTATTAGGCTCTTGCCTTGGGTTGGACGGGTACGGAAAAACAACACCGCCGGTTAGATAAGGCCATCACGTTCGTCTCGATCCTTGTTATCCCGGTCATGATCACGGTCCATACGGTGGTTTCCTTTGTCTTTGCCATGACCATTCAACCTCTGTGGCATAGTGCCATCTTCGGTCCCTATTTTGTGGTCGGAGCCATCTTCTCAGGGGTAGCGAGCGTGATGCTTGTGATGGCCATACTCCGGAAGGTTTATCATCTCGAACGTTATATAAAACCGATCCATTTTAATAATCTTGGGACCTTCCTGATGGCCATGACCCTTCTCTGGTTCTATTTCACCTTTGCCGAGTACATCACTGTTGTTTATGGCAATGAGCCAGTTCATATGACCATCGTCTGGTCCAAGATTGCCGGAAGGTTTTCGTTCCTATTCTGGCTCCATTTCATATTATGCTTCGTCATTCCACTGCCCATTCTCGTTTTTAGAAAGACCCGAACGATCACCGGGACGATCATTGCATCGATCTCCATCGTAGTAGGGATGTGGTTAGAACGGTTTGTGATCATTGTTCCCACATTGACCCATCAGAGACTCCCCATTGAGGGAGCTATTTATATCCCTACCTGGGTCGAATGGTCGATCCTGGCTGGCTGCATCTCTTTATTTGCACTCCTTTATACATTCTTTACCAAACTCTTCCCAATCGTTCCTGTCTGGGAGGTGAGGGAAGGCAGGGAGAAATCGATCACCCAAGTGGGAGAAAGGATTAAATCATACCTTCCTGAAGAAGAACATTGAACGGTAAATGCCGCCGCCGTTATAGGAGGGCGTTTGGAAAATATCAGACAAGATGACATGAGCGTCTGAATGTCACGCTGAACTCGTTTCAGGGTCTCCTTGCTATAGATTCTGAACCAAGTTCAGAATGACAAAGCAGAGGGGCTTTCATCGGAGAAGATTATAATTGCAGAAGCAAGGAAAAGTCTATTTGGTTGGCGCAGGTCCTGGTGACCCTGGTCTCATCACGGTCAAAGGATTAGCTTGCTTACAGCAGGCAGACGTAGTCATCTACGATCGTCTCGTCGATGAAAGACTTCTCAACGAGGCTCCTCCTCAGGCCGAGAAGATATATGTCGGCAAGGCAAGCAATCACCATCTTTGGAAACAGGAGGCAATCAATCGATTACTGTTGGAAAAGGCCCAGAAGGGCAAGAGCGTGGTTCGATTAAAAGGGGGAGATCCTTTTGTTTTAGGACGAGGAGGAGAGGAGGCAGAATTCTTAGCAAGGCACTCCATCCCTTTCGAGGTTATTCCGGGGGTATCCTCTGCGTACGCCGTCCCTGCCTATGCTGGAATTCCAGTGACCTATCGAGGTCTCGCTTCTTCATTTACAGTGGTCACGGGGCATAAAGCTCTTGTTAGAAACAGTCCCACCATTGAATGGGATAAGATATCGAAAGGGACAGATACGTTGATCATTCTCATGGGATTGACAAATTTGGGGTACGTAGTGGACCAGTTAAGAAGAAGTGATTTACCAGCCAGCACTCCTATTGCTGTAATCACTCACGGAACCACCTCCCGTCAGGAGTGCGTCGTAGGGACTCTCAAAAGTATTGTTACACGGGTTGAATCCAAGAAGCTTACGCCACCGGCAGTTGTGGTAATAGGTAAAGTCGTTAAATTCCATAAGAGATTATATTGGTTTGATAGCCAATTAAAAAGACGCCGCTCCCGATCTGGTAGAACCATAAAATGAATGGAATTTATTGGTCGGA
>Ga0315275_10007950_pt1 | contig 10299 bp, 10 predicted proteins | sample YL17G03_0_MG_FD_205557 | JGI IMG/M metagenome (GOLD analysis project Ga0315275, IMG submission 205557) | Sediment microbial communities from Yellowstone Lake, YNP, Wyoming, USA - YL17G03_0 | ecosystem: Environmental > Aquatic > Freshwater > Lake > Sediment | place: USA: Wyoming | collected...
ACGCAGAATTTCTAACCATCTTGAAAAGAAAATGAGAGGAATATTTCAAACACATCAAAATGTATCATATATATTTATAGGAAGCCAGGAAAGTATGATACGAGATATATTTCAGGAAAAGAAAAATCCATTTTATAAGTTTGGCAGGCAGAAAGTACTTAATCGTATTCCTGAAAATGAATTGGAAATATTTATTATGAAGAGATTTCATTCAGTAGGGATAGATGTTTCTAAAATAGTAAAAGAACTTTTACTGTTTACTGATTACCACCCGTATTATACACAGCAAATATGTCATGAGCTATACATAATACAGGATAAAGGAGTGTTAAAAAAAGGATTAATTAAAAAAGCCATAGACAACATAGTAGCTGAACACAATGCGGATTATAAACGATGGTGGAATGAATTGGATAATACAGAAAGAAAGATAGTAATAGGAGTTACAGAAGGCAGTGATAACATTACATCAAAAGATTTTATTCAGAAATATGGAATTAAAACTGCAAGCACTGCTGGAAGTGCAGTAGGAAGACTTATTGATAAAGGTATAATTGTACGAAGATATAAAGAGAATACTGCAATAGAAGATCCGTTTTGGAAAGAATGGATATTATTAAACAGAAATTAATAAGTCGAAAATAATTCATTAAATATATTAACTTGAGAGTCCCGACTTTTTTCAGTAAAACTGTTTAAAAATCGGCTAAGCAACCAGCCTGACACCCTCGATTCTATCAAAATCAATTCTTTTTATCAAGAATTTCTTCAGGATTGAGTATTTGAAGGAATCCGCAAGAAATTCAGGGAAGACATTTCTTAAAGCAATGGCAGTAACCTGTTCAGAAGGGCATAAGTCCAGCCTTTGGGTACGAATCCAGGAGCCAAATGAGTTCCAGACAAGTTTAGGAAAGGATAGGGAAAGGCACTGAAGAATACCCTGGGCAATAATGCCAATCTGAATATGACAGTGATATGCGGCAAGTTTTCTTCGGACAGCGGCGCGGAATTCGTCAGTTTTATGATGCAAATACTGGTCACCTGAATTCTTGCGTATAGGGTCAACTACTTTCATCCAGAAATGATAAGCATATGCGCCAAGAATGCGAAGAGCCTGCTTGAAAGAAACTTCAATTTTAAAACGTAGCCCGTAAATTCTTATGATTTCAAGTGGCAGGAGGGTTCTGTCAGTGCTCATCAGTATAATTCTGCCACGGCTGGGATGAAGGACAATTACAAACCTTACGATTACACCTGCTGCTCTCCAAAATAAATCAACCGCCTTAAACTGAAGCATGACGTTGTTATCTGAATATATTGGGCTTTGGGCGGTCTGCATATCAGGAGCATCAAAGAATTTCTTCAGCTTTATTTTCTTTCCGTACTTCAGGGGACGACCTCTCTTTCTCTTTTTATGACACATTTCCTCTACCGGCAAGTATGCCACGGCATTGCTTTTTACCCTTGTGATAAGGTGGTTGCCCATAGCGAGCAGTCCTGTAACCATTGTATTACAGGCATAATAAGCATCGGCAATGAAATAAAACGGTTCCTGGATGTTCAATGACAAGATTAACTCAATCATTTTGTCCAGCAACGTTCTGCTGTCCCTGTTTGAAAAGACAACCCCTTCATGTATCCTGCTTATCAGGGGAATGGCAAACATACTCCTTAATGTACCGGAGAGGACTGCAATGACCTGACAGGAGTGTCCAAAGATATAACTCGGTTTTGTATTTGCTCCCGATTCCTGGTATAATTTCTTGACCGCAGGCATATTTTTGCCTTCTTTTGGTACTTTGAGCCCGTCTCCTACCAGCAATAGTCGCCCATTTACCCGCAAGAGAGAGGATGAACGTTGCAGAACCATGGATTTCCATAATTGGGTCAATTTTTCAAGGTCTACTGCCGGGGTATGGAAAAAGTCCAGGATACGGTCATAATAGAAACCCTTCAGTCCCAGTGCCCGAACAATACTGGTCACTCCAAATAGGTCTCCCCGGATAGTCAATCCTGCCAGAGAAACAGCCAGCCACAAAAAGGTCCTCAGCCTCGCACATGCAGGCCTCAGTTGTTCTACCATCTTCCACCAATACACCCATAGTTTCATAGCGCCTCCTTTTGCCGATATCTCTTGACATATACAGCATATATATGCTGTATTATAGCAAAAGAAGGCCAGTAATGCAACATGCAATTGAATTTAATACGAAAAATAGGTACAATGAAGAAGTATATGGCTATGAAACAGAATAAACTAATCGCTATTGAAAAAGAGATTCGGCAAATAAAACAGCAGTTACTGTCTATCGGTGAGATGAGGCCCGGTTCACTAACCCTGCAGTATAATCAGCCAAAAGGCAGGAGCTTTCCCTATTATCAGCTCAGCTATACCCATAATATGAAAAGCCGTACTGATTATATACGCAAGAAATTTGTTGACGATTTGAAAATGCAGATTAAGAACTATAAACTGTTCAGAAAACTGACTAAACGGTGGGTTGATTTGGCTATTAAATATTCTAAATTAAAGATTGATTTTTCTGTCAAGAACAAGTAATATTATATCAAGAACTCGGTACTCTCAAGTAATCTTATATTTATATTGTATAAGGATAATAAATTTCAGGAAGGTATTAAAATTGGGGAAAAAGCAATATTAACCGGGATGGAAAGTTCTCATTTATTAAATAGCATGGGATTAATATATACAGCTGTAGGAAAATATGATGATGCAATATCAGTATTAAAAAAAGCCATTTATTTGGATAATAAAAATATTTATGCTTATATAAATCTTGGTATAGCATTTCAAAAGAAAGGAATGAATGAAGAGGGCCTGTCAATCTTAAAGAAAGCCTCTGAAATTGATGCCAATCATCCCGTTATTTACAATGCTATTGGGGTAATATATGCAAACCAGAATAAATATATTGAAGCAAAGCAGGAATTTGAAAAATCATTAAAAATAGACCCTTCAAATATAGACACAAAAAACAATCTTAACAAAATTAATCAGATATTAAGTAAATAACCGGGGGCGTAATAAAGATGTTAAATAATAAAATAATAGATGCACTTGAAAAAATAACAGGCAGTAATAATATAATTACTGACAAAGAAGCCATGGTTGACTATTCACATGATGAATTCTATCCTGAAAAGGTGGAAAAATACCCTTCCTGTGTGGTAAAGCCAGCCACTACCAATGAGGTATCCGAGATATTAAAACTTGCAAACAGAGAGAAGGTAGCGGTTATTGCAAGAGGGCAGGGTACAGGCATGTGCGGGGCGTGCGTTCCGATGAAAGAGGAAATAATCCTATCAACTGAGAATCTCAATAAAATAGTTGAAATAGATACCGAAAACCAGCTGGCTGTTGTCCAGTCAGGGGTTACCCTGATGGAATTCTATGCCGCGGTGGAAAAGGAGGATTTGTTTTTTCCCCCGCATCCAGGCGAAGAAAGCGCAACGGTTGGAGGCGGGGCTGCCACCAACGCCGGAGGTGCCAGGGCTGTAAAATACGGTGTTTTCAGGAACTTCATAAGGGGGCTTGAGGTTGTGCTTGCAGACGGCAGTATAATAAACGTGGGGGGAAAGATAATAAAGAACAGCACCGGTTATAATCTGCTGAACCTGTTTGTCGGTTCAGAAGGCACGCTCGGAGTAATAACCTCGCTGACTATAGGGCTGCTGCCGCCTCCCTGCGCTATTTCCACCCTGATAGTCCCTTTCAATAACATTAAGGATGCAATAAAAGTTGTAAATCAGTTGTTTATGAACAGGATAATACCATTGGCGGTTGAGTTTATGCAGCAGGATATAATCACTGTTGCCGAGTGCTATCTTGAAAAAAAATGGCCGGTTAAGCCGGCAGGCGCCCAGCTTATGATTATGATTGACGGCTCCAGTGGAAATGAGGTAGACAACCTGTCAGAGAAAATAGCAGCTGTTTGCATGAACAATATGGCGCTGGATGTTTTTATAGCAGAGTCGGAGGAAAAGCAGAAAGAGGTGCTGAATATCAGGAGCCGGATGTATGAGGCAATAAAACCGGGAGTTATAGAAATATTTGATATATGCGTTCCAAGGGCAAAGATTGCGGATTTTGTGGATAAAGTATGCCAGTTATCTACGGAGTATAATATGTGGATGCCTACATTCGGGCATGCCGCCGACGGCAATGTGCATACTCACCTTATGAAATATAGTTTAAAAGCTGATAAGTTGGACAATATTGAAATTTCCGGCTGGAGGCAGAAAGCTCCTGAAATAAGCAAAAGGCTTTATAGCTACGGCAGAGAACTGGGAGGAGTTGTTTCAGGTGAGCATGGCATAGGGCTGGTAAAGAAGCCCTATTTTTCAATGACTATTGACAGCAGGCAGCTTGAACTCATGAGGGCTGTAAAAAAGGCTTTTGACCCGAACAACATACTTAATCCCGGTAAAATCTTTGATATGTAAAATAATGGATTCTTATGGATAAAGTAGATATTACAATTATTGGCGCCGGAGTTGTAGGGCTTGCTATTGCTGCCAGGATTTCAGATAAAAGGAAATCCGTTGTTGTTCTTGAGCGGAACTGGAAGTTTGGCCAGGAGACAAGCAGCAGAAACAGTGAAGTCATACATTCAGGCATATATTACAGGCCGGGGTCCATGAAGGGCGCTTTATGCCTGGAAGGCAATGAGAGAATGTACAGGCTATGTAAAGAACAAAACATAAAACATAGAAAAATAGAGAAAATAATAGTTGCTTTTAATAAGGATGAAATACAAAAACTGGAACAATTGTATGAAAATGGAAAAACCATCGGTGTAAAAGGCATGGTTCTGTTAAAAGAAAATGAAGCCAGGCAACTGGAACCAAACCTCAATGTTCCGGCTGCAATACTCTGTCCATCAACCGGTATAGTGGACTCACACGCTCTTATGGAGTTTTTCAGGTTCAGGGCGGAAGAAAAAGGCGTGGTTATATCATTTGCCAGTGAGGCCACCGGTATAGAAAAAATGGCAGGAGGCTATAAAGTCTTAGTCAGAGATTCAGATGGAAAGGAATTCTCTTTTTTTAGCCAGGCAGTGATTAACGCCGCAGGGCTTGACGCTGATAAAGTGGCGCATATGGCTGGAATTGATATTAAAAAAGAGGGCTATGAACTGCAATATGTTAAAGGTGAATACTTTCAGGTTGACGACAAATACAGGGGCGTCTTTAACAGGCTGATTTATCCCCTGCCTGAAAAAAACGGCCTTGGCATACATACGGTAGTTGACATAGAAAAGCGCCTGAGGCTGGGCCCTAACGCTTTTAATGTTGATAAAATAGAATATTCGGTAAAGGAGAACCACAAGCAGGAGTTTTTAAATTTTATTAAAAAGCTTATTCCTTCAATAAATATGCAGGAGCTGGAGCCGGACATGTCAGGCATCAGGCCTCAAATAACACCTGACAAAGACGGATTCAGGGATTTTATAATCAATCACGAAAAGGAAAAAGGCCTGCCGCTGTTTATAAATCTAATCGGCATTGAATCTCCCGGGCTGACCGCTTCGCCTGCTATAGGGGAGTATGTGGTTAAACTGCTTTCCTGATATGAAAAAATATTTAATAATTCTGCTTATTCTAATGATGATTATCCCTGTTCCATTTTGCACCGCGGAAAATTTAGACAAGAAAATTATCTTTAATTATGCCTTTGATGCCTATTATACATGGGCCGAATTGGATATAAATCCTGCGGGCAGTGCTGAAACCAGCACAAGCGAAGAAGACGAATTAGAAATATATAAAAAGCTCTTATCAAAAGCCCTGTTGCCCAAATGCATATTAATTGAGTTCAGCATAAATCCTATGCCCTGCATGGGAGTGATTATAAAGAAGCACCTGAGCGGGTTTTATAACAGCGCCGGTATATTCGGACAGAATATAGTACAGTCAATATGTACTGGTTTTGAAGAGCCTGCCGCTCTTTCAGTGATGGCAGGTAATTTCATGGATTTTAAGCCAAAAACACAGGCGGAAAATATAAAGGGCAAGGCATATATGGGTTACCTTGCAAGCGTGGGGAATTATCACATAAAAGACAATGAACTGATATATGATAACTGGCTGGAACTTGAGTGGAAGATAAAAGGTGAGAGGATTTCAAAGCTCAGGGATATGAGATGGAGCTACAGGATTGGAGGCAAATTACACGGCAATCCGGACATAAAGGATGTGCTGTACCTTTCACTTTCAAGAGGCAGGATTGACCACGATTATTTTGGAAGTTCGCTTTTAAAAAACAGCAACTTTATGTATGTGGTTGACTTAGCCTGCGATGAACTTAAAATAATAAAGCATTACTTCATAGTGGGTAAATCATTTCCGGTTAAAAATTCAAAACTTGTCTTTACCCTTGATATCGGGTTTCAATGGGAAGGAGATGACAGGTATATCGGCAGCCTCAGGAGGCCCGGCACAGGCGGAAAATTCCAGGTGATCGTCCAGCCGAACATTGTATTCTAACCGACTTAGCAGAGTTTCCCCCCAATGTTTTACTCTGTAAAACAAGACATGGGGGACTGTCGCCACCCCGATGTATCGGGAGCAGCAGGGTGGCATTTTTAAAAAAATGTTGCCAAAATAACAATTTCCTTGTATAATATACATATTATGAAAATAATAGTATATTCACGGCATATTTTTTAGTGCGGGAGATTTTTTAGATATATGGGAATAGGCACTGAGACAAGAAGAATATTCTACGAAAATGGAAAAGTCCAGTCAGAATTAAGTTACAAAGACGATAAGTTGGATGGACTATGCAGGACATATTATGAGAGCGGTTCATTACTGTCTGAGGCAAGTTTCAAAGATGATATGATGCATGGAGTCCGCAGGGAGTACTATAAAAACGGGCAATTGAAGAGGGAAGACATCTGGAGCTATAGCAAGCCGTTAAGCAGCGTAAGGTATGATGAGCACGGAACTTGTATTTTAGTAAAGAAGTACTAAACTGAGATTTCACTGAATAATGCATACATTGGGAAAAATTGATTTGAGGTGATTTCCAGGAGTCGAACGGGACAACTGTCCGAAACACGGATGGTTTAAGATATAGGGATTGGCAGAATTTATCACTTTTCTCTTGACATCTGTAAATATTTACAGTATACTATCCATAGTCAATCCCGTAAAATTTCATCACGGGACTCTATGGAGGAAAAAATGCAAAACAATGTACTTACCACAAGACAGCAGGAAATACTGGATTTTATAATTAATAGTATAGAATCTCAAGGATTCCCTCCGACCATTCCAGAAATACAAGAAGAATTCTCATTCAAATCACCCAATGGGGTAAATGACCACCTTGAAGCATTAAAAAGAAAAGGATATATAACCCGCTACCCGCACAAATCAAGGGGCATAGGAATAATAAATCATAAGGAGGATTCTAAAAAGAATAATAATCCTGATGTCTGTGAAATCCCGGTTATAGGAAGAATTGCTGCCGGCGAGCCGATTCTTGCAGAAGAGAATATGGAAGGGACTATTTTTGTTGACAGGGCATTTATAAAAATATCAAACGGGCAGATGGATGGAGTATTTGCTTTGCGGATAAAAGGCGACAGTATGAAAGATGCTGGAATACTTGATGGTGATTATGTTATAATACGCCAGCAAGCCCAGGTAAACAACGGGGAAATAGGAGCCGTCCTTATAGATAATGAAGCAACAATAAAACGGGTGTTCATGGAAAAGAACAGAATTCGCTTACAACCCGAAAATGAATCAATGAAACCAATATTTGTTGACCCAAAAGAAAAACAAATATCAATTATCGGGAAAGTTAAAGGTGTGATGAGAAGGATATGAATAAAAAACAACTTAAAGCACTAAAAGAATTAATAGATTACTCAGAACCTGATGAAAGCCGACATTTTGAAGAAAGTGAGAAACCTAAGGAGCATATTTACAGAAGGATTTTGATTCTGAAAAACTTTCTCAAAAGAAATAGTATTTATGAATTTGAAAAATAGTATTCAATTTAATATACTGTTTAAGTATGGGAGTAAAGATGGCATTAAATAGTCAACTTATAAATATTAAAGAGGCAAGCGAGTGGGCAACAAGTTATTTACGAAGAAATATTACCTCTTCTAATATTTCATATTTGATTCAGTATGGGCGAATTAAGAAAATAGGCGATAATGGGGATACTTTTGTCAATAAATCTGAATTGATAAAATATTATAATTCTTTTTATGGACAAAGAGAAATCTCATGGAAAGAAAAATTAGGCAGCGACTTAAACTGGCATTTATCTTTTGATAATATTAAAGAAGCAGAAACAACAAAGCATGTTCACCGGTTACATCCTTACAAAGGCAAATTCATTCCTCAACTTGTGGAATATTTTCTTGATACCCACACAGACGAATATAAAAAAGAAACATTCTTTAAGAAGGGAGACATTGTTTTAGATCCCTTTGCAGGAAGTGGAACAACACTTGTACAGGCAAATGAATTAGGAATACATGCTATAGGGATAGATATTTCTGCATTTAATTCACTAATAGCAAATGTCAAGCTTGAGAAATACGAATTATCAAACGTCCAAGATGAAATTTCCAATATTGTAAATAAATTAAATGAATATCTATCTGATTCAAAGTTTGTTGCTTTTGAAGAAGAATTATTAGGTGCATTATCTAAATTTAATGCTGCATATTTTCCGCCTGATTATAAATATAAAGTAAACGCAGGAAAGATTAACGAATATACCTATGGAGCAAAAAAAGAAACAGAATTTCTTCCTATTTATAGGGAATTAATAAAGAAATATAGAATTAAACTTAAACAAGACAACTCAAATACTTTTTTAGATAAATGGTATATAGAAAATGTAAGGAAAGAAATTGAATATGTCTTTGAACTAATCAAGAATATAAAGGATATCAAAACTAAGAAAACATTAAGTGTAATACTAAGTCGGACTATGCGTTCATGCCGCGCAACAACACATGCAGATTTAGCTACCCTGAAAGAACCTATCATAGCTACTTATTATTGTTCAAAACATGGGAAAGTATGTAAACCCTTGTTTTCAATATTAAATTGGTTAGAAAGATATAGCGAAGATACAATTAATAGATTAACACAATTTGGAAAATTAAGGACAAATACTTATCAAGTATGCTTAACTGAAGATTCAAAAACAATTAATATTACTGAGGTGTTAGAGAAAAAAAATCCCGACTTTGCTAAACTGGTAAAAAATCAAAAAATAAAAGGTATTTTTACAAGCCCGCCTTATGTAGGATTAATCGACTACCATGAACAACACTCTTATGCTTATGATTTATTCGGATTTAAGCGAAAAGATAATTTAGAAATAGGGCCTTTGTCTAAAGGGCAAGGGAGAGAGGCCCAGGAATCCTATATTATTGGCATATCCGAAGTACTGAATAACTGTAAAAAATATATGATTAAAAATTACGATGTTTTTATAGTAGCAAACGATAAAAATAATCTATATCCCCAAATAACCGAGAAATCTGGAATGAAAATAATCAATCAATTTAAAAGACCGGTGTTAAATAGAACAGAAAAAGACAAGGGCGCATATTCGGAAATAATATTTCATTTAAAGGAGAAATAATTTGAGTTTAAGTAATGATGTAAAAGAGCACATTTCATTAGAAGTTATTTATACCTTAGTTACTAGGTTTGAAACTTTTCCTGAAGATGCTTCAAATAATCGAAATGCTCCATTTCATGAGGCGTTCTTAAAAGCTTTTAGGCTTAAATTAGAGGACAAGGTTACTGATATTCCTTTCTTCATTAGTTTAAGTAGTTGGTTGCAAGGCCTTAATACTACTTTAGGGCAAGTATTTTTTGAGAATGTTGCTCATCATCTTTCTCATGGCGAGAAGAGAGAATATACATCTAAAAAATTAGGGAATCTTAAAATATATAAAGAACAAAAAGATATTATTAATAATATTATTACCGATTTAAGTACTTCTTCTAAAACGCCAAATATAACTGAAGAAAACAAGTTACTTTTTATTAAAGGTAAAGATAACTTAGTAGATGCTATAGATTTTTCTGTAGATGTATTTATTGAAGATGAAAATAATATTACTGCCATTGAATTGAAATCAGTAAAACCAAACTCTGGAGAAATGAGGGGTGAAAAGCAGAAAATCTTAGAAGGAAAAGCTGCGCTTTATAAGAAGTTTTCTAACAAGAGTATTCAGTTTTATATTGGTTTCCCGTTTGATCCAACTAGTGATCAAAATACAACTCCTG
>Ga0315275_10007952_pt1 | contig 10298 bp, 5 predicted proteins | sample YL17G03_0_MG_FD_205557 | JGI IMG/M metagenome (GOLD analysis project Ga0315275, IMG submission 205557) | Sediment microbial communities from Yellowstone Lake, YNP, Wyoming, USA - YL17G03_0 | ecosystem: Environmental > Aquatic > Freshwater > Lake > Sediment | place: USA: Wyoming | collected...
GCGCGTCAACGTGCTCTACAACCACCAGCAGTACATCCGGCCGGGCGACGGCAGCACCGTCGAGGTACGGCGGGTGCCGAGGCTCAAGGCCGAGTACCAGCTGAGCCGCTCGATCTTCCTCCGGTTCGTGGGTCAGTATGACGCCGAGGAGACGGACGCCCTCCGGGACGACTCGCGCACCGGACTGCCGATCCTCGTCTGGGACCCCTCGGTCGGGGCGTACACGCGCACCAGCCGCACGACGCGCAACGACTTCCGCGTGGACTGGCTCTTCTCCTATCGTCCGACGCCGGGCACGGTGGTCTTCGCGGGGTACGGGAGCGGCCTCGAAGAGCCGGACGCCTTCCGGTTCCGGGGCCTGCGGCGTGTCGGCGACGGCTTCTTCGTGAAGCTCAGCTACCTGTTCCGGGTGTAGGCGCGGGCGCCAGGTTGCCCCGGCCCGCACTTTGCTGGAGCTTTGAAGCGGTGGTTCTGATGCCCCCTCTGCCTGCGAGATTCGGTATGCGCCCGTCGCGTCGCTCTTTCCTGTTCGCCATCGCGCTCCTTGCCGCCGTGCCCGCGCAGGGCGCCGCGCAGGTCAACCCCGACACCGTCCGCGCGGGCGTCTTCGACCTCGGCAAGATGTGGACGTTCGAGTACGCCCCGGCACAGTACTTCAGCGAGACGTACGGCTTCACGGCCGACTCCGCGTGGTTCGCGCGGGCGCGGCTCGCCGCCCTGCGCATCCCCGGCTGCTCGGCGGGCTTCGTCTCGCCCAACGGCCTCGTCGTCACCAACCACCACTGCGTCCGCGGCACCGTCAACCAGCTGAGCCGCCGCGGCGAGACGCTGCTCGACAGCGGCTTCGTCGCGCGCACGCTGGACGAGGAGCGGCGGATCCCCGGCTACTACGCCGACCAGCTCCTGGCCGCCGTGGACGTCACGGCGGAGATGGATGCCGCGGTGGCCGCGGCTCGTGACGACGCGGCCCGCGCCCAGGCGCGGCGCGACGCGTCCACCGCCATCCAGGCGCGGCTCCGGCAGCAGTTCCTGCAGCCGGGAGACTCGCTCTGGGTGCAGATCATGCCGCTCTACAACGGCGCCCGCACCTCGGCCTACGTCTTCCGCCGCTACACCGACATCCGGCTGGTCGTCGCGGCGGAGCTGGCGATGGCCAACTTCGGCGGCGACTGGGACAACTTCACCTACCCGCGCTACGACCTCGACTTCGCGGTGCTCCGCGCCTACGGCCCCGACGGCCAGCCCGCGCGCACGCCGGCGTACTTCGGCTGGGGCAGCGACGGCGTCCGCCCGGGGGACGTGGTCTTCGTGATCGGCAATCCGGGCGCGACGCGCCGCCTCACGACGATGAGCCAGCTGGAGACCCAGCGCGACGTGACCCTGCCGATCCAGGGGCGGTTCCTCGCCTCGCGCATCGCGGCGCTCCGGGCCCATCGGGAAGCCATCCGCGACGAGGACTACCGGCGAAATCTCCTCGTGCAGATCCTCGGGTTGTCCAACTCGTGGAAGCCGATCGGCGGCCGGCTCGAGGGGCTGAACGACGCGGGCATCATGGCCCGCCGCCGGGACATCGAGCGCACGCTCCAGGACTCGATCCGCGCCCGGTCCGACCTGCGGTCGCGCTACAGCAGCCTCTTCGACCGGATGGCGGACCTGCAGCGCCAGCGCCGGCGCTACGCAACGGCGGCCGCCGCCTTCTCGCAGCTGGTCAACGCCAGCGCCGGCAGCGCCACGCTGCAGCTGGCCTACTGGGTCTACCGCGTGCAGAACGGGCCGGCGGACTCCGTCGCCGCCTTCCGCCAGCGCCTGATGCGGGTGGGGGCGAGGCCGCCCGCGCTGGAGGCGCGGTTCCTCGCCCTCGCCCTCGAGGACGTGGCGCGGGCCTACGGACCGAACCACGCCTTCACCCGCGCGGCTCTCGGCGGCCGGACGCCGTCGGAATCCGCCGAGGCGCTCCTCGCCGCCACGGCGCTGACGGACACCGCCGGCGTGCGGCGCGCTGCGGCTGGCGAGCTGCCGGAAGATCCTGCGGTGCGGATGGTCGCAGGCTGGATGCCCACGATCCTCGAGGCGGAGCGGGAGACGGCGCGGATCGGCGCCGCGGAGGCGGAGCTGGCCGCGGACCTCGGCCGCGCGCGCTTCGCGGTATTCGGGAGCGCGGTGCCGCCGGACGGCAGCTTCTCGCCGCGCATCGCCGACGGCGTGGTGCAGGGCTACGAGTACAACGGCACGCTGGCCCCGCCGGTCACGACCTTCTTCGGGATGTACGACCGGTTCCGGAGCCACGGCGTCGGCACCGAATGGGACATGCCTCACCGCTGGCGCACGCCGCCCGCGGGACTCGACCTCGGCACCCCGCTGAACTTCGTCTCGACCGCCGACAGTTACGGCGGCAACTCCGGCTCGCCGGCGGTGACGAAGGACCTGCGGCTGGTGGGGCTCAACTTCGACCGCAACATCAACGGACTGGTGCGCGACTACATCTACCTGCCGGAGCGCGGCCGCAACGTGATGGTGGACGCGCGGGCCATCCAGGCGGCGCTGCAGGTGGTGTACCGCGCCGACAGGATCGTGCAGGAGTTGCTGACGGGCACGCTGGCTCGGTAGCCGTCAGCCGTCAGCCGTCGGCCGTCAGCGAAGCCGAAGCCCCGCCGGGAGGGCCGGCGGGGCTTCTGTTCTCTTCTGACGGCTGATGGCTGACGGCTGATGGCCTCCCACCAGCTACTACAATCCTAACCAATAGCTCATCTTCACCAGGAATATGTTGTCCGGCTTGGCCGAGAACAGCGCATCCACGTCGCGGCCCAGGTCGAAGTTCCCCACCGCCTCGGTCGCGCTGCGCGACTGGGTCCAGACGAGGAAGAGCGTCGAGCCGGGCCTGAACTCCCACCGCACCACCGCGTTGCCCCGCAGCGAGCGGAAGTTGAAGTCGGGGTTGCCCATCGCGAACGCCGCCGCCGGGCCCGTGCCGTCCGGGTCCACCGTGTAGCCGCTGGCCGTCGGCGTGATCGTCCCGCGATCCACGCCGTATGCGCTGCGCTGGAGCGAGCGCGGCCGGTCGTACTCCTTGAAGCCGGTGTAGCGGGCGCTGACGATCAGCGGTTGCGCGTAGAGCTCCAGCGTCAGTGTCGGCGTGAATGTGATGTTGAGCCGCGTGTCCATTGACAGGGACCGCTGGTCCAGGTCGGCGAAGACGTAGCGGCGCCCGTACGTGGCCGTCGCGGTCGGATCGTCCACGGCCGTCACCCACTGGAACGGCGAGATGCTGCGGGAGTAGCTCGGCCCGACGCTCAGCCGCACGTTCGACGCCGGCCGGAGCGTGACGCTGGCGCTGGGGTTGTACCCGCAGCGGCCCTCGTAGCAGCCGATGCTCGTATTGAGCCCGAGCGCGACGCGCTTGCGGGAGTCGGTGTTAGCGTTGGCGTACCAGTAGTGCTGGGCCGGGCGCATCAGCACCGGTCCGCCCCGCGCGAGACGGTCGTCGAGCCGGGCCGGGCGGTGGATGTAGAACGCGTTGAATCCCCAGTAGCCGAGGGTGGTGAACTGGACGGACGCCTGCAGCTGCCGGTCCACGAGGTCGCCGTCGAAGTTGAACCCCTGCTGGCCGCCTACGCCGATCCAGTAGTCGCGGACCAACCGGCTGGGCTGCGTCCGGCGCCGGATGACGTTGGCGCTCATCCAGGCGAAGTCCGCCGTGGGGTTGTAGGCGAGGTCGTTCGCCTCGAAGCCCGGGCTGCGGAAGTTGGTGTTCAGCTCCCCGATCCAGTTGCCGGATTCCTTCGACAGGCGGGCGTACGCGGACCACCCCCGCATCGCGGTGAGCGACGGGTCGTAGCCGTCGGAGAAGAGCCCGTTGCCGCCCTGTCCCCGGTCCGGGCGCTGGAAGTACCGTGCGCTCGAGCGCTGGATGCGCAGGATGGCGGCGGAATCGCCGGCGACCTGGGCGTAGGCGACGTTGGCCATCAGCCGGAAGGTGCGGCGGTGCCACCAGTACTGCAGCTCGAGCCCGGCGGCCTCCGAATGGCTGGTCAGTCGCTTGGCCAGCGCCGAGTCGCGCAGGTCGCGCACCACGGACGTGCCGATGAACCGCACCTGACCGCTGCCGCCGGCGAAGTCGCGCGCGAAGCGGGCCACCGCGTAGTTGGCGAGCGGCTCGACCTGTACGCGCGCGCGCCCCCCGGCCTCCGTCGCCACGGTGGCGAACTCGCGCGCGGTCACGGCGTTCAGGATGCCCACGGAGGTCCCGTTCGCCAGCCTCCCTGTGATCTTGGCGGCGCCGAGGATGCGGGTGTTCTCCGGGACGTCGGCGTAGTCCCCGGCGGCGTACGCCAGCGACGCGCCCTGCGGTGCGCGGCCGATCCGGCGGGAGTGCAGGAGCCCGAGCCCCCAGGTGTTCGAGCAGAAGTAGCAGTTCATCCAGCCGAAGCCCAGCAACCCCTGGTTCTCGACGAAGAAGGGCCGGCGCTCCGGGTACATCGTCTCGAAGATGCCGAGGTTGACGACGGCCGGGTCCACCTCGACCTGCCCGAAGTCGGGATTGACCGTGGCGTTGAGCGTCAGGTTCGAGGACAGCAGGTACTTGAGGTCCACGCCGAAGCGCGCCGCGCGCTCGCTCGGATTGTAGAACGGGTCCGCCGCGTCGCCGCGGACGTTGGCCTGGCGCCCGACGACGTATGGCATGATCTCGAGGCGGCCGGGCGTCGCCGCGATGCGCAGGCCCTCGAGGTGGCCGTAGCGGATCGCCCCGCCCGCCTGGTTCGGCGGCCAGTACGACCAACTGGAGAACTCGTTGAGGCGGTGCACGAGGCGCCGCACCTGGAGGCCCCACGTCTGGATCGAGTCGTGCGGGAAGCGGAGCTGCGCGAACGGGATGCGGAACTCGGCCACCCACCCGAGCGAGTCCACGCGGGTGACCACGTCCCAGACGGCGTTCCACGACGGGTCGAGCCCGGAGCCACCCGGTCCGTAGGCGTCCTGCTTCACGCCCGACGGGTTGACCACGAACTCCACCTGGCCCAGGTGGTCGTGGAACGTGTCGAAGATGATGTCGATCCAGTCGCTCTCCGGCCAGGTATCGCGGCGGACGAGCTGGCCGCGCACGCCTGCGGCGCCCAGGCTGTCGTACATCCGCGCGCCGATGAACAGGGCGTCGCCGTCCACCAGGAAGCGGACCTCGGTGCGCTGCGTGGCGGGCAGCCCCTGGTTCGGCTGCGTCTGCGTGAAATCGCCGATCGCGATGGCCGAGGCCCACGCGGGTTCCGTGAGCCGGCCGTCCAGCTCCACGGGCTCGGTGCGCGGCGTGGCGACTGCGAGGCGCGGAATGGCGGGTGATGCGGTCCCGGACCGGGCCGGCTGCGCCCCGCCGGCCGTGAGTGCCTGTTGGGCTCGCGCGGAGAGCGGCAGGAGCAGCGCGGCGCACACGAGAGCGATGCGGTGCGTGGTGCCCGCGCTCAGGCGGCAGGTTGGCGTCGGGATCATTGTCTCCTCCGTCGTACCGGGCGTGAACGTCCCTCTTTCCGTGTTGGACAACTTGCAGGCCGGAGGGGTTGAAGCCGGGGGACGCACGATGCCCCGCAGGTCTCACTGCGGGGCATCGTCTGTGCTGACGGCTGACGGCTGACGGCTATCGGCTGACGGCTATCGGCTGACGGCTGACGGCCGACGGCCCACGGCTATCGGCTCCCGGCTACCCGCCCCCCACCATCGGCTACAGCCCCAGCCAGTAACTCATCTTCACCAGGAAGATGTTCGTCGGCCTGGTGCCGACGAGGCCGCGCAGGTCGCGGCGGATCTCGAAGTCGTCCACGGAAGCCATGTCCTCGCGCGACTGCGTCCAGACGAGGAAGAGCGTCGAGCCGGGCTGGAACTCCCAGCGCACCACGGCGTTGCCGCGCAGCGACCGGTAGTTGAAGTCGGGATCGCCGATGGTGAAGGGCGCCGCCGGCCCGGTGCCGTCCGGGTCGATGCGGTAGCCACCGTCGACCGCGGCGATGGTCCCGCCGTTCGCGCCGTAGTTGGTGCGCTCCATCGAGCGCGGCCGGTCGTACTCGTGGAACCTCGAGTAGCTCGCGCTCACGATGAGCGGCTGGAGGAACAACTCGAGCGAGAGCGTGGGGGTGAAGGTGACGTTGAGTCGGGTCTCCATCGAGAACATCCGCTGCCGCAGCTGGCCGAAGACGTACCGCCGGCCGAACATCGTCGTGGCGGTCGGGTCCGCGACGGAAGTCACCCACCAGGACCGGGTCCGGTCGTCGTTGAAGGCTGGGCCGAAGCTGAAGGAGATGTTCGACGCGGGGCGCAGCGTCGCGCTGAGGTTCGCCGAGGCCCAGCAGACGTTGTCGCGGCAGCCCAAGACCGGCTGCGAGCTGAAGGAGATGGCCTTGCGGCTGTCGGTGCTCACTTGGAGGAAGGTATTGAACCCGCCGGCGCGCCCGATCACCGGTCCTCCCCGGTTCGCCTGGTCGTCCACCCGCGGCGGGCTGACGATGACGAAGCCGGTCACGTCCCAGTAGTTGTGGAACGTGAACGACGCGTACGCCTCCAGTTGCCGGTCCACGAGGTCGCCACCGAAATTGTAGGCCTGCTGGCCGCCCACCAGGAAAGCCATCTGGCGCGCGAACCGGTTGGGTCTGGTGAACATCCGCCCCACGGTGCCGTTCATCCAGATGCGGTCGGCCTGGGAGTTAAAGGCGACGTCGTTGGCCTCGAACCCCGGGCTCTTCACCATCGACGACAACTCCCACAGCCAGTTGCCGCCCTCCTTGGACATGCGCCCGTAGGCGGCATAGCCGCGCATCGCCGTGAGCGACGGGTCGTAGGCGTGGGTGAACAGGCTGTTCGAGCCGTTGCGGCGGTCGGGTCGCTGGAAGTACCGGGCGCTGGACCGCTGGACGCGCAGGATGGCCTGCGAGTCGCCGGCGATCTGCGTGTAGTCCAGGTAGCCCATGAAGCGGTAGGTGCGCCGGCCCCACCAGAGGTTCGTCTCGACCCCTGCCGCCTCCGAGTGGCCGTTCATTTGCGTCCGGAGCGTGGAGTCGCGCAGGTCGCGCACCACGGAGGTCACCATCCCGCGCACGAAGCCCCCGCCTCCGATGTCGCGCGAAAGGCGGCCCACGAAATAGTTGGTGAACGGCTCTACCTCGACGCCGAGGCGCTGGCCCGTCCCGGTCTGGACCGTCGCGTGCTCGCGCGCCGTCACGGCGTCGAGCGTCGCCATCGTCCAACCGGGGGCGACGCTCCCTGTGACTTTGGCCGCGCCGAGGATCCGGGTGTTGTCGGGGATGTCCGCGAAACCGTCCTGGCCGGCAGCCCCGTACGCATTGCCGGCCCCCTGGGGGCGCCGTCCGATGCGGCGCGGATAGAAGAGGTTGGGATTCGAGACGTTGCTGCAGAAGAAGCAGTTCAACCCCCCGAACGAGAAGAGGCCGCCACCCTCGATGAAGAAGGGCCGCCGCTCCGGGAAGTAGGTCTCGAACGCCGTGAGGTTCACCACCGCCGGATCCACCTCGACCTGGCCGAAATCGGGGTTCACCGTGCCCGTCAGAGTGAGGTTGGAAGCGACGAGGTACTTGAAGTCGGCACCGATCCGCGCATCGTACTCGCGGGAGCGGCGGAAGGGATTCCCGGCCGCGACCGACGGGTCGTTCGTCGAGCGGCCCACCACGTACGGCATGATCTCGGCCTTGCCCGGCCCGCGCGCGATGTGCAGCCCCTCGAGGTGGCCGAAGCTCGGCGGCCCGCCGACCTCGTTGATGCGCCAGAACGACCAGCTCGACAGCTCGTTGAGCCGGCTCTCCATCCGCCAGACCTGTAGCCCCCACGTCTGCACGGCGTCCCGCGGGTAGCGCAGTTGGGCGAACGGGATCCGGAATTCCGCCGTCCAGCCCAGGGAGTCCACCCGGGTCGCGACGTTCCACACGGCATCCCAAGAGGGATCGAGATTGGCGCCGTTCGGCCCGTACGCGTCGCCTTTCACCCCCGAGGGCGTCACGGAGAACGACACCCGGCCGAGGTGGTCGTGGAAGGTGTCGAAGATGACCTGGACGTAGTCGGCGTCGTTCTGGCCGTGGTCTCGGCGCACGAGGCGGGTTCGGACGCCGGCAGCGCCTAAGGTGTCGTACATCCGCGCGCCGACGTACAGCGCGTCGTCGTCGAAGAGGAAGCGGATCTCGGTGCGCTGGGTCGCGGGCTCGCCCTCGCGCGGCTGCGTTTGCGTGAAGTCCGCCACCGCGGGCACGGTCTGCCAGACAAGTTCCTCCAGTCGGCCGTCCAGCACGATGGCGCCGGTGCGCGGCATCGCGCTGGCGACCCTGGGGGGCGTGATGTGCCCCGAGCCGCTGCTGGTCTGGGCTGACACCGTCTGCGGGAGTAGCAGTGCGGCGGCGGCGAGCGCGATCGTGGGCAGGTGCATCTGGTCTTCGTCCGTGTTCGTGTGGCGTTCCAGGAGGAGGAGAGCCGCGCGGGGGCCCCACTGTATTAGATGTCCCTACGGGGCGGAGGGTTGGGAGGATTCTTGACGGCGGGTGGCGGCGAGACACGAAGCCCCGCCGCGGCATACGCGACGGGGCCTCGACGGCTGACGGCCGACGGCCGTCTGCGGCGGCTACTCCCGGCCCTTCCCCACGTGGCGATCGATGAAGAACACCGCCGAGCTGTTGGTGCCGACCATCTTCACCTGCTCGAGGATGGTGCTGGCGTGCTTCTCCTCCTCAACCTGCTCCGTGACGTACCACTGCATCAGCGCCTGCGTCGCGAAGTCCTGCTCCTTCTGCGCCAGCGCGTAGAGCTTGTGGATGAGCGCCGTCACGTGCTGCTCGTGCTTCAGGGTCTTCTCCCAGACGTCCTGGAGGCTCTTGTAGGCCGCCGGTACGCCGGCGATGGGCTTCAGGACCACCTCGCAGCCCTGGTCGAGGACGTAGTCGTAGATCTTCAGCGCGTGGGCCTGCTCCTCCTCGAACTGCTTGCGCATCCAGCCGGCGAAGCCGGGCAGGTTCTTCCCTTCGCACCACGCGCTCATGCCGAGGTACACGTAGGCGGAGTGGAGTTCGGCGTTGACCTGTTCGTTCAACGCTGCCAGCACGGTCTTCTTGAGCATCGCGGGGTCTCCTTGGTATCTCGAGTGGTGTCTCGGGGGCGCCTGATGGCGCTCTGCCGCAAGATTTGGTAAGCTAGCACAATCGGGCGCAGAGCGGATGTCAGGCACCGAAGTTGCGGTGTGCTCGAGCCGCAGGTCGGGGCCACCGCGCCCTGCGGGCGGCACCGGGAAGGCGATGCGGACTGTCGTCCCGCCCGTATTCGTACGGATGCGCGGACGACGGCGGGGTGTCGTCCGGAGGTGTCTCCGCATGGTTGTCGGCATAGGCGTCGACGTCTTTTCGGTGCGGCGCATGGCGCGCGAGCTCTCGAAGGACGGAGTCGGTCTCCGGGAGTCGCTGTTCACGCCCGGCGAGATCGCCTACTGCGAGGGGAAGCGTTCGCCGGCGCCCCACTACGCGGCGCGCTTCGCCGCCAAGGAGGCGCTCTACAAGGCGCTGGGGGACGGGCAGCCCCCGGGGGGGGGCGCCTCGTGGCGTGACGCGGAGGTCCGGAACGACGCCTCCGGACGGAGCCGGCTCGTGCTCCACGGCGCGCTCAAGGATGCCGCGTCCGGTGTGCGCGCCGATCGGATCTTCCTATCTCTCTCCCACACTCGTGAGTGGGCGGTCGCCACCGTCGTCCTCGAGTCGAGCGAGGCGCGCCCGGAGGAACGTCGTGACTAGCAGCACCGTGACGAGCTACGAGGATCGGCTGGCCAGGTTCGACTGGTCCCTCGCCGAGCGCGAGCTCGGCTACCGGGAGGGCGACCGGATCAACATCGGCTGGTACTGCACCGACCGGATCTGCGCCCAGGGCCGCGCCGGGGTCCCGGCGCTCCTGTGGGAGGACTTCAGCGGCGCCGAGCGGACGTACACCTTCGACGACCTGCGCGTCCTCTCGAACACCATCGCGGACTACCTGCGCGGCCTCGGTCTCGCGCCGGGCGAGCGGATCTGTCTCTTCATGGACCGGGTGCCGGAGCTCTACATCGGCTTCCTCGGCATCCTCAAGATGGGCGGCGTCGCGCAGCCGCTCTTCTCGGCGTTCGGCCCGGAGTCCCTCCACACGCGGCTGGCGAACGCGGGGACCGCCGCCATCCTCACGCAGAGGAAGCACGTCGGCAAGGTCCGCAAGATCCTCGACCAGCTGCCCGACCTGCGCCACATCATCGTCGTGGACGCGGGGCAGGGGCCGCTGCAGGCGCGCGAGGTCCCGCTCGCCCT
>Ga0315275_10007953_pt1 | contig 10298 bp, 7 predicted proteins | sample YL17G03_0_MG_FD_205557 | JGI IMG/M metagenome (GOLD analysis project Ga0315275, IMG submission 205557) | Sediment microbial communities from Yellowstone Lake, YNP, Wyoming, USA - YL17G03_0 | ecosystem: Environmental > Aquatic > Freshwater > Lake > Sediment | place: USA: Wyoming | collected...
CCCCGTCGCGCAGTTGATGGCCAAAGAGCAACTCGACAAGATCATCGCGCGGACGGCCAAGGGCGGCGGGGAGATCGTCAACCTGCTGAAGACCGGTAGCGCCTACTATGCGCCCTCGGCAGCGGTGGTCGAGATGGTCGATGCCATCTTCAATGACCGGAAGAAGATTCTGCCCTGCACGGCCTACCTGGAAGGCGAATACGGCATCCGGGGTCTGTTCGTGGGTGTGCCGTGCAAGCTGGGCGCCCGCGGCATCGAGCAGATCATCGAGATCAAGCTGACGCCCGAAGAGGACGCCGCGCTCAAGAAGTCGGCCGCGGCGGTCAAGGAACTGGTGGACATCGTCGGCATGTAGCAGTCTTGGCTGGCGCAGATTCCGCGGGAGTCTGCGCTAGCCACCCACTGCTCGCGGGCCCATTATTGCGGGATCTCGATTTCCAGGCGGAAGAATTCCTGGTCTCGCAGCGCCACGGCATGGAGCGTGGTAGAGCTGTCGAATACCGGAGGAGATAGGTAGTCGTATTCCTTGCTTTCCATGCCGTCGACGGCTATGAAGTACTTCCCACCGCGTGCCGCCGTATAAGCCGTGTGCTTCCCGTCGGGACTGAGAGCTTTGTTCGAGACGCGTGTTGCCTCAGGCAACGCTGGCTGCCCCAACTCTTCCGTGCTGGTGCGTTCCTCCTCGATAGCGTCGGCTACCGAGGCGGAAGTGGCATCGTCAGCACGGCGCAGTTGCGCGAGGGCGGCCTGCGAGTCATCATACTCCTTTCCTTCGCCCCCCTCTTCTACAACCACCCATTTCTTGCCCTGTTTTGCCACATAACTTACTCGCTTGCTATCCGGACTGAAACTGACGCCCCGGATCTTGTCATATTTTCTCCCCTCGACGCCGTCCACCACGAGCAACCATTTCCCGCCACGCCACGCCGCAACGGCCACCCGGTTGCTGTCAGGACTAAACACCGGCAGAGATGCCCCATTTCCGTACTCTCTCCGCTCTGCCCCGTCCACCACAACAACCGCCTTGAGGAGACCTGACCTAGCCACGTACGCCAGGTGCCTGCTGTCCGGGCTAAAAACCGGCTGTTGCAGCAAATACGACCCAGAGCCTTCCTCAAACTGCCGGGGCTCCCCGGAGGTGTCTACATTGAAGCGAACCTTCGTTCGAAACAAAGGGTGGCGCAGGATCGGCGAAGGATATGCCTTTTCTTCCACCCCGTCGACGACAACCACGCACTTGCCCCCGCGTTCCGCCGAGTAGGCCAGCCGCGTGCCATCGGGGCTGAAGACCGGTCCATTCACGATCTCGTCATATTGCTTTCCGTCTACCCCGTCCACAACGACCACCCACTTCCCGCCACGCTTGGCCGCGTAAGCGCAGCGCTTGCCGTCGGGGCTGAAGAGAGAACCGAGCGCGATCCTTTCATATTCGCTGCCTTCCTTGCCGTCAATCGCGACCGCCCGATTCTTGCCCCGCGCCACGCCATAGGCAACGTGGGCGGAGTCGGGACTGATGCGAAGGCTGCCCGGTCCAATCTCGTAGTATCTTCGGATTTGCTCCTCCTCTCTCGCTTCCATTGCGGCGGTGAAGAGCAGCGCGCTAAACGCGACCATCGCCCCTCCCCACGACGCTTTCCCACGACTCACCATTACCCTTGTGTTTGTCCCACTAGAGAGATTATGGATAGTGACCCACTGCGCCGGTTGGTTTAGCATCGCATACGTGAGAGGGCGGAGCATCGCCCGGTAGTCCATATGCTCGCCAGGCAAGGTGGAGGTAAAGAACTCATCAGGTGGCCTCCCCAAAGACACCTCTCGAGTTACGAGCCTGCCTTCGGTGCTTTGTGCTTTAGACAGCTCATCGGCGCTGGGTTGTGGTGGCTGCAACTCGCTTTTCTTCGCCGTTTCACCGCCGCTGAGCGGCGCCCCCTTTGCCTCCTGTGCTGAAGGAGAACTAACATCTCGGATGCTCCGGAACACTGTTTCGGCCTGGCTCTGTCCTTTTTCCCGCTTACTCTCGTGCAAGAATCCTATGAACACGACACCGCATCGCCCGGATGGGTGCGAGGAACCGCACCGCTTGAAAGAAACCGCGCCCACCAGCAGAACGATGGGTGCACCTTTGACTTGGCCTCGAAATGCAACCCACGCTGCCGGATTTCCGTTGACCTCAAGGTCCACAGGGGGCCCCTCCTGAACTGCCTTCTTCACGCTCTTTTTCGCCGTCTCGCACCCAAACGAGAACAACTTAGACTTGTCCGCGTTTGATAGCCATGTGAGCAGGAAGCGGGGATTGAGTGGTGGTCCCTCGAACCCATATACGGATCCATCCTCTGCTGAACGGAGCTCCGTCAGCCTCCAACCCTCGGGAAGGTCCACGGCAAACCTGCCGTTCGGTTCGTTATAGGTATTCGCCGGATACGCCGGCGTGACACAGCAACTCCATGCAACCAGTAAGACCTGAACCGGGAGAAGCACATGCAGCAGCCCTTTGGGCAGATACCGGTCGATGACAGTCCCAAACCGGATCGGAGCCCTGGGCAGTTCCCTTGATCTCATGGGGTCTCCTTTCAAAGTCGTTTGAATCCCATGGCGCAGCTCCGCCGCGTGAATTGGCGTCATTCAACACCGTTGCCAATTGATCAAGCACCGGAACCCGTGGCAACGGGGAGCAGGGCTTGCCCCGCCGCTACTTCACCTCGACGATGGTGCGGGTGATTTGCTGCAGCAGCTTTGTGTCAGTCATAATCCTGTCTACATGATACAGCAGGTGACGCACAATTGCTGTTTGATGATGCGGCCGCTAATTGGCGTTCGCATGGGTCGAGCGTGGCGGCCGGGCGTCACAGGAGTACGTTTGCCCTGGCTCGATGGCGACCTGAAGGTCGCCGCTACGGTACTTCCACAACCTTGACGGTCTTCATGACCACAGGGGTCGTAGGATGATCGCTGCGGTCGCGCGGGACTTTCGCAATCTTCTCGACCACCTCGTAACCTCTCACCACCTCGCCGAAAATGGTGTGATGGTCGTTCAGCCAATCGGTGGCTGCGACGGTGATGAAGAACTGGCTGCCATTCGTGCCGGGTCCCGCATTCGCCATGGCGAGCTTCCCCGGACGATCAAACCTTAGGTCCTTTGAGAACTCATCCTGGAATTTGTAGCCCGCGTCCCCGGTGCCGGTGCCGAGGGGACAACCTCCCTGGATCATGAAGTTCGGGATCACGCGGTGGAAGGTGAGGCCGTCGTAGAAGGGGCGTTGGGCGTGTTGGCGGGTTTTCGGGTCGACAAACTCCTTGGTCCCCTTCACCAGGCCAGTGAAATTCTCGACGGTCGTGGGAGCCTTGTCCGGGAACAGCCGGCAAGTGATTTCGCCCAGCGTCGTGTCGAACACAGCGTACACTCCGGGTTTCAGATCGGTCATTCTTCTCTCCTTGTAGCGCGCGCCTTTAGGCGAGCATCTTCTCTTCTGTAGCGGCGATGTCTTCATCGCCGGCCGCAGTCTGTGCAGTCGGCGGCGGGGACGCCGCCGCTAGAGTGCCGGCCTAAAGGCCGGCGCTACAATGGCCGCCTGAAGGCGGCCGCTACTTCACCTCTACGATGGTGACGGTCTTCATCACCACCGGCGTGTTTGGTTTGTCCTCGGAACCGCGCGGCACTTGTGAGATAGCGTCCGCGACGTCCCGGCCCTCCACTACCTCTCCGAAAATCGTGTGATGGTTGTTCAGATACTCGGTCGGCGCCACGGTGATGAAAAACTGCGCGCCGTTGGTGTTCGGGCCGGCATTCGCCATGGCCAGGCGCCCGGGCTTCTCGAAGGTCAAGTCGGCGACAAACTCGTCTTTGAACGTGTAGCCGACATTGCCCATGCCCGTTCCCAGTCGGTCTCCGCCTTGAATCATGAAATCGGGGATGACGCGATGAAACGTCAGGCCATCGTAGTACCGGCGCTCGGTCCAAGCTTTTTTCTTGTCGTCATACCAGCGCTTGGTGCCATTGGCGAGGCCGACGAAGTTCTTAACAGTCTCGGGAGCCTTGGCGGGAAAAAGGCGGCAGACGATGCGCCCCTTCGTGGTCTCGAGCACCGCGTAGAGGCCCGGCGGTTGGTCCAGTTTGATCTCTGGTGCCGCGGGCTTGCTGGGCGGCGCTACTTTCTTCTGCGTCGCCTGAGCGCACAGCGATGCCGTGGCCAGGCTCATTCCTATGATGGCTGCCAGCATCCTCCGCATGACTATCCTCCTTTTCCGGCCTGCATCCGGCGTGCAACTTCCTCCACTTGGCGCATAACGCGGAGCAAGTTCCCGCCTACGATTTTCTCGAGGTCTTCCTCACTGTACCCGCGGTGCGCCAATTCGCGGAGCAGATTAGGCAACTTCGAGGCGTCTTCCATGCCCCGTGGCGCCGAATCAATCCCGTCAAAATCCGAGCCCAAGCCGACGTGATCCACGCCGGCCACTTTGACGACGTGGTCGATGTGGTCGGCAATGCGTTCAAAGCTGGGGACGGGAAGCTTGGCCTCGTAGGCTTTGCCGATCTTCATTTCCTCCGTCCAGCCAAACCGTTTGCCCGCCCTGGCGTACTCCTGGCGTGCGGCCGCCACCTCCGCCGCCATCTGCTTGGCCACCTTCTGGCGCGCGGCCGCGTAGTCCTGGTCAATGAAAGCCGAATAGAAGTTCACCTGCATCACCCCACCGTTCTTGGCCAGAGCACGGATCATGTCGTCACTTATATTGCGCGGAATATCGACCAGGGCGCGGCAGGAGGAATGAGAGGCGATGATCGGGGCCTGCGCAACGGCCAGGGTATCGTGGAAGGTCTTGTCCGACACGTGCGAGATATCCACCATCATGCCGAGGCGGTTCATCCGTTCGACGACCTGCCGGCCGAAGTCGGTCAAGCCGTTCCGAAGGGGCTTGCCCTGGGAGGAGTCCGCCCAGTCGGTGTGCGTCGCGTGAGTGAGCGTCATGTAGCGGACGCCGAGCCGGTAGTAGATGTCAAGCATTCGGAGGTCGTTCTGAATGGCGTACCCGCCCTCTAATCCCATCAAGACAGCAATCTTCTTCTGGCGGTGAAGGCGCACGATGTCGTCGGCGGTGCGGGCCATTTCCAGGGCATCGGAATGCCGAGCCGCCTGGTCATCCACGGCGTCAATGAGGTCGAGCGCTCGCCGAACCAGACCCTGCGGGGGGTGTTGGGGACTGACCCAGATGGAGAAGAACTCCGCTCCCAGGTACCCCTCCCGCATCTTGGGGATGCTGATCATGAAAGGGCTGTTGGGGTCGGCGAGGTCGTAGCCTTCATCGAGCAGCATCAGCGGGGTGTCGGCGTGAGTGTCAATCAGGATGGCTCGTTCCAGGACCCTTTGGGCGACGTTCTCCGCCTCCGCGCGGGTTCGCTGCGCAGAAAAAAGCGAGGGCCCTGCAACCAGGAAGATCAGAAGAACAAGGAGAATCCGTCGTAGCCCGCGCATGAAGTTCAGCCCCTGAGCAATCGGGCAGCGATTATCCGAAGCGCCGGAAGAATTTGTCAAACTAATTCTCGCGGCGGCTCGGAGCCACAGGGTTCCTTCCACACTCCGAGCGCCGGGAGGGGGTGGCAAAAGGCCGCAAGTTGGCCCACAATTGCTTGCCCGGCCTTGTTACAGTATAATTCGCCTAACCTTACAGGCATCTTGGGGAGGAATGCGGATGGCGGAAATCGATCTCAGCTTGGCAGTAGCAAGACACGTGGAAGAGATGCGGAAAGCCGGTGGGCTCCCATCTGAAGAGGCTCTCAGCAAGTTGGCAGGGCAAATTGCCCTGGCCTTTGGAGCCAAGAAAGATGAGGTGGCGATCCTGCGCCTCTCGCCGGATGGCAAAATGCTGAGTTTTGTCTTCCCGCTCAAACTGGCGAAGATCGGCGCCATTCCGCTGACTACTGCGCATTCGTTGGCCGCTAAGACGATTCGTGATAGAAAGGGCGAGATCGTCAACAACTTTTCCGTGTACAAGCACCCTACCGTTTTTGAAGCCGTGGATTTGTCCGAGCAGGAGAAGGCCTCGCCCATCCAGAAGATAGTGAGTGCCCCCATGCTGACGGAGGGCAAGGTTGTGGGAGTGATTCAGATCAGCCGCAAGGGAAGAGGCGGTGACGTGATCGGTCCCGATTTCACCCCGCGCGACGTTACAGAGCTGATGACCGTCGGCAGTATCCTGGGGAAGTATCTTTCCAGCCTGCCGGACGTGCCGCCAGGCCAGCCCAAGCCACCGCCCCCGCCACCCCCGCCGGCCAAGACCTGAGAAACTGAGGGAATCGTCTTTCGTTCTTACAGGCCCAACTTGTCGTGTGCCAGCCGACAGGGTTGGCCGGCGGCCTCTCGTACGCTCGGCGGTCCTTGCTAGTCGTAGTACTCCAGCCCCAGGTGCGTGATCAATTCCTCTCCCCTCAGGTGCCGCAGCGTGTTCTTGAGTTTCATGAGCTGGATGAAGAGATCGTGCTCGGGGTAGAGGTTGGGGGCGCACATGGGACTCTTGAAATAGAACGAGAGCCACTCTTGGATGCCTTTGCGGGCCATTTCCCGGCAGCGCTGAGCCAGGTCGAGGAAGAGCACGAGGTCCAAGACTAGGGGGGCGGCCAGGATCGAGTCGCGGCAGAGGAAGTCGATCTTAATTTGCATGGGATACCCGAGCCAGCCGAAAATGTCGATGTTATCCCAGCCTTCCTTGTTATCTCCGCGAGGCGGGTAGTAGTTGATTCTTACCTTGTGGCAGAAGCCCTTGTAGAGTTCAGGGTAGAGCTCGGGCTGAAGGATGTATTCGAGCACGGAGAGCTTGCTCTCCTCCTTGGTGCGGAAGGAGCCCGGGTCGTCGAGCACTTCGCCATCGCGGTTTCCCAGGATGTTGGTGGAAAACCAGCCGCGCAGGCCAATGAGTCGCGCCTTCAAGCCCGGAGCGATGATGGTCTTCATCAACGTCTGCCCCGTCTTGAAGTCCTTGCCGCAGACCGGCACGCCGTTCTTCAGCGCCAGTTCGAGCAGCGCAGGAATGTCCACGGTGAGGTTGGGAGCCCCGTTGGCAAACGGGACGCCGAGCTTCAACGCAGCGTACGCGTAGATCATGCTGGGAGCGATATCCGGACTGTTGGATCGGAGACCCTTCTCAAAGGCGGCCAGCGTCTGGTGGACTGCCCCGGGCTTCAAGAACGTCTCGGTGGAGGCGCACCAAATCACGATCAGGCGGGAGGCCCCCGCGGTCTTCTTGAATTGTTGGATGTCGTCCATGAGCTGCTGGGCAAGGTCCATTTTCGTCTTGCCCTTCTTGACGTTTTCGCCGTGCAGGTTTTTCACGAACCTCTGTTCGAACACGGCCGGCATGGGCCGGATGTCTGTCAGAAAATCCTTCACCTGGTCCAGGAGCGACCTTTCCAGCACCCCCGCCTTGAGGGCGGCTTCATAGCAGTTGTCGGTGAACAAGTCCCAGCCCGCAAAGACCAAGTCATCCAGTTCCGCAAGCGGCACGAAATCCTTGACTAGAGGCGTGCGCCTCTCTGTGCGCTTCCCCAGGCGGATAGTGCCCATTTGAGTCAGCGACCCGAAGGGGCGGGCCAACTGTCGCCGAATGGCTTCAACTCCCGCAATGAAAGTCGTCGCCACAGCGCCCATTCCGGGGATCAGGACGCCTAGTTTTCCTTTGGGTTCAACAATTTGCACGGGTTTTTTCACCACTTCAGTTACCTCCAGAACCTATATAGGCAATTCGGGCACCAACTGAAAGCAGGCATATTGCGCCAATGCCCCAGGAATTGCAAACTGTTTCCATGCCAGGCCTCGCACTCGGGCTCGCCTTCTACCGGGATGCTGAAAATGTCGACTTGAGGGGTATAATGCTCTCCGGCGTTGCTGAGACTTGCGGCGCTTCCCGGACAGGTTAATTGCCATGGCAGGAACGCTTCCACGATTGGTCGTTCGCGAAGCCACCGGCACCGAACGAGAGGTGGAAATCAGTCACACGCCGTTCACGCTGGGCCGGCTGAGTGACAGGGATCTTTTCCTTGGCGACCAGCGCATCTCCCGCCGTCACGCCCGCATCCTCCAGGATGCCCACGGCTATCTGCTCGAAGATACAGAGAGCAGCCACGGGACATTTGTGAACGGCGAGCGCATCACTTCTTGCGCGCTCGCCAGCGGCGACCAGATCAGCCTGGGGATTTCGGACTCTTTCCAGCTTTTCTTCGTAACAGAACAGGCTGTTCTGCCCAAGCTCTTGGCGGAGATCGGCAAGGTGAAGGAAAGTCCCGCGCCTCAATTGCAGCATCTGGGTCTGTTGCTTCAGATGGCGCAGATGCTGAACCGTGCTGCGGCGCTAGAGGAGGTTCTGGCGGCGCTGGTGGACTGTGGAGTCCAGTTGGCTGACGCGGAGCGCGGCCTGCTGTTCCTGTGCGACGAGGGTGGGGAACTGCGGCTGCGACTGGCCCGCGGACGGGGCGGAGTGCATCTGACGCCAACCCTGACCGACTACTCCAGCGAGGTGGTAGAGCGTGTAGCGAAAACGGGGCGGGAAGAAGTAACCCTGCAAGAAGAGATGACCGGGCGTGCGCCTTACGAGACCGGCATCATCCAGGTAGCGATGCGCGGCGTGGTGGCCCTACCTTTACAGAAGCTTCCCATGATGGAGAGGGGCAGCGAGACCATGCATCAAACCGCCCCGGAGCTGCTCGGGGTGCTCTATCTCGACAACCGTGCCCGGCCCACGGCGCTCACGGGCCTGGACCGCCAGGTGCTCCAGACGCTGGCGCTCGAAGGCGCCACGATCATCGAGAACGCCCGCCTGTTTCGCCTTTCCCGGGAACAGGAACGCATGCGGCACGACTTGGCCCTGGCCCGCAATATTCAGCAGGGCTTGTTGCCTCGGGAGTTGCCGAAAAGCGACTACTTCGAGCTGCGCGCCCTCAGCGTGCCTTGCCAGACCGTGGGCGGGGACTACTATGACGTGGTCCGCTTGCCGCGTGACCGGTTCGGATTCACGGTGGCTGACGTTTCGGGGAAAGGGCTGCCGGCCGCGATCCTCGCTGCGACTTTGCAGGGGGCGTTTGTCGCTGTGGCCACGGGCGACCCAGATCCTGGCGACCTGTTCCGCCGGGTGAACGACTTCCTGTGTGAGCGGACGCCACCCGAGATGTTTGCGACCATCTTCTACGGCGTCCTGGACCGTTACGGTGAATTCACTTTCGTCAACGCCGGCCATGCCACGCCCCTCGTGGTTCGCAACAATGGTGCAATCAGCCGCCTGGATTCCTCGAACTTTCCCCTGGGTTTTTTCTCGGGCGCAACCTTTGTGGCCGATCACGTCCAGCTCGAGCATGGCGAACACGTCCTGATTTTCTCCGACGGCGTTACCGAGGCCCAGAATGCGGAGGATGAGTTGTTTGGAGAGACCCGCCTGAAGGCCCTGTTGGAGGAATGCGCCGGCCAGTCCACTCAGGGTATCTGTGACAAGGTAGTCGCGGCCGTTCGGGATTTTGTCGGCGCCGCTCCCCAGGCCGACGACCTCACGTTGACCGTGCTCCGCTTCGGCCCGCCTGCAGACTGACTCCTTGCGCAGAGCTACTGCTTACGGTCCCTTCGAGTCAGCGATTCCCCTCAAAAAGTTGTCGTAAGGTGTCGAGGGTCAGATCTTCGAAGCTGCGCACTATCAAGTCAGCGCGGGTACGTTCGCGAAGCTCCTCCAGGGGGAACGTGGAGGCGATGGCCACGCACTTCATCCCGGCGCCTTTGGCGGATTCGACGCCCACGAAGGAGTCTTCGAAAGTCACACAGCAGGCGGGATCGATCCCCAGCCGCTCGGCAGTCTTGAGATAGATTTCGGGATGGGGTTTGGGGTGGGTGACCTCGTCCCCGGTTACGAGGCACCGGAAGTACGACCGGAATCCCAGCACCGCAACGATGAATTCGGCGTTCTTGGCCATGGCCGAGGAAGCCACCGCCATGGGAATTGCGGCGCGGTGGCACGCGGCGATGAGGGTGTCGAGTCCCGGCAGCGGCCTGGCATGCGGACGAAAGACCTGCCGGAACCTTTCTTCCAGTTCTTCGCTGAGACGCAGAATATCGCTGTCGCTTAGCTGTGAGCCAAAGAAGAAGCGGAAGGCCGTGTCGTTTCGCTGCCCGAGGATCTGATTGGGCAGGTCGTCCGGGTTGTAGGGGATCTGGTGTTCGTCCAGGAAGTCAGCCCATTTCCGCAGGTGATAAGGGTTGCTATCCACCAGCACGCCGTCCATGTCGAAAATGACGGCAGCAGGCAGGAGGTTGGGAAAGGTCATAGGACTC
>Ga0315275_10007954_pt1 | contig 10298 bp, 12 predicted proteins | sample YL17G03_0_MG_FD_205557 | JGI IMG/M metagenome (GOLD analysis project Ga0315275, IMG submission 205557) | Sediment microbial communities from Yellowstone Lake, YNP, Wyoming, USA - YL17G03_0 | ecosystem: Environmental > Aquatic > Freshwater > Lake > Sediment | place: USA: Wyoming | collected...
CCAATCATGATGAGCGGCCTCACAAAGCGCACACTGGACAGGTGGGATTCGTCGCCATTTTCAAGCATTTTTCTGGCTTCGAGTTTTTCCTGCTCCCAAGCATTGTCCACGCCCGCCCACCTGCCAGTAAGGCAAACCGTTAGGCTTCGCCGTTACCCGCTGCATGATTACATTACTGGCGGGTTTTTGGAAAATTCAAATTGCTAAGGAATCGTGTTATGACTAGAATTACTACCACCCTTGGTCTTTATAATAATACCGAATTGGGGTTGATTTTGCCCCATGAACACATCTTTGTAGATCTTCGCACTTGGGATACCCCCGGTTATGCCCAGGCTGAAGTTGAAGAAGTTATCCAGCTAATGGCTCCGGAAATAAAAAAGGCACAAAAAGTCGGTGTGACAGCCATTGTGGAATGCAGTACAGTCGGCGTGGGACGTCGGGCTGATATGGATCGAGCTGTATCTGAGGCCACCAATCTACCCTTGGTAATTCCAACTGGTATTTATCGTGAACCTTGGGTTCCTGATTGGGCTCACGCCGCCAGCCAGGCTGAATTGACCGATTGGATGCTGGGCGAATTACAAGGTGAAATTGAAGGTAGCGGTGTGCAAGCCGGTTGGATTAAGTTGAGCGCAGGTGATGATGGATTAACAACCTGTGAAACCAAAATTTTACAGGCGGCTGCAGCTGCTGGTCGCCAAACGAATGCTGTTATAGGCAGTCATACGATCCGAGGCCGGGTTGTTCGGGACCAACTCGATATTATTGAGGCGATGGGTTATGATGTAGAACGATTTATCTGGATCCATACCCAGGCAGAGCCGGATTTCGAGTTACATCTAGAGATGGCTCGACGCGGGGCTTGGCTTGAGTACGACGCCATTGGTAATATTGATAGTGAAAATGATGAGTACTATGTGCAGCACATTCAGCGCCTATTAGACGCTGGTCTGGGTGATCAATTGCTGCTGAGTCATGACCGAGGCTGGTATGATCCAGCGTTGCCGGGTGGCGGTGTTCCCAAACCGTACACATATCTCGCAGACCAGTTTCTGCCCAAGCTGCGGGCTATCGGAGTGGATGAGGTAATGACCCATCAGCTAACTCAGGTCAATCCCTTTCGGGCATTTGCCCGCTGATTCTTGAATAAGAACGGGCGAATCCCTATCAGGTGTTATCGACGGTGTCTATAATGATACATATCGCCCGAGTGGGGTGCCTTACAGCAATAGCAACCGTGATTGGGATGCAAGCCCATAAAGGAGAACTACAAGCAGCGTGAATGATGTCGTTCTGTATGCTGAGGATGCTACTCGTATCGCTCCTCCTGATCATTCGTCAGCTGGCCTTCTCTGGACATTGCTATTAAATCCTTAAGCGCCCCTTCCATTCGCTGTTGTCTGGAAAGGGCGCTTAGTTAGAAAAGGTCGGTTCTATCGAATAACCAAAGGCAGATAGTTTGAGGATTGGAACGAGGGAATTTGAGCATCTTGTTCAACAGTTATATCAATCACCTCGCTTTGGGAAGGTAATGTAACAATGGCACCTGGTGCTCCGATCGCACCACCAGAGTACACCAGGTTAATCCAATCATTCTGGGTTGTAAGTGTGTCCAAAGTAGAATTGTTATTCCAGGACATACCTTGATTAATGTTATAGCTAACACCTATGTCCGTTTGGTCACCATCACAATTCCAATCCACCGAATTGGCATCCGTGTCTGGTCGCATATTATCCAGTCCACAAAAATGATACGTACCGATTGTCGTGGGCGCACCAATCCCAGTAGTCTCATTTAAATTATTCTCATTCAAATCCGGTAAGTCATATCGAGAGTAGTCAAAGTATCCCCCGGTCCCGCCGATAAATAGCCCACGGGTTTGAAAGGCGTAATTCATCACGCTGATGTAATTCGGTTTCCATTGAGTGTGGTCTTCACCACCATGCCGCAAGCCGAGGTTGTGCCCTAATTCATGCATAAAGGTACCAGCCCGTTCGTTGGCAGAGCCAACATCGCCAGTCCAACCCCCTAAACTCACGATAAAGTCACTGGCTCCACTACCAAATGTGGCCCCAGTCCCATTGCGTGAGATACCACTGGTACTTCCATAATCAGCACATAAACTATGCGCCCAGACATTGTAATGAAAAACAGCAGCCCGCTCAGCGGCGAAATTGGCATTCTTGATCGTATCAAAAGCACTCCAATCGTAATCAAAACTAGGACCAGGACAAGTCCCCAGGTTTGTTTGGTGCGTCAATGCTCCAGCTTGACTCAAGCTCCCCCAAGTTCCAGGCGCCCATATTAGGGGGGCGGTAGGACCGTAGTCTACATGTAAATGAATGCCTGTTGTCCCATCCGGGTTGGTGACTGGTGCGCTTTCGAAAGCGTCTGCGATCACCATAACCAATGAAGAGAATGGTTGGTGTCCAGTCATGTAGTCAGCCTCCACGAAAATATCCTTGTGAAGAGGGTCGGCGCCCATTGCTGGCAAGTCTACAAATTTATCCACACCGCCGACTGTGACGTGCAGCCCACCGGTTTCCCAAACGTCTAACAACCCATCCCCATCTGTATCGACCGCGGCACCACCAGAGCAAGCGGGATCATTACTCCAGAAGAATTTGTCTAGAAATACGGCTGAATCATAGATTGAGTCGCCCAAATCTTGGATCGACAAGTAGACATCAATTGTTGCACCAGACACAACAGGTGTGCGGGTTCGTAAAAGAGGTGTCACACCGTCATAAGTTGTACCAGTCGTTCCAGAAACCCCAAACACAGTATTGATAGAGACAATGTTGCCTTGAGGGTCAAGGGCAAAGTTTCCTGGTGCGACAACCAAATTGTTTTGGTCGATTGAGAGTGAGGAATTGTTCAGCTGGGCTGTGAATACATCATTAAATATGGAACCAACAAACTCTGGAAACTCTTCGGAGTAAAAAGCGAAATCAAAACTGGCACAATTGATTGCACTTGGTACTTTCAATTGTAAGTGTAACCGAACTAAATCATTAAGTTGATCGTTGTCAAGGCCACTTAACTCAGTGGAAAGACTCCCCGAGTCGTTGGGTGAACTGGCATCGGCCGCAAGGCCTGTAGATAGAATGGCGAACGTGCTACCCTGAGATGGAAACCATGTGCCAAGAGACGAATCACTGACACCCACGCCAGCCGGATCGCTCCCCATTAAGTCCGCAGCCAGCAAATCACTGCTTGGCACCCCCATAGCATAGGCTAACTCAGGAGCAGTGGCCGGGTTTATGCTGCTAATGGACAATTCGGATCTATTGCTAGTATTAGGCGTTCTGGGTGGCCAAGGATCTGGTCCTTGAGCTAATACTCCTGCGGAAGTTACGGAGATGGCGATTGTTGAAACGATAACGAGTATTAAGAAAGATTTGAACGATTTTAGTCTTGCGAGAAGCATGTTAGTATCCTCATTCCTTTTGGCGATTGTTTATTCTACGGCTCTAGGATCCATATGACCCCTTTCATTTCCGTAATGGTCTTGTGCGGAAATGGCATACTCATAAAAAGAAAATTGATCTTCAATTGACTTAACACAAAATGTATAACATCCTCGATTATCTCCTTTCAGGGGCACAGCTGCTATTAGATTCCAGGTTTCCTTATTGATTTGTTGTCGGTATACTTTGTATATAACAATAATATCCAACCCGATTCCTTGCCAATCTAATTCCGGGCAATCTTGGGCGGTAACTACTGTAAATTGGCCAGGTGGAATGGGAGGAATGAGACTATCTTGCGTCAAGTTGATACCACCGCTATTATTATCCGTTGGTATAGGAACATGGTATTTAGTCGCAATCTAAACCAACTTCCTTGCAGGCAAACTTCAACATGCTCATACTCCTTTTGAATCGTGAATAAAGATAGTTCGGGAAAGTTGCCTCCGTCGCACCGCCATACGTGGCCCTGTATCGTAGAGGTTACGCCGGTCAAAGACCGTGATGGTGGCAGCCTGACTTGCCATGCCATCTTATTCCCAAAATTAGTTCTTCCTGCCGGAAAATTAAATAATAAGTAACTAAAATCTATTCTCCATATTCCCCAGGATCAAATTAGTATACTTCTTTTACCGTCTTTGTCAATATTAGGAAATATTTCACAATGATCATAGTGGAGACCCCCTCCTTGTTACTTTGCTCAACATTGTTCCCACCGAAGGCACCCTGTGCGCAGTCTCGCCTGAGCCTTCCAATCCCTTCGTCTCTCCCTCCACCGTCGTTCCAGCCGCACTCCATCCCGGTGTCCCCCAAGAACGTGGATGATACCCTCCCGGGAGTGGGTTGCAAGTGTGGCCAGCACAAACACCATCGGCGAGCTGACAGAACCATGGCGCAACCCAACCCCTCACCTGCAAGCCCCGCTCCGCCTCGTCTCCTTCGTCGCCGGTCTCCGCGGTTCAGCAAGGTGTGTTGAAGTCGGGATAGGGGGGCGGGCTTCTTCCGGCAAGTGCCGGCGCTTCCAGCACCGTGCCTGCCCTGGTCTGCCGCCAAAGTGCAGTGCCAAAAGGTAAGGATCATCTATTCCCTCGGGATGATGCCGGGTTCCTATCGGCATCATCCCGAAACGGGTCAAGGTGCATCAAGAAATCGGTGTGGCTTGTTCACCGCTAAGAATCCGTCAGCGGTTCTCCTGTGCCACCCCGTAAAACCTTGTCATACCCTAGTCGTTCCGCGCAATGCCTTCGCGAGGCTTTTTTTTGAACCATCTCATTATCCGGTGACCAGTCCCCAAGAATATACTCCCCCCTTACCAACTCGGGACTGGACTTAGAATTGCTCTCCTTGCTTCATACTTGCTGCAACCGGCTGCAACGCCAGTAACACGATATGGAATATATGGACATACTGGATAAACGAACCCCCACAGATGGCGATAGAATAGACATAATTCCACCACCTGTACGGCTTGGACTTAATGGACAACCCCATCGCCTCTCTTACACACAGTAGGTCGCAGGTTCGAGTCCAATTCCTCCAACATGAGAAATCTTAAATTATTCCGGATTTCCCTTAAACCCCTTGTAGATTAGAACATTTGTGCTACAATATATCCATGATAAATTTCTCCCCACACCTCAACATCCCCTCTCTTCCAATTTCTTTCTGGAAAGATTATTCGTTTCGATTCGTTTTTTTCTAAAACAAATCATCTGATCTTAAAGTGCCAATTCATCCTCATTGATCCCGTATTCCATCCAAGATGGCTCGACCTAAACTGCCTCCTCGCGGGTACTTTATCCACACTCACATTATCTTCGGATCTCAGATGCCTAATGCAGTCTTTGTCACCTGGCTCCAGCTGCGCTCTCTGACTTGGTGTGGACAGAAGATACCCCCTTTTTCCGTGCAGGAATGGGTCGACTTAACCGGGACCAGCAGGACGACACTGATCCGGCACCTCAACTGGCTTCAGAAGCTGAATGCTCTGCGTTGGCACAGCCCTGAACCAGGCACGGTCAGCGTGTCATTCGAGGAGGCTCCTCACAGCCCTCATACCGGTCACGAGGGTAGTTTGGAGGCAACCAAATTACCAATAATGGACTGTTCAAAAATGGATCGTCCAAAAATGGACAGTCCAAATTTGGACAGTCCTCCCTCTTTAAACCCTCATTCCTCTTCTTCTCAGATTCTTGTATTGGAGCCAGGTAACCAGGAACCTGATCAGATCATGAGGAATGAGGTTAAGGGAGGGGGTGAGAGGGATTTGCCTGCAGTGTCTTCACGTTTTCACTGTGAGGGGGAGAGGGGCTCCCCAAATTTGAACAGCAGCACACCTGCCAACGCTCCAACCCTCACCCCTGACCCTGTCTCTGCCTACCGCTCGCTGGCCCACCTGACCCCCAACGCCTCCCAACGGCGCATATTGATCTCCACAGTCACCGACCTGCCCTTGTGGCAGCGTACCCTCGAGCACTGGCTCACGCACGGCTGGAACCCGCGCAATCTCACCGGCATGCTCGAGCTGTATGGGCGTGGAGGTCCGTCCGGATGCCGCTACTGCCATCAGCAACACCGCGAGGCGAAGACCGCCCAGGAGCACACGCACGAAGCCCTGGAAGGCCTGCGCCGTGAGCTGGGCATCCCCTCCCAACCCAGTGAACCCTGACTGACGTCCACTCCGGGCGTCTCAACTTGCCTGGCTGAGCTCCCAACCTCAAGTCAAATTCTTCTAATCCCACCCAGCTGGTCATTCTCGCCATCTCAAACCTGAACCTCGGATTTCCGCCAACCCTTCCATGCCCGCCACTGAAATCCTAGCCATCCTGGACAGGCTCAATCATGCCTACCCGGATAAACGGCTCACCAAACCCACCCTGATGCTCTATATTGAGCAGCTGAGTGACATCCCCGCCCCGCTCCTGGACCAGGCTGTGAGCCAGCATATCCAGACTTCTCCCTGGTTCCCGCACATCTCCGACCTGCGTCAGGCTGCCCAGCAGGTTGCCGGCAATGCAAATTTCGCCTCCCTGCAATCACCCGGTGTGGATTTCCTCGCCCTCGAGGCACTCGGGCTTGAGAATGATTACTTCCAGCGGGGTAAGGTTGACCCGCATGCCTGGGATCGGTTGGCGAACCAGCTCGAACGGGTGGGGCGCTCCCACCGGGCGGAGGAGCTGCGCGCTAAAGCCCGCCACATCCAGGAGAGTGAAGCAGCTTACCAGCGGGGCGAGGAATACCCACCGCGAGCCGACATTCTCGTTTATGCGCAGTGGGATAATACCCGATGAGCCATGTCAGATCCAACGGTCATGCTGTGGAGGCGAACCGTTTCACCCGAGGTTCAGCATATCGATTCACGCCTGCTCCTTCCCGCCGCATAAAGCTCGCCAGGCGTAGTCCGCCAGCTCAGCCAGCCCAAACTACGCCGAAGTTACCTCGGGTCAGGCAGCGCCGTCGAACCAGGCAACGCCGCGTGCGCTGTGACTGCGGTCAGCTTGCCGTCACCGTGCTCCGCGTGCGGGTGGGCTCCGATCCACAGTACACCATCCACCTGCCACTCTGTCCGGCTTGCCTGAATCTGGAACAAGAATTGCACGGATAAGATACAGCATTATCGGGAAAACCACCCGATCCAGGCTAGCTATTAGAATTTTGCGTTAAGCATATTGCTAATTGCTAATTGCTAATAGCTAACAGCTAAACGCTATGTGTCAATTGCCTTTTACACCATCTCGCTGTACAATGACCTTGGGAGGTACCTATGCCTGAGCAGGCCATAAAAGTCGCATGCCCTCACTGTGGGAAAATCCGCACCATCAACCCGGCAGTCTTTGGCGTATCCAAAGGACCGCCCAGCGCAGCCCTTGAGAAAGCCTACCAGAAGAAACGGGAAACCGTGGTTGAGCCGGGCGGTAAATCAGCCAGCTGGATCAATCTCAAATGCCCCAATTGTGGCAAGCCGTACCAGTTCAACCCCAAAACGCACAAGGCGCGCCCCAAGCCCAGCAAAGCCGCTGGTTAGAGTATTTACCGTCATTTCCCTCACATCTTTCTTACGCCTGGTTTACTGAAAAAATAAAAAACCCGCCGAAGCGGGTTTCTATTTCGTTGGCTCAATGCGAATTGGTTCAATGCATCGGGAAGGCGACAACGATGTTGCTATACATGTTGGATACCGCTGTTCCCATGACTGCGATCAATACGACCACAACCAGTGCTAATAATACGATCAATAATGAGTACTCGACCATCCCCTGCCCTCGCTCCTTTTTATGATAAAGCATGGAACTCCACCTCCTTTCAACCTGAGGATAAGACCCTGCTGATCACAGCCTCATCCTGAGATTCCATCGGGTTGCCAGTGAATAAATGCGGAGAGCGAGAATAAAAAAATAAGGAAAATGGCCCTTGGCGCGCTCCCGATGCGTCGGAACTGCTGTGATCAAGAACCTGTGTATTGCTATTATTATAGCGTATAACAGAAAAAAATCAACTATTTTTGCCCAAACCTTGCAAAACTGTATGCTACAATGCAAGCTGTTATGCATTCTGTGAAGCCCGCTGCGCTCCGCAACGTCAATGCGAGCAGGGCGCACCTGTCCGCTCCGTTCTTCGACCGGATGTCATCCGCCAGAAGGGTTGGTGTACGGGGATATATTAGCCCAAGCGGAGCAAACAGCGCAATAGGGTTACATTATTTCAATCGGTAATATCCCTTTATGCGCAAGGTTGCCACAGGGTTCACGATACTCAACCGGTTTATAGTTCCAATCGGTACAAGTCAGTATTCTTTAACCTGATGCACTCCCACTGGGTAAAACCTGCCTGGTGGAATAATTCTTCCAACCTGGGCGGGCTCAAACGGTCCTCCATGGGTGGCCCAAACGTCTGCTCCCGGTATGGCCACTCCAACAGGCAAACGCGTTTGAGGCTCACGCGGTGTGCAGCTTGAAGCACCCTGAGCGGATCATCCGCTTCATGCAGCACCAACCCATAGAAAACCAGGTCAAACGACCCCTGTGCAAAGGGAAGCGCCTCCGCTGTCGCCTGCAAGAAACTGCCTTGGGGTACATAGCTCCTGGCAGCTGGGAGCATCTCAGGGTTCGCATCTATCCCGGTCACAACCATACTGTGCCCTGCAAAGCCCTCCGCGAACAAACCACTGCCCGTGCCCACGTCCAACACATCTTTATAACTACCACCCTCCAGGCACAATTGAAGAACCCGCTCAACTTCCAACCTCTCCACCCGTTCAGCTGAGCGCAAGCGGGTGATATCTCCAGAAAACCGTTTCTCATGCATGCTGTTTCCCTTATCCCTTTTATACTAAATTAGTACCAATCTGCTCTCCAACGTTTAGACGCTTCTTTTTCGAAAAGGTGCCTCATTTCACCCAGTAATACCCCCCACCCGCACATGTCTGGCACATCACCTTCTTATTCACCACCACTTCCCGATGATTGATAACCTCTTCCCCGCATACCGCGCAGTGCGCCCGTGCATTGGGGTGGCTGATGATCTGCTCGGGTGGAACTTGCAGCTCCACCCGCTGGTAAATGAACAATTCCTCATCCGGCATCACCTGGTAACCTTTCAGCTGTGCCAAGGTACGGCGCTTTGCATCCGGTGCATATCCAAGTGCCCGGGTCCTGACGTCCAACTTGGGCTCCAACCTGAGGCTGTTTCCGGTCTTCAGGTCGGTGAACGTGGCTGGGATGCTGGGTCACTCTCTAGCGATTTTACTCACTATATCCCCGGGACCCAGGATGAGCCGCTCGGCTTCGCCTCCCTTGCTTCAGCAGCTCGCCTGATGGATGATATTCTCTCTCCGATCCCGATCGATCTGAAATCTCTTAAACCTCAGAGCTAAGCATTTCTCACGATCGCTCCCAGATTGGTCTCCAGGAGACCCTGGAGATCGGTTATATTTTTTATCAAGGATGACCTGGTTAACTACATACCTGGTTGCTCACACTTTGACAGGTTCTACTTTACCCACACAAGCGAGTAGAGCTTCAAATCATAAACCAGTCAAGGACAAATGACTCCCGTGCCCTGGTAATCCAAAACGGTAGCTTTCCAAGCCTGGTAAGCAGGTTCGGGAGGTTCACAGAGATTAGTTGCAGTGAAATAGAATCCGTCTAGCTGGATCAAGTTGACAAAACTGAGTGGGATGCTTCCACTCAATAATGGGTTGCCATATAAATGCAATGTATACATGTTTGTTAGGTTCCCCAGTTCTTGGGGAATCTCTCCACTCAACTGGTTGGAGTTAAGAATCAGTCCAAATCGGATTGATGTTGCAAAATTACCCAGCTCTGGTGGGATGCTGCCACTTAACTGGTTTCCCCCTAAGTTGAGCCATTCAAGAGCCGGTAGGTTTCCTAGTTCTGATGGTATATTTCCGGTCAATTGGTTATCACCTAAATTTATACTTGTCAGAGCAGTCAGGTTACCCAGCTCGATGGGTATGTTGCCAGTTAATTGATTGGACCCAAGCGAGAGATCTCGCAGAGCGGTCAAATTACCTATCCAGGAAGGTATACTACCGATAAATTCATTGGTCTCAAGCCCTAAATACTCCAAGGAAGTTAAATTACTAAGTATAGATGGGATATTACCTGTCAGCTGGTTATGCTCGACGCCCAGGATCTTAAGTGTTGTCAGATTACCCAACTCCGGAGGGATAGTGCCTGTGAGCTGGTTGCCACCTAATGCCAGGGTCTCAAGAGCTGTTAATTTCCCGAGCCCAGGTGGTATGCTGCCACCTAATTGGTTGACAGAAAGATACAGTTCTCTCAGAGCAGTCAGATTTTCCAACC
>Ga0315275_10007955_pt1 | contig 10298 bp, 8 predicted proteins | sample YL17G03_0_MG_FD_205557 | JGI IMG/M metagenome (GOLD analysis project Ga0315275, IMG submission 205557) | Sediment microbial communities from Yellowstone Lake, YNP, Wyoming, USA - YL17G03_0 | ecosystem: Environmental > Aquatic > Freshwater > Lake > Sediment | place: USA: Wyoming | collected...
ATGCGCGGCCGGCACGAGCGTGGAGTGATGGATCGGCGAGTAGTTGCCGCACCTCCGACTAACCCCTAACCCCTAACCCCTAACCCCTAACCCCTAACCCCTAACCCCTAACCCCTAACCCCTTCTCACCGCCATGAGAATCATCTCGCGCGTACTGCTCGGCCTGATCACGATACTGCTGGTGAGCGTGGCAGTGGCTTTCCTGTCCGTGCGTGGCAGCCTGCCCGTGATCGACGGCGAGCAGTCTGCGGCAGGTCTCGAGGGCGAGACCGTGATCGAGCGCGATGCGTTGGGCGTCGTGACGGTCACCGGGCATTCGCGCGCTGACGTTGCCTTCGCGACCGGGTTTGTCCACGCCCAGGATCGCTTTTTCCAGATGGATCTCTCGCGTCGAATGGCGGGCGGGCGCCTGTCGGAACTGGTCGGCGATGCGGCAATGGACATGGACGCGGGGCAGCGAATTCATCGCTTTCACGACGTTGCCGAGCGCGTCTACGCGCAACTCGCTCCGGCGGAGAAGTCGGTGCTCGATGCGTATGCACGCGGCGTCAACGCTGGGCTCGACGCGCTGCGCGTGCGGCCGTTCGAGTACCTCCTGCTGCGCCAGCGCCCTGAGCCCTGGCGGCCGCAGGACTGCCTGCTCGCCGTCTACGCCATGTACCTGCAGTTGAACGACGCCGAGGGGTCGGCTGACAGGCAGCGTGGCCTGCTCGCCGCTGCCTTGCCGCCGGACGTGTTTCGCTTCGTGTATTCGGTGGCGCCCGCCTGGGAGGCGCCGATCGATGGTGTCGTCATGTCGGCGGCGCCGGTGCCGGCGCCTGAATCCTTCGACCTGCGGCAACTGCAGGGCGAGTTCGGCAAGCTGGCCGCGCTCGGCCTGCCCCCAACGGGTCGCGAGAACAGCGCAGTCGGCAGCAACAACTGGGCCGTCGCGGGTACGCACACAAAGAGCGGCGCGGCACTGCTCGCGAACGACATGCACCTCGGGCTCGCCGTACCCAACACCTGGTATCGCGTGCGCCTGCTGGTTGCCAGCGAGTCCCCCGCCGATCGTCGCGACCTGATGGGGCTCACGCTGCCCGGCGTACCGATCATGGTCGTCGGCAGCAACGGACACATCGCCTGGGGATTCACCAACAGTTACGGCGACTGGACCGACCTCGTCCGCGTGGAGCGTTCGCCGGATCGCGGCCAGTACCGCACGGCCAGCGGATGGGCACCGCTGCAGCACTTCGTCGAGACGATCCGGTCGAGTTCGGGTGCGACGCGCGAGGTGCTCGTCGAGCAGACACAGTGGGGGCCGGTGCTGTCTGGCGAGGAAGAAGCCGGGGAAGGCACGCTCGCGCTCGCATGGACCGCGCACGATTCCGCCGCGACCAACCTGCACTGGCTGCAACTCGAGCACGTCGATGACTGCGCTGACGCACTCGGCGTCGCGAACACGATCGGCGGTCCGGCGCAGAATTTCGTCTGTGCGGATGCGGGCGGCAACATTGGCTGGACGTTGCTCGGCCGCATGCCGTTGCGCGGCACCGGCTACGATGCCGGCGTGCCCTCGGACTGGACGCAGCCGGATGCCGGTTGGCAGGGTTGGCGTGATCCTGCGTCCTACCCGCGTGTGCTGAACCCATCGACAGGGCGCATCTGGACGGCCAACAACCGTGTCGTCGGCGCGGAGAGGCTTGCGGCGATCGGCGACGGTTCGCCGGACCGTGGCGCACGTGCTCAGCAGATCCGGGATGACCTGCTGGCGATCCCGGCAGGTCAGGCGACCGAAGCCGACATGCTGAAGATCCAACTCGACGATCGCGCCTTGTTCCTGATCCGTTGGCGCGACCTCCTGCTCGGCTTGCTCAAGGCCGATGCCTTGCGCGGCCAGCCCGCGCGCGCCGCGCTGCGCAAGCAAGTCGAGACGTGGGATCCGCACGCGGCGACGGGGGCGGTGGGTTATCGACTGGTCCGGGAATTTCACGACACGTTGGAGCGCCGCACGTTCGACGCCCTGATCGTCACGGCGCGTGTCCTCCACCCGGCAGTCGAGTTCGAGGTGCCTCGCTCATTCGAGGAGGCCGCCTGGGAGCTGGCGACGACCAGGCCCGCGCACCTGCTCGATCCACGCTTTGCGGACTGGCGCGCCTTCCTGCTCGACGTCGTCGACGAATCACTGACCCGGATCGCCGGGCAATGTGCCGATGCCACGTACGCCACGTGCACGTGGGGCGAGGTCAACGCGACGAACATCCGGCACCCATTGAGCCGCTCCGTGCCGCTGCTCGCGCGCTGGCTCGACATGCCGCGCGAACCGATGTCGGGCGACAGCGACATGCCACACGTGCACGCGCCCGGCTTCGGGGCGTCGGAACGCTTCGGTGTGTCGCCGGGCCGCGAGGCTCAAGGGTACTTCCACATGCCGGCCGGCCAGAGCGGCCACCCGCTGTCGACGTTCTACCGCGCCGGACACCGGGCCTGGGTGCGCGGCGAGGCGCTGCCTTACCTGCCGGGTCCAACGGAGTACGAACTCACGCTGCAGCCGGCCCCGCCTTGAGGCGCTTTGCCGCAGTGCAATAAACCCCGTCGCTTGCGCTAAGATACCGGTAAGGCCGCACCCCGGCGGCCGGCACGAGGGCCGCCTGTGACCAGCAAGTTCGAAGGGACGGAGCGCTACGTCGCGACCGAGGACCTGATGATGGCCGTCAATGCGGCCGTGACCCTGGCGCGGCCGCTGCTCGTGAAGGGCGAGCCCGGCACCGGCAAGACCCAGCTCGCCGAGGAGATTGCGCGTTCGCTCGACAAGCCGCTTTACCGCTGGCACGTCAAGTCGACGACCAAGGCGCAGCACGGCCTCTACGAGTACGACGCGGTGTCGCGGTTGCGCGATTCGCAGCTCGGTGACGCGAAGGTCCACGACATCTCGAACTACATCATTCCCGGCCGGCTGTGGGAGGCGTTCCGCAGCGAGAGGCAGGCGGTGCTCCTGATCGACGAGATCGACAAGGCCGACATCGAGTTCCCGAACGACCTGTTGCTGGAACTCGACCGCATGGAGTTCTACGTCCACGAGACGCGCGAGATGATCCAGGCCACGCATCGGCCGATCGTGATCATCACCAGCAACAACGAGAAAGAGCTGCCGGACGCCTTCCTGCGGCGCTGCTTTTTCCATTTCATCCGCTTCCCGGACGCGGAGACGATGACGCGCATCATCGGCGTGCATTTCCCCGGCCTGAAGCGCGAGCTGCTGACGGAAGCGCTGAACGCGTTCTACAAGTTGCGCGACCTGCCGGGCCTCAAGAAGAAGCCATCGACGTCCGAGCTGCTCGACTGGCTGAAGCTGCTGCTCGCGGAGGACATCCCGCCGGAGGCGCTGCGCACCGACGATCCACGCAAGAGCCTGCCGCCGCTGTACGGCGCGCTGCTCAAGAACGAGCAGGACGTCCACCTGTTCGAGCAGCTCATCTTCCTGCAGCGGCGCCAGTCGCGGCAGTAATCGGAAAATGGGGAAAATGGGGACGCTCACCTATTGCCGTTCGTGCTCGCCGGGTCCCGGGTCACCGTGTCCGGAAATAGGTGAGCGTCCCCAATTTCCCGCATGCTGACGCCATTTTTCTACACGCTGCGCGAAGCGGGCGTGCCGGCGTCGGTCACGGAATACCTGACGCTGCTCGAAGCGTTGAAGCACGGTCTCGCCAACTTCAGCGTCAACGATTTCTATTTCCTCGCGCGCACCACGCTGGTCAAGGACGAGAAGCACTTCGACCGTTTCGACAAGGCGTTCACGCACTACTTCAAGGGCATCGAGCAGTCGTTCGAGCACCTGCAGCAGGCATTGCCCGAGGACTGGCTCAAGCTGCTCGCGGAGCGGCACTTCACCCCCGAAGAAATGGCGCAGATCGAGGCGCTCGGCGGTTGGGACAAGCTCATGGAGACGCTGAAGCAGCGGCTCGAGGAGCAGAAGGGCCGGCACGAAGGCGGAGCCAAGTGGATCGGTACCGGCGGCACGTCGCCGTTCGGTCACGGCGGCTACAACCCGGAGGGCATCCGCATCGGCGGGCCGGGCGGCAAGGGCAAGGCCGTCAAGGTCTGGGAGCGCCGCGACTACCGCAACCTCGACGACAACGTCGAACTCGGCACGCGCAACATCAAGGTGGCGCTGCGCAAACTGCGCCGCTTCGCGCGCGAAGGCGCGGCGGACCAGTTCGATATCGACAGCACGATCTCGGCAACGGCCCGCAATGCCGGGCTGCTCGACCTGAAGTTCCAGCCTGAACGCCACAATGCGCTCAAGTTGCTGTTGTTCTTCGACGTCGGCGGCTCGATGGAAAGCCACGTCCGCGTCTGCGAGGAACTGTTCTCGGCCGCGCGCGGTGAATTCAAGCACCTCGAGTATTTTTACTTCCACAACTTCATCTATGAATCGGTGTGGAAGGACAGTCGGCGCCGGCACGGCGAGCGCACGACGCTGTTCGACATCCTGCGCAAGTACCAGCCTGACTACCGCGTCATCTTCATCGGCGACGCGAGCATGAGCCCGTACGAAATCATGCAGCCGGGCGGCAGCATCGAGCACTGGAACGAGGAGGCGGGTGCAGTCTGGCTGCAGCGTCTCACGCAGCGCTTCCAGCGCTATGCGTGGCTCAATCCCGAGCCGCGGGACCGCTGGGACTACGTGCAGTCGATCGGGGTTGCGCGGCAACTGCTCGCGGAACGCATGTATCCGCTCACGCTGCACGGGCTCGACGACGCCATTCGCGCGCTCAAGGCGTAATCGTTCCGGTCGCGACGACAGGGCCCGTCCGAGATACTTGGCCGCAGCCTGCGAGCGATGGGTCCGGGGACTTTGCCCGAGCTTGGAAAGGCAGACACGCGCTCGGGCAAAGTCCCCGGACCCATCGCTCGCGCTACGGCGCACGCGTCGCCGAGAGTTCCGATCGTGCAGCGTCAGGCTACGAGCGCTGCATCAAGAGCGACCGACCCGGGACCGTCCTCCGAGCGCGTGTCTGCCTTTCCAAGCTCGGGGGACGGTCCCGGGTCGGTCGCTTGCAACGAGTGCGGTGGAGCGGATCATCCGGGACGGGACCTGACTAGCGTCGGGGCACTGTCGCCGTGCTCCGCTGCGCGTGAACCTCAGCGCCCGCCCTTGCTGCCCGCAGCAGCGGCGGCCTTCAGCGCCTTGATATCCGCGAGCACGAGCTGCGAATGGCCTTCCGGATTGACCGACTCGTAATGCTTCGCGACGAGGCCCTGCGGATCGATGATGAAGGTGTCGCGGCGCGCCATTTCCATGACGCCCATGTAGGTCTTCAGCACGCCGTAGCTCCTGGTCACCGCCTTGTCGGAATCGGCGAGGATCGTGAACGGCAGGCTGTGCTTCTCGGCGAACTCCTTGTGCGAAGCCATATCGTCGACGCTGATGCCCACGATCACTGCGCCTTCCTTGTTGAAGGCGAAGATGTTGTCGCGGAAGCCGCAGGCCTGCGTGGTGCAGCCCGGCGTGTCGTCCTTCGGGTAAAAGTACAGGGCGACCCACTTGCCCTTGTAGTCAGCGAGCGAATGCCACTTGCCCGCCTGATCCTGCAGCTTGAAGGCGGGGGCGGGCTTGCCTGCTTCAGGCGCCACACCCTCTGCCAGGGCCGGACCGCTGCCTGCCAGCAGGGTCGCGAACGTCAGGGCGAGCGCCGGCAGCAGGGCGGCCAGCGAAAGGATTCCACGTCGAGACAGTGCGCGGTTCATCGGATTCTCCGGTGAGGGGCTAAAAGAGCGCGGGTTCGCGCCGACACATACTAGACTTCCGCAGCAGGAGAGTCAGCGAGGTGACCTTGTCGAGCCCCCCATTGCCGACCCAAGCCGCCCAGGACGCGCCGAACGACGCGACCAACTACATCTTCTTCGCCGACCATGACGCTTTGGTTTTGTCGGGAGGCGGGGCACGGGGGGCCTATCAGGTCGGAGTGCTCAAGGCGATCGCCGAATGGTTGCCCGAGGACGCCCCCTGCCCCTTCGAAGTGCTCGTGGGCACGTCGGCCGGCGCACTGAACGCCGCGGCCGTTGGCGCCCGCGCTCATTCCCTGCGTGAGGCCGTGCAGTCGCTCGAGGAAGTCTGGGCCAACTTCCGGGTCGAGCAGGTCGTACGCGCCAGTTCGCTGGCCATGCTGAAATCCGGGCTGCACTGGATGGTTTCGGTGTTCTCAGCGGGCTGGATCGCCAAACCCCCACGTTCGCTGTTCGACACGACGCCGCTTTACGAATTGCTCGCACACGTCGTGCCCCTGGACCAGATTCCCGTGCAGATCGCGGCTGGCCGGCTGCACGCGCTGGCCGTCGCGACCACGAGTTACACGACCGGGCAGGCCGTGGCGTTCTTCGACGGCACCGACGAAATCGAGGCCTGGAGCCGGGCGAGCCGCGCAGGCCGCAGGCGCCACATCGACCTCGACGTGCTGATGGCGAGCGCGGCGATCCCGTTCATCTTTCCGGCATGGGACATCGATGGGAGTCACTACGGCGACGGCGCGATGCGCCAGCTCGCACCCCTGAGTCCTGCCGTGCACCTCGGTGCGAATCGTGTGCTCGTGATCGGCACGCGCGGCAGCGCGGCCGCCACTCCGCCGACAGGGGCCATCATGCAGGCTCCTCCGAGTCCGGCGCACCTGCTGGGTTTCGTGCTCGACTCGTTGTTCACGGACGGACTGTCGATCGACCTCGAGCGCCTCAACCAGATCAATCGGTTGATCGTCGCGGCGGGCCACACCGAGCATCGGCCGATCCGCGCGACGGTGATTCAGCCGAGCATCGACCCGACCGTGATCGCGATGAAACACGAGCGCTGCATGCCCCGCAGCATCCGCATGATGCTGCGCACGATGGGTGCGTACGAGGCTCGCGGCGGGCTGCTGGTGAGCTACCTGCTGTTCGACAAGTCGTACACCTGCGAACTGATGGCGATGGGGTATGCTGACGCGCAAGCGCAACGCGCGGAGATCGCTCCCTACCTCTCGCCCTGGATCACCTGAGCACCAGGGTACCGAGCCCGAGGAGCGACGCGAACCCGATCACGTCGGTGACCGTCGTGACGATGACGCCGCCGGCGACGGCGGGGTCGACCCCGAACCGCTTCAGTGCGAGGGGCACCGTCACGCCGGCCAGCGCAGCCGCGAGCAGGTTCACGACCATCGCCGCGAAAATCACCAGCGCGATGCGCCACTGGTGGAACCAGGCCCAGGCTACCAGCGCCACCACCGTGGCCCACGCGAGCCCGTTCAGCAGCGCAACGGCGATCTCCTTCATGAGCAGCCAGCGCGCGTTCGCACGCTCGATCTGACCGAGGGCCAGGCCGCGCACGATCAGAGTCAGCGTCTGCGTGGCTGCGACTCCGCCCATGCTGGCCACGATCGGCATCAGCACGGCAAGTGCCACGATCTGCTGGATCGTCGCTTCGAACAGGCCCACGACCCAGGCCGCGAGGAACGCGGTGACGAGGTTGATGCCCAGCCACACGCCGCGACGGCGTGCGCTCGGCACGACGGGCGCGAACATGTCGGCGTCCTCGTCGAGGCCTGCCATGCTCATCACGGAGTGCTCGGCCTCGTCGCGGATCACGTCCACGACGTCGTCGATCGTGATGCGGCCGAGGAGGCGGCCTGCGTCCGCCGAAATGACGGCGGCCGACACGAGGTCACGGTCCTGGAACAGGCTCGCGACTTCGGTGGCAGGTGTCGCCGGAGGAATGCCGTCGACGCCGGTGTCCATGACTTCGCCGACCGTGCGTTCCGGGTCTTCGGTCAGCAGTCGCGTCAAATGCAGCACGCCGAGGTACCGGTCGTGGCGGTTCACCACGAAAAGAGCGTCGGTCTTGTCCGGAATATCGCCGCGCATGCGGAGATAGCGCAACACGGTCTCGAGCGTGACGTCGGGGCGCACGCTGACCGTGTCGGTGTTCATCAGGCCGCCGGCCGTGTCTTCCTCGAAGCCGAGCACGGCGTTCAGGCGGTCGCGGTCCTGCGAGTCCATTGACCGCAGCACCTGCTGGTTCACGTTCTCCGGCAGGTCGCGCAGCAGGTCGGCGAGGTCGTCGACCTCGAGGCCCTCGGCGGCTGCGACGAGCTCCTCGGTGTCCATTTCGCGGATCAGGCCCGCGCGGACTTCCTCATTGAGCTCGACGAGCACGTCGCCTTCGAACTCGGGATCGACCAGGTCCCAGACGACTTCACGCTGAGTCGGCGGCAGGGATTCGAGCAGCGACGCGACTTCCGCCGGATGCATCGAATTCACGAGCCGGTGCACCTGGCGCATCGTGCCCTCGTCGAGGGCGCGTTTGAGCGCCTCGAGGCGGGTCGGAGTACGGCGTGGCTGCAGCTCGGCGTTCATCGCCGGGATGATAGGGGAGGAAGGGGGGAGAAGGGGAGGAAGGCCAGGAAGGCCAGGAAGGCCAGGAAGGCCAGGAAGGAGAAGAAGGCATTCGAATGAGCAACTGCAGTAGTCGTCTCATCTGCCCCGACAACTAACCCCTTCCTGTCCTTCCTGGCCTTCCTGGCCTTCCTGGCCTTCTCCTACTCCCTCACTCGTGCTGGCGGCTCGTGAGATCGCGATGGCGGACGAGCGCGACACCTTCGCTGCCGCGGAAATGCGCAGCCAGGCGCTCCGCCAGGTACACGGAACGGTGCTGGCCGCCGGTGCAGCCGACGGCGACGGTGAGATAGCTGCGATTGGACCGCACCAGCGACGGCAGCCAGCGCGCGATGAAGTCACGCACGTCCTCGAAGAACCGGTTCACTTCGGCCTCCTTGTCGAGGAACCGCGCGACCAGCTCATCACGGCCTGTCAGCTCCCTCAGGGCCGGGTCCCAGTAAGGGTTCGGCAGCGCGCGAGCGTCGAACACGAAGTCCGCGTCGTCGGGCACACCGTGCCGATAAGCGAACGACTGGAACAGGAGTGACGGCCCCGACTTCGCGCGGTCGACCACGCGTCCCCGGACCAGTTCGCGCAGTTCGTGCACCGACAGTCGTGAGGTGTCGATCGTCAGGTCGGCCGCATTGGCGAGCGGTGCCAGCAGACGCTCTTCCTGCTCCAGGGCTTCGATGAGCCCCACGCCGTGGCGGGTGAGAGGATGCCTGCGTCGCGTTTCGCTGAAGCGCTTGAGCAGCGTCTCGTTGTCGGCGCGCAGGAACAACGTCTCGCACGCGATGCCGCTCTTGCGCAGCGTCCCGACCAGGTGCGGCACCTCCGCGAGGTCTTCCGGGCGATTGCGCGCATCGACGCCGACGGCCGTCTGGCGGTAGGTCGATTCGCTGGTGCGGACGGTGTAGGCGATGAATCCGGGCAGGAGGCCCGCCGGGATGTTGTCGACGCAATAAAAATCGAGGTCCTCCAGCATGTCGAGCGCGACGCTCTTGCCGGAGCCGGACAGGCCGCTGACCACGATCAATCGCATCTGACGCTACCACCCCTGCGCAGAACGCTTGCCAGCCCGGATTGTCGCCGGAATCAGGGTCCGTCGTCAGGGTGAAATTTCAGTTCCGTGACGGTGTCGCGCCGCCTGCGGATCGCGGTGCTTTTCCTTGTGGCGGCGCACCTGCTCGTCGAGCTTGTCCGCCAGGAGGTCGATGGCGGCATACATGTCGTCGTGGACGGCGGCGGCATGCACCTTGCCGCTGGACAGGCGGATCGTGGATTCGGCTGCGTGCCGCAACTTCTCGACCGTCAGCGTGCAATGCACGTCGATGACGCGGTCGCAGTGCCGCAGGATGCGCGCAATCTTCTTCTCGACATACCGCCGCAGCGGCGGCGTGATCTCGACGTGGTGTCCGCTCAGGTTGACTTGCATCGTCCCGACCTCCTGTTCGTTTACGTGCTGCCTCTCGTCAATTCGATCGCGCCTGCGGGATTCGGTTCCCGCCGGCTCTCTACTCATGCATGGGCGCGGGCGGCCGTCTGCCTGCGCTCGCTCGACGCAGCGAGCCCGAGTGCCTCGCGGTACTTGGCGACCGTCCGCCTCGCCACCTTCACGCCTTCGTCCGCGAGCATCGTCGCCAGCTGGGCGTCGCTCAGCGGATTCCCGGGACTTTCGTCCGCGATCAGCTTGCGGATGCGGGCGCGGATGGCAACCGACGATACGTCCTCGCCGTCGGCGCCGGAGACGTGGCTGGAGAAGAAATACCGGAATTCGAAGATGCCGCGCGGCGTGTGCATGTACTTGCCCGTCGTCACGCGCGAGATCGTCGATTCGTGCATCGACACGGCCTCGGCCACGTCGCGCAGGATCATGGGTTGCATTGCTTCGTCGCCGCGCTCGAGGAACGCCG
>Ga0315275_10007959_pt1 | contig 10295 bp, 8 predicted proteins | sample YL17G03_0_MG_FD_205557 | JGI IMG/M metagenome (GOLD analysis project Ga0315275, IMG submission 205557) | Sediment microbial communities from Yellowstone Lake, YNP, Wyoming, USA - YL17G03_0 | ecosystem: Environmental > Aquatic > Freshwater > Lake > Sediment | place: USA: Wyoming | collected...
CAGATAGGCAATGACTCCAAGAATGATGAGCCAGGCTAGACGTTTCATCTCTTTCCCATAATTGAGTCGGGTTCGCCGGCATTATAACAAAAAATATAGACATTTGGCCAGGAATAACTATATTGAAGTAGAGCGGGAGGGGGGAGTTGAGATAGCCGGCGCGGCGGCGAGGAAGGCAATGAAACGGAATCCGGTGCAGCCCCCAGGCAAGGCCTGGGTAGGCGCGGTTTTCCTGTTTTTGCTCAGCGGTCTCGTCGGATCTCCTGTTCATGGCCAGGAGTTCGCGAGTTTATCCCGGGATTTCGAGCCCGAGATCCTCAGGGCGATGTCCAAGGGCAACATCCCCTCGGCGGCCGTGGCCTTGGTTTATAGCGACAAGGTCGTCTGGGCCGGAGCCTACGGCTATTCAAATGTCTGGGCCCGGACGCCGGCCTTTGTCGAGACAGTCTATCTCATCGGCTCCACGTTCAAGACGATGTCCACTTTCGCCATCCTCCAGCAAATGGAGCAGGGAAAATTCAAGCTGGATGACCCGGTTAACGCCCATCTCATCGAATTCAAGATTCAGGGCGACCTTCCCTCCAACCCGGTGACCTTCCGCCACTTGCTGACTCACACCTCCGGATTGCCGGCGGATTTCGGGCCCTGCCCGGTCTGGAGCGACCACGCCCCTTTGCCCCTCGGCCTCTACCTTCAGCAGTCCCTCCGGCTCCAAAGTCCACCGCTCTCAACGGTCATCTACTCCAACCTGGCCTACACGCTCGTCGCCTACCTGGTGGAGAAATTCTCCGGAACGCCCTTTCGAAGATACATCCAGGAAAATATCTTAGACCCCCTTAGGATTGAGGATACGGCCTTCGAGCCGCGGCCCGAGATGGTGGAGAGGCTGGCCCGATGCACGAGGGCTGGCTGAACGAGACCACCGGATACGGGCTGACTTGGTGGGTCTCCGAACGCGGGGGCGAAAAGATCTTCGCCCACAGCGGGAGCGTGACCGGCTACACCTCTTTTCTGGCTGGCAACCTCGACCGCAAGACCGGGTTCGCCATCCTGACCAACGGTAATCGCTGCCATAAATACCTATTCGAGCTGGCCCTGACGGCGCTAGACTATATGAGCCGAGAAATCAAAGACGCCAACCGGCCTTAGATCACTGTCCTTCTCACTCTCTCAAACCCGGACACGCAGACGAAGTCCAGAGGGCCTTTCTTTTCGACGGAGTCCAGGAGGATGTTAAGTCCCAGGCTGTCGCTCGAGATGTGCCCGGCGATGACGACGTTCAGGTTGGCCTTCTTGGCGTTTTCCAGATGCTCTTCGCTGATATGCATGCCGACCAGGGTGCTCACGCCGCCGGCGGCGTATTTCTCGAAGACCTCCTTGGCGCCCTCGGTCCCTCCGGTCATGTCGACAAAGATCTTTCCGCAGCGGCTGTCCTCCGACCCGCTGACGATCTTCGGCGGAAGCTGCAGTGCGGCCGCTTTCTGATATTCGGGGACGCTCTTGAGCAACTGGAGGATGTCTTTGAGCCGGCCGGGCTTCTCTTTTTCAAACAGCCGGGTCAGGTAAAGATTGACGCAGTTGTCGGCCGCGGTGTGGATGCAAACCAGCGGGAGGCCCAGGAGTCTGGCCACATCGACGGTCCGGTTGTGGTTGATCGGCATGAGCTGGCGCTCCACCTCGCCGATTCGCTTCTCCATCAGCTTCTCGGCCACGCTGAGGGTGATCCCGCAGGCGGCCAATAGGTCCGACTGCAGCTTCATGACGTCGTAGAGTCGGACCAGGGCATACCCCTCCGGATGGTGAGCGATAATCAGGTCAATCTTACGGCTGAGGTCCTTGTTGAGGAGATAGGTGAGGAGCACCTCGCCGACCTCCATATCGATACCGACAATGGCCGTTCCGACCTCGAGCTCCAGGTCTCCAAGGAGTATGCGCGTGTCAGAAAAGGGGTTGAAGAGCCGGTCCCGGTCGAAGAACTCCCTTTCTTTTTCATCCAGCTTGTCGAACCGGGCTTGCTCCTCGGCCAGGAGCTTTTGAATCTCGTCTTTGCCCCGGAGGTCGTTTTCGATCCCGATTTCTATCACGGAGCTGTAGAAGTCCTTGAGTTTCATCTGGTTTTCTCCTTCGGACCGGGCCTCATTTCAATCCGCCCTAATGATTATCACATCTCGCGGCCCGATTCAATTTATCGCCGGAGAAAGCAGATTGGGTTCCCGGTTGACCCCTCAAACGCTCCTGTGATATATAAAAGCAACCTGGAGAAAAGACCTTCATGGTGAATAGCAAGATCGAGAATCAGCTTTATTTCAAAGCCGGCCTAGCCTTCGACTCCTTCAAGCTGGCCATTAGGACGTTCGAGTCGTTTCTTGCCAATCCCGGACCGGAGTCCACCCCGGACTACTACAAAGCGCGGAACTACCTGCGCGACGCCGACAAATTCTATGAAGAAGCCTTTGCCGAAGCCAAAAAACTGCTCGGGCCGTTGCCCCCCTACGCCACCTCAGAGTTCGAGAAATGGCGGTCCGATTTCCTGAGCCAGCACAAGATCCTGGTCGAGAGCCAAGAATTCGCCGCTCTCAAAGAGGAACTGGCCCAGAATGGGCAGCTCGTCCGCTGGATTGAATCCCCAGACCTTGAACGGCTCCTAGCCAAAGATTATGAGGCCCAGAAGACCGGCAAGAGAAAAATGGCCAACATCAAGGTCCGGATCATGCTGGACCGTCTTCAAGAGCTCGCCGCCCAGGCCAGTGACCTCAAGAAAAGGGCGCAGGAGAGGCTCCAGGGTGGGGCTTAGGGCGTTTTTTTGATCTCGATCTCGTCCCGCCAGTAGCGCAGCTTTCCAATTCCCGGACCGTCAGTACTCCCATCAAAAGCCAATCCGAAGAGAGAAGGCTTAGCCTCTATCAAGAGGCGGTCCCGAAACGCGGCTTTGGTCAGGTTGACGATCGTGTAGCTCAGCCTTCCATTCGACGGTTGATCCCCAGCCTTGGGCGTCGTCGCGAAAAGGAGATCGCCGTCGGTCTCGAAATCGCCGAACCCTATCCTTCCCGCCTCATATGTATACCTTGGCCGCCGCCAATCACGGCTAATATCCCGCCGCAGGTCGTTTTTTACGCCCACCACGATCGTCCTGTCCCCGGCTTTTATCTCGACGCCCAATCCGGCTTGTTCGGGGACTACTGAGATGGTCCGAACCCGGCCCGGCCATTCGAGGTCAGACGAATCTTTGGAGTGGGGGATGAGCACGGTCACGAACCCGGCTGTCCCGCCCAGTTCGAAATGCTGGGCCGTCGTCTGATGGATCAGGAATTCGTCCTGATAGTGACGTCGGATCGGCTCGCTGCCCTCCAAACGGAAATGAGTCAGGGGGAAAAGGAGCAAGAGGTTCCTGTCTGTCGAGAGAGGGCTGTCCTGGATCTTCTCATAGACCGTCTTATACCAATGTTCCCCGCGGGCAAGGATACTTTGAGCATGCCAGAGATTGGCAAGGGTGAACCATTCCTCGCGGCGGGCTTTAAAGATGTCAAAGACGATGAACATCTCGGGATTTTTGAGGTAGACGACAGCCCGATCCCAATCGTATCCCCAGTCCTCATCCCTGAGCCGGGTGCGGCTGTAGTCGAAGTCCTCGAAGGTCAGGAAATCGACCTTCTGGGTTCGCACCCTCCTGTAAGATCCGGCGTTGCGAAGAAAATCGAGGACCCCCTGGCCGGGCACTTCATCCCGGATGCTGTATCGAGACTCGCCTTTTCTCTGGCCCATCCAGATCTTCTCCGGCCGGACGCAGAGGCGGTTGTGAAAGTAATCCTGCCTGTAAGCCCCAAACGGACCGGAGGGCATATAATCTCTGTAGCCGGCATCATGGAGAAGTACGGATCCGCCGGACATGAGCAGCACCAGGCTGTTCTCATCGGCATGCCCGTGGGTCATTTTCTCTTCCTCGACCGGAATGGTGTCGCGCAGGTAGTCGCGGAAATTTAGCCCGCCGTCGCCCTCATCGCGATAGTTCAGGAGGAGGTATGTGCTCTGCGGGGCCCAGCCGTTGCGAAAAACGATCTTCTTGCCCTGGACATCCTCCATCACTTCTTCGGAGAGAGAGGCCGGCGGAGCCGCCGCCAGGCCGTCTGTTCCCCATTGGAAGCAGTCCAGGAGCATATAGGCCAGGCCGATATTATTAGGGCTCCGGAAATCGACGAACTTCCGGGCGATCGTCGCTGCGGCCCATTTGAGCTCCGGGTTATGATAGGCAGCTGCCGCGGCCTCGAAAAACACCAGGTAGTGCGCCCAACTGGCTTCCCAGTGGGCATCCCCGAAATCGGGGATCATACCGGCTGGGCTCAGGAGGTGGAGATAGTACTGACTGTAATAATACATTTCCGGTGTTTTAAAAAGCTCCTCCCTTTTCCCCAGAGCGTCAGCATAGCCCAAGAGAGAGTACAGCCAGACGCCGTTATAGATGGTGGCGTCTTCGATCTGCCAGTTACCCCAATTGTCGTCCCCGAGCGCCCGGCGCTGCATCTCCCAAACCCGCCTGCGGGGATGATCGGGGAGCGCCCGGACCGCCCAGGCCAGGGATTCGGCCCGGAGGGCGGAGCGGTTCATCGGGCCCCATTCCTGGCTGCGCAGGAGGTATTCCAGGCTGTGGGCGATCTCGCCCTCGACCTCGGAGACCTCGGCCGGACTCAGCGTGCCCCGGCGGTGAAGGATATCAAAGGCCCGGATGTACCGCATGACAGTGAAGAAATCGGGCAGGGCCGGCACACCCTCAGCATAATCGGCGCGTTTAGCCTTGGCCCAATCGGGATAAGCGGACCGATAGTCGCCGTAGGTCAGCAGCACTTTTTTCGCGCGCCGGGCATACTCCGGCATTTTCTCCTTTTCGAAGATGGAAGCGGAGATAACGGCCATCTCAAGCAGCCCGCCGGGCGGGCGGTAGCCGAAGACGTTCTCCGGATCAAAGGTCTTCTGCCACTGGGCGATGAGCTCGTCCTGATGCTCGAACACCCAGTCGGCTGAAGCACGGGCGAAATTCCAATACTGGGACAGGGCGACGGCCCCTTTTATGGCCGGGGGTTCAGCGGCGCTTCTGGGTCCAATCAAGGGCATGGCCAGGAGAATTGAGAAGACTATCCCGATCGATGTGCCAATATATGTCTTGCCCATCGGACTCGCACTCCTCGGGCGTTCCTGCGCCCAGACGGTCGAAAGCCGGGTCCCTGGATGGTTAGAGGAAGACCTGCTTCAGGATGCCGACGAGGTCGAGGGCATAGTCAATCTCGGTCAGAGGGACCTTCTTGCTTAGGGCGATCTTGGTGAAACGAGCGTCCTTGTTACTCTCCTTGGTCACGACGATATAATCGGCGAAGGGAGCGACGGCGTCGATCATCCTCTCGTTGTCGCTTCCCGGAGCGCCGCGCAGCGCCGTTCCTCCGACATGGACGACGATGATGAAAACCTTGTTCTGCTTGCAGTAATCGATAACCCTTTTGAGACGCGCCTCCTCGGTCTCAATGGTCAGTCCAGAGGCGCCCATGCCTTTGAGGCTCGCGCCGACGGCGAAGATGAGGGCCTTGTACGGCGTTCCTTTTGGAAATTTGGCCAGGTCGGTGTAGACTTCGGCATGGAAGCCCGGCCCCGACTCCTTGCCCGCCAGCCCGACGCCCGCCTTCATGATGTCGACATCCGGAACATCACAGTAATCGTACCCGATACCGGCTTCTTCGAGGACGATGTTGACGGTCGTGACATCATTGCTCTGGCCGGCCGAAGTTGTCAGGACCGGCAGCTTGGCTTGGGGAACAGCCGTCTGGCTAAACCCGAGGGAAAGCCAAAAAATGAAAAACAGGGCAAAGCAAATGACAAGGGATGGGGATCTTTTTTTCATCTGAGAATCTCCTTTTCCCCCATTCTATACTTTTTATCTCGTTGGTCAAGGCGAGGGGTATGGGCGTAGAAGGCTGTCTCCTCCTTATTTCTCGGCGGGTTCGGAGATGGCGTCCCAAACCTTGATCGCCCGCTTCCACCACTCCGGATAGGTGGTCTTGTTCCGGTCCCAGGCCCTCTTTTCGGAATCGTAGTAGCCAAGCTTGTTGAAGCGGACGAAAAGGTCATCGCCGAGCTTCCACCAGGCTTTGACAACGAAGTCGGCATGGCTGAGGCAAAAGCCGTCAAGATAGCCGATGCCCTCCATCTGGGAACGGTTGTACCTTTCCAAAGCCTCCTTGTCGATCTCGGGGATCCGCAACACGGTCTTGGCTTCCCACTCGGCCTGGGCCTTCTTAACCTCTTCCAAGGCGGCGTTGTAGACAACCTGAGTGTGGAAATCGACATAGTCAAAAGCCCAACGGGCGGAATCCCGGTTCAAGGCCCAGTGGTCGCCGATCTTGAAGGAGGCCGGGACATCGCTGATGCCGGCATAGAGCGGCAGGTAGCAGGACGTCTCTTGGAGCCCGAAACTCAGCCAGACAATGCCGCCGATCGGGGCGGGAAGCCAGCCGCGGCACTGGGTGATGGTGGTGTATTCGACGCTGGGAGTGCCGATCGTCCGTGTCGTGCCGTAGTAGTTCGGGTTGCTGAACGGACCGCCCCTCAGCCCCTTGACCCGGTCAAAACGCGTCCCCTGTGATCTGTCTCTCGTCATATTCATCACATCCTGGACCGAGATCGGCTTGTCGGGCTTGACCGAGAACGGAAAATCCATGTTCGGCGTCTCAGGGCTAAGGTTAAGGGAGGGAGCGACAAGGTTGAAAAAGCGCCACAACCTGGCTCGGCGGCCTTCGCTGCTGACGGCGTTCCCTTCCGCCGGAGAGTAGGCTGTCTTCCAGCTGAAGGGTTTTCCGGCCTTGGGGTCGTAAAGGCCCTGCTCGACGGCGAAGGAAACCATATGGGCAGAGCCCAGGAAATAGTCTTTGTTCTTGAGGTCGACCTCACCGATCCGCGACTCATTGGGGCAGGCGCTGACCTGGTCGTCCGGAATCCTCTGGGCGCACCAGACCGCGCCCGGCTTTCCGGTCTTCGGTGTCCACAGCGGCCCGGCCGGCATGATCTCGAAAATCCAGACCTCGTTCGGGTCGTGGACCGCCAGCATTTCGCCCCCGTCGTTAAACCCGTAGCCGAATTTCTCGGCCAGCGACCCCATAAGCTGGACGGCTTCACGCGCCGTCTTCGCACGTTCCATGGCGATGAGGGTGAGCATGGTGATATCGAAGGCCGGGGTGGGGGTGTTGTTGTAGAGTTTGCGGACGCAGCCGATCGTCGACTCGCCGATGCCCAGCTGCTGATCATTCATGTACCCGAACATCCCATGATGGGTGCCGTAAGTGTGCGGCACTTCGGGTATTTCCAGTCCGGTGAAGTCGTTTTTGTACAGGTCCCACTTGAGGCCCTGCTCGGGAGGCCAGGTCTTGTACTGGTTGATATGGTAGATCTTGCGCATCTCTCCGGGCTTGTGGTCGGCGGCGGGGACGTGGCGCCAGGTCCAGTCGCAGACGCCGCAGTCGCAGGTGTGAGTAGCCATGGTCGATCCATCAGTCGAGGCTCCCTTGGCCACCATGATGACCGTGCAACCGTCCGGAATATCGACCTTCGCGGCCCGATCAGCCGGCCGGGGCTGATGGCCCCGCGGCAAGATCGTCATTCCCAAAAGCAGCACGGCCAGGGCGATGGCGGAAGCGATCGTTGCTTTTTTCATCATTCGTCTAACCTCCTTTTTTCTTTAGATGGAAGCGGCCCGGCCGGCCCGAGGGGAGAAAGGGTCATCTCCGGGATATTCAATTCGGATAGAGGCGATCCTTTTCCGCCTTATCGGGATTATGGAAATAATATCCCACCCCATTCTGGATGACTTCGGCATAGCGCGGGATATCTCTGACCAGGATCGACCGGTCTGGATTTTTCTTGGAATATTGCCGGAGGATTTCCAGGCAGACGGAACAGTGCTGGCCCACCCGTTTTTCGAGAGGCCAGCCCGACGCATCATAGGGAACAAACAGCTTTTTTTTCCGGGCCAGGCTCAACAAAAAGGGATCCTTGCCGTCGAGGAGGAGTTTCTCGGTTTTGGGGCCGGTCGGCTGGTCGAGGAAGGGGATGGGCGCTTCGAGAAGAAAAGGGAGGGTGTCCGAGTAATCTCCGATCTCCCTGTGGGAAAGGCCTCGGAATCCGGTCGGCGAGGGCTCGACATGGCTATCGAAGCCTTCCCTGGCCTTGACCGTGAGAGACGCCAGAGTGGCGATCCGGAGCGACTTATCCGGAGCGACGATACAATTCGTCACCGGGAACATGGTCTCGGCGCCATGGATGTCGACAGCGACGTCGACTTTTTCCCGGCGCATGATCTCCATAGCGGCAAAAGTCACTTTTTCCATCAGCGGGCCGCCGGTGCGTCCCGGCCAGGTCCGGTTGGCATTTCGAGCATCGATGTAAGAAAGGAGTTGCCGGTCCGGGTAATGGATATAAACGTCGGGATCGGGCCACTGGTCAAGAGGGGAGGCGTCGCGGTTGCCCATCCGGAATGTCTTCCGGCCCCAGTCCGTGGGGATCTCAAAATAAAGCGGATATCCGTCTCCGGGCCTGGTGTTCCGGCTGGCGCTGCGATTGAACTGGGGAATAATGATCAGAGATCCTTTTTCGACGACCGCGTTTTCGACCATCAGGAGGGTAGCCAGCAGGCCCTCCGGCTCGTTGGCATGGGTGTTCGACAGGAGGATGGCCTTGCCCCCGGGCTCTGTCCCTTCCAGGAAGTAGACCAGAGTGTCGGCCATCGTTCCTTTGAGACCCGGGCCGAAATCGCTGAGGTGCGCGACCCGGGTGACTCCCGGGCCGGCTACCACCGGGACGTCGAAATGGCGGTGGCGGTAAAGCCGGAGGCCGCCCTGGATGAGAAAGATGAGAAACAGGAATATCAGAACGGTTTTGACGAGGCCGGGCCGCTTCATGGCAGTTTTTCCTCCTCTCTATTTTAGGCGCAGGATCCTCAGCACAAGGGGGATAAGCACCAAAAGATACAAGGCCATGTCTTCGGTCTTCTTCTTTTCCCGAATGAAATTCCAGGCCAAGAGGAAGACCAGATATGCCGTGATGAGATAATAGAGAATCATGATGAACGGCATGACACCCCCTTTTCTACATGCTCCATCGCACCAAGAAGGAGAGCTTGGCGCTGTAGACGACCATGAGAATACCCACGATGGTGATGAACAGCCAGGGCAGCCACGTAGTCCTGAGGAACTCCCAGTAAGAACCCTTGTACTCCGAGACCATGACGCTGAGCCGTCCGATCAGGGCTGTGGGCGGAAGACCGTCACCCAACGGCCAGAGCAGGGTCAGTCCGGCGATGGCCACGGTCGCGTGAAAGCCGATGGAATCCAAGTACCAGATGAGCGGAATCCCCAAGACCGCGGCGGCTCCGTAGGTCAGGACACCCTCGGAGACGGGAATGATGATCGCCAGGGAAACGAGCAGGAAGACAAGCGGGATACTGATCACGGCATAAGACAGCAGGCCGCGGACGCCGGTGGCCGTCATGATCTGCTGGAGCATCCCGACAATGACGACGGTGGAGATGAGCGGCAAAAGGCGTTTTACAGTATCCCTGCACAGAGACGGGATCTTTATCTTGTGGGGGCTGACCAGCCAGGCGACCAAAGCGGACATGGTGAATTGTAATGGCAGTCCGAGGATCGGCGTCCGGAATGGAAAGATGCGATAAGCGGCCACCGACCCGAAAAAGACCAGAAAGGGAAGGAGAACCCTCCACCAGGTCATTTTGGCCGGCACTTTGGGCATCTCCTGGAGGGCGGTGGCCAGGTCGATGGACCGCTCCTTCCTCCAGCCCAGCACGAGCATAGTGAATACTCCGCATATTAGAACCGGCACGGCGAGGGGAAGCTCAAACCCGACATAGGGAATGGCCGTCCCGGCGCAGAGGATCATAGCCCAGATGTTGACGGGCGGAGCAGCAGCGCTCAGCCCGGCGATGATAAACAGGATGGCGGCGGCGCGTTTCGGAGAAATCCCGAGCAGCTTCAGGGCCATCGCGACCGGCGCGCCGACGACGAGAAGAGAGATGCTCCCCGCTCCCGTCAGGGCGCCGGGAATGAGCACGATGATCATCAGGACGATTAGGGCGGCCAACCTCTTGTTGTGGAAGGCCCGTATGGTCGCCCGGACGACATAGTTCACCCCTCCCGATTCGTTGACGATGGCCATGAAGATCGTGGCCGTAGAGAAGACCAGGATGACGTCCAAGTAGGTGGCGGATCCCTCGATAAGGTGCCGGATGAGCTCTCCGGCCGGAG
>Ga0315275_10007961_pt1 | contig 10294 bp, 4 predicted proteins | sample YL17G03_0_MG_FD_205557 | JGI IMG/M metagenome (GOLD analysis project Ga0315275, IMG submission 205557) | Sediment microbial communities from Yellowstone Lake, YNP, Wyoming, USA - YL17G03_0 | ecosystem: Environmental > Aquatic > Freshwater > Lake > Sediment | place: USA: Wyoming | collected...
TGCTGCGGCGAGCCGCCCTTCGCGTCCTTCGCGACATTGAGCACCAGTCGCAGCCCGGCGGCCGTCTTGTGCAGGCCGAGCCACGCGTAGTCCTGGCCGAACACGACCAGGCCGGCCGACTCGCCATTCTCCGCGCGTGAGAAATCGAGCACGGTCGTGACCACGAACGCTGGCGCGGGCCACTTCTGCAGCAGCAGATTGGGCGCCATCCAGAGACTGTCCGCAACAGGCGCCGGGCGAGCGTAGAGTCGCAGCGAGCCTGGGCTGGCGCTTAACGACATCCAGTCCCCGCGCGGGTTCGCTTGCCACTGCCACTGCAGGCCCAGGCGCGGGCCGTCGAATTCGTCTGAAGTCGGCGGCGCCTCGATCGGGGACGATGCGCCGGTGTTCGGCTTCCGCCATGTGCGGACGGGTTCGCCCTTCCCGTCGCCGTCTGTGTCCACGCCCATCACCGGCCACCCGTCGTCGCGCCACTTCATCGGCTGGAGGTGAACGACGCGCCCGTAGGCATCAAGGTCCTGGAAGTGGAAAAACCAGTCCTTGCCCGCCGGGGTGTCGACCCAGGCGCCCTGGTGCGGTCCGTTGATGTCCGTCGATCCCTGCTCGAGCACGATACGACTCTCGTACGGGCCGTCGACTGCTTTCGATCGGAAGGCCGACTGCCAGCCCGACTTTACGCCGCCGGCAGGCGCGAAGATCCAGTACTCGCCCTTGCGCTTGTAGAACTTGGGCCCCTCAAGGGTTCGGTAGCCCGGGATCTTGTCCCCGTCGATGATGATCTTGCCCGCATCGACCGTGTGCAGGCCGTCTGCGCTCAGGCGGTTCAGCGTGAGCACGTTGGCGAACCCTGCGCGACTCCGGGCCCACGCGTGAACCATGTACACCCGGCCATGGTCATCCCACAGCGGGCAGGCGTCGATCAGGCCCTTCCCGCCCTTGACCAGAACCGGTGTGGACCACGGCCCAGCCGGGTTTGTCGCCGTCACCACAAAGATGCCGAGGTCGGGCTCCGGGTAGTAGATCCAGAAGCGGCCATCGTGGTGGCGCAGCGCCGGCGCCCACGGCCCCTTGCCGTGCTGCGGCGCGGCGAACACGTCCTCCGGCGACAATCGCGGCAGCGCATGGCCAATCAGGCGCCAGTTCACCATGTCGCGGGAATGGAGAATCGGCAGGCCCGGCACCGCGTTGAAACTCGACGCGGTCATGTAGTAGTCGCGGCCGACGCGGATGACGTCCGGGTCGGAGTAGTCCGCGTAAAGAACGGGATTCGTGTACATGCCGTCCCCGCGATCGGGCACCCACGGCGCGATCGGGCCCTGCGCCAACGGCATCACCGACCACGCGCTACACGTAACCGCAAGCAGCCACATCGGCAGACGTCGCATGACATGCCCTCCGAAACGGTGACATTTCCGTGTCAACGCTTCTGTGGCGCTCCTGCCAGGAAGTCCTCGCGGATCGGCGTGAAGATGTCGACCAGCACGACTTCCTCGTCGAGCATCGTGGCGCCGTGCCGGATATTGGACGGAAAATGCAGCACGTCGCCCGGGCCGGCGATTCGTTCTTCGTCTTCGATGTAAAAGCGGACCCGGCCGCGTTCCACCAGCGTCATCTGTTCATGCGGGTGGCGATGGATGGCCGTGACCACGTGCGGGTCGAAACGGAGCCGGCAGATCATCAGGCCATTGCCGACGACCATGCGGCGTTCGATACCCGCAGCGGGAGCCTCGACCGGCACCGTATTCCACGAGGCATACTGATACGTGTTCTGATTGTCCGCCATCATTTCACTCCTCAGGGCGTTCAGCGGTCCGTCCGGCCGATGGCCGCATCACGAGATCGGTGATCGCCCGCACCTCGTGTTCGTCCTGCGTTCCATCCACCGCCGACGCGGTGAGCGCTTGGTTGTCGCGCGTCATCGCGTCGGCTTCGCCAGTTCGACTGCGTACACGTGCGCGCTGCCGTGCATGTTCGATCGGAACACGAGCCAGCGGCCGTCAGGGGTGAACGTGACATTGGGTTCCAGACTGTAGTTGTGACCGGAGAGATCCACGAGTGGCGTGGCCGTGAGACCGCCCGGCCCGGGCGTGAAGAGGTAGATCCACTGGCCGTTGCCTGGCGCGGCCACGCTCTGCGGGCCGCCGCCATCGCCGGCGAACAGCTTGCCGTCCGGCGATACGTTGAAGTGCACAGACCAGTGCGGCCGTGCCACGGCGTACTTCGTGCGTTCCTTGGTAAGCAGATTCACGCCTGCCAGCCAGAACACCTCGCTCTTCGGCGTCTGCAGGTCGTACCAGATCGTGCGGCCGTCGGCGCCGAAGAACTCGTGGCCGGCGATCTCCATGTCCATCTGCCGCGTATACTGCCTGGTCAGCCCGGTGCCGTCGGTGCGAATCGTCCAGATGCGATCCAGTTTGTGCCACGGGCCCTCGTGACAGAACATGAGCAGCGTGGGATCCGTGGGAGAGAACTGGACGTGGTTCAGCCAGTCACTGCTCCGGTACACGGTCTTGACCGCGCCTGACACGATGTCGATCGTGTAAAGCGCCATCGGGAGTTTCGCGGCCCACCGGGCTTCCAGGCCGCCGCCGCGCGGTGCAGGCGGCGCCCCTTCCTCGACGAGGCTTCCGGCCAGGAGGGTCTCGGTCGCGTTTACGGCGAGACCGGATCCCGATCGCAACAGCGGGTTCTGCACGATCAGCCGCGTCGCTTTCGTATCAAGATGTGTCGAGTAGACGACTCCGTCCTTGAGGTAGAACACCTGGCGGCTCTTCGGGCCTACGACAACATGGCTGACCCGTCCCGAAACGGTGCGTTCGACGGTGCGCGTCTGCAGGTTGACGGTGGCCAGGCCGTCCGGCACCTCGATGATCATCTTGTCCCCGGCGGCCGTGTAGGCATTCTGGTGGAAGTAGAGCGACGTGCTCCCGGCCTCTTCGGACAACCGGACGATGTGATAGCCGGTGGCCGGGTCGATCCAGTCGCGAGGGGGCGTGGCCGGTGTGGCGGCGCCCCGAGCGACGGGTAGCAAGCGGACCCGGTACGCGTGGGGTTGATCACCGGCGATTCGGTACGTGTCCATCGGGTACGCCAGCTTTGTCCAGCTGTCGATGCCGCCCACGCCCATCTGCGCCATGTCGAGATTGAGATAGATCTCCGGGCGCGCGGGCAGGTCGATTGAATACGCCGCCCGTTCGATGTCGCTGGAATGGACGTGGCGGGCGCCGACGCTCAGGAGCGGCAGACCTTCCGCCCTGAGGCCGAAGCCTTGCGAGTTGGTCAACTCCACCCACCGCACGTCGGTCTTGTTGCCATTCTCCTGCGGGCGAGCGTACTCGACCCATTCGCGGCCGACGGTCGACGCGTAGACACCCACGCGCTCGAAGGCGCGGTCGCTGTACGTCTCGGCAGGACCGCGCCCGTACCACGCGATATTCTCGAGGCCCGGGCTTGCTATGAGTTCAAGGCCGAAGCGCGGCATCATCGCCACGGGGCCTGGTCCCGGGCGATAACTGCTGCCGACGACCACTTCGCCCGTTCCCCGGATGTCGTAGGTCATCGTGTAAGCAGCACCCACACGAGGCAGGGATGCCTCCACCGTGATCGTGGCGGCGGTATCGTCGACACGCTTCACCTGGACGTCCGTGACCTTCCAGCCTGGGCCGGCAGATTTCCACGCGAGGATATCGAGCGAGGGGTCCGTGCGCGCGGCGTTGCCGAGGGACTTCCACGCCCCGTTGTCGTTGTCGGTCGGCGCTCGCCAGAAGTCCGGGAGCGGCCCCCGCTCGAGGAGTTTCACGCCGCGGTATGCATACGACGTCATGACCCCATTCAACCGATCGAACACCAGCGCGAACTCGCGCCCGCTGATCCGAACGAAGGGCGCGCTCTCCGCCATCCACAGCGGCGTGGACGGCGCCGGCACGTCCGACGCTACAGGCGGCATCGGGAGCTGCGCCGGCAGCGGCAGAGGCCACTGCTCCCAGGCAATCTCGTGGCCTCGTGGCGCCCACGGAGTCTCGCGTTTCAACGCAAAACTCACGTTGAGGAAGTATTCGACGCCGGGCTCGGCCACGAGGGCCGGCAGCCCAAGTGCCAGGGTCTTCTCCTGTCGCGGCGCGAGATCGATCTCCGGCATCGGGCCGGAGGCGATCACGCGGCCGTTCGCCAGGATGTCCCACCGGCCGTCGACGAGGTCCTTCGGGTTGATCTCGTCGAACCAGCTCTTGACCGAAATCGTGCCGGCCGCCAGGTCGACAGGAGCGGCATGGAGATAGCGGTAGACGTACTTGATGGCGCGCAGCCCCGGATGCGGCACACGGTCTGCCGCGACGAGGCCGTTCTGGCAGAAGTTGTTGTCGTTGTGGACGCCGGCGCGGTCTTCCCAGTACCCGCCGTACGCGAAGAACGTGGACCGCGTGTCGCCGCCGCTGCGTTTCGCGGAGGGGATCGGCTGGCGGATGCCCTGGTCCACCCAGTCCCACACGAAGGCGCCCTGCGCGTTGGTGCCCGAGTAGAAGATGTCCCAGTACTCCTTCAGGCCGCCGCTGCTGTTGCCCATCGCGTGGGAGTACTCGCAGATGACGAGGGGCAGCGTCGGCCGCTCCTGGGCCCGCCTCACCACGTCGGCCGGTGAGGGGTACATGAACGAGTTGATGTCGGAGTTCGCCCCGCCGTGCCGCGTGCTGCCCTGGTAATGGACCGGCCGCGACGGGTCCCGCCGCTTCGCCCACTGGTACCCGGCCGCGAAGTTGGGACCGTCACCGGCCTCGTTGCCAAGGGACCACGAGATGATCGACGGGTGGTTCTTGTCGCGCTCGATCATGCGACGGATGCGGTCAAGGTGAGCGGGTTGCCACGCCAGGTCATTCGCCAGTCGATTGTCGGGGCCAAGCCCGTAGGCATGGCTCTCGATGTTGGCCTCGTCCATGACGTAGATGCCGTACTGGTCGCACAGGGCGTACCACTCCGGGTCGTTCGGATAGTGCGCCGTGCGGACGGCGTTGATGTTGTGCTGCTTCATCAACTCGATGTCGCGCACCATCCACGCCCGCTCGACGTAGTGACCGAGATCCGGGCTGTGTTCGTGCCGGTTCACGCCCTTCACGAGAATCGCCTGTCCGTTCACGAGCAGGCGCCCGCCGCGGATCTCCACCGTCCGGAACCCCACGCGCGAGGGGATGACTTCGAGCACCCGTCCCGCCGCATCCTTCAGTGTCAGGAGAGCCGTGTAGAGGTACGGCGTCTCTGACGACCATCGCCGCGGCGCAAGAACGGGAAGCGCGAGGGCCAACTGCTGCTCCGCGCCAGCCGCCGCGTGCCCGGTTCGGGAGACCGGCCGGCCCACGTCGCGACCGTCCGCGTCGAGTAACTGCAGCGTTACGGCACTGGCGACGGCTGACCCGCCGCGGTTCGATACGGTCACGGTGGTGTTCAGCGTGGCATCGCGCCGCGCCTGGTCGAAGTCCGTCCTGAACTCGAAATCGCGAATATGGCTCGACGCCGTGCTCCAGAGGTACACGTCCCGAAAGATGCCGCTCAACCGGAACATATCCTGGTCTTCCAGGTACGAACCGTCGCTCCACCGGTAGACCTCGACGGCCAAGACGTTCGGCCCGGCCTGGACGTGCAGCGTCACGTCGAACTCCGCCGGCGTCCGGCTGTCCTCGTTGTACCCGACGCGCGTGCCGTTCACCCACAGATAAAACGCGGAGTCCACGCCGCCGAAATGCAGCAGGATGCGGCGGCCCGCCCAGTCCGACGGGAGCTCGAACACCGTGCGGTACGACCCGACGGGGTTGTCGTTGCGCTGGGCCCTGGGGTTCCTGGGCTCGTACGCGAACGGGTAGCGGGAGTTGCTGTAGATCGGCATGCCGAAGCCCTGCAGCTCCCAGTTCCCGGGAACCCGGATGTCGGACCACGGCGTGTCATCAAAAGCGGGCCGCTCGAACCCCGCCGGCCGGGCTGCCGGGCTGGCGGAGTACTGGAACTTCCAGACGCCGTTCAGCGAGCGGAACCACGGCGACTCATCCCTCGTGTTCCTCCGCGCGAGTTCCGGCGTGGGGTACACCATCATCGTGGCGTGGGAGGGCTCGGTGTTGAGATGCAGCACCGCGGGGTCGTCCCATTCCTCGCGTGTATCCGTGGACCAGGCGGCCCCTGAGAACGTCGTCCCGAAGAACGCGGCAAGAGGATTCCCCGGCAGCCCGCGCAGTCCCTCCACCACGGTCAGCGCCGTCAGTTGGGCCCCCGCCGGCGAGGTGTGCGTGCGATCGGCGAAGAAGTACTCCCTGGCGACGCGATCGGCGCCGGCCTTCTCGTACTGGCGGGCCACGGCGTCGTTCAGATCCAGCATCGGCACGCCGGCAGCCTCGGCCACGGCCAGCGTCCACGCCACGTAATCGTCGGTTGAACGAATCACCCGGCCGTCCTGCCAGTTGTTCCTCGGCACCAGAGAGCACAGGATTGGCGTCACGCCCTGCGCGCGCGCGTCCGCCACGAACTTGCGCAGGTACCACCCGAAGGTGTGCACGACCTCGGTGCGGCCAGTAGCGGCCATGACGACGTCCTTCGTGTCTTCGCCGACACCGGGAAGCGAGCCGCGCGCCCGGCCGGTGTTGAGCGATCCGACGTCGTTGTGGCCGAACTGGATCAGCAGGTAATCGCCACGCTTGATCTCCTTCAGCACCAGTTCCCAGAGCCCCTCGGTCTGGAAGGTGCGGCTGCTGCGCCCGCCAAGCGCGCGGTTCACGACCCTGATCTTCGTCGCGTCGAAGTAGTGCGCGATGGCCGTGCCCCAGCCGAGTTGGCCCGTCGTGTTGTTCTGCACAGTGGAGTCGCCGATGATGAACAGTGACGGCCGCGCGGGCTCATCCGGCGCGACCCGCGGGGCATCGCCGCCGGCTCGGGCACTCGGGCTTGCCGGCAGGCTCCAGGTGTCGGGCGGGTCTGGATGGGATGGGTCGAAGGACGCCACGTCGGCGGCGAGCTTGGATGCCAGGCCCAGGCCAGCGGACTTGACGCCTTCCACGACGGCGCGCGCCAACTCGTACGCGCCGTACGCATTGAAGTGGGTGTCGTCCTTCAGTTCGGCCGCCTGTCCGGGAAAGGTCCCTGCCGGATAGTGCACGAACGCGCGCCTGCTGCCCTCGGGCCCGAGGGCCTCGAAGAAGCGCTGGCTCATCGCCGTCAGGTCGATCAGTGCCACGCCTTCCTGCCTGGCCACGCGCCTCATCGCATCCGGGAAACCCTCGAGGGAGTTCATGATGGCGCCGCGCGCGTCGAACCGACGGCGCTGCATCGACGTCACGAGCACGGGAATCGCGCCGCGTCTCCTCGTGTCGGCGATCACGGAGCGGAGCAGCGATTCGTAGGGCTCGGTGTTGGACCCGAGCTTCTGGTCGTTGTGCGCGAACTGCAGGAACAGGTAGTCGCCGGCCTTGACGAGATCAAAGATCTTCTCGAGCCGGCGCTCGGCGACGAACGATCGCAGGCTCTCGCCCGACTCCGCGTGATTGGCCACCGCCACGCCGGATGAGAAGAAGCGCGGGAGCATCTGTCCCCACGCGCTCCAGGGCTCGGCCGTCTGATCCGTCACGGTCGAGTCGCCCGCCAGAAACACCGTGGTGACGTCCGGCGCCGGGGCAATCTCGATCGCCGCGACGGCCGGCCGGCGATCGCCGAACTCGAGTGTGAGGGCGTCATCCCAGTGCGCCACGCCGATCTCGCGACTCTTCAAAGCCACATAGCCGCCAGCCGCCAGCCTGGTGTTTCGGGTGTTCACGACGAAACTGCGGGTTGTGAAGGCGCCGGGCGCGGTCGCGACACGCTCCAGCATGAGCCGCCGGGACTCCGCCCTGACGGTGGTCAGCGATGCACCGTCGGCGTCGCCGAGGGTCACGCTCACGCGGTAATTGCCTTCCGGCAGGTCGACGACAAACCGAAACGCCGTGTCGCTCGTGCAGAAATCGCCACGAAGAGGATCCGTCGTTCCGCGGTCATGGCAGACAATGCCCGTCGACTCGAGGAACCCGTATCCCCGTTCGCGGGTGTATGAGATGGCGGCAACGACCTGCGTAGCTCCCGCCGCAACGGCACCCGGGCCGAAGTCGAAGACGCGCACCCCAGCCGCAGTGGATGCCAGGGGAGCAGGTGCCGGAGGAGGTGGCGTCTGGGCCACAGGAGACTGGCCGGCGGGGGACGCCAGGCCGACGAGCATCCACGAGCAGGCTACGACCGCCGTACGCCGCATCAAACCGAACATGCTCCGCCCTCCTCTGCTCGCAGCAGACGCGCGGGCCACCCTTCGCAGGGCTGCCTTCGGCAGGCTCAGGCCAGGGAAGCCCTGCGCCACGAAGTCCAACACAACCGCCTGCACCGACGGTTTCAGAACGTGCGCGGCGGCGTGGGATCGTGGGGCAGCACTTCAGTCCAGCCCAGTCCGCGGCCTAAGCCCTGCGCCACGACTTCCACACCCGTGGAGCAGGACTTCAGTCCTGCTTGTCCCAGGTTCATCGCAGCAGCGCCGATGCCGTCCACAAGACCGGGGCCTGGCCGTGGAGGTCGCCGACGTTGCGCGGCCGATCGAGGTAGTACTGAACGCTCGTGCCCTTGTTCGTGCCCGCGCAGACGTTGCTGATATTGCCGTCGGCGTCGATGTACTTCACGAGGCCCAGCCAGGCCTTCCTCGCCGCCGGGCCGTATGTGCGTTCGTCGAGCCACCCGTTCTGCACGCCCGTCACCATCGCGAACGCGAACATTCCCGTGCCGGACGTTTCCGGCCACGCTTCGGGATGGTCGATGAGCTGACGCCACAGGCCATCCTCGCCCTGGAAGGCCAGCAGCGACGCCATCATCTTGCGGTAGCCCTCGAGGATTCTGGGCCGAGCCGGATGATTGGCGGGAAGCGATCGGAGGAGCTCCGCGGACCCGGCCGCCATCCAGCCGTTGCCGCGGCTCCAGTAGAACTGGGAGTCCGGTGCGTGGAAGAACAGGCCGTTCGGCTGCTGCAGCTTGTCGAGGTACGCCACCATCGTCTGCGCAGCCCGATCGATGTACTTCGCATCGCCGGTCGCACGGTACGCTTGAACCTGCACGGCGGTGATCATGAACATGTCGTCGATCCAGTAGCGCGCCTCCGTCGTGATGCCGTCGGGCGTCGTCGTCTCCCACTGCTTGTCGGCGAAGCCGCGGCCGAGCTCGAGGAAGCGCGGGTCCTTCGTCTGGATGAAGATCTCGAGGGGCACCGTGCCGAACACCCGGTAGTCCACGTGCGCGTTTGGCGAGATGTTTTTCGACCCTTCCGGCGTGAAGAGCGGATCGAACTTGTGGACGAGGCGCTGCTGAAGGTCGATGTTGCGCGTGAGGTTCGCGAGCGTGAGCGCGCCGTACCACGTGCAGACCTCGGGGTAGATGATGAACCCGGTCGGGCGCTGAAAGGGCCGCGCGGCGAAGTTCTCCGCCACGCGCCGGCCGATTTCGGCCGGCGAGGATCCCGCAGGCCAGTTCTGGAAGACGGCCGGCGTCGTATGGCCAGGCTCCATCTCACTCGCGGCGATCATCGCGGCCATCAAGCCGTGGGTCGAGTTCTTGAGCCTGGGGATCTTCAGGTAGCCCGCCACGTCGTTCTGCACGCCCATGCCCTGCACGGCGCCCGTGAACACCGGCCGCCCGGCGGCGTCCTGCTCGAACGTCGCCTGCAGCCCTTTCCAGGCGCGATCGGCTATGGCGCCATACGATGGCTGGACGAGTTTCAGGCGGACGGCCTTGTGGATGGCGTAAATGAACATGCCGCTCGACGAGGTCTCGATCCAGTTCTCGCGCAGCGATCCCTTGTCGAGGACCTGGAACCAGAGGCTCGTCTTCGGATCCTGCACGCGAGCGAGTCCCGCGACGTTCTTCTTGAGCAGTTCGAGAAGGCGCGGATAGCCGGGGTGCGTCGGCGGCAGCTGTTCGAGGATGTCCACGAGGGCCATGACGTACCAGCCCATGCCGCGGCTCCAGATGACCGGCGACCGCCCGGTCTTCGGATCGGCCCAGGACGCGTTCCTGTCCTGGTCCCACGCGTGGAACAGCAGCCCCGTCTTCGGATCGAGGCAGTGCTGAGCCGCGAGCGTCGCCTGGAACACCGCCATGTCGTTGCCGAACGCGGCGTCATCGAACAGGCCGCCGTAGCGCACCAGGAACGGCTCGCCCATGTAGATGCCGTCGATCCACATCTCGTTGGGGTACTGGCCCTTGTGCCAGAAGCCTCCGTCGGCGTTCTTCGGGATGTGGTCGAAGGCCTCGCGCACGG
>Ga0315275_10007962_pt1 | contig 10294 bp, 15 predicted proteins | sample YL17G03_0_MG_FD_205557 | JGI IMG/M metagenome (GOLD analysis project Ga0315275, IMG submission 205557) | Sediment microbial communities from Yellowstone Lake, YNP, Wyoming, USA - YL17G03_0 | ecosystem: Environmental > Aquatic > Freshwater > Lake > Sediment | place: USA: Wyoming | collected...
ATTCTTGTTGTATTTGTTCCTTGTTCTTTTTTTCTTCTTCTTTAATTCGATTTTCATTTTTAGAAATTTCTATTTTTTGCACGTAATTATTCCAATTCGTAGCAACATCAACTATTTCTGAGGAATTTAAAAAATAAGTTTTCTTCATTCCACCACCGTACGCCTTTGGAAGCAACCCTGCATGATGCCATTCCATATTTGGAACTGCATATAATAAAACTTCTTTTACTTCTTCAACTGTCTTTCCTGTTGCTTTTGCAAACATCTGGTTTGCTTTTCCAAGCGTCATTTTGCCATCATCACATTTAGCATCTTCATGCCTACGACTTGCGAATTTGCAATCATCTAAACCACCGCCAATGCTGTAATTTTCTTTGTATTCTTTTTCAGAATATTTTTCGATAATTTTTTTTAGGTTTTTCATCTTTTTAGGTTTTAAATAAATTAATTATGAGATAAAATTAATACAAAAAACCTTAGAAAAAACAATTCAGGATATATAATTTGTTTATACTTAATACATTATTCGTTTAAAAACCAACCAAAACCTATATATGCCTAGGAATATATAATATATATTTTTAATATATACATAAAGATGTATTAATTAGTGTATATTTTATTAGTATTATTGTAATATAGTAAGTCTTTTTTGTAGATATAGTTAGCATCATGTTTCTTTAGTATAGAGTAAGTATTATAAGAAATAGGGTCTTGGGAAACCAAAAAAAGTCGTTTTTTAATTTTTAAAAGACCCATGTTTTTTAATCTTTTCTCTATTTGAAAACCTGACATTGCACTTTGATAGCCGAACATATCGGATATTCCTTTACAAGATAAGCTAATATCAAAAGAATTATTAATTTTATAAGGTTCACACCCTTGTTTACTTGTGACATAAGAGAGTAACATGTCAAATGACTTATCATCTCCTATTTTTAATTTTATGCCTGAGTGGTTTTTCTGTGTCGTAAACTGTTTAGATTTCTTATAAAATTCTTTCTTTACTATATATTGTTGTTTTTTTAAATTAAACTTTATTTCTTCATAAAAAATATGTTCTTTCAGATTATTTAAATCGATGATATTTATTTTAAATATCTTAAAATTACCCTTTCTTTCATTGTGTTCAGATAAATCATATCCTAAATTTAACCAAAGAGTATCATATGATATTAAATTATACCCATTAAAATTTCTATGTATATATTTATTTTTTAATAAAGATGATAACTTTTGTTGTACTTTAGCTTTAGTAAATCCTAAATTACTAATTATAGTAGAATAAATGTGCTTATCTTTAAAAAAACCTTGTTGGTTTATAGATTTAAGTTGATACCAAAATACCACATCAGATAACTTCTTATTATCATTTGCTTTTTTAATTAATCCTCCTGGTACTTTTAATATCATGTAAAATGGATTTACATCACTTTTAAGCGATATTTTATTAAAGTTAATAAAATATACGTAAATGAAATTATAATGTATCTAGCGTACTAAAAATTGTTGAAATGAATAATCTTTGGAAAACGTTCTAATAATCATAGGACAGTTTTCTATTTGTGAAATAGTAGCATTTCTAGTATGGTCGTGTTCTTCTATATCACCATTATTGTCATATTGAGTGTTAGATGATAGTTTTATTAAAATACTAATATCTCTTCCTTTAATAACTATTATTTTATCATTCTGCTCAAAAGAAGTAATAGTAAATAATTCTTCATTGATAAGCAATAAGTTATATCCTAATTTATTAAGATAGTAACAAAAGTTTTTTTGTTCGTATGTCATGTTTTTAATTAATTGTTTGGTTTTCTATTTCTTTATTAGGTTGTCTAACCGTACAACACTCGAATCGCAAATAAACATCAGTGCCATCATAATCACAATTAACACTATCACCTATTCGACCTAAATTATATATACAGTTTTGACAAAATTCTTGATATAATTCTTCTACGTTCATAAAAATTTATGGTTTATAGTTTTTATCCATCCAATTTTTTCTTTCTATTATATTGGTTTTAAAGTGTTTATGTGAACGTTGTTTTAAATTCTTTTGCTTATCCTGTCTAGATAAATTAGAAAATTCACCGATAAATGGTATAGAGGTATTGTTTTCTAATACTATTTCTAAAGACTCTTTACATATTTCACATAAAGGTAATTGTTTTTCTAATTGAGAATCCCATATTCCTATTTTGGATTCTAAATTATAATTAGTGCAGTTTATATTTTTACATTTAAATTTAGGAAACCAATATCTGTCGTTCGACATGTTTTTACGATTTTAATTATGATAAAAATAATAAAATTATTTAAATTAAAAATTTTTTCTTTTAGCATACTCCGCTATCAATAAACCATCCATATCATCATGGATAGATTCTACATTTGGAAATAATCGTTTTCCTATATTTAGAGAATCTTTTTTTAATTCTTCTTTCGCTGAGCCGTTAGGCAATAGTGCCTTTTGCCATTCTTTAGAATCTATGTATTGATATGGTATTTTTAAATCTTCAATAATAGTTAATGTCGCTTCTAATGCCCTTATAGCTGAAACGCTAGCTTTCCACCTAGATGGGTTTACCATAGGTCTTTCAATTAGACAAAAACATGTATTATTTTCAATATGTTCTTGTAATATTTGTTTTAAAAGATGCCCATTAATACGAGTAATATTTTGTTTTGCTTTTGTATAGCTTTGTTCTTTTTTAACAGGTGTTTTAATAAAAAAAACAGTATTTAAACATTCATTTATAATACCTATTGACCCCGTTACCCCATTATCTATCCCTATATAAATTTTAGTCATTTTAATTCCCTGGTATATTTGTTTGATAATTTAGAAAATTACCTTTTTTATCGTAATAAATAAATACGGCATATATATTGTTATGAAACATTGAGACTATGTTTCCAGTTAAATCTGAAACGTATCCCACATTTATCATACCACATAAAGTAATTCTGTTATTTTCGAGCATTTAATTTAAATTTAATTTATAAAATTACTAATATTTTCAATTCAATAGATAACTAATTTTATTTTTTTTAGTTATTGTAACAATATTATCTTGATGATTATTTAATAAAATGTGTGTTATTAGTTGTATAGTAGAGTTAGTATTTTTTAATGAATTAATAATAGAGTTCATACCTTTTGAAGATAAAGAGTCTAATATTTCATCGATACATAGTAAATCAATTCCACCTGAATCAGAAGATATATTTAAAAGCCTTTGTTGGGCCATTATAGTAGCTAATTCTATTTTAGCTCTTTCACCTTTACTTAATTTATTAATATTTCCTTCTAAATTAGAATTTTTATATACTTCACAATTTATCTTTTCTCTTATTGTTTTTTTATCAGCTAACAATGTAAAACCACTTAATTTTATTTGTATATCCGTTTTCATTTTATCAAGAAAAAAATTTACTTGGCCTTCAATAGAGGTTAGGGCCTCATTGGCTAAACTACTTTTAAAGGCAGCAAAATGATAAATCCATATTGATTTTTGTTGTATATCTATTTTTATATTTTCTAAATCACCAGATAATTTACATAAAGTTTCATTTAATTCATTTATTTTATCTTTAAATGAGTTTATCTTATCTGAATTAGAATAATTTTTAATTTTTTCAATATTATCAAGTTCTTGTTCAATTAAAAAAGAAGCTCTATTTATATTGGTATTTATAGTTTCTATTTCTTTATTTAATAATGTTATATCGTTGTTTTGTTTAGATAATTTTAATTTAATATTGTTTATTTTATCTTGTTCAATATTATTTAATTGTCTTAATTTAACACGTTCTTTATCTATATTTAATACATTATTTGTTGATTCTTGTATTTTAAAATTTAAATCGTTTTTAATTAATTCTAATTCATTTAACAGTTGGGTTGTGTCTTTTATATTGTTTTGAATATCTGCGATGTTCAAAGATATATCAGCTATATTAAATACGTGATTACAATTAGGACACTCTACAGACCCTTTCACTATTTTATCAAATTCAAACAATAAAGCATCGGTTTCTTTTATAGAATGATTGACATCTATCGTATCTTTTTTTAATTGCTCTTTTATAATATTTATTTGTTTCTCTTCATCACTCAACTTATCAAATTCAACAGTAAATGATTTAATATTTAAATTAATTAATTCTTGATTAAGAATATTTATATTACTATTTTTTTCTTTAATATTAGTGCTTATATTTAATATTTTAGTTTTTTGTAAATTTATATCTTCATTAATTTTATTAATATTGTTTTGAATCTCTTCTATTTTATTTTGCTTATATTGTTCAATATTTTCATTTTCACACTCTATTAATTGTTCTTTATAGATATTTATAGAGTTGTTAGTTTTTTCAATATCTATATTTAATCTTTGCTCTAATTCATTTAGTAATAAAATATCTTTTTCAATTAATTTATCAACCCCATTTATTATATCTGAACCAGAAAACCTAGCTATTGTTTCTTTCTTTTTATTATCTGAATTATTATAAAAACTATTAAATCTATCTTTTGATATAATGTAATAATTAGCTAGGTCCTCTTTTTCAACACCTAATATCTCTATTATAAATTTATTGCCACTATTTATAGATTCAAATTTTTCATTTTCTTCGTTTTCAAAATCTTTATCAATATCTATATAATAAATCAATAGTTCAACTCCCCTTTTCTTATCTATATTACGAATAATTTTTATTTTCTTTTTTAAGAAATTATTTATAAAAATTATATAATTCTTAGAATTATTTTCTCCATTGGTTATTAAATCAATATCTTTAAACCCCAAACTAGAACCTCTAAATGAATCACCTGTTAAAATGAAATAACTTCCCTCTAAAATAGATGTTTTACCACTCCCATTAGATTCATCACCAGTATCATCTGAATCATCTAGGTTAATACCTTGAATTAAGGTTAATTGATTATATTTAAATTTATATAATGTTTCTCTATGTGAGATAAAATTACATAATTGCATTTCTATAGGTATCCACATGTTTTTAAATAGGTAATTTAATTGAATTTAAAACTTTATTAGACACGTGCATATAACCCTCCGTGGTTTTAATATTTCTATGTCCTGCTATTTTTTGTATTATTCTACAATCAACACCATTTTCTATTAAGTGTGTAAAACATGAATGCCTTAATAAATGAAAGTGGTATTTTTTATTTAAATAATGTTTAACTATTTTATTGCAGCTAGTTGCTGAATATTGTAAAGAATTTTGCCCATTAAATAAATATTCTTTCGGTTTGTATTGTTTGTAATAATTTCTAAGTAAAAATAATAAATTATTCGATAATGGTACTATTCTATCTTTTTTACCTTTAGCATTTTTAATATAAATTATCATTCTTTTTGAATCGATATCCGTAATTTTAAGATTAATAACTTCACTAACTCTTAATCCAGTTGAATAAGCTATAGATATTATGGCTTTGTGTTTTAAGTTTTGAATTTGATTTATTTTTTCTAGAAGTAATTCCGAATCTATTATTTGAGGTAGTTTCTTTTCAGTTATAGGCCTAGTAAAATCTATTTTATTGTATTTTTTATTTAACACTTTCTCATAAAAGAATTTTATAGAATTTATAATTTGATTTTGTTGACTTATAGAAGTAAACTCATATTCATTTAAATAATTTTGAAAATCAAAAGAAGTTAAATGTTGTGGGTATTTATTTATTGATAATAAAAATTTATTTGTATAATGTAAATACATCTCAATTGTTCTATTCGAATAATTAAAATATTTTAACTTTTGAAAATAGATTTTTAAAATATTATCATACATGTCGTTGATACTTATAATATTAATTAATAAAATTTATATATATTAGTTAGCAACAAGCACTACCGAACTGCTAATCCGATAGTGCATTGCTTTTAATTTACTTTTTATTATAGTATTTGAAAACTTTATCCAATTGCTTTGGGTCTTTCAAAATAGTATAATAACATTCATTATTTCCCTCAATGTAATGCAGGTTTCTGCTTTCAGCTTCTTCTTTTGTAATTGAAACACGAACCACATCAATGTAAAATGTTTTCGGTTTGAATGGAAATTTTACAAAATGACTGCTTCTTATTAATTCAAACCCAACATTGTCAACATAAACGCTTCCTGTAAATGTATCCCAGTCTTCTTTACCTTTCCAAACAATAGCATTAAGATAATAACTCTTACTGCTATCTTTCTCCTTAAATAAAGCAGAACATCTATTGTTTTGAAAATAAGGTTCACTACCATCACCCATTGCTGAAACATCACGCCATTCACTTTCGTGTCCAGTAATATCACAAATAGGCTCTTGTAGCATTAAATGCTTAACTGCTTGGGAAATTGCACTTGCTGTGTATGGTGCTGAACCTCCACTTTGTCCACTATTACCAAATGCTTCACATAAGGCTAAAATTTCTTTTGCAAAAGGTGTTACAATTGCATCAGGTACTGTTGCTGCAAGAATATCTAATTCCTGCTTTGCAAATTTTTGTGTATTTGTCATATATTTATACGGTTCGCCTTTACACCATAAGGTTCTAAATTTCTACTTTTAATCCGTGCCAGTTGCTAACAAAGGCTATAAAACATAGCGGTTGTAGTGAAAACTTGTAAGGTAGTGGCTCGTATGTAACTTTGTACGGTGCGATAGATTATCTCTTCGTACTCCGCTACGATTTCATAGCCTCGACCGTTGTATGCAATAACCTTTTTTCATTGAAAGCTATTTACGTACATTTTTTTATTTAATTTTGCCATCGCACTTCAAATTTTTCAAATTTGTTAATGTTTTTTTTTAAATACTACGCAAACTCTTGGTAAGTGCATTGTTCTATTTCCAATAAAAACACGTTTAACAACTTCATATTTTTTAGGGTCTGGATTTGGAACAATGTATTTATGATATATCATAAATAAACCTCCTACTTTTAAATACTTATCACATTCCGAAGTCCATGTTTTATATTTTAGCGGAGGAGTTCCATAAATTTCTTTTGCCTCTTCTGTTGAGTATGGTGGGTCAGCAATTATTATATTAAATCTTGGGTGAACTGGTTTTAAATATTCACTCAATTTATGAATATCACAAATTAAATCTGGTTTAACTTCTTCTTTCATATCAACTCTAAATCCTCTTTGATTCATTCCGCAAAATACATTTAGTAAATGCAAATCTTTATTAGGATATAAAATGTCGGTTGCTAAATCAATTAACCAATTTTCGCAATATAATGGCATTCCTCCTTTATATCTGTCTTTTTTAGGTCTTGGTAAAAACCAAGCAATATTTTTATTTGTTTGTGTTTCCGATTTATAACCAATTGGATATTCAAGTTTAGGAATTTTCTTTGTTCTTGTGAATTTTATAAAATTATCTTCCGAGCAATCATTTTCCCAAAAAACACAATCAAAATATTGTGCAATTATTTTAAATGCTTCTGTTTTTATATCATTAGGTCTGTCTGACCCCAACGAAGAATATTCTGTTTTTATATTATTTTTGCCATAACATATATTGTTTTCACAAAAATAACAATAAATGTATTGTCCTTTGTAATTAAATGAAATATAAATATTACTATTTTCCGAAGTATTAAAAGAATTATCAATAAATACATTATCAAATTCTTTTTCTATTACTGATTTAATATTTATGAATTTCTGTTTTTTATTAAATTGAATATCTGTACTTGTCATATATTTTATTTATTAAATTTTAAATTAAATCTTCCTAAAAATTAAATAAAAACATTGTCACTTTATATTTATTTAGTCGTATGTTACTGCATACAACACTATGTTTGTTTAATGGCGGTATTGTACTATTTGAAAGTGTTGTGCTTGTTTTCCGCCACTAAAACAAACACTTTCCGTTAGCAACCATACCTCCGCACAGTCCAACACACCTTAACGGTTGCTAACTTTGGCTTTATGTCATTCTTACATTCGTTCATTGTTGTTATCTGTATTTGTTAAGTCGGTTTTAATAAAAATAATTTTGCCAACGCCTTTACAATTTTTCAAATTGTCTAAATATTTCATAAAGTTCATCTGTATTATAATATATTCCTTCGTATTGGTAACACAAACCATTATTTCTATCAAAGCCCATATTACAGTATTTTAATATCCAACGAGCAAATTTTAAAGCATGATTTTTCATTTTTTCTTTTTATAAACATATTTCTTTTTAAACTCTTCCGTTGTTGTACAAAATACTTTTTCACCTTCCATTAAGGCGTTCCATGCTTTTTTAGTCATAGATAATTCAGCAGTATGGTCTTTCCCTATTCCAACACATACGCTAACAGAATCAACGTAATAATGAATTTTGTAACCTGCTTTATTAAAACAGGCGTTTGCCTTTGGAGTTACTTTAACTTCTCTCCCAAGTCTGAAACAACCCAGAATAAATTGTGAAAACCTAATTGATACAGATTTTACATCATCATCTTGGTTAATCATTTTTACTTTTGCATTAATTTTTTCCATTTTAGTTATATTTTTATAGTTTAGACTGCAAATATACAAAAATATTATTAAAACAAACAAAATATTAATTATTTTTAAAATATCCTACCTTAAAATTATTAAAATTAAAACCTTAATTCAGTATTTCAAACAATCATAGTGCAACTATTAACGCCATAAAGCCAAGAACCGTTATAAAACATCTTGTGCTATATCCGTCAGGTATCTTTTACATTTGTTACAAAACCATTCTTCATTGGGGTCTTTAATTAATTCACTTGCAGGATGACCACAAGACGATTTTATAACAGCGGTTTTATTCAAATTATTTACTACTTCCTGTGCGTATTCCTCCATTGCTAAAAGTGTTTCGGGTAGATACAATTTCGTCATTCCATTAGCGTGTGTATCCGTGTTGTGCTTTTTTAAAATTTCAATTGCCGTTCTCATATATTTGTCATTTTAATCCGTAAATAATCAGAAATAAAGCCGCATACCGTTATCGGCAACCTAAAAAGACAGCGTACCTTGTTTGATACTTTCTGAAATTCTCTTGATTGCTTTGTCAATATATTCTTTGTCGATTTCACACGCTGTTAGATGTAAATTCATTTTATCTAATCGGTTTGCTTTATCTACTGCCAAGGCAATTGAACCGCTCCCGAAATGTGTGTCTAAAAGTTTAAAATCAGTTTTTGCAAATTCTTTAATTAAAAATTCATATACCTGTTTAGGCTTTTCGGTTGGGTGTATTCTTATTTGCTTATCCTTCATATTTTGCTGTAGCATTCCGTTCCAAGTCCATTTAAAATGATGTACGTGGTTATTTATACTTTGGTAAGCGTATTCGCAAGGGCTGTAATTACCTGTATTATCTTTAAACCAACAAACTCCACCAACACCAAAATATTTACCATACCAATTTGCACCCCAAATAATTTGATGTTTACTTACTCTTTTTAATTCGCTCCAATATTCATCAGTTGGCAAATGTCCGTTTAATGTTGAAATATTATAATTACCTTTTTTGCCTTTATTATCAGCACAAGCATTGGTATTAAATGTTTCTGAATAAGGTGGGTCAACAATCGCCAAATCGAAATATTTATCAGGGTATTGCTTCATAATTTCCATACAATCAGCGTGGAAAAGAGAAAGGAAAGGCAGCCGATAACACTCGCTATATGCAATTTGGGGTTTATCGGTATTCGTAATTTCGTCCATTTAATTTACATTTTTATAGTTTGATAGTGCAGTGCTTTTAATTCCCAAAATGCACATAGCGGAAACGTTATAAGTAATTGCTACCATCACTTCCTTGAACAAGTTTCTTTGCAATACAACTGAATGTTTGAACTGCGATATTCTTCAAGTGAAATTGTCTTTACTTGTAAATCGTGTTTCATTACTTCCTTTGCAAATTCATTCTTGCTTTTAGTTGTCATTGTATGCTCAACAGCAACTCTAATGGCGTTCTCACATTCAGGGCAGACACTCATTTTTACTTTTACATCTTTTTCTTCAATTTCCATTTTAATTAAATTTATAGTTAATAATCCGCAACTACTTATAACAGCGGTTTTGCGTCAGTTTTTGCCTTTAAGCATTGTGTTAAATTTGAACATTCGGATAAGGCAAAAAACCGAACGCAAAGCCACAAAACGTTATACGCCATTAGGCAAGCTGTCTATTAGTTCAAGGGATAGACGACCATACCATATTTCATTATCACCCCAATCTACCAAAGCCTGACTTCCATTTGAATTGATACGTTTTATTATAC
>Ga0315275_10007963_pt1 | contig 10293 bp, 8 predicted proteins | sample YL17G03_0_MG_FD_205557 | JGI IMG/M metagenome (GOLD analysis project Ga0315275, IMG submission 205557) | Sediment microbial communities from Yellowstone Lake, YNP, Wyoming, USA - YL17G03_0 | ecosystem: Environmental > Aquatic > Freshwater > Lake > Sediment | place: USA: Wyoming | collected...
ATTTGGGAGAGGTGCCGCTGCTGTTATATGCCTGCCAGGGAGAGCAGGTTGAACGATTTTTGGAGCCAGCCCTGGCCGGCAGCCGGAAAGCCTTCCTGGCGGTGCGCGAGCCGGATGCTCTCCGTCCTGAGGATTGGGGCACCAGCGTGGTACAACAAGGGGATGCTTATATGCTGAATGGAAGCAAGCTACTATCCGCAAAACCCGGCCCCGAGGATTTCTTGATCGTTTTTGCGAAAACGGAGCAGGAGGTCACGGCTTTTGTTCTGGACGCTGATCATCCAGGCCTCAGCCTGGGCGGGAAGGACAAGGACGGTGAAAACCACCGTGTCGGTAAAGACCAGCGTGTCGGTGAAAACCACCGGATGATCCTGCAGATCAAGGGATGCCAGATTGGTCGAGACTCTCTCTTGGGGGAGTACGGCCAGGCATTCAAGCTGGGTGCTGAAGAAGCGCCACGCGCCTGGATACGAATTGGCGCCCGGTTTGTTGGCCTGGCGGACCGCCTGGTTGCGATGGCAGCCGACTATGCCCGGGAATGGGTGGCGCTAGGCTCACCGCTCATGGAACGCCCTGCAATAAAACGGATGTTAGCCGAAATCCATGTGCAAGTGAATTGTGCACGCTGGCTGGTTTATCATGCAGCCTGGCTGGCTGATCAGGGGGCGCCGCTGCATATCCCGGCCGCGGAGGTGCGTTTGGCGACCGGAGAAATGCTTCAGAAGGTAACGGACTTTGTGATCATGGTGTATGGGGGTCCGGGACCTTCAGCACCGTTTGACCTACAGCATGTATTCTCCAGCACCATCCCTATGGAGGCTCTTGTGCTGGGATTAGATGGGGCGCGTAACATGATTGCTGCGGATATGTTGGTTGCGAGCAAGGAGAGATGACCTATGAATGTAAACCGAATCCTTTCAATCTGCAATGAGGAGGACGCGACGGGTGGCCGAGAAACCCAGTCGGACGGCGAAATATACGCTGTAGAAACCCAACCGAATACCGCGCTGAACAAGCTGAAGCATTTCCTGACTGCATGGTGGGAACAAATGGAAATCGATGCGATGTTTGTACCGGTCGAACAGCCTGATCAAACTGGGATCTCTCTCCGGGTCATTAAAGACCCCAGGGAATTGGAGATGGTTAACCCCTTTGCTCCAATCATGCTGATTAACAGTGCTGCTGCCGTGGAGAGTTTCATTAAGGATCATCCTGGAAAACGCCTGGCGGCGATCCTGCGACCCTGCGAGCTGCGTGCGCTGGTTGAGCTTCAAAAACGCCACAAGGTTAACCCTCATTCCCAGGCAGGTGATGAACCCCTACCGGGGGCGGGTGAAAATGTGACCCAGGAGGGTCGCGGTGGGCGGTTGGATAGCACCACCATCCAACCTTGCACGGTCATTATTGGGGTGGATTGCCCGGGCACTTTCTCGGTGAATGAATACGCCCGGCGCGTGGTAGCTCAAGGAGTCGATGGATTGACTCGTGAAGTGCTGACCTATAGTGTTGAAAGCGGCCCGGTGCCTGGGCGAGGGCCTGGGCAATGGCCTGGGCAGTTTCGTTCAGCATGTCAATTGTGCGATCGCCCTGCACCTTTGGGTGCGGATATTGTGATTGGAACGGTCGGTGTTGTCCTACGTGGGTACCTGCTGGTGATCGCCAGCGATGAAGAGGCGGATCTATCCCTGAAATTATCGACGACAACAGACGGATTAGCCACGGAAGAACAGGTGATACAGCGTGAATTTGCGGTCGGAGCCGTGATGAACCAGCGAGCTGATAGGAGAAAGAACTTGGCTCGAGAAGACTCTTTGGATGAAAAGAATTTCAGCAGCTTGCTGGGACTTTTCGCCCGCTGTACACTTTGTGCAGACTGCCTGGATGCCTGCCCTTTGTATGGTGGTGAGTTGGCAGGGATGCTGGGAGTCAACCGACTTCACCAGGCTGGACGGCCTCTCTTATCTGAGCTGGTTGGTGTGAGCCGTTGGCTGGTTTCTTGTTCGGGTTGCGGGATGTGCCAGGAAGCCTGCGAACACAGTGTTACGCTTTCCCAGCTCATTTCCGCGGTCAGTCACCGGCTGCGCAGCGAACTGCATTATACCGCCGGTGATCCGTTACAGCGTCTGCCCTGGGAAGGTGCCTGAATATGCCATATCCTCCACAATTACGCGAATCCTTAGCCAAAGTGGAAGCTTCTCGCCCGCGGCGGTTGGCTGAAACTTACCCACGGCTGGCTGCTAATGAGCGAGAGGCCATCTTGCATACTTTTCATCCGGATTATATAGAAGATGCTTTCCGGGCGCTGCGCTTGGGGGCAAATCTGGGCGACCGAGCGCCGCGTGAACTTGTGGATATCCTGGAGGGTCCAGCAATCCTGGATTTCCATAACGGTGATCTTTACCATCAGGTAGCCCTGGATCAACCAAGCGTGAAAACCGATGTGCTGGTGATCGGAGGCGGAGGCAGCGGCGCCAGCACAGCTCTCCTGGCACAGGAGAACGGGGTGGAGGTGCTGATCTGCACCAAGCTGCGTTTTGGGGATGCCAACACCATGATGGCCCAGGGGGGGATCCAGGCGGCTGATAAAGAGAACGACTCCCCAGCCATGCACTACCTCGATGTGATGGGGGGTGGAGGTTTCACCAGCGACCCGGACCTGGTGGAGGCTCTGGTGACCGATGCCCCGGCAGTCATTGCCTGGTTGGAATGCCTGGGGGCTATGTTCGACAAGGAACCGGACGGGGTTTTGCGGACCATCCATGGCGGTGGAACGAGCCGGAAGCGGATGCATGCGGCGCGCGATTATACCGGCGCGGAGATCATGCGCACATTACGCGACGAAGTACGCTCGCGGGTTGATGACAGGCCTCCGATCCGGGTGTGGGAATTCCGCCCGGCGATTGAGCTGCTCCTGGATGAGAAAGGACAGGCAGTTGGGGCGGTTCTGAAGGATTTCGATTCTGGCAGGCTGCTGGTCGTGCATGCCAGGGCGGTGGTGATCACCACAGGCGGCAGCGGCCGGCTTCACTACCAGGGTTTTCCGACGACCAACCACTACGGTGCAACGGGTGATGGGTTGGTTTTGGCTTATCGTGTGGGGGCAAGGCTGGCATTTATCGATACCATGCAGTACCATCCTACCGGGGCGGCTTTTCCAGAACAAATCCTTGGCCAGTTGGTAACAGAGAAAGTGCGCGGTTTGGGCGCCCAGGTGTGCGATGCGGAGGGAGAGCAGTTTGTATATCCCCTCGAAACGCGCGATGTTGAGGCGGCAGCCTTTATCCGGGAATGCAGGGAGCGAAAACGAGGTGTAATCACCCCCACCGGCCAGGCTGGGGTGTGGCTCGACGCGCCGATGATCGACCTGTTGAAAAGCCCGGGTACCATTGCCAGGGAACTGCCGGCTATGGTACGGCAGTACAAACGCTTCGATATTGACCTGACCCGCGAGCCTATCCTGGTCTACCCTACTTTACATTATCAGAATGGGGGAGTGGCAATCCGCCAGGATGGCAGCACAGAGATCCCCGGCTTATTTGTGGCAGGCGAGGCTTCCGGAGGAATTCACGGGCGGAATCGCCTGATGGGGAACAGCTTGTTGGATGTGTGTGTGTTTGGCAGGCGCGCCGGTGCAGCCGCGGCACGCTGGGCAAAAAACGTTCTGCCAGGAAAACCAACCCTGGCTCACCTGGAGGCATGGGAAAAGGCTCGCTGCGCGGCCGGTCTTGTGGAGGGGATTCCCGCCCCGGTTATCTTGCCTGACTATACATTGTCGAAGGAATCGACGATGTAATCGCTGCCCGATGTAACCACAAGTTCTGAACCCCAGATCGCAGAATCCAGTACGCCTGAATTGCTCTCTCTGTAGAGGCGGGGTGAGAGTACTGCCGTGGCGAAAGTTCTGCCTCTTTGTAATAATGGAAGTTGCCCTATGAATCAAGAGGAATCGTTGAACTTTGAAAACCCCGAGATCATGATCGAAGCCTGTAACTATGCCTCGGGTAAGCTTGCCGAAATTCTTTCGCGTGGATAGCCCGCATAATCGCCCATCACGCTGACTGCGGCGGCACCTACGCGGGCGCCGAGTTGCAAGCACTCCTCCAGCTTCCAGCCTTGCAGCCAACCGGCCAGGAAGCCAGCATCGAAGCCATCTCCAGCCCCAACCGGATCTACCACCTGCGTGGGTGGATGAGCAGGGACCTCGATGATCTGGCCACGGTGTTCAGTACCGTCATCTGCCAGCGCGCAGGCTCCGTGCTCGCCCCGTTTGAGCACCACCACAGATGCTCCCATATCACACCCTCGCCTCAGCGCCTCCTCGATATTTTCGGTGCCGAATACCGCTTGGACATCTTCATGACCCATCAGAAGGATATTCGCCTGGGCCATTAGCGGAAGGAGCACGGCCCGAGCCGCACCGGGCTCCCAAAGCCGGGGACGGTAATTTGGATCAAAGGAAATGACTGCGCCAACCTGGCGGGCCAATTCAACGGCGCGCCCACAGGCTGCCGCACAAGATGGGCTTAGGGCGGGGGTGATGCCGGTCAAATGCACCACCCGGGCTCCGCGAAAAAAGTCTGGGTGCAAGTCTTCTGGCGATAATCGAGAAGCTGCAGAACCCTTGCGGTAATAATAGACACGACGCTGCCCGTCAGGCAGATGCTCTCGAAAGAAAACTCCGGTCGGCGCGTCTGGGTCGGTGATCAATGCTTGTGTGTCGACACCTTCTTGTTCCAACACCTGGCGGATACGTCTTCCGAATGGGTCTTCACCTACCCGGCTGATAAAACGCGCCCGGAAACCCAGGCGGCTGAGGCCAATGCACAGATTTGACTCTGCACCGGCGATATCCAGCTGGAGCAGCGGGCTTTCGGCAAGCCCCACCGGCTCAGGCGGAAACGCCAGTGCCATGCACTCACCCAGGGAAACGACATCCATCACGGCTGCTTGTTCTATCACCGTTGAGCTTTTACACCACCGCCAGCCTTGAGGCGTTTTACTTCTGCCAGGACGGCCTTTTCGTCGATCATGCTGATGTCACCGGGGGTTTCCTGCACCAGAATGCCGTGCGAGCCCCCCCACTGGACGGCTTCCTCCAGGCTTTTTTCCTTCAGAAGTGCAGCCAGCACCCCTGAGGCAAAAGAGTCCCCGCCGCCAGTGCGGTCTGCAATGGGGATATCACGGCGCACGGGCGCAGTATAAAAGGTGTCGGCAGACGTCTCGTACAGGACAGCGCCCCAACTGATGACATCGGCGTTGGTGGCGGCGCGCCACTGAGTTCCAATTAAGCTGATGTTTGGGTAATCTGCGGCTACCCGCCGGACGGTCTCCTGGTAGCCTTCTAACCATTCCTCAAAGGAGGTTTCCTCAGAGGTAGGGCGAGTCGAGTAGCCCAGTGCGTCCGAAAGGTCACTGTCGTTCCCGACCAGGAAGCCGATATAAGGAGCGAGCTGGCGATTGATCTCACGGGCGCGCGCCTTGTTCGGTTCCACTTTGGAGCGGTAATTCAGGTCTGCGGCAACGTAGACACCATATTCAGCAGCTTTTTGCATGGCTTCCAGCGCCAGGGCTGATGAAGTCGGTGAGATCAAAGCGTAGATTCCGCCTGTAGAGAAGACCCGCGCACCTTCTTGACCAAACAAGCCATCCCAGTCAAAATCACCCGCCTCAAGTTGGCGAGCAGCGGAATGAGCTCGATAATACAGTGTATCGGAGGGGATCACTCCCTTCCCGGCATAGGTAAAGTTGATGCCGTTCATCAACGTGCCCTTTTGGTCTGTGGAGAACCGTGAACCGTCGTTCCTGGTGTTGAACCAAATGATCTTGCTGGTATCCACGCCCGCGGCGCGCAGCTGGTTCTGGATGTTCCTGCCAATAGGATCATCCACCAGGGCGGTCAGTACGGCTGCTCGCAAGCCAAAGGTATAAGATAACCCGCAAGCGACATTGGTCTCTCCGCCTCCCTGAAACAGGCGCATCTCACGCGCGCTGGCGGTTGGCAGGTCATAAGGGTCCAGCCGCAGCATCACCTCACCCAAGGCGACTGCATCGTATCTGCATGCACTGGCAGGTTTGATCGAACGGTAATTTACAACCTGTGCTTCGTTTGACATTTCCAAACCTCCGCATATACTTAGATTACCTGTTTAGTATATCAGCCTTGAAGAAGTTTCGCCCGCCTTGGTAAAACCCGGTGGAGAATTTTATGTCAGATAACCTTGTTTTTGTTGGCACATACACTGAAAATACCGGCTCGGTGAAGGAGAAATCAGGGGGCATTTATGTGTACCAGATGAATCCTGCGGATGGAGCCTTGAGCCTTGTCTATAAGACAAAAGGGGTGATCAATCCCTCTTTCCTGGCGCTCCATCCATGTGGAAGGTTCCTTTATGCTGTGAATGAGGTGGGGCAGTTAGATGGACAGCCAGGGGGCGGTGTGAGCGCATTTTCCGTTAATCCGCGCTCCGGCGAGTTGGCTCTTTTGAACCAACAGCTCTCGCGGGGCGCCGACCCCTGCCACCTGAGCGTAGATGCGACAGGAACGGTGGTGTTGGCGGCCAATTATAGCGGCGGTAACCTCACTATCCTTCCTATTGATCCAGTTGGGAGGCTTTGCCCGGCATCTCAGGTGATCCAGCATTTAGGTTCAAGCCTCGATCCTCTCCGGCAAGAAGGTCCGCATGTGCATTCGGTCACCCTGGACCCGGCAAACCGGTTTGCCATCGTAGCCGACCTGGGTTTGGATAAACTGATGCTGTACCGGCTTGACCTGGCTGAGAAAGGGCTGATCCCTCACGGGCATCCAGAGGTAAAGGTACAGGCTGGGGCGGGTCCCCGGCATTTGGATTTTCATCCGAGCGGACGGTTCATTTATCTGATCAATGAGCTGGATTCCACGCTGACGGCTTTTGCTTACGACCCAGATGAGGGTGTATTGCGAGAAATCCAAGCCATCTCCACACTCCCGGAAGGGTTTCATGGAACCAATTGGCCGGCGGACGTGCATGTTTCACCTTCTGGAAAGTTCGTTTACGGCTCCAATCGATTGCATGACAGCATCGTGATCTTTGCGGTGGACGAAGAGAGCGGGTGCCTGACCTTCGTTGGTCACGAACCGACCGGCGGAAAATATCCGCGCAACTTTGCCATTGACCCCGCTGGCACTTTTTTGCTGGCAGCAAACCAGCACTCTGGGACGCTGGTGACTTTTCGGATGGATGCGCAAACTGGAAAGCTGACTCCCACCGGGCAGGTGGTTCAGGTGCCTACACCGGTTTGTGTAAAAATAGTGTGTGCCACATCTTAAGATTGCAGATTAAAGAAGGAGTGTATATGTCGAAGCTAAAACCACAGCCAGAAATTCGGAAATTGATCATTACAGACACCGAACGGATTGAACGGTTCCGCCGGGCCGGGTATGGGGGCGCGGTTTCAGACGCACTCAATTCGGTGGGTGTTAGCGACACCATTTTTGGCGCCCAGTTCAAGCCGCTGCGCCAGGGGATGCAGTTGGTTGGGCGCGCCCTGCCGGTCAAGATGCATTCGCAGGTAGATTTGGGCGATTTTCCTGAAGAGAAAGCCAGGGTAGAAGCTAGATGGGAGGCAGAGGGAGGTCACCCGCAGAAGAGGATGATGCGGGCGGTTGCCTCCTCTGAGCCGGGCAGCGTGCTGGTCTTTGACTGCGGCGGTGATTTGCAGCCGGCTTATTTCGGCGAAATGAGCTGCCAGCTGGCTTTTGCGCATGGCTGCCGGGGGATGCTGGCGGCGGGGAATGTGCGCGATACACAGTATGTTCTGAAGATGCCCGACTTCCCCATCTATTCGTTTGGCACACGCCCCAATGCATTCGGGGGCTGGACGATCCTGGAGGTCGATGTGCCTGTCTACCTCCCCGGACACATCACCCATTACGTGCGGGTTGCGCCGGGAGATTTTATTTTCGGCGATAACGATGGTGTGCAGCTCATCCCGAAAGAAGTGGTTGACGAAGTGCTGTTGCGCGTGGAGAAGATCTTCGAGAAGGAAAACGAGGAGCGCCAGCAGTTAGCTGCCGGCATGCCAATCGATGAAGTTTATCGTGTGTTCGGAGTGCTCTAGGAAGAAACGATGATCAAAATTGCTGAAGTATTACCGCCTTACCCTACCCCGCTGTGGAACCTGGTAAAACAGTGTGGTATCCGCTATGTGGTGGGGGTGATGGATTTCAGCCGGGGGTTGGACACCGGTAAGGATGAGCTACCCTGGAGTTACATGTCTCTCCTGCGAATGAAAACAGCTTATGAGGATGCGGGGTTCATTTTGGCGGTGTTGGAGAGCCGGCCGCCGATGGAAAAGATCAAGTTGGGTTTGCCGGGGAGAGACGAGGAGATTGAAGCTGTTTGCGATCTGATCCGTAATATGGGTGCGCTGCGGATCCCGGTCTGGTGCTATGAATGGATGCCGGTATTCAACTGGCTGCGCACTTCCACCACCGTCCCGGCGCGGGGCGGCGCCCTGGCAACCGGTTACGACCATGCCTTGATGCAAAATGCCCCGCTGACCGAATATGGGAGGGTGAGCGAGGATCAGTTATGGGAGAACCTTAAGTACTTTCTGGAGCGTATCGTGCCGGTGGCCGAAGAGGCCAACGTAAAATTGGCAATGCATCCCGATGACCCTCCGCTCTCACCCATCCGCGGCCTGGGACGCATCATGCGCAGCGTGGAGAATTTTCAGCGGTTTGTCGATCTCACTCCCAGCCCGGTCAATGGCATTGCTCTCTGCCAGGGAAACTTCACCTTGATGACGGACGATTTGCCCGGCGTGATCCGGCACTTTGGCCAACAGAACAAACTCTTCTTTGCCCACTTTCGCGATGTGCGCGGCACACCGCAGAAGTTCGTCGAGACTTTCCACGATGAAGGGAAAACCGATATGCTGGCCTGCCTGCGAGCTTACCGCCAGGCCGGTTATGAGGGCGTCCTGCGGCCTGACCATGTCCCCACCATGGAAGGCGACAGCAATGCCAATCCGGCCTATTCCTCCGTCGGCCGTTTGTTTGCCATCGGTTATATCAAAGGACTGCGTGAAGCAGTGTATGGGCGGGATGTTCCCGAATAACGATTAACAGTCAAGAAATGAGGAAGAACTATGAAAATAACAGACCTTAAGTGTGCAATCATCGGCCAAAATCCTGTGGTGCGGATCACAACGGATGATGGGATTTACGGATATGGAGAGGCGGAGAACCCCAAGTCTTACCTCAAGCCGCATGTTTTGTTCTACAAGCCTTATATCCTGGGCGAAGATCCCACGGATGTCGAGCGGGTGATGCTGCGCATCCGCAGGTTAGGAGGATTCAAACCGTGGGGAAGCGCGGTCAGCGCCATCGAGATGGCCCTGTGGGATATTGCGGGCAAGGCGGCAGGTCTGCCGGTCTATAAGCTCCTGGGCGGGAAAGTACGCGATAAAGTGCTGGTTTATAATGGTGGCGTGCGGTTCCCGAAAACTCTCGTGACCCCGGAAGACTATGCTGAAGATACGGCAAAGGCCAAAGCAGCCAAAGAGGGCTTTAAAATCATCAAGCAGAGCATCGGTTTTCACAGCGCCATGCCGGGCCGGGTGCCGGATTTCTTCTACGGGGAGCTGCAAAAACCGGGTCTTCACCCGAACCGCGGACCTTTGACAGAACGCGGGTTGAAACACGTGATTGCCTGTATCGAAGCCATAAAGACCGTGCTGGGTGACGAAGTTGGCCTGGCGTTAGACTGCGGGCCGGGCTGGATGGTTCCAGATGCCATCCGGTTGGCAAAAGCCGTTGAGCCTTTGAATGTGATGTGGCTGGAGGATATGATCACGGGGGATTATGTGCCTTATACGTTGGCCGATGTTTACCGGGAGGTCACCCGCAGCACTTCGACTCCCATCCATACCGGCGAGCAGGTGTACCTCCGGCAGAATTTCAAAGAGCTGATCGAGAAGCATGCCGTGAACGTCATCGGTCCCGATCCCGCCGATATCGGCGGGTTAGCCGAGCTGAAATGGGTGGCCGAATATGCAGACCTGCACGGCATCCTGATCGCGCCGCATGGCATCTTTGATGGATTGATTGGCCTGGCGGCTTTGGTGCAGGTGTGCGCCACCCTGCCGCAAAACTATATCGCCTTCGAGTACCCGGTTGGGAAGCCCGATTGGTGGTATGACATTATTGAAGGCCTCCCGGATCCAATCGTGAAGGACAGTTACATTGAGGTTTGGGATAAGCCGGGGCTGGGTGTTGATTTCAACGTGCCAGCCGCCAGGAAATACCTGCCC
>Ga0315275_10007964_pt1 | contig 10292 bp, 20 predicted proteins | sample YL17G03_0_MG_FD_205557 | JGI IMG/M metagenome (GOLD analysis project Ga0315275, IMG submission 205557) | Sediment microbial communities from Yellowstone Lake, YNP, Wyoming, USA - YL17G03_0 | ecosystem: Environmental > Aquatic > Freshwater > Lake > Sediment | place: USA: Wyoming | collected...
ACACCTTATCCGGCGCAGGATACTTCATACCCCTAAACGGCCCGGTCTTCGGCGACTTCACCCAGACCTCCACCTGATCCCCGGGCTTGACATTATCCCTCTCATACCGCGGAGGCTGAATCTTCCCAATCTCCCTCCGCCCAGCATACCGATACTTCAGGACAGCGCGTCGCGGCGGGATATAGCCGAACTGTTGCTCAAGCGTCAGTTTGGCGTTAAAACGCCGGTCGGCCTCTCGGTGCCGCGACTGGAATACCCTCGCATCCTTGTCCTTCACACTCATCCCGGCAACAGCCGCATCCGCACGCGCCTCAGCCATGGAGAGCTTCTTATCCGTTATCCCCTCAACCGTGAGCGCCTTGTGATGCCCAAGCTCATGCGGCAAGACATACTGAATCATGTGCTGCTTCACGTGCTCCGGCTCCTCGCCAGCCACCTTCCCAGACTTCGACACCGGCTGGCTGAAGATGAGCATGACTCGCCGTGACCGGATATACCGCGCCCACGCATCACGCTCCGCATCATCCCTGGGCGGCACCAACTCCACACCCTTCAACGACCGCAACTCACGCTTCGGCATCCGCTCAAGCTCAGTCTTCACATCCTCCACACTCACCGGATAGACCTGCCCCTCAGGCACCTTCTGCACACTAATCGGCACACCCCTGAACGTGGCCTTGCCCGGACGATAGAGCGCTGTATGTATGCCCCTTCTCGCCAGGGCGTGTCTCGCCGACTCAAAATACCAACCACGATTCATATCCAAACCTCATCTGTTCGCATATTTAAACTTCTGTGCCATGAACCACCCTTCTGGCAAACCATCATTGCTTCCGCCCCTCACCAACATCAAAATACCCAATAAATTTATTCACACCGCCCTTCTGCGGAAAATCCGTAAAGCCCTCATACTTCGTTTCATTTCGCACCTCCGAGTTCTTTCTCGATATCGCGCCAGGGAATGTGCGTCTTCACCATAAGAGTCACTATAATAATCAATGCGCACGTCAATATTCCTACCATTTTCCAATAGGACATTGCCGTTGAATACACGAGCAATCCCACGAGCACCGTCAGTGCAGCGTATTGCATCACCGTTGCTATCTTATACACTGCTTCTTTCATTTTGCACCTCCTTCATCTCTCCACCACGCATCCATTTTCTCTTGATGAAAGAGTGCCCAGCTTCTTCGCATATTCCACCATCTCATAATAATTCGTGAATACGGGAGTACGCTCTTGCCCTGGCTTCGGCAATGGCTGGGGATCAGGCGACACATCATGCTCCGGCGCATACGCAGAAGGCTCCACATACTCTGAACGCTCTACATCCCAATTACCATAAATCTCCGGATACAACTCTTTCAATACAGCCCTCGCCTGATAATCTCCACTATCCCATGCCCGCCCCCTAATAAACCGATCCTTCCATTCATCTGCATAACTGGAAGCAGTATATCCCTTCACAATCTGCCCGCCAATAAGGGGGTGTTCTGCCCCCGGCGTAAACCTCTTACCCATAAACTGCGCAAATCGCCACGCATCAAACCCCGGATCCTCATTCATCCCCTCACGAGCCGTCACAGCAACATTCATCCGCGACATGACATTCATCTGCTCCCACGGATCAAACATCTTCAAATACTTCCGAGCATCGAACCTTGTACGAATACCCCTCGCAGCCAAGGCATGCCGTGCCGATTCGTAGCGCCAACCTCTCACCTAAATACCTCCGGGTCAACATAGGCCGATGCCGAAACCCTCGGCGTATTCCCAAGATGCGCCGCAACCCGCTCCATCACAATCCCCTTCGGCACACCACCACGCTTCATCGACCGCGCCATACGCGTCGCCCTCAACGTCCGGAAATCCTTCGTCTTCACATCACCGAACTTCCGAAGATAATTCCGCAATGTCGCATCACTCGTATGCTGGAAGAGCTCCCCATTCGTCGATTCCCGCTTCTGCTCGTTCACCGCCCGCGCCATTGCGGCATCTTTTACCCGCGTATCAAACTTGATACCATGCTTGCCGATAAATGTAAACCGCACCTTGTCTCCCGACACACGCACATCATCCTTCTTCAACGTCGTTACCCCCGTCGATTCCTGGTCCGCCAACATCTCTTTCCGCGTCCCCGGCCTGAGTCCCGTCTTCGCTATGATGTACACAGCACGCGCATTCTTACGCACAGCCATATCAGGATTACGCATATCCACCTTGACCTGCTCCAACACTCTGCCCTCTTTATTCGCGAGCGCACGCACCCGCTCAAACTTCCGCCGCGCCTGAAGCCGATGATGATCCCAATCATACTTCCGAATACGACGACCCTTCCGATCCACCCCAATCTCCGCATACTCATACTCCTTCGAGTGCACCGGATGATATAGGATATTGTAATTTCCCTTCTTCGACAGATATTTATCCATCCAAGCATAACGCTCCCGCTCTTCTGCCGCCAAACGCATCTCCTCCCATTGCCTCAACACCTCATCCGCCTCACGCGACGTCAATTGACGACCATTTTCCCTTATGCGCCTAAGCACATCCTCCTGTCTCTTCCTCAACGCTTCCCGCGCCTCCATCTTCTCCTTCTCCATCCGCCGCGTCTCCTTACTCAAATATGTCCGAATACCCCTCGCCGCCAAGGCATGCCGTGCCGATTCATAGTACCAACTCATTCCACACCCCAAAACTTCTTGTATGCCGCCTCAGCCCTCCGATGATGCGCCGCTTCCTTCAAGTGCCGCCGCGCCTTCACCGGCGGGAACCCCGGTTTCATCGCCGCTTCCTCCCCGCACCTTTCTTAATACCATACGCCAAGGGGCGAGCCCGCATAATCTGGAACAACCGGAACGTCACGTTCGCAACCTTATCAGATATACCGGGCACCTCCTTGACACGCTTCGGCTCCCCGTATGCCGCCCTCTGCAATGTCTTCTCCCAAGCCATTCAATTCACTTCCTGAACAACACTTCCTGCGCACGCGTCTTGCCCTTATGCTGACCGGCCTTCAGCCGACCAATTATGATCTTGGTATGCTTTGGGCGACCAACATCAAGCGTCCTAAAGCTCCCCTTGATGAACTTCGACTTCGGCGCTACTTGCATTCTCCTATAGTGCTTCATCGTCTCTCCTCTGGTTGTTTGAACCTCGGACGACCGAGCGCTTTGTAAATATCGCGCTCCGTCCTCCCGGCAATCAATCGTGATCCTCTATACACCCCATTCTGATTCAGGAGCAATCCCCGCTTCTTCGCAATTTGGCGCAATCCGATATTATGCGGCCCCGAACCCGTCTGATACAATAACTGCGCCCCCCAATTATCCGGCCGCGCAAAGACAACCTCCGTCTTAATACCGTGCACCCGTGCCGAGACCTTCTCCCCACCACTCCCATACACCTTCGTCGCCTGACCAATAATCTTCTGACGAATCCTCTCCTTATCCCTCGGAATCACCACAATATCGACATCAACAGGATTCTCCTTCTTCCGCCGGATGCTCCCCGCAATCTCCACACGCTTCGCATACGGCCGAATCTGCCGCACAACATCATGCGCATGCTGAACGACCTCCTCACCACCCTTCGTCACATGCACCTTACCCTTCTTCAACACCTTCCTCGCAGCATATACCCCCTTACGCGACTTCAACAACTCATGCAACGAACGACCCGTCACACCCTTAATCGCCAACCCAGTCATACTCCAACGATTATCGCGTTCTTCAGCCTCCTTCTCCAACCGCTCCAACCGCGCATTCTCCCCAGCAATACGCTCATTCGCCGCCTCAATCGACGCCAACTGCGCATCAACATCCCCCTTCGTCATCACCGGACCAAATCCCGCACCAACCAATTTATCAATCTCCACCTCAGTCAACGGACGATCCTCCACCAATCCCCGCTCTTCCGCCGTCTCCCTCGACGCCTCCTTCAGATGCCCTCTGCGCGACTGTCCAACATCAATGAATCCCCGCTTCACGAAATACGCATGCTGCCCCTCATCAATATCCAACGCATCAGCATTCTCCCGCAACCGCAACGTCACATCCCTCAACCGATTCGTCGCAGCCTGCGACGGCGCCCGCTCCAACTCCGCCAACACCTCATTCCGCTCCCGAACCAACGCCTGACGCGCCTTCCACAACGCATCAGCATCCTTCTCAACCCCATATACCTTCCGCGCATAGAGGCCCCCAGTATAATCCTTCTCCAACTCATATCCTGGCACCTCACGCGCCACCTTCCGCATCTCCTCCTGCAACTTCATCATCGCAAGCTCCACCTTAAGCCTCTCATTCTTATCCAATTCTGCCAATTTCACCTCTGGCCGATTATGTAACTTATCCACTATATGATCTATAAACGCATCAGTCTCCGCCACAGTATGCGCCTGCCGATACGCCTTAACAGATTCCACCAACGCCTGTGCCGTCTTCTCAGCCTCTGACCCGTGCTCCGCCCAATACCGTTTCCGCTTGAGCATCACCGACTGCACCGCAGTCTTCCCATCGACCTTCCCGATGATCAACTTCCGATCCCTCTTGTCAACCGTCCGGAACGATCCCTCGTCGAACTCCTTCGGATCCTTCTGCCGGAACCGCGCATACTGCTCCGTCACTCTCGGGTTCTCCCCTGAGAAGCCCTTCACGAGCCACGGGAACCTCTTCCGGTATCTCGTCTTGATACCCTTCGCGGCAAGATAATGCCGATACGAATCGCCAAACCAGCCACGCCTATACAAAATCATTCTCCTGCCCCCTTGAATCCATCTCTTCCTGACGCACTTGTTCCATACGGTCCAAGACCTCCGAATCTGTAATTGGCCTCTCCCTCATCCTCTCCATAAACTCCCTAAACTCCGAATCCGTCCACCTCTCAGTCATCCTTTCCCTACTGAGCCCAGCAATCTTCTCCCTATACTCTGAATCCTTCCATTGTTTCCTGATACGCTCAGTCATCTTCTCTCTAAACTCTGGATTCTTCCATCGTTCCCTAATACGTTCAGCCATCTTCTCTCTAAACTCTGGATTCCTCCATCGCTCAGTCGCCAACTCTGAACTCCTTAACCTAGACTCGGCACTCTTACGCATATCAGCATAATACTTCTTCTTCAAGAGTCTTACCCCACCATACGCCAACGCAATCGGAACCACAACAGGAATCCAACTCACCACCTCAGCACCAGCAGTCCCCAACGCATCAACACCAATCACCGGCAGATCACCAGCAACAAACGTCGGCGCATACGCATAATAGCCGCGATGCCCCGTCCGCACCCCCTTCGCCGCCAGAGCATGACGAGCCGATTCATACCGCCAACCGATCGGCTTCATCTTTTCCTCCTTTTTGCATTTGCAATCACACGTTTCAATTTCTTCTCCCGCAACCACCCAACAAAACGCAACGTCAAAAACCCATCGCTACCCTTACAATATATATCACCATCTTTTAGCCTCACACCCAATTTCTTATCTGATTTTTCACAACTCGCCACAGCGCGTTTATCACCAACACCCTTACACTGATTACATACATACAATGTCATAGTTTTCATCGATTCGCCTCCTTCTTCAACCTATGATACACATCATTCACTGATGGCGGCACCTGCAACCCACGCATCACCAAATAATCCATCCCAGACTTCAACAACCAAATCGCATCACGACGCTCATACTCAGAGAGCTCACGCCCAACAACCACGGCAGCCTTCGAACACATCTCGACCACCGCATCCGACAACTCCTTCGACGCCATCGATGTCATGCGTGTGTATCCTCCGCCTTGATATCATTCCGCAATCCAAGATAGACTGGCTCACGATATGCCCCACGCGTCCCACGCTTCAAGTACCGCACCCGAATCACCGGCTTCACACCACGATCCACCAACCGCTTCAATCTCTTATTCTCATCAGCAGTAAATCCGGTGCCCACCCTTCCAAGGCTCTTCCCCGGCACACCAATCTCCAACGCCCCGATAAGCCCCTTCCGCTTCCCAGAACCCTTCGTGTACCCCATCACCACCACATCATTCTCCTTCCGGAACTTATATTTCTTCCATTCCTTCGACCGCCCAAGCACATACACGCTCTCAGGATTCTTATAGACAATACCCTCCGCACCCAATCTCCTCGCTTCCGCCGGCGTGGTCTCAGTCGCATGCCGGACAAACCCATTATTATCCACCGTCTGCATCAGAATCCTCTTCCGCTCCCGCAACGGGAGCCCCCGCAAACACTCCCCGTCCTTCTTCAAGATATCAAAGACCACATACCGCACCGGCTCCTTCTTACGCAACTCCGCAATCTTCCCCGCATCCTTCAAATGCTCGCGCTCAGCCAACGCCTTGAAATCATCCCGGCTGTTGCGGACCACAATGACCTCTCCATCCAATACCGCCTGCCCCTTCACCTCACGCTTGAGCTCCTCAAGCTCGGGGAACACCCTGTTCTTCACCACACCACGACGATTCATCAAGAGCACCTTCCCACCCTTGACCTCCGCCAATACCCGAGAACCATCCCACTTCCGCTCCGCAATCCACCCCTTCACTGGTTTGTCGGTATCTGTCGGACGCATAGGATCAGCCGCAACCGCGCGAATACTCTTCAACGCCATAAACTCCTCCTTCTCCCTCCGCGGCAATCCCAGATGCGGACGACTCCGCCGCTCAAACTGCTCCTCCTCCGCACCCTCCAACTTCTCCATCAACTCTGCTTTCGCCTCATCCGACAACGACGCGACATACTCCTCATACCGCTCCCGCATCGCCCGCTCTTCCTCTTTCGTCCGGAAATAGCCCCTTCCTGTAGAAATCCCCTTCGCCGCCAGGCTATGACGCTGCGATTCATACCTCCAACCAACCGGTTTCATTCATACTCCTCCCGCCCCACAGCAGCAGCCTTCGTCTTATCAACCGTCCCCTTCGGATGATGCGGTGGCGCATAGACAGTATATACCTTCAATGGATTCTCCGACACGTTGATCACGTTATGCCATGTCCCAGCAGGAACCACCACAGCACCACCATCCCCAGCACTAAAAACCTGTTTGCCATTGCTGAAGACGAACTTCGCCTTACCACCCTCAACACGGATAAACTGATCCGTATGAGGATGCACCTCATTGCCTATATCCCCTCCAGGAGGAATACTCATGGCCACAAGCTGCTCATGCTTCCCGGTATAGAGCACCTTCCGGAAATTCGGGTTCTGCACCGAAAGCTTCTGGATATCCCCTGTAAACGGCTTTGCTAAGTACGCCGATCGTATCCCCTTCGCCGCCAAACTATGACGCGCAGACTCATACCGCCAACCCACCCGTCGTCCAATACCCCTCACATCAAATCACCCGCCCGCTCTCCAGCCTTCCTCGATCCCTTCGGCACCTTATTGCCCGCTTTGAACAACTTCCCAACCAACTTCCCTCCATGCGCCATATTCATCCCTCCTACTTCCTCTTCACAAACACCACAGCCTTCGCACCGCTCGGAGCAACCGTCTTCGCCATGCGACCGCTGATCTTATAGTTCGTCGTTGTAAATGCTCTCCTTCCCTTCACGTCATAAAACTTCAATGCTTTCATATAACACCTCACTTCTTCTTACACACAACACACTTACAACCCATCCTGTGCTTCATCACTTCACCTCCGTCTCTTGAAAAACTGCACCGCCCGCTCATGCTTCAGCGCCGCAGCCTTTGACGTGAACGTCCCCAAATTCCTATGCGTCTCCTTGCTATAGAGCCTCCACTTCCGCTGCCCGGGCAACTTCCGAATCACCCGATACATCCGCATCACATCCGCCTCCCAAACTCGATATCCAACATAATCTCCCTGAACGACCGATCCTGCTTCGCGTCAATAATCGGCTCGACATTCGCCTGCGACGCCACACGACCGAAGAGCGCGGCCCCGCGTTGCATCCACCGCTCCATCGAATGCTTCTTCGCCAATGGCTCCGCATGGCCATACGGCCCGTACACCTTATTGTCCGTCAAACTCGTGTACTCTTTCCACTCCCCGTCGAGATCCTTCATCGGATGCTTCGCCATCTGCACCGCCCCATGCTCAAACTTCTCCAAGCCGTGCTTCTCCCCTCCATCAAGATTCCGCTTCAAATACTCATTGAGCTTCTCCCTCTTACTCGTCTTCCACCACGCATGCTCCTTCCCCGCCATGAACTTCGTTATTCTCGTCTGCAACTCCCCTTCCGGAGGCACCACCGGTTTCTTCAATATCGGCACACGCCACTCCACCGGCAACTCCGCCACCACAGGATTCTCCTTAGCCTCAAGAATCGCCGCCTCACGCTTCGGCGCCAACAGCACCTTATCCAATACACTCGCCTTCTGTGCCTCAGTCAACACCTTCTCAACCTCCCCTGACTGCCCAATCTCCTTCAATATCTCTTGCTGCCGTTCCAACGCCTCACGATCGAGCTTTGCAGCCTCAAGCCTCCGCTTTAAGTATTCCACCTGGAATGCCTGCTGCGCCTTATCTGCCGTCACGATATCGAACGCAACACCCTCTTCCCGCCGTTTCGCCAATTCCAATTGCGTATCAATCGTCTCTTGCTGCTTCGTCAACTCAGCATACCCCTCCCCACGCATCACCGCCAACATCCTCTCCTCAGAAGACACCTCCGGCACCACAACAACCCCTCCTTCCAAACGCGGCACCACCTGCTCATATCCCTGATACGCCCGCTCCGACGTAGGCTGATTCTTCATCTTCCGCACATACTCCACCCCAAAATGCTCCGCCAACTCCTTCGCCGACAGATGCCGCTCAATAGCCAATCTCCGCGCCTCCTCAGCAGCAGCAGCCCCCTTCCACTTCTTAATCTCGAGAATCTGATACTGCGGCAACGATTTCCACGTGGACATCAGATACGCACGATTCGTCTTGACCCCACGCGCAGCCAACGCATGACGATGGGATTCATACCGCCAACCAACAGGCCTCATCGTCGCGCCCCGGGCACTCCCATGAACCCCGTCTGTCCGCTTTTCGCACGAATGAACGCATCCAACTGCTTCTGCTTCTCCTCAAGCCCCCTAATATCATTATGATATTCCTGAATCTCATTCTGCACACCAATCTTCACAGCCACCGGCACCTTTTCCGCCGCCACAACCGCCCTCAGTTCATCTATCCTCGCCCTCGCAGCCAACAACTGATTTGCCGCCGCCTCCTTCGATTGCATCGCCTTCGTAACACTATCCTCCACATCCTCCGGCGTCACTGGATCCCCCCGAACCGCATCATACCTCATGCGAACCCCTCTTGCCGCAAGGCTATGCCTACGCGACTCATACCGCCATCCCACGGGCTTCATCGAGCGAACCTCTTCCGAAACCGCTGCGCAGCCTCGACATTCCTTCCCGACACAATAATCCCGATCCCAAACAACTTCTCCGCCTTCGTCAACCGCCTCATATCAACCGCCTCAGCTCTTTCCTGAACTCCACCCGCAACTCGTATTCCGCCTCATCCCAACCCACACCATCCGCCTGCGGATGAAGTTTATGCCAGATCATCGCAGTTCCTCCCACGGCTTCTTCTTCGCAAAGAACGCCGACTGCATGAACACATCAGTCGGACTCGCATACGCCACAAACGCATCCTGTTCCCGCCCAAACTGCTCAGAATCCTTCGTGTACGCCTCAGTCACCCGCTTCTCATTCCCAAGATCACGGAACCAATCAAGTGTATCTGTCAACGCATAATAGCCCTTGTTTGCCATATACTGATCCTCATAATCCTTCAAGGCCTGTTCCTTAAGCTTTTCCCAGCCCTTCTCCGTGATGATTCCTTTCTTATCCCTGAACTGTGATGCGAACTCAGGATCGTACCTAATCTCCTTGCCCTTTACGCTCACCACCGTGTCCATCGTACCATCGTCCTCGAGCCACACCTTCGACAGTTCAAGCCCACTATCGGCTTTATCGAATTCAGACTTTTTATGATAATGAACCCCTATCTGCGGTTGATGACATGTCGGACACAGATCAGGTTCTGCACTCCTGAGCCCTTCTTTCCTCGCCTGCCTCCCGAGCTCGAGCAGCCGTTCATCTCTTGCTTCTGATGCCGCACGACGCACCAGCTCTTCTCCCGGCAACCCTTTCCGCTTCGCAAAATATGTTGTCCTTATCCCCCTTGCCGCCAACGCATGCCGGTGAGATTCGTAACGCCATCCGATAGGTTTCATTCTTCCACCCCTAAAATATTCAACGTCTTCGAATTACGCTTCCTGAAATCCTTATACATCTCCCGCAC
>Ga0315275_10007965_pt1 | contig 10292 bp, 9 predicted proteins | sample YL17G03_0_MG_FD_205557 | JGI IMG/M metagenome (GOLD analysis project Ga0315275, IMG submission 205557) | Sediment microbial communities from Yellowstone Lake, YNP, Wyoming, USA - YL17G03_0 | ecosystem: Environmental > Aquatic > Freshwater > Lake > Sediment | place: USA: Wyoming | collected...
ACGTGCACCCGGCGAGCACGCTGCGCGTCGCCGACGCGCTCATCAAGGCCAACAAGCGGTTCGACATCTTCATCATGCCAGGCCAGCGCCACGGGTACGGCCCGATGGGCGACTACTTCTTCTGGCTTCGGGCAGACTACTTCGCGCAGCATCTGCTCGGGGCATCGTCCGAGAGCGTCGACCTGATCGAGCTTTCGCGCGAAACGCCCCAGGTGGGCACCAAGAAACCGCCGGCTGGCGCGACCGGGAGGGGCGGCCAGGGTAGGTAGACGGGCCGACACGCGGGTTGCGCGGGCGGGTGGTCACACCGCCCGGCCGTGCAACCCGCGTAATGAAGCCGGCCCCGCGTCATCCATTGAAGTAGAGATACGCTGCCAGGATCAACAGCAGCACCACACCTGACGCGAGCACCTCCCAGCGGCTCCAGCTCAAGCGCGACTCCGCCCGGTGCTCATCGGTGACCGTGGCGAACGTCAGTCCCGTGAGCTTGCCGTCAGCCGGCGCCGCGGTGGCGTAGCTCACCCCGATCATCACCAGGACGGACACGACCAGGACGAGGACGCTGAAGTACTGGAAGTAAATGTTGTTCACGATCCACAGGAACGACCCCTGCGGGTAGCCGTGTTCGAAGCCCGCCAACTGGAGCGCCACGGGCGTGTCCACGGCAAGGCGGAAGGTGCCCAGAAGGAAGCCAACCACCATCGCCCAGACGCACCCCTGGGCGTTGAGCCGTTTCGAGAAGATGCCGAAGAAGAACACCGTGAAAATGGGCGGCGCGAGGTAGCCCTGCACGCTCTGCAGATATTCGTAGAGTCCGCGGGCCCCCTCGATCACGGGGATCCATATCAGGGCCACCACCACCATGGCCGCCGTGGCGATCCGGCCCATCCAGACCAGTTCGTGCTGCGAGGACTTTGGCCGGAACTTCTGGTAGAGGTCCATCGTGAACAGCGTGCTCGACGCGTTGAACGCGCCGGCCATCGAACTCATTAGCGCGGCGATCAGACCGGCCACCACCATCCCGCGGACGCCGGTGGGCAGGATCGTCATCACGAGCATCGGAAACGCCGCCTGCGCCACCAGCGCGATCGGCTTCCCGTCGGCGCCCACCATCGACGCGAGGGCCGGGGCTTGGCCCGTCCTGGCCAGCGCCAGCGCGATCATCCCCGGGATGATGAAGATGAACACCGGCAACAGCTTCAGGTACGACGCGAAGATGGTTCCGCGCCGGGCGGTTCGCTCGTTGGGCGCGCCGAGCGCCCGCTGGACGATGTACTGGTCGGTGCACCAGTACCACATGCCGATGATCGGGGCGCAGAAGAGCATCCCCAGCCACGGATAGTTACTATTGAAGTACCAGGCCATTCGGCCGGCTTCCTTCACCGGCGCCCACGTGCCCTCGACACCGGACGGTATGAGAGGCTTCCAAAGATTGAACAGGTCAGGATCCAGGGCGGCGCGGAACTGGTGCCACCCACCGATCTTGATCAGTCCGAACACGGTCAGCAGCGCGGAGCCGAACACCAGGACGAACGTCTGCAAGGCCTCGGTGTAGGCCACCGCCCGCATCCCTCCGAGAACCGTGTAGACCCCGGTCAGGAGCACCACCACCACGGAGCCGATCCAGAACGCGTTCCAATCGGTCCCGAAGAGTTGGAGGTGAACCTCGGGGAGGAGCGTGCGGAACACGACCCCGCCGGCAAAGATGCTGACCGCGAACTTCGTCAGAACGTGCGTCAGCAGGGACGTAATGGAGAGGACGATGCGCGCCGTGGGAGAGAAGCGGCGTTCCAGGAACTCCGGCATCGTGTACACCCGCGAGCGCATGTAGAAGGGCACGAACAGCCAACCCAGCACCAGCAGACACCACGCGTGAAGTTCATAGTGCGCCATCGCCACGCCGCTCGTGGCGCCAGACCCGGCCAGGCCCACCAGGTGCTCGGAGCCGATGTTCGAGGCGAAGATCGACGCGCCGACGATGAACCAGCCGAGGTCGCGGTTGGCCAGGAAATAGTCGTCGGCCGTGTCCTTGTTGCGTCTCATCACCCATAGTGTGAGCCCGCCAATTGCGAGGAAGTAGGCAAGCACGATGAGCCAGTCGATGGTGGTCATGGTTGGCGCAATCCTCCCGCGGCAGAGTCTATCGCACGTTTGGGGATTCCCCGAGGACGGGATTCGGCCCGGACGCTACTTTTCGCCGATGCGGTCCGACAGGATGGCGACGCTGAGGGCGTAGGTGTGGGCGCAGTTGTAGGCAAGCAGCGCCTCGTAGTTCGCGTAGACCAGGAAACGGCGGGTGTCGACGCGAACGAGAGAAGCGGGGACGTCGCTCTTGGGAAGCGCCGCACCGCCCTTCAGGGTGACGCCCAGTGACCGCCAGTCCGACAGCGGGCGCGCTTCGCTCATGTCGCGCTCGGCCTCGCAGGATCCAATCAGTCGAAGCGGCACGGCCGCGGCGACGCGGGCGGCCGTCCTGTCGTCCATCCGCACCTCCCGGCCCCAGCGCAGGCCCGGCGCCCAACCGTGTTCTTTGAGGTAGTTGGCGATCGAGCCGAAGATGTCGGGAATCGACGTCCAGATGTCCCGCCGGCCGTTACCGTCGGCGTCCACCGCGAACGCGAGGTAGCTCGACGGCATGAACTGCGTCTGGCCCATGGCGCCCGCCCACGATCCCTTGAGAGCAGCCGGTTCCACCTCGCCGCTGTCGAGGATGCGCAGCGCGGCAAAGAGCTCATCGCGGAACAGCGTCTGGCGCCGGCCATCGTACGCCAGGGTGGCGAGGGTCGCGATGGTCGGCCTCACACCCTGGAATCGGCCGAAGTTCGACTCCAGGCCCCAGATCGCCACCACCACCGGGCCCGGCACGCTGAACTGCCCGGTCGTGTGGCGAAGCTGTGCACGATGGCGCGCCGCCGCCTCGCGGGCGGCCCGCACCACCCGCGCGGGCAGCCGGCGCTTCAGGTACTGATCGAGGGTGAGCGTGAGTTCGGCTTGCGTCCGGTCGCGTTCCACGACAACAGGGAGGCGTTCGAGCGAGCCGAGTTCTGTGTCGATCGTGCGCTGGCTGATTCCTTTCGACAACGCCTCCACTCGCAGGGCCGCGAGCCACCCCTCGAAGAGCACCGGGGCGACGTCCTGCGCGATCGGGCGAGCCTCCACGCGAGCGACGTGCGACTGGGCCGCTGCCGTGAAGACAACTGCGAACAGACACGAGAAACGGAAGAACGACGAGATACGCACGGTTTCTCCATCTTGCCAGATTTCGCCGCAGTTGCCACGCACCCGTAACGGCGAGACAATACGCGACATCGGGAGAACTGATGGACATCGCGCGCTATTTCGTCGCCGTGCTGATGATCGTGACGCTGGCGCCGTCCATCGCGTCGTGGTACCTCATCCATCCGTTTGCGGGTTTCTGGCGTCGGCTGGGGACCGTCGCGACCTTTTCCATCGTGTACGCGCTGTTGCTGTCGGCGTGCCTCCTGCTGTGGGAATGTCGAGATGTGCTGCTTGGAGCCGACCTGGGCACACAACCTGCGCTTCTCGTGCTCGCCGTTCCGGCGGCGATCGTCGGGATCATCATCGCCCGCCGGCGCCGCAGGCTGCTGACCTCCCGCATCCTCATAGGCGTGCCAGAGATCTCGACCAAGGGCAAGGGACGCCTTCTGACAGAGGGCATCTACGCGAAGACCCGGAACCCTCGCTACCTGGAACTTCTCGCGTTTGCCTTCGCCTACGTGGTGTTTGCGAACTTCACGGGCACGTGGATTCTGTACGTGCTCGCGTTTCCCGCCATCCACCTCGTGGTGCTGCTCGAGGAACGCGAACTGCGCGACCGTTTCGGCGCGGAGTACGACGAGTACTGCCGGCGCGTGCCCCGCTACATTCCGCGGCGGCAGGTGGTGGACGCCACATGAGGACATCTGAGGAGTCCGGGTGGCGGGTCCTGTCCACGACGTTCCCATCCGTCCTCGGCTGAGCTTCGGTGACTTGCCTGCGGGCGGATGGGAGCCGTCGTGGCCACCCTCCCCCCGGACGTGCTGTCCCAGGTCCGGGCACCACTGTGATGCGGGGTCGCTAGCGCGTATCAGGCAACGGGTCGAGCGCGGCGCTCGTCTCGGCCGCGAACTGACGCATCCGCGTGTAAAGCCGCTCGACGGTGTCCGCGTGCGCAGCGGCCACATCGTAGCGCTCGGAAGGATCAAGCGACAGGTCGTACAACTCGGCGATGACCCGATTGTCGGGCGGGCTCTTCCTCAACCGCAGCTTCCACCGCGCGTCCCGCACACCTTCGAGCTGACGCACGTTGACATAGAAGAACACGTCGTGAGGGGAGACGCCGGTTCCGGAGAGGACCGGCAGGATGTCGCGCCCGTCAATGGGCCGATCGACCGGCGGCGGAACGCGCACAAGCCTCGCGATGGTAGGCAAAAGGTCCATCGTCGTGGCCAACTCGCTGCTGACGATGCCTTGGGGGATGTGACCCGGCCAGCGGGCGATGAACGGCTCCCGCATCCCGCCCTCCCAGGTCGTCGCCTTGCTGCCGCGCAGAGGGCCAGCGCTGCCAGCGTCCGTCTGCACGACACGCGGCTCGACCAGCATTCGGGGCGGCATCTCCTGCCAGGGCCCGTTGTCGCTGGTGAAGATCACGAGGGTGTTGCTCTCGAGGCCGGCCTCCCGCAGGGCGTCGAGCACCTGGCCGGTGCTCCAGTCCAGCATCTCGATGACGTCTCCGTAGCGCCCGCCGGCGGACCGGCCTGCGAACCTCGGCGACACCCCGAGCGGAACGTGCGGCATGGCATGCGCGAGGTAAAGAAAGAACGGGCGGTCTCGGTGCGCGCCGATCACCCGGACGGCCTCCTCCGTGTACTTCTCCGTCAGGGTGGGGACGTCGACCTCGCCGGGAACAGCCTCGGCCTGTCGATGCAACCGCAACGGCACGTCGGTCTGCACCCACGGCCGGACCATGTCATTGCTGTACAACAGCCCGAAGTAGGAGTCGAACCCGTGCTCGGTCGGCATGAAAGCCGGCATCGATCCGAGATGCCACTTTCCCACCATCGCCGTGCGATACCCCGCGGATTTCAGCAGTTCCGGCAGCGTGACCTCGGCTTGGGGGAGGCCCTGCGTGCTCTCGGGCATCAGCACGTCGCTCATGCCCGATCGGATCGGATAGCGCCCCGTGAGCAGCGCCGCCCGCGACGGCGTACATGCGGGAGCGGCCGCATAGAACGAGGTCAGCTTCACGCCTTCGGCCGCGAGCCGGTCGAGCCTGGGCGTCTTGATGGTGGGATGGCCGTACACCCCGAGATCGCCATACCCGAGGTCGTCGGCGAAGATGAGGACGATATTGGGTGGGCGAACAGGCTGACCCTGCGGGGCGGCTTCGATCCGGCGTGGGGTCAGGCTCAGCACCGCCACCGCCGACAGGAGACCGGCCGCGAGGATCAACAGAGGCTGTCGCACACCGGGATCGTAGCGCAATCGTGAAGGACCGGGTGTATATTCTGCCCATGGCACACACTGCGACTGCCGCGAAAGCGGGCATCGGATTCGGTAGCGCTCTCGCCATCACCATCTCGTGGAGCGTCAACAAGTCCATTTTCTGGGCGATCATCCACGGCATCTTCTCGTGGCTGTACGTGATCTACTATGCGGTTCTGAAGTAGAGACTGCGCAGCAGCCGCGCGGTCAATGAACGCGAGGGAGGGTCATGTCCCGCCATTATCGGAGTTCCCTGGTCTGTGTGGCCCTTGTCGCCGCCCTGGCGTTGTGCGGTGCGCTGACCCTTGTCGCCCAGGCACACGAGCGTGATGTCTATGTCTCGGTCTTCGACAAGACCGGGACGCCCATCACCGGCCTGACCCAGGACTACTTCGCGGTACGGGAGGACGGACAAGACCGCGCGATCGTTCGCGTGCAACCATTCAGCGGTCCTGCGCACGTCGCCGTGCTCGTCGACACGAGCAGCTTCGTGGACAGCGCGGTGGAACCCTATCGAAGCGTGCTCGCGGCGTTCATCGCGCAGGTGGCCCCGGGAAACCAGGTGGCTCTCTACGAGTTCGGCGGGCAGGCAAGCCGTATGGTGCCGTTCACCCAGGCCGGCGCGCTGCTCCGGGAAGGGATTGGCCGCATCAGCGCGCGCACGAACGCTGTCCCGCGCCTGCTCGATGCGGTCGATCTCGCGTGCCGGGACTTGCGCGCGGCCGAAGCCAGACGGCCCATCATCGTCGCCGTCTCGATCGGAGCCGCCGACACGAGCACGACGACCGGAGGCGCCGTCGTCAAGCGGCTGATTCAGAACGCGGTGTCGTTGCACGTGGTGGCCGTCTCCAGCCGCTCCGGCCCAGCCGCTCCGTCGCTTACGTCCGCCTCCGGGAGGAGCGAGTTCGACCGGCACGACCGCTTGAGCCAGGTCAGTTCCGTGGGCGAGGGCGAGCGCGAGCGCACGCAGGTGCTGAAAGAGGGAACCACGAAGACGGCTGGCAGCCTCCACATGGTGGCGAGCGCCCTGGCCATCGGGCCCGCGCTCGATCGCGTGCACGCCGAACTGCAGGCGACCTACCGCCTGACGTATGCCCGAGAGGGGACCGGCAAGTCCCGGGACTTGCAGGTGGGGCTCATGCTCGAGGATGTCGTCGTGCGGGCCATCGCCGCACCGCCCGCGACGAAGTAGTGGTGATGGTTCGCATGATGAACACAGCTCTGATGCGCACGCGACTCCTCTTTCCGCTGCTCGCCGCCCTGGCCGTCGCGCCGGTACAGGGGCAGGCCCCGCCGGCCGCGGGCGGACAGGTCAGTCCCGAGCTCGTGCGCGTCCGGTTCGACACGGCCCTCGGCTCGTTCGAGATCGAGATTGACGCGGCACGGGCGCCTGTTACGGCCACGAACTTCCTGAAGTACGTGGATGGCGGCTTCTACGACGGCGGCCGGGTACATCGGTCGGCGCGCATCGAGACGCAGACCGCGAGACCCGTGAAAATCGAAGTGATCCAGGCGGGGATCAACCCCGCACGCCAGAGCGACGCGTTCCCCGCGATTTCGCTCGAACGCACGAACGTGACCGGAATTCTCCACAAGGACGGCGCCGTCTCGATGGCCCGCTCGGGTCCCGGCACCGCCACCTCGGACTTCTTCATCTGCATCGGCGACCAGCCGTCGCTCGACTTCGGCGGCGCCCGCAACCCGGACGGCCAGGGCTTCGCCGCCTTCGGCCGCGTCGTGTCCGGGATGGACGTGGTGCGGGCGATTCACAGCGCGCCGGCGGAAGGGGAGACGCTCACGCCGCCCGTCCTGTTGACCCGGGCCACGCGCGTCAAGGTCGAGTGATACGCGCGACGCGGTCTGGGAGCTTCGCTACTTGCGTTCGAGAGTGGCCTTCTTTCCGCTGAAGGCTGCGAGCGCATCCGATCCCAGGTAGGCGCGGGCGCCCTTGTCGTCTTTCAAGCACATGTCGAGGAACGCCAGCGTGGCCGCCGCGGTGACGTTCGTGATCATCTTCAACTCGGTGTCCGACGGGTGCTCGCGATCGAGGCGGAGCGCGGGTCCCTTGCCCTGGTACGACGAGTGCGTCGCGCCTTCGATGAAGACCAGGTACTTGTCGCCGGGCTTCGCTTTCTCGAAGGGCTCGCGGCGGCTCGCCGGCGTCTCATTACTGATGGCGGCGTAGTCCTTCGACCCGGTGAGGACCATCAGGGGTTTCGACAACTCATTCCAGGACTGGTCGGTGAACATCCGATTCGTCGTGCCCTGGCCGGAGATCAGGATGGCGGCGTCGATGCGGGCATCGCCGACGCCGCGCGCCTCGAACATCACACCCGGAGTGACGCCACGCATCTTCACGCCCGCGGCCATCTGGGTCGTGAGCGCGCCGGCAGAATGGCCGGCCATGCCGATACGCTCCCGATCGACGCGTCCGGCCCCGTCCTTCCCGCGCAGCCCGGGAATCCGCCCCTCCATCGTGCCGATCGAGTCGAGCAAGAAGACCACATCGGCCAGGCGGTCGAGCGGCCGGACATCGCGGACCAGCGAGTTCAGGTCGCGGGCCAGGCGCGACAGGTCCTCGCCCTTGCGCCGGCGCAATTCTATGGAATCCGAGTGTGTTGGCAGCACGACGATGTAGCCGTGGCTGGCCCAATGGGCGGTGAGATCGGGAAACGCCGCGCGCGACCCGCCCGCCCCGTGTGAGAGGACCACGAGCGGGAAACGATCCGCGGCATAGGCATCGACAACCGGGTACCGCACCGTGATTTCGAGGTCCTTTTGCCGTAGTTCGTCCCGTAGCACCAGATCCTCTGAGGCCACTTTCCACGGACCGGGCTCAACTTTGTAACCGCCAGAGCCCGCCGCCGTGGAGTGGACGGCCACGCTGGCAGGAACGCAGGCGAGGGCGAGGACCAGCAGCGGCAGTGCCAATGGACGGCGCACGTGACGTGTCTCCATGCCATGTTCGACCGGTGGAGCCTGAGGATGGTTACGTATGAAGCGCAGGAATCCGTCTGTCGCACAGGAATTCATACGTGGCGCAGGACTTCAGCCCTGCGGTCCGGGCGCAGGCCTCCGGTCCGAGGGGCCGCCCCGTTCCGGCCCGTACTATCGTTGGCAGCCCTAAGTGCCCCGCTCCAGAATACGTGGGCGTAATCCGGAATCGGGGCTCCAAGATCCGATACCATGTCACGATATGGCGCAGTCTTTCCGTATCGCGCTCGGCGCCGATCACGGCGGATTCGACCTGAAACAGCAACTCGTGGTGTACGTGCAGGGCCAGGGCCACCAGATACATGACTGCGGCACAGGCAACACCGAGGCGGTGGATTACCCGGTGTACGCGGAAGCGGTCGCGCGCCTGGTCGGCTCGGGGACATGCGATTTCGGCATTGTCGTGGACGGCGCCGGCATCGGCTCCGCGATGACGGCCAACAAAGTGCCGAACGTCCTTGCCGCCGCGTGTTATAACGAAGCCCTCGCCCGCAACAGCCGGGAGCACAACGACGCCAACATCCTCACCCTCGGCGCCGGCCAGGTGACGGCGGACCAGGCGAAGGCGATCGTCGACGTCTTTCTCACGACCGTCTGCTCGGCCAAGCGGCATCGCCGGCGGGTGGACATGATCCGCGACGTCGAGCGCAGGGCACTCATGGCGGGCGGATCCGGAGGCAGCGTGGAACTCTCGGCCGAAGATCTCCAGCGCATCGCGGACCGCGTGCGGCAGCTCATCCAGGCCAACGCCGCACCGGCTGCGAGCGCGCCGCCGCCGGTGTCGCCTGACCAGCTTGCGCAGATGATCGACCACACGCTGCTCAAGCCGGAAGCGACCGCTGCGGACATCGAGACGCTCTGCGACGAGGCGAAGCGTCACCACTTCTACTCGGTCTGCGTGAACCCGACCTACGTGAAGCAGTGCAAGACGCTGCTGCGCGGCTCGCCCGTAAAGCTCTGCTGCGTCGTCGGCTTCCCCCTCGGCGCCCAGTCGCCCGAAATCAAGGCCATGGAGGCCCGCAAGGCCATCCGCGAAGGCGCCAACGAGATCGACATGGTGATCAACATCGGCGCCCTCAAGAGCAAGGACGAGGCGCTGGTGCAGCGCGACATCAGGGCTGTCGTCGAAGCCTGCAAGGACGGCCGGGCGCTGAGCAAGGTGATCTTCGAAACGGCTCTCTTGATTGACGAGGAGAAAGTCCGCGCCTGCGAGTTGAGCATGAAGGCGGGCGCCGACTACGTGAAGACGTCCACCGGCTTTTCCAGCGGCGGCGCGACGGCCGAGGACGTCGCGCTCATGGCGAAAACGGTGGCGCCGAAAAAGCTCGGCGTCAAAGCGGCCGGCGGTATTCGCACGTATGACGATGCCGTGAAGATGATCGTGGCAGGGGCCACGAGGATCGGGGCGAGCGCGAGCGTGAAGATCGTGGAAGAGGCGAAGGCGCGCTCGGCGCAGAAGGGATAGCGACATGGCTGAGCTTCGTTGTTACGTGTTTCTCGACAGCCTGCAGCCGCAGTACGCATCCTTCCTGGGGTCCGTGGCGCAGGGGTTCCTGCCGACGCCGGGCGAGGCGTCGCTGTTTGTCGAGATCGCCCCGGGCATGGAGATCATGCGCGTGACCGATGTGGCCCTGAAGGCCACGCACGTGAAGCCGGGCATGCTCATCATCGAGCGCCTCTACGGCATGCTCGAAATCCACTCGGAGTCACAGGCCGACGTGCGGGCCGCCGGGCGGGCCATCCTCGACATGCTCGGGCTGCGCGAAGAGGATCGCGTCAAGCCGGAGATCTTCTCGAGCCAGGTGATCCGGAAC
>Ga0315275_10007966_pt1 | contig 10292 bp, 5 predicted proteins | sample YL17G03_0_MG_FD_205557 | JGI IMG/M metagenome (GOLD analysis project Ga0315275, IMG submission 205557) | Sediment microbial communities from Yellowstone Lake, YNP, Wyoming, USA - YL17G03_0 | ecosystem: Environmental > Aquatic > Freshwater > Lake > Sediment | place: USA: Wyoming | collected...
ATTGGCCCACTTGGTAAAATCCCGGGCAGGAGCGATTCTGAAGACTCGATTGATGGTTGCCGCAGCAAGGCTCTCCAGCCTGCTGCTCCTCCTGTCGCGAATCCTTCGAAGCAGGTGACAAGTCGGCTACTCGCGTAAGAACTGCGTGACCCCTATTTTTCCACCATGGCCGCGAGGTCAAGGAAGTTCACAACACCATCAACAGCGATGTCTTGGTCGATCTCCCCTGGCGGCCCAGCCCAAAGCCAGCGATCAACAAGCAGAGCCACGTCACGCAAATCAATGTCGCCGCTCAGGTCCAAATCGCCACGGTCAATCAGAATTGTATTGACGGTATCGGGCGTTTCGATGGCTGGGTTGACATCAAAGACAATGCTCGCACTGTTTCTTATCTGCGTGCCGACCGGGAGGTTCTCTTTAGCACGAACGAAAAACCTTACAAATCCCTCCCCCCGGTGAGTAGCATCGTCCTGATCGTCGGGCGGAAGGAATCCTGCATACGCATCCTGCGGCTCCCATCCGGTCTCGCAGTCGTACGCTGTGATTTCCCAGACCGCCTGGCCCGTTTCAATGTCCAGATCGGCTTCGACTTCCACAATCATAGGCACGCCGTTCTGGCTCCAGCCTTGTCCCTTTCGATACGTCCACCCATCGACCATCGTCTTTGTGCGATGGTGGCTAACGCCTTTGGGCACAGCGATGTTGTGTGGGCCAAAACCAATTTCCAGTAGCTCAAAACTCGTCCAGTCAAGATCCTCGTCCAACTGGTCCACAATCCTGACCTTCTTTGCAGCCGCGGTGGCATTCGGCTCGTTTTCGAACTGCACGGTATAGACCATTGACGCGCCAGGCCGGACATATCGACCGCTGCCGAAGCCGCGAGGACCCAGCTTCTTGTTCGGGTCGAATGAGCCGACACTGTTCGCATCGCCGCCGTCTATCGGATCCGTGTTCGGATCCGGCGGCTCCTCGCAATTGTCTCTCCAGCGCGGAGGTATTGCAATCACGGCTTTTCTCTCAGTTTCATCGGCCCAACTCACAGCGAAAGAAATGTCGTAGGCTCTGTTGTTGCGTTCCAACAGCAACAACTTCTCGGTCGCAAACCGGACCCACGAACCGGAACCCAGGTTTCCTTCGCACCAAAAATCGAAAGTATCATCCACTCTCATGGCGAAATTCTTCGCCCTCACTTCCATCCTTTCCTCGTCCAGAATGGTTACCAGAATTGACCCGATGATTAGTCGGCGATCAGGTACCAGCGCAGGGTCCGGGGGACAGCCACCTCTCCCGGCACCGCCCGCAAGGGTGTTGCTGAACGTCCACCGCGGATGTTCGCCATCGCGTGCCATATTCCCATCCCTGTATAGCAGCGAGCGGGAAACCAATTCCTCCAGTCTATACTCCTTCGTCCTGTTACCAGATGTGCTATCACACAAGAACTGCGGTGGGTTACTCTCAACTCGCGACACTAATGCACTCTTGGCTTCTTCAAACACGCGATTGAACAGAAACGTGGTTGTGGTATGATTTCTGAATCCCGGATTGTCGTTGAATCGTCCCCAACCACCATTTTCGACCGTTTCAGAGCCAGACCCGAATGACCTATGAACGCGGTTGGGTGGCTCGTTCTCCAGAAACTGTTTTACGACCCCCGCATATTCGGCACCACGAGTTGCGTGAGCCCCCACCACAATTATGGGTCCCCAGAATGCCTCAAAATAGTCTAGCGAGTCATCTGCGTCAAGATCCTCCAACAGCTGCTGAGAAACGCTCGGCCCCGTGCCCTCAACACTAAGAGCTGCACCACCCACATTTGGCACTAGAACAAGTTCGCCCACGTCCGTTTCCATTCCTGCTGAGGCTGTAACACCCGTAAGCGTGTATGTAGCGTAGCCCTCGAGGATTATGGCAAGATCGTAGGTGCCAGCCGGCAATCCGGATAGCGCAAACTCACCCTCGTTAGTCAGTGCTACAAAGTGCGAAATCGGTGAGTCGTAGAGTTGAGTCGCAAGCACACTGGCACCATTGGCAGGCATGTCGCCGCTCAGCTTAACCGTGCCTTTGATTATGGCTTCTTGCTCCATCTCGACATCAAATTCTGCGCTGCCTGAACCCGTGGCCTCAAACGTGGTAAAGGCACGTGCTCGACCTGTTGCATCAACGACTACTGTGTAGGTGTCAGTGGCCAGGCCCTCGACGACCACCTCCCCCTTCTCGTCCGTTTCAGCGAACCTGACCGGGCATCCTTCCGCAGAAACACTAACCAGGGCACCGGCTACAGGGCTCCCAGAGGGACTCTCCTTAATGTGGACGATTGCCCTGCCGCCAGGATCAAGCACTATATCCAGGGTCGTCGTACGACCTGCTAACACGGTCAAGGACGTGCTGCCCGATGGCAGGTAGGCCGAGTGATCGGCCTTCACCTGCCACGAGCCAGGCCGGATACCGTCAAGCGCATATAGCCCGCTACTGTCTGCCACTGCGGTAAAAGTCATGCCGTTTCCATTCCCCAGGGCTATCTGAGCACCCTCGATGGGCACACGGCTATTAGCATCTGTTATTATTCCTGACAATTTCCCACCCACTGCAAGTACAAAGTCAATTCCCCATACGGTCTGGCCGGACGCTATTGAGACGTCGCTCTTTTCCTCCGTAACATACGATTCGAACTCGCATCGCACTGTGTATGTGCCGGGCTGGACTCCATTGATTGTGTACCATCCCCAGTCAGTCGTCGCCGCGAAGACCTCGCCTGTCGCACTAACTGCCGTAACCGACGCGCCATCCGGCCACCAGTAGTCTTGGGTTCGCACATAGCCGTTGATTGAACCGCCGGCATCAACGGCGAGTTCCAGGCAACACGGGTCAACTCCCTCAGCAACTTCCGCTTGCGCAGGGGCGGCTAGGAAGTACCCCTGCACTGTCAGATCGTACGTGCCCGCTGGCACGAATTGCATGATGAATCGACCATCGGAGTCTGTAGTAGCGACAGAGACGCCGTTGCCGTCAACCTGGGATGCAATAACACTCGCGCCCGCCACGTCTCCCCTGCTATCCGACCGATAGACATGACCAGCAATTATGCTTGCTTCGTCGCCATAGGCTTCTCGAATCTCTTCCGTGAATAACTCGCGGATATCGTACGTTACGACTCCGCACCGTGCCCTTCTCCTGGCGTTGTCCGTGAGAGCAGCCACGTAATCCGCCCAGGTCGGCCCGATTCGGTCTCTGAGTCGAGCAAACATCGAGTTCCAATCGCTCTCATTGACGTCACATGGCTTGATATCCTCCTCGACCTTGGCCCAGTCGACGGGCGTAGTATTGTCGGCGGTCAAGACGCCGAGACGGAACTCGATCGGCGGTCGGGACCAGTCCCACGGCAGCTTGAGGCCGCGGTAGTAGATGGGGATCAGCCCGGAATCGCCGGGATTCAGCATCCCGCAGTCCTGTCCCGAGCCGAGGGCGAGCACCTGTACCGTATCGGTCAAGCCCGGCGGCGGACTATCCGTCCACAGTCCTTCGCCGTCGAGAGACTTGTCTGCAGTGAGCAGTGCGTTCTGGCCGCCATGGAGCTTGAGTAATGGAGCCAGCATCGGCCCATCTCCGGAGTTGGCGTATTCAATCCAAAGGACAGCCCTCCTGTTGAAGGCCAACGCCTCAGGCAGAATCAACCGGGCCTCGAACTTAGCGTTTCCGCCCTCGAACAGCTCAAAAGGAAAGATAGCTGTGTCTGAATCGGGATTGGTGACCACCATAGTCCAGCTTCCAACGGCAGCACCCAAGAGGTTGAATTTTGCAAAGATTGTGCTGGTATCGATGACTTTGACCTCGGTGGCAGGGATGTCCGTGTGCCCTGCTCGCCGCAAAAGGGCAGTAGCTCCGGAGCGAAACCTCGCACCCTTAATTTGTACCCCAAGTGGCAGAGACGACATATTCCCACCCTTGTTGGGATCAACGGCACGTATCTCCATAGGCAAGTACCTGGCGCCGATTGTGAACCCTGAGTAGCCGCTTCCGCCCATTCCTGCCGCATAGGCCATGGCATAGTATGTTCCGGATCGGGTGTCGGGGGCGGTCAGGGTCTGGTCAGGCGAGAATTTGGTCGGATAGCAATAATCGTAACTGCTGCGCGACGGCACTTGCCCAAAGCTGACGTATAGCTCATTAGTGCCCATATCATCGAGGTCATCCAGACGGATTTCGAGGTCTTCGCCTCCCGATACCTCGACGCCATAATACCTCTCACGCTCGTCGGCAATAAAGCCGTCGGTCAATTCTTCGCCTACGGTCAGGCGATTGACATCGACTACTATGGGATCGCTCGCAGTGAGGTTGTTGTTCTCACCGTTGGGCTCGGCGATTTGGTTGCCGGGGTCGGTCCTCACCATAATATAGTACTGGCCGGGCTGGAGTCCCGGCAGGACGACATCCGTCTGTCTGTGATAGCCTTCCTGCGGCCCAAGCGGCTCGGCGTGTGGAATTGTGGCCACGTGTATATCATCGATATCCCATTCGTCATTTGCCGATAAGTAGACTGCATCGATAAATCCCTGGCCGATAGTGTTCTCCATGTCAGCGTTGAGTCCATCCCACGAAACAGCTATCCTTCGCCCCGCTGTTGGATGCCCCTGCACCTCGACTGAAGTAATCACAAGGTCGCCATGGCCCAAGACCATGAACGTCGCCACATACCGGTCCTCGATCAATTCGCCGTAGAGCGAATCGCCGTCAACGTTCATCTCTCTGCCGTATCCATCGCGGATGTGCGGTCCGATTGCCATCCTGTACGAGCCGTATTTGTACTGAGGTGCGAATCTTATCTCCAGTGTCTGGGCATTTATCCACAGAAATCCATTCGCCTCTATCGGTCCATCCGGCCCCACAAAACTCCCCAGGTCTTGTTCGAGGGCGAAGCTCGTTGTGTCCATGCGGTGTGGGAAGCGAAAACGCACGGTGCCGACCGGTCCGGCCACCGAGCCGGACGGGTAATGGCCGTGGGCTGTACAACTGTTTATAAATACAGATACATCGTTCGACCACCCGTTGGCGGTGAGGATTTCTGCAATGCCGTCTGCATCGAGGTCTCCAACAAGAACGCACTGCGGCTCGTCGCCCGCATCGAATCCCGAGCGCCGGCCGAAGGTCCCGTCTCCGACTCCCAGAAGAACCGATATCTCGTCAGCCCATGTGTTTGCCGTGACAATGTCGCTCACGCCATCGCCGTTGACATCGCCCAAGGCAACGGAAAACTGCCCGTCGGCCGTGTCAAACGAGATAGGACCCTCAAAAGTCCCGTCCCCGTTGCCCAGCGCCACCGTTACATCGGCGGACCAGATATTGCCGGCCACGATATCCAGCGCACCGTCCCTGTTGAGATCGCCCACGACGACAGAGGAAGGGCCGCCCCCGGCCTGCAATGATCGGCGTTCGTCAAACTGGCCATCGCCCAAGGCCAGCAGAACCGATATCGTACAGGACCAGTCGTCCGCGGTGACTATGTCCAGCTTCCCGTCCCAGTTGAGGTCGCCCAGTGCAACGGCGGCCGGTCCTCCTCCTACCGCAATGAAGACCGGCGACCGCATATCCCCGTTGCCCACACCCGCCAGCACGCACACATTAGACGAGCCACGGTTGGACGTGACAATATCGGCGATCCCATCACCGGTTACATCCCCGACCGCCACACCGCTGGGCTGAAGTCCTGTTGCATGCCTGCTCTGTGTTTGAAATCTGCCTTTTCCAAGGCCCAACAGCACCGAGACGTCGTTGGAACCTTCATTCGCCACCACAATGTCCAAAATCTTGTCGCCGTTGAGGTCGCCCAGTGTGATTGAAGCCGGCTGCTCTCCAACCGCGTAACGCTGTTCGGTCAGGAAGCCGCCGTCACCGGCCCCTAGTAACACCGACACATCGTCGGAATCCGCATTCGCGGTCACAATGTCGAGGAAACCGTCGCCATTCAGGTCCCCCAGAGCGGCCGATACCGGGTGCTCCCCCACCCGGAACCTGAATCCATCTTCGAATCGCAGACCCGGCACAGGCAGGTCGAAAAGGATTGCCCACAGTTCCTGGGTCATATCCGGAAAGATGCCCCCGAGCGTGGGGTCATCGCCGAGGCCGTGCCCAAATGTGCCGGATATTGGCTCGTTCTTCTGGTCGAACTCGGTAAGCAGGTCGCGGGGATTAACGGGGCTTGGATATCGACCTGAGCCGCCGAACAGTGGATTGAGATCCAAGTGGCCGTCCAGAACGTTAGTGCCGACATGCTGTGCCGATAACCCGGACAACTCGCCTGAGTCATAACCCCAATATTCAAACGTCCCACTCGTTATAGTGTTGCAGTCCGGACTTATAGCCCCTTCAAGATATCCTCCCAGCCATTGACCGTCTGAGAAGTGCGCCAGTCCAATTTGAATCTGATTAGAATCTGCTATTGCAAACCATTCAACTTCCCAAGGCGACGGCACAGAGTTGCCGTCTGCAAAGCTGAGATTTCCCCCTTCACCTTCCATGCCCAAGAGATCGTAGAGAAGCACCAATTCACCCACAGGTATGTGGCTCAAATTATGCACTTCATAAGTTTTTGTGGTCTCCAGAGGGTAGACGCCGACCGTGTCGCCGGCGAGAGAATCCCGCAACACGATTAACTTCTGATTGACCGAGTCCAAGAACCTTCTATCGTTTGGATCCACATAAACGAGTTCATCTTCCTGTGGGTCGGTTCCCGGTGGGTCGTCCTCAGACACGATGTAATCCAGAGCGTCCAGATAGTAATCTACTGCGGCAATCAAGTCCGCTGCCGATTGGGCCAGAATGGCTGTCCCGTTCACATCCGGGAAATTCAAGGTGGGCAATACCTTCAGCAAATCAGGATACGGACCGAGCAGGTCCTCGTTTATGCTCAGATTATCGTTCGGGTCGTTGATGTCTATGAAGTCGGAGAGCTCAAGCGAATTGACATCGTTTGGACAGATTCTCTCATTGTATAGAAGACTATCAATGCGTGCATCATTCACATCAAGATAAAGGTCGTATGCCAGTTGAGCTTCCAGAAAACCTTTGAAACCCAGCAGCAGGCCCTTCAAGATCAGGACCTCGCCATAGTCCACCTCCAAGTTATTCTGAAGCCCGGTTTCATTGGGTTCAAAGAACACTTTGAACCGGCTCACTTCCGAATCAGCTATAGTATTCAGTTCAGCCACAATGTCATTGATCTCAGGTATGATAGAGTAATCCAGCACCTCACGGATGCCGACCAAGTCCGGCGCCCCGGGGGGAATCCTATAGCAGCCGTCAAGATCCATCAGAACATTTACATCGACCGGGTTCGTGTCACAGGGATCGAATGAATCCCCTTGCACCACAAGCCCAAAGGCCCCGGCCAGCTCAAGGAAGCTGTCGTTCACAACAAGGTCATTGTTGTCCACGAAGAGCAGTGTTGAACGCGTCAGCGCATGCAAGAACACCAGCTCTCGATTTGAGCTGCAATCCGGGCAGAGTGGGTCGTTCAGACAGTCGTCGAAGGTTTGATAGGCCATTCGCAGCCCCGAAAGGGTATTGTCAAACATGCGTGCTCGGCCTTCCCGGATACAATCATCGGGGTTTTGGGCATAAGCTGCGGTCCAGGAAAGGACCACGCTGACTAAAAGCGATGCTAAGGTAGTCTTGTGAACCATGGGCTTGCCTCCTCCCGAATCGATTTGGCGTTTCGGACCTCACATGGATGTAGTCGAGCATCGACGCCAATATTCCTGCCGGAGGTCCTGACTCCGTTGCGATTCAAAACATAGACTCCTTCAATCTTGAAAAGATCGTTATCAAGATCCCAAAGGGCATGATTGCACTCAAGCACGCCGCCATCGGCTGCGGTGATAGTCACGTGACCACGGAGTGCCAATTCAGAACGTTCCAAAGACGCGGCCGCCTTTTTGCACTGAACCCCAAGCAACAAGCTGCCGTCGTACAGTAGTCTGTAGTTGAGGTTACCAATATGTATTTCTGAGACATTACTCAGATCAGGACTCTCTATATGTAATCGTGCTCCTGGAATCGTTAACCTGCGAGAAATTCCCGAAATTAAGATGTCCAGATCAGGCCCTATGTCTGCGAGTCCCTTGGCGTTTTGCTGCGTGTTTTGCTGATCAGGCTCCGAAGCACTGTACCTGTGGAAGCCAAGTTCCAGGTCTTGCACCTTTACCACCTTCTTGGCGGCTGTCTTGAAGGCTCCGAGCCGGCCATTTTCCGAGTTCAGGTTACTGCAGGAGAGAAAATGAACCGGTCTGCAGTTGTGATTTGGATCCCAACTTACATAGCTGATGTAGCCGGTCTGATTCTTGGGTGCCGCAAAGTCAGAGCCGGTACGGAAGGCCTCGTATTGTAATCCATTAAGGACGCTGTGCCGGACAAGCATCAGGAACAAGAAAAACCACGTGACGAGCAGACTGATCCGCTTGAGCCACGCCCCCCATCTGGCTTTTCCTGGTCTCTCACTCATTGAAACAGCCTCATCACTCCTCGACTCCGGCTGAACGCGGTGGGCTCAAGAAATGTGGTCGCCTTTATCACTGTTCAGTGGGGGCATAAGAGTCCGGACACCGTGTTCCTTCAAGTGTTCAATTATATGCCATTTCTACGCGGAGTCAATCGTGAAGATTACTCAAAATGAGGGATTTTTTTCAAGGGATTTGGGTAAGCCCAAGAGCACCGGCGTCCTGACCCTGTGTATGTCTGTAAAGGTGCGAGAGTTTACGCTGTGGAGCATCGTTACGGGTGGAGCTTGGGTGTTTGGCGCAGCCAAGAGGCAATGCCTGTGTTGGTTCTGTTGACCGGCTGCGATTTTGAGCGATAATCGATGATGGTGGTGGCCTCCGTTAGCGAAGGTCATTGAAGCCGTTGTACAATTTTCCACTTTCTCATAACCAACTGCCAATACGGCACTTAAGGAATAGTCATTTTTTCAGAATTGGGAGATAATGGGGTTTCGGGTTGTAGCCAGGTTGTACGATGTGAGGGGCGCTGAAGCTCCCTTGCAGGGCAGAATATTGTGGCACTCCTCAATCGAAATGCGAGTAACAGAGAACACAAAGTATGCCTGCACGAGAGAGCTATATTACGGCTACTCGACGAGTCGGTTGACGAAAAGATTCCTATTTCAGGGTGCTCGGCGCAGGCGCACCGGCCATATCAGGCTGGTGGGACCGATTCAGACACCACGTTGCTTCGAGCGCAGCAACGAAACCGGCTCAAAACGTAATGGACAACTACTTGTCAAGCTCCCCCTTTGGGAGCACACATATTACCGGCGGGCACCACTTTTGCGTCAGTGGTCGCAGCCGTCAAGCCAGTGCTGAGCCCAGATGGCAAGGTCCCACATATTCAGGATCGGCCCCGGCGGTGCGCTTACAGGTGGCAGGTCGTCGAGGCCTTGCGGATAGCGCAGGACGGCGCGGGCGAAGTCTGCGAAGTCGGTGCAACCATCGCCATCGCAGTCGGCGCCGGAGGGGGCGTTGACGTGGACGACGGCCATGCAGCCGTTGAGATTGTCTTGCGGTGTGACAATTGCGTCCGCCTGGTCGTTTAGTCTGAGGCTGCCGTCAAATTCGATAGTGTACATTTTCGTGGCGGGGATTATCGAGGGCACAACGCTGACATCGGTATTGAGTGCGGCATCGGTCCATTCGAAGCCTTGCAGGTGGTAGTGGCCTGCGAACCAATGAACAATGTTGATACCGTGGGCATCGAAGAGCGGTGCAAACAGCTCGTATTCGGCTTGGCCGTCGTAGTCGTGCTTATTGAATGCGAGGATTACGTCGCCTGTTATTCTGTCGGCCTTGGCGCCGTCGAATATGAAGTGTCCATCCCACGTCAGGAATTCTGGGCCGGTTCGATAGCTGGAGAGAGTTTTTCCGGTGAGCGTGCCGGCCGGGTCAAATAGGATATGTGCTTCGGCCTTTATTTGGGCCGGCGAGGCGAGAGGCGCGAATCCCGGGTAGGGTATGGTAAGAACGGGCGGGTTGCCATCCTCCAATTCCAATTGATATATCGGAGGATGATGGGTGAAGACGACTACATCTTTGATTCCTTCGGCGGCGCATTGAGCGAGATGATCGTTGAGCCATTGCCAAGTGCCGAGGTGGAAGTCGTGCAGGTCGGCGTAGCCGGTGATTTTCTTCAATCGGGGGATGAAACCTTCCTGGATGAAATCGAAGTCGTCTCTCGCGCAGAAATCGAGGCAAATGAAATGATACGGGCCGAAGGTGAAGGCGAAGTTCTGAAAGACGGGGGGAGGGAAA
>Ga0315275_10007968_pt1 | contig 10291 bp, 9 predicted proteins | sample YL17G03_0_MG_FD_205557 | JGI IMG/M metagenome (GOLD analysis project Ga0315275, IMG submission 205557) | Sediment microbial communities from Yellowstone Lake, YNP, Wyoming, USA - YL17G03_0 | ecosystem: Environmental > Aquatic > Freshwater > Lake > Sediment | place: USA: Wyoming | collected...
GTGGCGGTGTCTGGCCACGCAGCGCGAAGTCGATTCCCCTGTCGCCCGAGGCGCGTGCGGCGCTGGGCATCACGGCTGACACCGAACAGCTCACGCCGAACGAGCTGATGCACGCGATTCTGCTCGCAAGCGTCGACCTGTTCTACAACGGCGGCATCGGCACCTACGTCAAGGCCAGCGCCGAGAGCCACGCCGAGTGCGGTGACCGCGCCAACGATTCGATTCGGATCAACGGCTCCGAACTGCGCTGCAAGGTCGTGGCCGAGGGCGGCAACCTCGGCTGCACACAGCGTGGACGCATCGAGTACGCGTTGCGCGGCGGGCTGATCAACACCGACGCGATCGACAACTCGGGCGGCGTCGACTGTTCAGACCACGAGGTCAACATCAAGATCCTGCTCAACGCCGTGGTCGCCGAGGGCGAGCTCACGCCCAGGCAGCGCGACAAATTGCTCGCCGAAATGACGGACGAGGTGGCGGCGCTGGTGCTGCGCGACAACACCTTCCAGAACCAGGTGCTCGCGGTCACGCGCGCGCGCGGCGTCGAGTTGCTCGACGAGCAGGGGCGCTACATGCGCCACCTGGTCAGCGCCGGGCGTTTGAACCGCAAACTTGAATTCCTGCCGAGCGACGACGTGCTCGCCGAGCGCCGGCACGCGGGCCAGGGCCTCACCGCGCCCGAGCTCGCGGTGCTGCTGGCGTACCACAAGATGGAGCTGTACGACCAGGTGCTCGCCTCCGACGTACCCGAAGACCCGTACATCGCGACCACGCTGCAGCGCTACTTCCCGAAGCGTCTGTACGAGCGCTTCGCGCCGCAACTGCAACGCCACCATTTGCGCCGCGAGATCATCGCCACCTATGTCGTGAACAGCATGGGCAACCGCGTCGGCCCGACGTTCGTGCACCGGCTGCACGAGGAAACCGGCGCATCGCCGCCGGACATCGTGCGCGCCTACATCGGCACGCGGCAGGTGTTCGACCTCGTGTCGCTGTGGCAGGCGAGCGAGGCGCTGGGCGTGGAGGTGAGCGGGCAGACGCTGCATCAAATCATCCTGGCCAGCGTGCGACTCGTCGAGCGCGGCACGGTCTGGCTGCTGCACCAGCGCGACGCGCTGCGCGACCTGGACGCCACGATCCGCCGCTTCGGGCCCGGCGTCGCGCAAGTCGGTGCCGGCCCGGAGCGCTGGCTCGCCGCGCACGAGCGCGAGGTGCTCGATGCCGAAATCGCGCGGCTCGTGGCCCACGGCGTGCCAAAGGCGCTGGCGCAGCGCGTGGCGCGACTCGGCGCGCAGGCCGCGGCGCTGGACATCGTTGATGTCGGCGCGGAGCTCGACGTGGCCGTGGAAACTGTCGCCGGCGTCTACTTCGGCGTCGGCGGGCGGCTCAACCTCGGCTGGTTGTCGATGCAGATCGAAAAGCTGCCGACCGACAGCCACTGGCAGGGCTTGGCACGCGTCGCGATGCGCGATGACCTGAGCTCGCTGGCGCGTGCGCTCGCACGCTCGGTGCTGCGCCGAGCGGAGGTGGCGTCGAGCGCGCAGGCGCCGGCGCTGATCGACGCCTGGGAGGCGCAGCGCGAGTTCCAGCTCGCGCGCTGCCGCCAACTCGTCGCCGACCTGAGGCCGACGCCGGCGCTCGACATGGCGATGCTCTCGGTGCTGCTGCGCGAGCTGCGCTCGCTGGTTTGAGCCGCTGGAGCGAAGCGCCTGTGCAACTGCGCAGCGCAGGCGGCTCTGCTCAGGCCAACGCTGCCACACTCGCAGGGGCGGCGCGACGGCCTGAGCCGCTGGAGCGAAGCGCCTGTGCAACTGCGCAGCGCAGGCGGCTCTGCTCAGGCCAACGCTGCCACACTCGCAGGGGCGGCGCGACGGCCTGAGCCGCTGGAGCGAAGCGCCTGTGCAACTGCGCAGCGCAGGCGGCTCTGCTCAGGCCGACGCTGCCACGCTCGCAGCGGCTTCGCGCCTGCATGAGGCCGAAAGCTACGGTATTCGCTTTGCGCAACGTATTGAGTAAAAATACTCACCACAATGAGTGAAACTGCGAGTCACGCCTTTGAGCGCGAATACGTTGCAGTGCTGGTCACCCGCTTGGCCGAGCCGCGGCGCTTCCTGCATGTGGTGGCCGGCCCGCGCCAGGTCGGCAAGACCACGCTCGTGCAGCAGGTGCTGCCGCAACTCGACCGCCCCAGCGTCTTCGTCTCCGCCGACGAGCCGGCGCTGCGCGACGCGGCCTGGCTCGCCGCGCAGTGGGAGCGCGCTCGTCTGCTGGCGCTGGACTCTGGCAAGCAGGGCGCGGTGCTTGCGCTCGATGAAGTGCAGAAGATTCCCGGCTGGTCGGAGGCAGTCAAGCGGCTGTGGGACGAGGACAGCCGCCACCGCCTGCCGCTGCGCGTGGTGTTGCTCGGCTCGGCACCACTGCTGGTGCAGCGGGGGTTGTCTGAGAGTCTGGCCGGGCGCTTCGAGATCCTGCACCTGCCGCACTGGTCCTTGACCGAGATGCAGGCGGCCTTCGGCTTTACGCTGGATCAGTACCTCTTCTTCGGCGGTTATCCCGGCGCCGCACCGCTGGCGGGCGACCACGCACGCTGGCGGCGCTATCTGCTCGATGCACTCGTCGAGACGACTCTTGCGCGCGACGTGCTCTTGCTCACCCGCGTCGACAAGCCCGCGCTGCTACGGCGATTGTTCGAGCTCGGCTGCCGCTACTCGGGTCAGGTGCTGTCGTTCACGAAGATGCTCGGCCAGCTCCACGACGCCGGCAACACGACCACGCTGGCGCACTATCTGGAACTTCTGGCCGGGGCCGGGATGTTGACGGGCCTGTCGAAGTACTCCGGCAAGGCGCTGCGCAGCCGGGGCTCGAGCCCCAAGCTGCAGGTCTTCAACACCGCGCTGCTCACCGCCCAGTCCGGGCTCACGCCCGCCGAGGCCCGCGCCGACCACGAGTTCTGGGGTCGTCTCACCGAATCCGCGGTGGGGGCGCATCTGGCGAATGCCGCGGCCCGTGGCCTGTGCGAGCTGTACTACTGGCGCGAGGGCAACCGCGAAGTGGACTTCGTGCTGCGTTCGGGTCGCGTGGTCGTGGGCCTCGAGGTCAAGAGTGGGCGCGCACCGCGCGCGCACCCCGGCCTTGCCGCATTCAGCGAGGCGTTCAAACCCAAGCGCACTCTCCTCGTGGGCGGCGACGGCATCCCGCTGGAAGAGTTCCTGTCGCGCCCGGCCACCGACTGGCTGCGACCTTGAGGCCATCTTGATGGGCCGGAAATGCGACAAGCTGAAAATCTTGCTGCAGGAGCTGGTTCAGCTCGACAAGGGTGAGCCGCCGCTGCACATGATGCCGATGTCATCAGTTGCGAGGCAAAGGTTGCAGCATGCTGATCCGGTTGCCCTCGGTGTCGATGAACGAGACGTATTGACCGACACCCGGGATCACAAGCGGTTCACCGAGCACCGTGCCACCCGCGTGGCGCACCTTTTCGATCGCCGCATTCACGTTGTCCACCGCGATCACGACCGAAGGATGTTGCGCCGGCCAGTCGGGCTTCTTCGGGAAGAAACCGCCATTGATGGCGCCGGGCTTCGTCGGACCGGACGCGCCCGTCTCGGTGGTCGAGGCAAGTACGTAGTGGCCCATTTCCGCACCAAGCGCCCGGGTCTGCCAGCCGAACGCCTGTCGGTAGAACTCGCTCATGCGCGCCGCGTCTTCGTACGGCATCTCGAAGTGGACCACTGGGTTCAATTTGTCTGTCCGCGTTGTTGGGTGATCGGGGCTGACCCGAGGTAAGCGCCGGATCGGAATTCGCAAGCGCGGTGATTTCCTGTTCCGACACTCCGGGCTCGGGAATCATCGTGCCGGGCCCGCCTGCAATCATGCCGCAAATGCTTGCCCCCGGAGCCTGCCTACACTCAAAGCTTCAGCCCCAAGACCATGGACACAAGCATGCGCTGATCGCGCTCCCCTGCCCGCACCAACTTCATGGCGCAGGCGGCGCAGCGCAGCCGCAGCGCGCCGTGAGCCTGCATCTGTATGGACGCATGATGAACAGCTTCAACACCTATGATGTCGCGGCAGGCACGCGCCGGCGCGTGGCCGTGGCCCACAACGAAAGTTGAACCGATTCGCGCCGCCGCGCCTTGAACCCGATCGATCCCATGACCACGAACGCCACCCCCATGAACGGTGCCCAGAGCCTGGTGCAGACCCTTGTCGCAAGCGGCGTCGAGCTGTGTTTCGCGAACCCCGGAACGTCGGAGATGCACTTCGTCGCCGCGCTCGATGCGGTACCGGGCATGCGCTGCGTGCTCGGCTTGTTCGAAGGCGTGGTCAGCGGCGCCGCCGACGGCTACTTCCGCATGGCCGACAAGCCTGCGGCGACGCTGCTGCACCTCGGCCCGGGCCTGGCGAACGCGTCGGCGAATCTGCACAACGCGAAGAAGGCGGGTTCGGCGATCGTCAACATCGTTGGCGAACACGCGACCTATCACCTCGAGCACAACGCGCCGCTCACGTCCGACGTCGAAGGCATCGCACGCCCGATGTCGCACTGGGTGCGCACCTCGCGCAGTTCAGTGTCAGTGGCCGCCGACGCTGCCCAGGCCGTGGCGCAGGCGGCTGCGCCTCCCGGACAGATCGCGACGCTGATCCTGCCTGCCGACTCGGCCTGGGGGCCGGCCGAGGGCGCTGCGCCTGCCTTGCCGGTGCCGAAGCGCAGCGAAGTGCCAACGCACGCCGTCGAAGCCGCGGCCCTGGCGCTGCTGCGTGGCCAGCCTGCGGCATTGCTGCTCGGCGGCATCGCGGCGCGCGAGCGCGGGCTCGAGCTCGCCGGGCGTATCGCCGCGAAAACCGGTTGCGCGCTGCTGCTGGAAAACAATGTGCCGCGATTGCAGCGCGGCGCCGGCCGGGTGCGGGCACAGCGTGTGCCTTATGTGGTGGACGCGGCGTTGACCAAGCTTCAAGGTTTTCGCGACCTTGTGCTCGTTGGTGCCAAGGTGCCGGTCGCGTTCTTTGCGTACCCGGGCAAGCCGAGCCTGTTGCTCCCCGCCGCGTGCAATGTGACGCGGCTCGCCGCAGTCGAAGAAGACATCGTCGGCGCACTTGAAGCCCTGGCCGACCGTGTCGGCGCGCGTGGCATGCCGGCGGCGCACGTCGCGGCGCTCGAGCGCCCCGCACTCCCGAGTGGGAGCATCACAGCGATGGGCATTGGCGCGGTGCTCGCCGCACTCATCCCCGAAGACGCGATCGTCATCGACGAGTCGATCTCCGTCGGCCGCAACTTCGGCGCCGCGACGGCGAACGCGCCGCCGCACGATTGGCTCAACATCATGGGCGGCTCGATCGGCTTCGGCCTGCCCGCTGCCACCGGCGCCGCGATCGCCGCGCCGGGACGACCCGTGATCGTGCTCGAAGGCGACGGCAGCGCGATGTACACGCTGCAGGCGCTGTGGAGCTGTGCGCGCGAGGGCCTGAACGTCAAGACCTTGATTCTCGCGAATCGTGCGTACCAGATCCTGCGCGGCGAGTTCGCCAGCGTCGGCGCCGGCGCGCCGGGGCAGCGCGCGACCGACTTGCTCGGCATTGACCGACCGGCGCTGGATTGGGTCGCACTCGCGAAGGGGCATGGCGTTGAGGCGGTTCGCGTCGACGACCTGGAGGCACTGGCCATCGCATTTCGCCGCGCACTCGCAAGCCATGGGCCATCCCTGATCGAGCTGGTGCTGTGATCGGCAGGGGCGGGGTTGTCCCGCTGGGCAGGGGCCCAACGCGGGTGATACGCTCGAATTTCGCCGATCGAGAAACGCACTGCGCGATCGAGGATCGGAACAGTCGTTGACCCAAACCAGGAGACGCACATGCTTGCGAAACGCTTCACTTCCCTGCTTGCCGGCACCGCCCTGTGGTGCATGCTCGGCGCCGCACAAGCGCAGGTGCCGCAATACGGCCTGAACATCAACTCCGAACAGGCGCACAAGGCCCTGGCTGCGGCGATTGCCGATGCGCGCAAACAAAACCTTCCGATGGCGGTGGCGATCGTCGATACCGCCGGCCAATTGGTGGCGTTCGATCGCATGGACAACACGCAGACCGCCAGCATCGCCGTGTCGCAAGACAAGGCCGTCTCGGCCGCGATGTACCGGCGCCCGACCAAGGCGTTCCAGGATGCGCTGGCCGGCGGCGGTGCCGGCTTGCGCGTGCTGACGCTGCGCGGCGCGAATGCCGTCGAAGGCGGCTTGCCGATCGTGGTCGACGGCAAGATCATCGGCGCGATCGGCGTGTCCGGTGGCTCTGCCGAACAGGATGGCGTTGTTGCTAAGGCCGGGCTGGACGGACTGGCGAAGTAATCGCCGCGCCCAGCGAGTGAGGCGCCTGGGCCGGGGTCGGCGGCGATCAACTGCGGTGGCACGCTCGCCCAGTCGGCGCCTGCGATGTGAATCGGCCATTGCGTTGTCGCAACATTTCTTCATTGCGAATTGATCGTTGCATGTTCAAAATGCAATGATGATTGGGCGGCAACTGCAAGCCACGCCGGCACCGAGCTGGATCTCGTCATCGAACAGGCAAGCCGCAAAGAGGTGTGGAGATCAAGTTCTCGTCGGCCCCGAAGCCGACCAAAGGGTTCTGGCAGGCCCTGCAAGACCTGCAGATCGACCGCGCCTATGTGATCGCCCCGGTGCCGCGGCGTTATCCATTGGCCGATCGCGTCGACGTGGTTCCGGTGTCGGAGGTGGCGACGTTGCTGACAGCCTGAGGGCGCAGGTTCGTCCGGTGCCGCGCGCGCTGCACCGCCAGCCGCGCCTCAGCCGTTAATCCGACACGGCACGCTGAGAAATCCGCGGAACCGCGCACGCCCGCCGCGCACGGATTCGCCCGCCAGCGCATAGCGCGGGAAGCGCGCAAGAAAGCGTGAGATCGCGGTTTCGCCCTCGAGCCGTGCCAGGCCCATGCCCACGCATTGATGAATGCCGCTGCCGAACGCCAGATGTCGGTTCGGCGTGCGGCCGATGTCGAAGCGCTCAGGCTCGCTGAACTGCGCCGGGTCCCGATTCGCGGCGCCGATGCACAGCGTGATCGAGGTCTCCTTCGGCAGTGCCACGCCGCCGACTTCAACCGCCTGGGTCGTGCTGCGGTTGCCCAGCTGGTTGCTGCTATCGAAGCGCAAGATCTCCTCGATCGCCGGCTTGATGAGGTCCGGCTGCGCGATCAGGCGCTGCCGCTGCTCGGGGTGCTGCGCGAGCGCGACGAGGCCGTTGGCGATGAGGTTCGTCGTCGTCTCGTGGCCGGCGTTGAGCAGGAAGATGCAGTTGTGCAGCAGCTCGTTCGGGCTGAGGCGCTCTGCACCCGCATCAGCGCCCGTTTCACGCCCTGCCTCGCCCAGGATCAGGTTCGTCAACACGTCGCGCTGCGGGTCGCCCGGGTGCAAGCGCCGCGCCGCGATCAGACCTTCAAGGTAGTCGAGAAATTCGCGCAGCGCGCGGTTGCCGCGCTCGGCGACGTCGGCATGCAGCACCGGCTCGAGCGCGCCGAGGATCGCGAGCGACCATCCACGCAGCGCAGCGCGTTCGCCCTTGGGCACGTCGAGCAGGTTGCCGATGACCTCGAGCGGAATCGCCGCGGCAAAATCTTCGACCAGATCGGCGCGCGGCTTTTGCGCCATGTCATCGAGCAATCGGTCGACGAGTGCCACCAGCGCCGGCTGCAGCTGCGCGATCGCCTTGGGCGACATCGCTCCCAGAATCAGGCGCCGCACCCGCGTGTGCAGCGGCGGGTCGTTGAACACCAGGCTCGTCGTATGGTGCTCATAGAGCAGCGAGTCGCCGTACTTCGGCTTGAACTCGCGCTTCTTGTCGGAGCTGAACAGCTTGGGCTGCTTGTAGACGAATTCGCAGTCGGCAAACCTCGTCAGGAACACGCTGCCGTCGGCAAAACGCTTCACCGGCGCGTGTTCGCGCAGCGCGCGGTAGAACGGAAACGGGTCGGCGTAGAACTCGCGCGGCAGGTCTTTCAGGTCGAACGCTTCCGCCGTGGCGCGGGCTTGCTCGGGCGTGAACATGGTGCGAACCGCGTTCAGGACACCAGCGCAGGCGCGGCCTCAGCCAGCAGCGCCGCAATGCGCGCGCCGACTTCCATGTCGTCGATATGGCCAAAGTGGCTCAGGCGCACGCGCCCGGCGCGGTCAATCAGCACCAGGCTGGGTGTGCCGTTGAGTTCGTAGGCCTGCATGGTTTGCGGGATCGGGCTGCGCACGCCGGGCATGTCAATCGCGATCGGAAACGTCAGCCGGTATTCGTGAATGAACACTTCGAGCGCGGGCCGGCCCATCACGGCGTGGTGTTCGAACACGGTGTGGATGCCCAGCACCTGCACCTCGGCGCCGGCAAAGGTGTGTTCAATGCGCGTTGCCTGCGGCGTGCCGTGCGCCACGCAGCCCGGGCACAGCATCTGAAACGCGTGCAGCACGACGACCCGGCCGCGCAACCCGGCAAGCGTGATCGGGGCCGGCGTGTTGAGCCAGGCCTGGGCCCGGATCTCGGGGGCTGCCTGCAATCCACCCAGGTCGACGCCGGCTTCGTTCATGGCAATGCTCAATCCAGTCCCAAGCTGATGCGGCGCGCGACCTCGCCCCATTTCTTTGCGTCGGCGGCGAGTTGCGCGGCGGCCTGGGCCGGCGTGCTGCCGACCACGCTCTGGTCGCCGGCTTCGAGTTTGGCCTGCACGTCGGGCGCTTTCAACGCATCGATGAACGCCTGGCGAAAGCGCGCGACGATGGCCTCGGGCGTTGCGCGCGGCGCGAACATCACGAGCGCAAAGTCAGCGCGGTAACCGGGAACTCCCGCCTCGGCCAGAGTCGGCACGTCGGGCAGCGCGGGCGAGCGCGTGCTGCCCGAAACCGCAAGCGCCACCAGTTTGCCGGCGCGCACCTGCGGCAGCACGGTCGGCCCGGCAAGCAGGCCGCAAGGCACCTGGTTGCCAAGCACGTCCTGCATCGCCGGGGCCGGGCCTTTGTACGGCACATGCACCATCTCGAAGCCAGCCATCGATTGCAGCAGCTCCATCGACAAGTGGCCGGGCACACCGGCTCCCCCCGAGGCGTAGGCGTACTTGCCCGACCTCGCCTTCGCCACCAGCTCGGTCAGCGTCTTCACACCGAATGCCGGGTTGCACACCAGGGTCTGGTTGAACTGGGTGCCGATCGTCACCGGCAGCAGGTCGTCGACCTTGAAACCCAGGTTCTTGTAGACATGCGGATTCACCGTGACCAGCGTGTCGGTGCCCCACAACCAGGTGTAGCCATCGGGCGCGGCACGCGCGACTTCGGCGCTGCCCAGGTTGCCGCCGGCGCCGGCTCTGTTGTCGATGACGATGCTCTGCTTGAGCGAGCCCTGCATCTTCTCGGCCGCCAGGCGCATCACGATGTCGCTCGGCCCACCCGGCGGGAACGGCAACACCACCCGGATCGGTCTGTCCGGCCAGGGCGTCTGCGCCATCACCCACGGCGAGAGCGCCGTCAACAGCGCGCTCGCAGCGAGGCGGACAAGGAATGTGCGGCAGTGCATGCGGAGATCCTTCACTGAACAGGGACGATTGTCGCCCCGGCGAGCGCGGCTGGGTCGCGGCGTTTCCGCCCAGCGCCAACAACGATTCGCAGCATCGAATCGGTTGGCGCAGGCCGCCACGATTGTCGATTTCGAGCCTTTGTCTTACACTTTCAGCCTTGATTACTGAAACTGCAAGAATGTTGCAACGCCACGCCCAAACCCGCCTGCGACGCCTGGCGCTCGGCTTTCCCGTCGTCGTGCTCACCGGCCCACGTCAGGCGGGCAAGACCACGCTGGCGCGCGCCACGTTCGCGACCCACGAATACGTGTCGCTCGAAGACCCCGACGTTCGTGAACGAGTCGCTGACGATCCACGCACCTTTCTCGCCGCGCGGCGCGGCGGTGTCGTGATCGATGAGGTCCAGCGCGTCCCCCGCTTGCTGTCGTACCTGCAAACCGCAGTGGACGCAAACCCGGCGCTGGGGCGCTTCATCCTCACAGGCTCGCAGAACCTGCTGTTGTCGGCGGCGGTGAGCCAGTCGCTCGCCGGCCGCGCCGGCTATCTCGAACTGTTGCCGCTGGCCTACGCCGAGGCCGCGAGCCACTTTGATGCGCGCAGCCTCGATCAGACCCTGGTGTCCGGCGCCTATCCCGCGCTGCTCACGCGGCCGCTGGACCCGGCCGATTGGCACTCGAGCTACGTCGCCAGCTACGTCGAGCGCGACGTGCGCCAGATCAGCCGTGTCGCCGACCTG
>Ga0315275_10007970_pt1 | contig 10290 bp, 8 predicted proteins | sample YL17G03_0_MG_FD_205557 | JGI IMG/M metagenome (GOLD analysis project Ga0315275, IMG submission 205557) | Sediment microbial communities from Yellowstone Lake, YNP, Wyoming, USA - YL17G03_0 | ecosystem: Environmental > Aquatic > Freshwater > Lake > Sediment | place: USA: Wyoming | collected...
GCGGACACCTTCGACCTGTATGAATCAGAGACATTCGAGGGCGGGCCATGCTTGTGCAACTGCTGCTTTGACCTCCTGACAACGATCACCGGCGCCGCGCCCGGCGATTACCTGATCAGGGTGTTGGCCGCCGAGAGTGGTGGACTGTTCGGTGAGGTCTGGGTGCAGGTCCCAGAGGTCGTGCCGGGGGGCGATGCGGCGAGGTCAGAGTCGTCCGGAGTCCGGGCGTGCGTGGCCGGATTGGGCGGCTCTCTCCAGAGCCCGTGCGGAGGCTGGACAACTGACGTGGCGGAGCCCAGGACGACCTGGGGTCACATCAAGGCAGTCTTCAGATAGGGCGCAGCCGCGGCGCACTCGGGAGGGCCGGCCGCGGACCCGCTCACCGCGGCGCCGTCGGTTCGCTCCTCTTGGGCGGGGTGTAGTTTATCTCGGGGCGCACCTGGAAGGCGTACTTGCTGTCCCAGCTCTTGTAGAACACGTCGCGGAGCATCTTGCCGATAGACTTCCCCTCTACGACGAGCCCCACGTTCCGGGCCTCGTGGAAGTAGTTCCGTTCCCAGTTGCCGGTGCCGATCCACGAGACATCGCCGTCGGCCACCATGTACTTGCAGTGCTCAACCCGGGCGTACGGAACGAAGCCGCGCGACCACTGCGGAATCGTGCCCAGTCTGACCTCGATGTTGGGAAGGACCTCGAGGCTCTTCAAGCAGTCTATCTTGGGAGCGACCTTGGCCCAGTCCGAGACGAGCAGCTTCACCGCCACGCCGCGCGCAGCGGCCCTCCGCAGGGCGGTCTCCAGAACGTCATAGTACACACTGTCGTCCAGCGAGGAATATGTCAGAAGCTGCACCAGGACTTCGCCCCGCGCGCCGTCAATCATGGAGACGAGTCTCTTTTCGTCCCAGAGGCGTTCGTCGGGGATGCAGGTCCCGGGGCTGTAGACCGGCCAGACCCTGATCGTTTCCTTTGTGACCGCACCGAGCTGGTCCGCCCTCAGCGCCCGCGGGAACGGCACTTCCGCGACGCACGTGAGCGGCAGCGAGTACTGCCTCACCATCCCGCACCCGTCAGACGTGTCGCTCTCGGCGCCGGCCAGCCGCCAGTCCAGGTTGAAAAGGTCCGAGAAGATCTCGCACAGCTCCGTGCTGCGGACGCGACAGCCTATTTCGTGAATGTGCTTGAGTGCTCTCCAGTCGAAGTTCTGACTGCCCATGAACAGCTCTTTCCCGTCCACGACGAAGTACTTGGCGTGCATCGGGCCGCCGCCCACGCGTCTCATATCGAACTTCCTGACTTCGATGTTCTCCATCGCCGCGAGGGAATCCAGAGTCTCGGGATAGGTCCTGTACATGCCCGCGTCCACGACGAACCTGACCCGCACACCCCTCTTCGCCGCGCTCACAATCGCCGATAGCACGTCCTCCAGGGGCTCACCCGGAGCGTTCGAGACGTAGAACTCCTCCAGGTCGATCGTCTTCGTGGCCCTGCCGATCATCTCGAGCCAGACTTCGTGGGTGTTCCTGATGGTACTGTTGTCCAGGTCGGTCTCCACCGGGATGGACTCCACCAGCTCTAACTCCTCGATCTGCGCGGGCGTGGGGGTCCCGGTGTCGGCGGCAGCCGCCAGGACCGAAGACGGGCCCGCGACACTTCCCGGCACTAGTCCGCTCGCTGCGAGGAGAAGCGCCGCCAGGAAAAGCGATGAGGCGATGTTTCCGGCCAGAGGTCTCATGAATGTCCTCCTTCCTCAAGTTCGGAGACATTATTCACTCTAGGTAATGCGATGTCAACTGTATCGGAGCTGCACACTCAATCACAATATTGTGTTCAGGGGCCGCTCTCGGCCAGCGCTCCGTGCCCGATATCACCCCATCTTACGCCGTGTCCCGTCCGTGTTTCGCCAGAACGCCCTTGCAATCTGGTCGTTCCGGCGTTACGATAACCTGTTTTCCTTTCCATTCCGGCATCTCGGCGCCGCCGGAAAGAGGCGCCGGAGTGAATCGCCGTTGCGTTTGTCGCCCCAACAACAAACCCTGTATGGCGTTCGTGAAACCGTCCACACGTGAGGAAGCACAATGAAAGTTCTCAAGATCGCCAAGAACAAGGTCCCGGAATTCGTAGAGGCCATCAAGGCATACGGAGAGGTCTGGGGGCCCGTCAAGAGCAAGGGAAACGACATCGCGCTTCAGAAACCCGGCCCTAAGAAGGAATACCACGTGTACGACAGGGTCGAGGATTTCTCCGAGCTTCAGCTCAACGTGACGCGCACGGTCATCCCGCCGAAGAGCTTCTTCCATCCCCCCAATTTCAACATGTTCAAGTTCAGCATGCACGGATACGCCGAGGATTTCAGCTCCGTGACTCCAAAGATCCTCTTCGGCGTTCATCCCTGTGACATACACGGCCTCCTGATCCTGGACAAGCTGTTCTCGCGGCAATACCCGGACCCATACTGGCAGGTCCGCAGGGACAAGACCTTCATCATCGGTCACTCCTGCGTCCCTGACGAGAAGTGCTTCTGCGCCTCGACCGGAACGCTGACAGTCGAGGAAGGGTTCGACCTGTTCTTCTCCGACCTGGGCGAATTCAACCTGGTATGGATCGGCTCGAGCAAGGGCGACGACCTTTACAGGCTCAAGCCGGAGCTGTTCCAGGAAACCGTCAAGGTCGAAGACATACAGAAGTTCATCGAATGGAAGCAGTGGCGGGACGGCCTGTTCAAGCTGAGTCTTCCGTTCACGGTCCTCCCGGACCTCATGGAACTCAAGTACAACGACCCGGTCTGGGAAGAGGTGGCTCAGAGCTGCCTCGCCTGCGGCTCATGTTCTATGGTGTGTCCCACCTGCAATTGCTACAACGTGACCGACCGCATCTACATCCACAACGACGAGGGAGAGCGGAGGAGAAACTGGGATTCCTGCACGCTCGGAGAGTACTCGCTCGTCGCGGGCGGACACAATTTCAGGCAGAAGAAATCCGACCGGCTGAAACTCTGGTACACGCACAAGCTCCAGGCCTTCATCTCCGCGTACGGCAAGTACGCGTGCGTGGGATGCGGCCGCTGCATAGACACGTGTCCGGTGGACATAAACGTAGAGACTGTCGCGAAGACGCTTGACGGTCAGAAAGTTGACGCGTTCTGGAAGAGACTCACCGAGAAGGTGCCGGTCGAAAAGAAGTAATGGTCGTCTTAGCTGATGCTCCGCGTGAGCTCCCGGTCAGCGGTTCCTGCGTGAGGTTCGCTCTCGAGGAGGAAAAATGAAAAGCATAGAGTACTTGAGATACACGGACAACAATCCCTTCTATCCGGAGATGATGCGGATAGTGCGCAACTACGACATCGCCGAGAACGTGAGGTTTTTCCAGGTGCGGCCGTTGGACGTCAAGAAGGCCATGGCCATGGACTACATCCCGGGCCAGTTCATGATGGTGTCGGTGCTTGGGATCGGGGAGGCGCCGTTCTGCGTTTCTTCCACGCCGTCCAGACCCGGGCTGTACGAATTCTGCATCAGAAAGATGGGCAGCGTGACCGACGCGCTGTTCACGCTGAAGGACAACGCGCTGATAGGCGTGCGAGGCCCTTACGGAAACGGCTTCCCGCTCAAGGACATGATCGGGCACGATTTCATAATAGTCGTGGGCGGCATGGGCGCGGCCCCTCTGCGTTCCCTTCTTCTGTACATCCTGGACAACAGAGACATGTTCGGCAAGGGGTACTTCCTATGCGGCGCGAAGAAGCCGGCGGAAATGCTGTTCAGGGACGAGTTCCTTGCGCTCCGGGAGAGAGAAGACCTGAACACGCTGCTGGCCGTCGACGCGGACGACACCGGGAAGTGGCCCGGCGAGGTCGGCCTGGTCACGACCTTGTTCAAGCAGGTCAAGGACGTGGACCCGACCAAGACGTACGCGGTCGTGTGCGGCCCCCCGGTGATGTACAAGTTCGTGATAAAGGAGCTCCTCAAGTACAACATCCCGAAAGATAAAATTCTGATGACGCTTGAACGAAGGATGAAGTGCGGAACCGGCAAGTGCGGTCACTGCGCGATAGACTACATCTACACTTGCATAGACGGGCCCGTGTTTTCCTACTGGGACGTCCAGCACATGAGAGAACTAATCTAGGGACCAGGCCCGCCGGAATGCACGGCGTCAGTTCTACTGAGACGCGCAAGCCCCGGCCTGAGGAGAGACCATGAGAAAAACGAACCTCAAAGTTGGCATCTACGAATTCACCGGATGCGCGGGAGACGCTCTCGCCGTAATCCACGCCGAGGACGAGCTGCTGGATTTCCTTACCGTCGTGAACGTCTCGTCGTTCCTGATGGCCAAGTCCGACAACGTGGAGGAGAAGCTCGACGTCGCAGTGCTCGAGGGCTCCATCTCCACGGAGGAACAGGCCAGGCACGTGAAGGAAATCGCGGCCAGGAGCAAGACCATCGTGGCCATCGGCGTCTGCGCCGCCTTCGGCGGCATCCAGGGGATGAAGATCGGCCAGGGCGGATGGGAGGAGCGCTTCAAGAAGGTCTACGCCAAAAACCCGTCCGAGGTGGGCACCAGCATGCCGATGGAGGCGAGACCGGTCGGTGACTTCGTGAAGGTGGACTTCGTCGTGCCCGGCTGCCCCATAGACAAGGACCAGTTCCTCAAGATATTCACGAGGCTCATCAACGGGGCTTCGCCAGAACAGCTGTCCATGCCGGTGTGCGTCGAGTGCAAGTGGAACGGTAATGAGTGCCTGCTCTTGAAGGGCGCGCCCTGCTTGGGCACGATAACCGCGTGCGGATGCGGCGCTGCCTGTCCGAGCTACAACATTCCGTGCTTCGGCTGCTGGGGCCTGTACGACGGGGCCAACATCATGGCCCAGTACCACCTGCTGCTGGAGAAAGGGTACAACGGCGACGACATAAAGGCGCGAATAAGAAATTACGGTGGGAGCAAGGCCGCCGAACTGCTGAAGGAGATTGCCTGACCCGCTGGTGCGGCTGAAATCGAACGAGCATCAAGACATCGGGAGAACGAGACATGAAGATGAAAATCGAAGTTGAATCCCTTCCGAGAGTAGAAGGCCACGGCGGAATCCTAGTCGAGATGGACGGGAAGAAGGTCACCAACGTGCAGTTCAACGTGCTCGAGGGACCGCGGCTTATCGAGACGCTCACCGTCGGAAAGACTCCGCAGGAAGACATCAGCCTGGTGTGCCGCATCTGCGCGATCTGCACGCTCTCTCACCGGTACGCCGCCATAAGGGCCCTCGAAAGAGCGCTGGGAATCCAGGTCCCGGAGAAGACGCAGCTCACCCGGACTTTGATGCACATGGGCGAGATGGTGGAGAGTCACTCCCTGCACATATTCTTTCTCTCGCTTCCCGACCTGCTCAACAAGCCGTCGGCCATCGCCCTGCTGGACCAGTTCGGCGCCGAGGTGGGTATGGCGCTCCGCACGAAGAAGCTGGGCAACCTCGTCATGTCGACCGTCAGCGACAGGATGATACACGGCGAGAACCCCACGATGGGAGGCTTCGGCCGATTCCCGACGAGGGAGCAGCTGCTGACCATAAAGAAGGAGACGGAGGAGCTGATTCCGTTCGGGATCAAGACCATTGAGCTCCTGTCCACCTTCACACTGCCGAGCTTCTTCGAGAGCGACACGGTTTACGCAGCCCTCGACCCCGAGGACGGCAAGTTCGGCCTCGCCGCGGACAGGCTGATACTGTCGAACGGCGAGAAGAAGAGCGTAGAAGACTACAAGTCCGTGGCAACGGAAAAGGTGGTCAAACACTCGTTCGCCAAGCACTCGCTCTACAACGGGAAGCCCTTCTCCGTAGGTTCTCTGGCCAGGGTTAACCTGCTGGGCGAGAGGCTCGAGGGCGAGGCGGGCAGGTACTTCAAGAAAGTCTACAACCCGCGCTGGAAGAAGAACCCGCTCTACTGCATCATGGCGCAGGCCGTCGAGATGCTGTTCGCCCTGGAGCAGATACCGCCCCTGGTGGACAAGATAATCGCGCTCAAGGACCCGGAGTTCGTGAGGCCGACGAGAGACCACGGCGAGGCCACGGGCGCGGTCGAGGCGCCCAGAGGGACGCTGTACCACCACTACCGCCTGAAGGACGGTCGCATCGCGGAGGCCGACATAATCACGCCGACGGCTCAGAACTTCGAGGACATAGAGAGGTACTTCAGGCTGGCCGCGGAGAACCTGCCCGACGACTACAAGGGCGACCCCAAGGCCATTCTGGAGACAATCGCGCGCTCCTACGACCCGTGCATTTCGTGCGCCACACACCTCGTGGAGGTGCGGAGGAAATAGGGGGTTCCCGAACAGCATGAAGACAAAGGAAGAGATCGTAACAAATTGGCTTCCGCGCTACACCGGAACGACGTGCGGAGGAATCGGCGAGTACATCCTGCTCGTCAACTTCAACAACTACGTCGAGATGTTCGCCGAGATCCACGGCGTGAAGGTGTGCGGTGAGGACAAGCCCATGCCCAGCGCCAGTGCCGACGGCATCACGATAATCAATTTCGGGATGGGCAGCGCGAACGCGGCCACGGTCATGGACCTGCTCAGCAGCGTGAGGCCGAAGGCCTGCCTATACCTCGGGAAGTGCGGCGGCCTCAAGGAGAGGAGCCAGCTCGGAGACTTGATCCTCCCGATTGCGGCCATAAGGGGCGAAGGCACCTCCAACGACTACTTCCCGCCGGAAGTGCCGGCCCTGCCGGCCTTCAACCTCCAGAAGGCCATCTCCACGACGATACGCAACCACGACCTCGACTACTGGACAGGCACCGTGTATTCCACAAACCGCCGCGTCTGGGAGCACGACGAGAAGTTCAAGGAATACCTGCGCGGCATACGGTGCATGGCCATCGACATGGAGACCGCAACCATGTTCATCACCGGCTTCCACAACCAGATCCCGACGGGCGCGCTGCTCCTGGTCTCGGACCAGCCGATGATTCCCGAAGGCGTCAAGACCGCCGAGAGCGACATCGAGGTCACTCACAAGTTCACCGAGCTTCACCTGAGAATCGGCATGGACTCCCTCAAAGAGCTCATCAACAACGGGTTCACCGTGAAGCACCTCCGGTTCTAGCGGCTGGGCGACCGGTAGGGCCCGGAACGCGACGGGCGCAGGAGGGCGCCGCCCCATTCAGCGACCACACGGATTCTTTGTATGAGCAAGGGCGTACTTTACGGAATCGTGGCCTACGGCCTGTGGGGTGTCTTTCCCATCTACTGGAAGGCCCTGCAGTCGGTCAGCCCCGAAGAGATACTGTGCCACCGCACCATTTGGTCTCTGTTTTTTCTGCTCGCGCTCCTGGTCTATCGGAAGCGCGTGCGCAGTCTGCTCGCGAAGCTGAGTCCCAAGATCGTGCTCATCTTCACCCTGACCGCGGCCATCCTGTTCGTCAACTGGTACCTCTTCATCTGGGCCGTGAACGGCGGGCACATACTGGACGCCAGCCTGGGCTACTTCATCAACCCGCTCGTCAGCGTGCTGCTGGGCATCGGGTTCCTGAGGGAGAGACCGAGCCCGTGGCAGTGGGTCGCGATAGGACTGGTGGGAGCTGCGATCGTTATCCTCACCGTGGGCTACGGGGTGTTCCCGTGGATCGCGATCGTCCTGGCCGTCACTTTCGGCATCTACGGCTACCTGCGGAAGATCGCCGTGCTGAGCTCGCTGGAGGGACTTTCACTCGAAGTCATCGTGCTGTTCGTTCCGGCGCTGCTCTTTCTCCTCTATCTCGAGAGGCACGGGCACGCGGTTTTCGGTCACACTAGCGCCTTCATCACATTTCTTCTCGTCATGGCCGGTGTCGTGACGCCCCTCCCTCTGCTCCTTTTCGCCTCCGCGGCGCGGAGAATGACCCTCACGAACCTCGGCTTTCTTCAGTACATCAGTCCGACGTGCCAGATGATACTGGGAGTGGGACTCTACGGTGAGAAGCTGCCACAGTTCCGTGCGGTGGGATTCGCGCTCGTGTGGGCGTCGATCACCATCTACACAATCGACATCCTCCTGTCCAGACGCCGCGTCACCGTCTGCGAACCAGCGCCGACGTGAGAGTGGGCGCGCGACGCGCGAACAGGGAGAGATTATGGCGAGCAAGTTCAACAAGGTCACATGTGTCCTGCTGCTCGGACTGATGGGAGCTTCCTGCCTGCCGCAGCGCGCAGGGGCAGACGAGGAGCCCACTGCCATGGGCGGCGGCCCGGTGATGTTCATGGCCGCGGGAGCGCTGGCACTGAACGTGGGCGCGACCATTGCCAATGGAGCAGCCCTCGCCGCCGGGAAACCGGACCGGGGGCACGGCATGTTCGGGGTTGTGCTCGGAGGCGTGACGGTGGCCGCGGGCGCGGTGGGCCTCGCCTTTTCGGGCAATGACAACAACTCCGAGCGCTTCTCGCTTGTGCTCGCAGGCTGCGGACTGGCGTCTCTTCTGACCGGCTACCTCAACGTCAGGGGCGCGGACAAACACGCAGACGGCGGTCCTTCAGGAACGGGAGATTCCGCAGGGCGCGCTCCGCGTCTGGTGTTCGGGCCGCGTGGCTCCGGGCGGGATCGCGGCTGGGCAGCTGCGGTCCGGGTGGAGTTCTGAGCGGGCGCCGCAGTGCAATGCATCACGGGGCGGCGCCGCGCGGTCAGTACGCGCCCTGGCCGTTCCGTCCCCCTTCACGTTGCGGCCGGGTCTCCCTCGTGTTATGATTGCCCCGATTTTGTCTCGGAGTTCTACCGCCAGACGGGAGCGGCCGGGCCGTCCCCGGAACACGCTGGCTGATAATTAGATGCAGGAACAAGGAGTGGAAAATGGCGATTGTTCTGGATGGGTCAGGGCTGACAGTTGAGAAGCTGGTGCGCATAGCCAGACACGGCGAACAGGTTGAGCTTCATCCGGCCGCGTTGGAGAGAATCAAGACCTGCCGCGGCATGCTGGAAGAAAAGATAGCTGCCCACGAGATAATGTACGGCGTCAACACCGGCATAGGCGAGTTCTCCGAGATCGTTCTCACCGACGAGCAGGTCGAACAGTTCCAGCGCTATCTCATTTACAACCACGCCGCCGGCATCGGCGACCCCGCTCCGGCGGAATACGTGCGCGGAGCCATGGCGGGCAGGATCAACGTGCACGCCCACGGCAACTCGGGCTGCCGGCCGGACATCACCATGACCCTGGTGGAGATGCTCAACAAGGGCGTCACCCCCGTCGTCGCTCAGAAAGGTTCCGTCGGCGCCTGCGGGGACCTGGCCCCGATGTCACAGATAGCACTTCTCATGATGGGGGAGGGGGAGGCCTTCTACAAGGGCGAGAGGCTCCCAGGAACGGTCGCGCTCCAGAAGGCCGGCATTCCCATCCCGGGTCTCAAGGCCCGCGACGGCCTCGCCTGCATCAACGGCTCGAACCTCTTAACCGCGATGAGCGCACTCCAGGTCTACGACATGAACCGATGGCTCACGCAGGCGGACATCGCCTGCGCGATGACGCTCGAGGCGCTGTACGCCAACCTCAGGCCATACGACGTGCGGCTGCACGAGGCCCGGGGGTTCCAGGGCGCCGTCAGGTCCACAAAGGCCATCATGAAGTGCATAGAAGGAAGCTACCTCCTCTCCGGCAAGCACAAGATGAAAGTGCAGGACGCTTACTCGATGCGGTCCTCGCCGCAGGTCATCGGTGCGGCGCACGACACCGTTGCGTTCGCGAAGACCCAGGTGGAGATCGAGCTCAACGGAGTCGGCGACAACCCGATCTTCCTGCCGGAGTATAAGCTCACTTTGACGGGCGCCAATTTCCAGGGGTCGCCGGTCTCACTGCCGATGGACATGGCCGGCGCTGGAATCACGATGGTGTGCGTGCTGTCCGAGAGGCGGCTGAACCGGCTCACAAATCCCAACCTCAGCGTAGGGCTGCCGGCATTCCTGTCCAAGGGCGCGGGCATGATGTCGGGCATGATGCTCAGTCAGTACACCGCTGACTCCCTCATCGTGGAGCAGAGAATCCTGTCCATGCCTGCGAGCATCCAGTCGATTCCGGCCGCGGCCGACCAGGAAGATTTCGTGTCCATGGGCATGAACACGGCCATCAAGAATCACCAGATCATGGACAACGCTTATGGTGTTCTGGGAATCGCGTTCATGTGCGCTGCCCAGGGGCTGGACTTCAGGGAATTCACTCCGGGCCTCGGTGTAGAGACGGCGCGCAAGGTAATCCGCAGGCACGTCGAGCACCTGGACGTGGACAGGCCGCTTTATCCGGACCACGACAAGATGAAATCGCTCGTCAAGTCGTGCGA
>Ga0315275_10007972_pt1 | contig 10289 bp, 11 predicted proteins | sample YL17G03_0_MG_FD_205557 | JGI IMG/M metagenome (GOLD analysis project Ga0315275, IMG submission 205557) | Sediment microbial communities from Yellowstone Lake, YNP, Wyoming, USA - YL17G03_0 | ecosystem: Environmental > Aquatic > Freshwater > Lake > Sediment | place: USA: Wyoming | collected...
GCCGGCAATGGTGCCCTGGGTCGACTCTCAGCCGGAGCGGGACGGTCTCGCCAGTGGCTCGGCGCGGTCCCGGCGGCCGTTAGTGTGGGCCGCGCGTCAGAGCCTCCCGCCAACCGCTCACCGTAGGCGGCTGTCATGCATCTGGCGAGAGGCAAACGGCCCCCGGACGCCGAGTGCGTCCCCATCCCGCCGAAGCGGAGCGGCCGCGCACCAGTAACCCTCGTCGCCCGGAGGGAGCGCTGGCTTTCGGCGGCCGATGCTCGTCATCGGCACAGTCACTCCCAGCCTTGGCACCGCTCATCTTGACCCGGACGACCGGCGGGAGTCCGCGCGGACGCTGCTGCCATTGTGCGTGGCCGCAGACGGCAGCCCGATCGCCCTACGACGAGACCTCGGGAACGGCCTCTGGAGGGACGCTTGATCGGCCAATCCACCCCGACACTATGGCAACGTCGTGTCGCAGAGGCGCCTCGGTCGGCCGGACGTTCCTTCACCCAGGCGTTTCCGGACACCTACCGGTCGCGCCAAGGTCCGACTCCTTCAGGGCAGTCACCGGGAGGACCGTTGGCCCTTGCGCTACCAGACCCCTCGCTCCGAGACTCGGGACGAGGTGGATGTCCGGTGCTGATCTGCCTGGCGTCAGAAGAAGACCAGATGGCCTTCGTCATGTTCACCCGGCAAGTCAGGAGTCAAGCTCCGGACCGACCGCCGGAACCGAGGAGGCGTGATGGCCAAGAAGAAGGACAAGAAGGCGAAGAAGGACAAGAAGGCGAAGAAGGCGCAGTCGCCGAAGGGCGTCGCGGCTCCTAGTTGAATCGCTCGTTCAGCCCCCAAGCCCGCGAGGCAAGAAGAGTTAGCAGCTCGCATGGTCCGCGACCAGCGCGTCCAGCCACATCTTGTTCTCCCTGCGTGGTAGTTGGCTCACGCCTGTTCCGATGAGCGGCGAAGGCACCGCGCAGCTGCCGTCAGCTTCGCTAGAACCTTCAGCCGTCTGCCGACGTGTGTCAACCCGCACGGCCTCGCAGGGAGGGCGAACGGCACCGGCCAGCAGAGCGCCGACTGGCGACACTGCTGGCGTAGGGTGGGGTGCGTCGAAACGCGGCCCGAGAACCTGGGCGCCCATCACGTCGAGGCCTACGCCGACGGCGAGGCGGAAGCGCCGCACGAGCTCGCCGAACGCTGAGCGAGCGGGCAGGACGCTCTGGGGATCGCTCCGGTGGGCGCTGGCCCAGCAGGTCCGGCTCGAGCGGTGGCACAGCGGTCGACGCGCCCACAGAAAGGGATGGTGGCCGGAGCCACTAGCGAGAGTGATCGGCCCACCACCCCGCGTTGGTATGCGCGCTCCGCGCCCCTCTGTCAAGGCGGTGGTCCACAGGCGGATACGTGCTCGGCCAGGTCCCCGGTGGGAGCGTGCGGCGTCGCGCTCAGCGCGGTGCGGGCACTGCTGGGGTGTGATGGTGGCAGGCGACGTGCCGGGGCGGGTTGAGACCGTCAGCGCGTGGTCGGGAGGGCGGCGCCTCCACTTGCTCACCTGGGGTGAGATCAGCGAGGGGCGGCGGGCCAGCGTGGAGCACGCCGCTTCCCGCATCGCCGACGTCGATGACCTCGAACACGCCCTCGTCCGCGTCTTCGGGCACCGCGTGCAGCGGAGGATCCGGGGACACGCGACGCCCGACGTCTGGTTCGAGGTCAGGCCGTCACGCGCGCGATCGCCGACCAGGCCCGCACGATTCGGATCCCGGTCCACATGGTAGAGACGATCTCCTTGAGGTACATCCGGAAACCGCGACGGCGCTGGCACTCGCGGCACGACGGCGGGTTGGCCGGGCGCTGGCGGGCTTGACCTCGGGGAGCGACCCCGCTCTGAGGTCCAGCAATTGTCTCGGGTCGCGTCCCTCCCCGACAACTCCCAGCTGATCGACGCCCCTCACTCTACGCTCACCCCGGCTCCGCGCAGGGGCTCGGTCGTGACAGCGAGACCGCCGGCGACCGGGGTCAGCTCACACGAGCGTCGAGGATGGCGCGGCTGCCATCGGTGGAGCCGTCGTCGACGCAGATGATCTCGCCGATCAGCGGGCTCGCGTGCGGGGCCGCCCCGACCCGTGCGACGGTCATCTCCTCGTTGAAGACCGGCACGATCGCCGAGACCGACGGTGTCACATGCTCCGGTGGGCCCTGCCTCGCGCCTGACTGCTGTCGGTGGAGCGCATGCCAGGAGCCGGCCGCGGCGGGCGGGCCTGTGCGCCCCGATCCAGCCGCACGTGCAGCGCGCGGCGGAGCCGACGCACGGCCCGCGGGGCCGTGGCCGCGGGGGTGGCCGGGGCGGCCACGCGACGCCGCGCGTCAGCCGACCAGCGTTCAGGCACCCTTGAGCAGCGTGAGCGGCGGCGTCTCGCCGGGCGCGTCCGTTTCAGTGCCGGCACTACCAACGGGCACCGCTCCGGCGGCCGCCGGACCCGCTGGGGCCGCCGTCCAGCGCCCCAGCCCGAGCTGGCGGACGAGGCGCGGCGTGCGCAGGGCCGCGAGGCAGGCGGTGCAGAGCTGCACCGTCGCGTCGGCGACCCAGCGCTCCCCCACCCGGCGCTGCAGCCGCACCGGCTCGTTGTCGGGGGCGTTGCAGGCCCAGCAGCGCTGGCCGGCCGCGCGCCGGTACGCCGCGGCCGTCTGCGCGTCGGGTGCGCGGGACGCCCGGCCCTCGGGCGAGACAGCACGAGCGCCCGGCGGAGCCGTTACCCGCGTCTCGCGATCCATCCTGCCAGGACCTCGCTCACCCCGGACTGGCGCGCCTCTGTCCGATCGTTGGAGCGCGCGCCCGCGACCGATCAGGACCGTCCAGTGTGGCACGCGGCCGGCACGCCGGGCAAGGGCCACTCGGCCGGTTCGCCCGCCGCGCAGGGCGCAGGCCGATGCCGCGGCGGCCGGTTCGCGGCTGCAGGTAGTGCGGCGCCGCCGGGAACGCCACGATTAAGCGATGGTGTCCCCTGGCGGAGCTGGCCTAGTATTCGGTTCGTGGATCCCTTCACGGTCCCGACGAGGTACTGGCACCGTCTCCACGACGGACGGGTGCAGTGCGATCTCTGCCCACGCGAGTGCCGGCTGCACGAGGGCCAGCGCGGCCTGTGTTTCGTGCGCACCCGCCGCGATGACGCGATCGTCCTGACGAGTTACGGTCGCTCGTCGGGCTTCTGCGTCGATCCGATCGAGAAGAAGCCGCTGCACCACTTCCTGCCAGGGTCCGCGGTGCTGTCATTCGGCACGGCCGGCTGCAACCTGGCCTGCCGCTTCTGCCAGAACTGGGACATCTCCAAGTCGCGCGAGCTCGACACGCTCGCCGATGCCGCCGCTCCCGAGGCGATCGCCCGGGCCGCCCAGCGGCTCGGCTGCGCCTCGGTCGCCTTCACCTACAACGACCCCGTCATCTTCGCCGAGTACGCCATGGATGTGGCCGACGCCTGCCACGCGCTCGGGATCAAGGTCGTGGCGGTGACCGCGGGCTACATGAACCCGGCGCCGCGGGCCGACTTCTACCGCCACATCGACGCCGCGAACGTCGATCTCAAGGGCTTCACGGAGGCCTTCTACGCCGATCTCTGCGCCGCGCATCTCGCGCCCGTGCTCGACACGCTGCGCTACCTCGTGCACGAGACCAGCGTGTGGGTGGAGATCACGACCCTCCTGATCCCCGGGCGCAACGACTCCGACGAGGAGCTCGACCGCCTCGCGCGCTGGGTGGTCGACGAACTCGGGCCGCAGGTGCCCCTGCACTTCAGCGCCTTCCATCCCGACTACAAGTTGCTCGACGTGCCGCCCACGCCGCCGCCCACGCTGACTCGTGCGCGCGAGATCGCCCTGGCCAACGGGGTCCGCTACGCGTACACCGGCAACGTGCACGACCGGGGCGGGCAGTCGACCACGTGCCACGCCTGCGGCGCGCTCCTCATCGAGCGCGACTGGTACGAGATAGGCAGGTACCGGGTGACCGACGACGGCCACTGCGGCGCGTGCGGTGAGCGGATCCCCGGCGTCTTCGCCGGCCCCGCCGGCCACTGGGGCTCGCGCCGCCTCCCGGTACGGATCGCCGCCTTCGCCGCCGAACGGAGCCATCCCGCTCCAGCCTGAACGCCCGCAGACGGTGTCGTTGGGGACCCTGGCGCGGTGTCGCTCCCGGCGGCCGGCCTGACCGACCGCGAACGCGACGACGATCGCCCGCAAGGACCATAGGATCAGTGGATAGTGCCGCCGGATACCCCGCGCTGGTCGAAGACCGCGACGGGGAGTCCGTACCGGATACACACGAGGCTCGCGAGATCCACCGGGGGCGTCGATCGCCGGCAACTCACCCTGCTTCATCAGGCGGCGGAGAAGCGCCTCGGCCGCCGAGCGGTACTGGGTCGGGTCGACGCCGAACCGGCGGAAGACCCGACGCCACGCCGCCAGCGTCGGGAGCTCGCTCAGTGGCGTGTCGCCAAGCCGCGCGCGGGCGCCACCGCCTCCGCCCTGAAGGCCTCGGCAAGGGCGGGCGGGGTGGGACCATTTGCGACACCAGTCGCGTGGATGACCCCGCCGACGACCGTCGGGAAGCGTTCGAGGATCGGCGGGTCGTAGAGGAAGCGACGTCCGGGCTGGCACCTTCCTCGACGAAGCCGAGGCGGGCCATGACGCGGCGGACCTGGACGTCGGCCGAGATGTCGACGTACCGGTAGTCGCCGAGCCGGACGTGGAACTCGCGGGCCAGGATGTTAGCCGCCATCGTCGCGATCTTCGGGCCGGCCCTGTGGAACTCGAGGAACCTGCGCACGAGGGTGGCGCTCGAGGGAGCGTCCGACCAGATGCGCACCGTGTCGCCTCCGTAACGGTCGCCGATGCGCTGGACAGCGCGGAGGAGGACGACGGCCATCGTCTCCGGCATCCGGTGGGCGGGCTTCGGGTCGCGCAAGGCACGCAGCCAGTCGGCCTCGTTGAGTGCGGCGAGGTCGGCCATCTCGAACGACCCTAGACGCTGGCGCACGAGGTGGGGAACCAGCGACGCCTGCTCCGCCCGCATCTGGCGATCCACGAGAGAGGCAAGCACAAAGGCGCATGAGCCTGATTCCCGCCTGGGTTGCTCGCAGGTAAATCGCGAAGAGAAGAAAGACGACGCGCCTCGATACCTGGCCGACCGCAGCGTGCCACACTCGCGCGGCGATGCGCGCGCTCACCGGGATGGGGCTTCTCTCCGCCGCCGTGCTGCTCTCGCAGGTGGCGCTGATCCGGGTCTTCTCGATCGCGCAGTTCTACCACTTCGCCTTCCTGGTGATCGGCCTCGCACTCCTCGGCTTCGGGGCGAGCGGCTCCCTCCTGGCGCTCTGGCCGCGACTGCGCGCCCCCGCGTGGTGGCCCTGGTACGCGCTCGGCTTCGCGCTCGCCACCCCGCTCGCCTACCTCCTCGTCAACGCGCTTCCCTTCGACTCGTACGCGATCGCCTGGGACCAGACCCAGCTTGCCCTCCTGGTCGCCTACCTGCTGGTGCTGGCGGCGCCGTTCGTCTTCGCTGGCGCGCTCGTCGGGGCGATGCTGAGCGGCGAGCCCAGTCGCGCGGGGCGGATCTATGCCGCGAACCTCGCCGGGTCGGCGGTCGGCGCCGTGGTCGCGCCGCTGGCGCTCTCCTGGCTCGGCAGCGAGAGCGCCGTCCTGCTCTGTGCCGTCCTCGGGGCGGGCGCCGCCCTGATCCTTGCCGGAGCGGCACGCCGGGCGACCGGATGGGCGACCGCCGCCCTCGTCGTAGCCCTCGCGCTCCTCGCCGTTTTCCCGCCGCAGTTCGAGCTCCAACTCTCGCCCTACAAGCGGCTCAGCCAGATGCGTCTCGACCCCGCCGCGACGCTCCTCGCCACCCGCCAGGACGCCACAGCGCGCCTCGACATCGTAGAGAGCTCGACCATTCACTCGGCACCGGGCCTCAGCCTTGGCTACCTGGGCGATCTGCCCGTGCAGACCGGTCTGGTCATCGACGGCGACGCGCTGCTTCCCGTCCCGCAGCACGGCCCCGCCACGGCCGCGCTGGCGCGATCAGTGCCGGTCGCCGTAGCCCACGCGATCCGGCCGGGGGGCCGCGTCCTCCTGCTCGGTTCTGGCGGGGGGATCGACGCCTGGGCGGCGCTGGAGAGCGGCGCGACCGAGGTCACGATCGTCGAGCCGAACCGTCTCGTCCACGAGGCGCTTGTTGGCGATCTGCGGGCCTGGTCGGGGCTGGCCGACGACCCGCGCATCCGACTCGAGCACGAGCAGCTGCGCACCTTCACGCAGCGGAGCGACGAGCGCTTCGACCTGGTCGAGCTGGCGCTCGTCGACAACTACCGGCCGGTCTCGTCGGGCGCCTTCACCCTCACTGAGAACTACACGCTGACGGTCGAGGCGGTCCGGAGCTACCTGCGCCTGTGCGACCGCGACGGGATCCTCGTCCTGACCCGCTGGATCCAGTCGCCGCCGAGCGAGTTGCTGCGGACGCTCGGGCTCGCCGTCGAGGCGCTCGACGGCCGGCCACCGCTCGAGCACATCGTCGCCTTCCGCTCGTTCCAGACCGTCACGTTCATCATCAAACCGGTGCCGTTCACGCCCGACGAGACGGCGCGGCTTCTGAAGGCGATCGACCGCCTCCGCTACGACCTGGTCCTGGCGCCGACGATGCCGCCCGAGATGCTGAACCGCTACGCCCGCCTGGAGCGTCCGATCGACCACGAACTGGCGGTCGCGCTCGCGACGGCATCCGACCGCCCCGCCTTCTACGCGGCCTACGACTTCGACATCAGCCCGCCGACCGACGATCGGCCCTTCTTCTTCCACTTCTTCCGCTGGGAGCAGACGTCCGAGGTCCTCGAGAACCTGGGCCGGCGCTGGCAGCCGTTCGGGGGGAGCGGCTACCTCGCCCTCGTCGCGCTGCTCGTCTTCGCCGCCGCAGCGGCCGCGATCTTCGTCGTCGCTCCGATCGCGCTCCGCTCGGGGTTCCGCGCGGCGTTCCGGCGCGCTGGTGCCCGGCGCGCCGCCCGAACGCTCGGCTACTTCACGGCGATCGGTCTCGCCTACCTCTTCGTCGAGGTGGCGCTGATCCAGCGCTTCATCCTGGTGCTCGGCCATCCCACGCTCGCCCTGGCGGTCGTCGTCGGGGCGCTCCTCCTCGCCTCGGGCGTCGGCAGCTGGCTCTCGCCGCGCATCCCCTGGCGCGGCGCCATCGTGGCGCTGGCGCTGCTGCTCGCCCTCTACCCCTGGCTGACCGGGCTCGTCACGCCGGCACTGCTGGCGGCCCCGCTCGCCCTGCGTCTCGTCGCGGTCGTCGCGCTGATCGTGCCGGTCGGGCTCCTGATGGGCGTACCGTTCGCGCGAGGGATCGGCGCGCTGGGCGACGCCGACGCCCTCGTTCCGTGGGCCTGGGCGGCCAACGGGAGCGCCTCGGTCGTCAGCGCGGTGGCGGCGGCGATGCTCGCGCTCTCGTCCGGTTTCACGCCGGTCCTCGTCGGCGCCGGCGCGCTCTACCTGGTCGCCGCCGCCCTCAGCCTTCCTCGCGCGTCAGCGGCACGAACGTGACCTCGAGGACCCGTTCCATGGCCACCTCGTCGCCCTGGCGAGTGACCAGCCAGAGGACCTGGACGTCGCCCACGGGCCCGATCGGGATGACCAGCCGGCCGCCGTCCGGGTCGAGCTGGGCGACGAGCGGCGACGGCAGGTGGTCGGGCGCGGCGGTCACGATGATCGCGTCGTAGGGGGCATACTCCTCCCAGCCGAAGTAACCATCGCGGCGGTCGATCCGGACGTCCCCATAGCCGAGCCGGTCGAGGACGACGCGGGCGATCCCCGCCAGCTCAGGGATGATCTCGACCGAGTAGACCTCGGGCGTCAGCTCGCGCAAGATCGCCGCCTGGTAGCCCGAGCCGGTCCCGATCTCGAGGACCCGGTCCCCTTCGTCGAGCCGGAGCAGCTCGGTCATCATCGCCACCAGCGACGGCTGCGAGATCGTCTGGCCGTGGCCGATCGGCAGCGGGTGGTCCGAGTAGGCGGCGCCGAGCCACTGGGTCGGCACGAAGCTGTGGCGCGGTACGGCGCGCATGGCGGCGATGACGCGCGCGTCGGTGACGTGCGGCGCGACGTAGCTGTCGACCAGCTGGTCGCGCTGCCGGCGCATCTCGTCGCTGTCGGCGAAGTCGCGGTCGACGCTGGAGGGGATCGGGCTCGCTGCTGAACCGCAGCCCGCGGTCGCGAGCACCAGCGCGATGACGACTGCCGCCAGCTTCATCGGGTCGCCTCCGCCGCTAGCGTAGTCCGACGGTGGTGAAGGCGACGGCTGTTGGCGGCCAGCCAGCCATCGGCGAGTCGGAAGGTTACTTCCAGTAGGCGCCGCGCGCCGTAGAGGCGCTGACGCCGTAGGTGGCGCTTCCCGGCCACTGGACGCGGACGTTCATGGCCGCGGCCGTGGTGGACTTCCACGAGAACGTCACGACCCCACTACCCACGGCACTTGACGCCCGACTCTGATGTGCGATGATCGCACAAGGAGGAGGACCATCCAGTGCGAAGCATCGCAGAGCGGATCAAGCGCGAACGGGTCATGTGGGGAATGACCCAGGAGGATCTTGCCGAGGTGACCGGGATCGATCGGGACAAGATCGCCAAGATCGAGACCGGCCAGCGGCAGGTGGCGGTTGAGGAGCTGCCTCTGCTGGCGCGTGCCTTCGAGCTAGACGCGAGCGACCTCGTTGCTGAGCCTCAGCCGCTCGTCTATCACCGGCTGGATCTTGGGCGCCCCGAGACCAAGCGGGCGATCAATTGGTTCGAGCGGTGCATCGACAACTCGCTGTTTGTGCGTCAGATCGGCCACCTGTATGACCGTTAGTTCGCGCGCCCAGGAGAAGGCCCAGGCCCTGCGGCAGCAGTACGGCCTCGGGCCGAGCTACGTTGATGTCTTCGACGTTCTCCGCCGGCGCGGGATCGAGGTGTATCGCCGCTCCTTCCCCGGGGACGGGCTCGAGGGTGCGCTGACTATCCGCGACGGCGTCGCGTTCATCTTCGTGAATTCGCAGGGGGCACTCACCCGGCAGCGCCTGACGGCCGCACACGAACTGGGGCACTACGAGCTCGGAGAGCGCCGCGACGGGACCGAGGTCTTCGAGGGGATGGCCGCGGCCAACGGTGACGCCGACGAGTGGGACGCCTTCCGGTTCGCACGGCACTTCCTCATGGACGAGCAGGGGGTCCGCCAGCTCATGCTCGGCATGCGCAATGAGGAGCAGCGTGTCGCCGCAGTCGCCAGCCACTTCGTGGTGAGCCCGACGGTGGCGGCGATCCACCTCGCCGAACTGAACATCATCAGGCCCGCGACCAAGGCGCGCATCAAGCAGGGTTTCGACAACGGTTCGCTCAAAGCAGCCGCCTTCCTGGCTCGGTACGGCTATCGGATGAACGACCTCTTCGACTCTGCCACCGAGCTTGACCCGGGGCACTGGCAACGATCGCTCGACGCGTACCGGGACCGTCTTGTCTCGTTGCCAGCGCTGGCCGAGGCGCTCATGCTCAGCGAGGACGAGACGCGCGGCCGGCTTCAGGAAGCGGGGATCGAGCCACTCGAGGAGGAGGCGCCGGCGGAGCTGGCCGCTGAGGCCTGAACCGTGGCGTCGCCCCGCCCAAAGTGGCCGCACCCATCACGCCCTGACGCGCGGCTACTCCTCGGCCCGGGTCTGATCTGCTTCGACACGATGATGCTCACGTCGCTCGTGCGCGCGAACAAGACGCAGCTGCTTTTCGAGTCCATGCGAACGCGCGCCCGGATGCCTGAACGGGTTTGCGGCGAGCTGCGAGGTCACGCCCGGGAAACGCCGGAGATCACGCGGGTTCTGCCTCCCGCCTTCGGCCAATCGGTCAAGCTGGACAGGGCCGCCGCGCTGCGCGCCTCGGTGCAGCAGAGGGCCTGAAACAGCGACGCGGAGATCCAAGCCAACCCGCACAAGGATCGCGGTGAAGCCGAGTGCCTCGAGCTATGCAAGGAGCACGGCTGGCCGCTGATGACGCAGGACCACAAGGCCGTGCGCACTGGACCGCGGCGTGGCGTGGTTGTCTTCGGGATGCCCGAGTTGTTGTCGCGACGCGGGGCGTGAACAGGGCCGCGAAATGCTCGCGGGGAACCTCGAAGCCTGCCGCGGCGACAGTGGCAGCCACAGCTAGCCCGGCCGCGTCGCGAACCCGTGTGACCTCGGGTTCCGGACCGGGGACGACCGTTAGCTCGGCCGGTCGGACGACCATCCCCGGGATCGAGTCCTCGTGGGTGA
>Ga0315275_10007973_pt1 | contig 10288 bp, 8 predicted proteins | sample YL17G03_0_MG_FD_205557 | JGI IMG/M metagenome (GOLD analysis project Ga0315275, IMG submission 205557) | Sediment microbial communities from Yellowstone Lake, YNP, Wyoming, USA - YL17G03_0 | ecosystem: Environmental > Aquatic > Freshwater > Lake > Sediment | place: USA: Wyoming | collected...
CCCCGCCGGTACCCCCACCGCCCGCGGAAGAGGGCCTGCTCGTTGACGTAGGGGAACAGTTCCCTCGGATCGATCCCTTCGACGCGGCGGGCTCCGAGGAACGGGGGCGTCGGCACCGGGTTGTCCCGGGCGACGGCCGCCCCCCGGGGGCCGGGGGTCATGGCGGGGGCGGTTCCGACCGCGTCGAAGACGGTGGACGAAAGGGTCCCCTCGTCGATCCGGCGCATCGCCGACAGGCCCGCGAACGCGTCGGCGCAATAGACCACCGGGCCGGGGTACCCGGGGACGCACTCCTGCGCCACGAACTTCCCGGTGAGGGCCGCCCCTCCGAGGAGGACGGGGACGCGAAGCCCCGCGGCGGCGAACTGCGGCAGGTTCTCCCGCATCACCAGGGCGGATTTTACCAGCAGCCCCGACAGGCCGATCGCGTCCACCCGGAGCTCCCGCGCCTTTTCGATGATCGTCTCCGCCGGCACCTTGATCCCCAGGTTCACGACCCGGTACCCGTTGTTCGAAAGGATGATGTCGACCAGGTTCTTCCCGATGTCGTGCACGTCCCCGGCCACGGTGGCCAGCAGGATCCGGCGCCCCTCCTCGCGCTCCGCCTTCTCCATGAAGGGGGCGAGGTAGTCGACGGACCGCTTCATCACCTCGGCGGACTGGAGGACGAAGGGGAGGAGCATCTCGCCCCGCCCGAAGAGCTCCCCGACCCGGCGCATCGCCGGCACCAGCAGCTGGTTGATGATCGACGCCGGCGGCCGGCGCGACAGGAGGATGGAGAGAAGGTCCTCCAGTCCCTCCTTGTCTCCCGCCACCACCTTTTCGGCCAGTTCCTCTTCCGGGGGGATCGCCGGGAGGTTCTTCTCCGCCGCGGACTCCTCTTTCACGGGCTTCACGTCCGAGAAATGGCGGAGGAAAACGGAGAGGGGGGACTCCGCACCGCTCCCCCGGCGGTCGTGGATCAGGTCCAGGCAGACTTCCCGGTCGGCGTCGGGGATCTTCGACATCGGCAGGACCTTCGCCGCGTCGATGATGGCCGCGTCGAGCCCGGCCGCGACCGCCTCGTGCAGGAAGACGGAGTTCAGCACCCGGCGGGAGGCGGGGGAGAGGCCGAAGGAGATGTTGCTCACGCCAAGCAGGGTGAACACGCCGGGGAGCTCCTCCTTCACCCGCCGGATCGCCGCGAGGGTGTTCGCGGCGGCGTCGACGAGGGTCGCATCCCCCGAGCCGATGGTGAAGGTGAGAACGTCGAAGAGGAGGTCCGAAGGGCGCAGCCCGTAGCGATGCACGGCGAGGTCGTGGATCGCCCTCGCGGTCGCGACCTTCTCCTCCACGGTCAACGCCATCCCCTTCTCGTGGATGGTGAGGGCGATGACCGCCGCCCCGTACGTTTTCGCCAGCCGGCAGACGTGCTCGAGGTTCTTCCCGCCGTCCTCGAGGTTCACCGAGTTGACGAGGCACCTCCCGGGGTGGATCTTCAGCGCCGCCTCGATGCAGTCGGGGGTGGTCGAGTCGATCACCATCGGGATCTGGACCGACTGGGCGAAGAGCCGGACCATGGCGGAGAGGTCCGCCTTCTCGTCCCTCCCCGCGTACGCCGTGCACAGGTCCACGGCATGGGCGCCGTCCTCCTGCTGCTCGAGGGCGACCCGCAGCGCCCCCGGGTAGTCGTCCGCGAGGAGCAGGTCCCGGAACCGCCTCGAGCCGTTCGCGTTGCACCGCTCCCCGATGAGGAACGGGGGAATCTCCTGGGGGATCTCCGCGGCCTGGTAGAGGCTGGAAAGCGACGGCTTCTCCACCACGTTCCGCGGGGCAGGGGCGACCCCATCGAGCGCTTCACGGAGTTTCCGGATGTGCTCCGGCGTGGTGCCGCAGCATCCGCCGACGATCGAGACCCCCTCGTCGCGCACGAAGGCGGAAAGCTGCGCGGCGAACGCCTCGGGGGAAAGGGGGTAGTGGGTCTTCCCGTCCCGCACCTGCGGGATCCCGGCGTTGGGGATGCAGGAAACGCGGCCGCGATAGTGGCGGCACAGGTACCGGATGTGGGACGTCATCCCTTCGGGGCCGGTGGCGCAGTTCAGCCCGATCGAGAAGACGGGGAACGGCTCGATGGCGGCCAGGGCGGCGGCGACGTCGGTCCCCACCAGCATCGTCCCGGTGCTCTCGATCGTGAGGGAGACCATCACCGGAACGTCCCGCTTCATCCGTTCGAGCGTCTCGAAACAGGAGACCAGCGCGATCTTGATCTGCAGCAGGTCCTGGCACGTCTCGACGATCAGCAGGTCCGCCCCGGCCTCGACGAGCGCCCTCGCCTGCTCGGCGAAGGCGGCCGCCATCGGCTCGAAGGCGACGTGTCCCAGCGACGGGAGCTTCGTGGTGGGCCCGATGGAGCCGGCCACGTACGCGGGCCCGCCGTGCCGCCGGATCGCCTCGCGCGCATTGTCGACCGCCGCACGGTTGATCTCCACGACGCGGTCGGCCAGTCCGTACTCCGCGAGAACGATCGCGTTGGCGCCGAAGGTGTTCGTCTCGAGCACCGTCGCCCCGGCGGAGAGGAAGGAGGCGTGCCACTCCCGGATCACCTCGGGAGCGCTGACGTTGAGGAATTCGTTGCACCCGTCCCGGCCCTGCCAGGCGGACGCGGGGATCTCCATCCGCTGCAGGTTCGTCCCGCACGCCCCGTCGAAAAACAGGATGTTTCCGTCCCGGATCGCCATCGCCTCTCCGTCGATAAGTGCTCAATCTTAGAATAGAAATAACCCAGCGTCAAACCGGTTTTCTTTCCGCTTGACTTCCCGGATCCTTTCCTGCTAAGTAGATATCATTCGTGTATACCGTATACACCTTACAGAGCTGATTTCACGGCCCGTATTTAGACACAATCGATCGCGATTCCACCCGAAAGGAGGCAGGTACCGTGGCACCGGTCGCAGAAAAAACCGACGAAAGGAGAAGCGCAAACGTGTCGAACCTCAAGGCGAAACTCTTGGAGAAGATCCAGGCCCATCGGCCGCGCATTACCAAACTGGTCAAGGAGCAGGGGAAGATCGTGATCGACAATGTGACCATCGACCAGTGCATCGGCGGCGCCCGCGACGTCCGCTGCCTCGTGACCGACATTTCCTACCTCGACCCGTCGGAGGGGATCCGCTTCCGCGGCAAGACGATTCCCGAGACGTTCGCGGCGCTGCCCAAGGTGCCGGGATCCGAGTACCCCTACGTGGAAGCTCACTGGTTCTTCCTGATGACGGGAGACGTGCCGACGAAAGAGGAAGCGCTGGCGATCGCCGAGGACTTCAAGTCCCGTGCCCAGGTTCCCCAGTACGTGTTCGACGTCCTCCGCGCGATGCCGCGCGACACGCACCCGATGACCATGTTCTCCGCCGCGATCGTGTCGATGCAGCGGGAATCCATCTTCGCGAAGCGGTACAGCGAGGGGATGAAGAAGACCGAGTACTGGGACCCGATGTACGAAGACTGCACGAACATCATGGCGAAGCTCCCCGAGATCGCGGCCTACATCTACCGGATGAAGTTCAAGGGGGACACCCCGATCGCCCCCAACCCGAAGCTCGACCTGGGCGGGAACTTCGCCCACATGATGGGGTTCCCCAAGCCGTACGACGACGTGGCGCGGATGTACTTCATCCTCCACTCCGACCACGAGTCCGGCAACGTCTCCGCGCACGCGACGCACCTCGTCGCCTCGACGCTCTCCGACGCCTACTTCGCCCTGTCCGCCGGCATCAACGGCCTCGCGGGACCGCTCCACGGGCTGGCGAACCAGGAGGTCCTCTCCTGGATCCAGGACGTGTTCAAGCAGCTGGGCGGGAAGCTCCCGACCGAGGAGGAGCTCAAGAAGTTCCTGTGGGACACGCTGAACAGCGGAAAGGTCATCCCGGGCTACGGCCACGCCGTGCTCCGCAAGACCGACCCGCGGTACGTCTCGCAGATGGAGTTCTGCCAGAAGAACCTGCCGGACTACCCGATGTTCAAGCTGGTGAACATGATCTACAAGGTGGCGCCGGACATCCTCCGGGAGCACGGGAAGGCGAAGAACCCGTGGCCGAACGTCGACGCGCAGTCGGGCGTCATCCAGTGGTACTACGGCCTCACCGAGTACGACTTCTACACCGTGCTCTTCGGCGTCGGCCGGGCCCTCGGCGTCCTGGCGAACATCACCTGGGATCGCGCCCTGGGGTACGCGCTCGAGCGTCCGAAGTCGGTCACGACCGACATGCTGGAGAAGTGGGCCGCCGAAGGGGGCCGCAAGCTCGCGTAAGCGACACCGTCGGAAACACGGAAACGGAAAGGGGGCCGATCGGCCCCCTTTTCGTTCGCCCTGCGAGCGATCCGTCGGATCAGGTCGCCACCGCCCCCTCGCACCCGGAGCAGGAGCCCATGACGTGCAGGTCGATGAGGGAAACGGCCGAGATCCTCTCCTCCTCCTCGAACCGGAGGTTCTCGAGGGCCGCGGGCAGCGGGATGTCGAGCAGCGCGCTGCAGCGGACGCAATGGAAGTGCGCGTGGGAGGTGTCCGCCCCTTCGAAGCGGGAGGACCCCCCTTCGTTGGGCCGGATCTCCCGCACCGCCCCCTGGTCCCGCAGGAAATTCAGGTTCCGGTAGACGGTCCCCAGGCTGATGTTGGGGAGCACCTGGCGCGCCTCCCGATAGATCATCTCGGCGGTGGGGTGAGAGCACGATTTCTTCAGGATGTCGAGGATGACGCCACGCTGCCGGGTGTTTCTGGTCTTCTTCATACATTTTCCTTTATGGATGGAGTACCGGAACATATCCTATGTACAGGAAAAAAGATTGTCAATATGATTGAAACGGCGCGTCGAATCCGTTATATAAGGATGTTGAAGCAGATCGCCCGGAGGAGGCTTCCTTGATCGTTCCCGTGGAACTGGTTCTGCCCGTTATCCCGCTGACGGCGGGGATGTTCGACACCCAGGTGCTGAAGCACGTCATGCTGGCAGGGCCGATCGTCAAGCTCGTCCTGCTGCTGCTGATCGGGTTCTCCGTGGTCTCCTGGGCCATCATTTTTCTCAAGTTCCGCCTCTTCAAGGGGATCGAGCGGAACCAGGCCGGATTCGCCCGCGCCTTCGCCGAAGGGAAAAGCCTGTCCGCGCTCTACGAGCAGGCAGAAAAGGGGGGAAAGTCGCCCCTCACCGAGGTGTTCCGCGCGGGGTACCTCGAGCTGACCCGGATCCAGCGGGAGCGCGGCGAGGCGTCGCAGGCCGGACGCACGGCTCCCTTTCCGGTGGAGAACGTCTACCGCACGATGTACAAGACGACCCATGAGCAGGTGGGGGGCATGGAGGATCTCCTTCCCTTTCTCGCCACCACCGGCAGCGCCACGCCGTTCATCGGCCTGTTCGGCACCGTCTGGGGGATCATGAACGCCTTCTCCGGCATCGCCACCACGGGAAACGCCACGCTGGCCACCGTGGCCCCCGGCATCGCCGAGGCCCTCGTCGCCACCGCGGCGGGGCTGGGCGCGGCCATTCCGTCCGTCATCGCCTACAACTACTTCCTGACCCGCATCCGGAAGATCCACACCCGGATCGACGGCTTCACCGCCGAATTCATCAACTTCCTCGAACGCAAGGTCGACAAGGGATGACGCCATGGCGATGATGAGTTCTTCCGGCCGCGCCGGCGATCGAAGGGTCATGGCGGAGATCAACGTCACGCCGCTGGTCGACGTGATGCTCGTCCTCCTCATCATCTTCATGGTCACCGCTCCCTTGCTCACCCAGGGGGTCGACGTGAACCTGCCGCAGGCGAGCGCGAAGGCGCTGCGCAGCGACGAGGAGCGCCTGGTCATCACCGTCGACGCCAACAGCCGCGTCTTCGTGGGGAAGCAGCCCGTCGAGTTCAACCGCCTGGGGGGCGCCCTCCGGGAGATCGTCGCCCGGCGGACCGACCGTCAGGTGTATTTCCGCGCCGACCGCACCGTCCCGTACGGGTTCGTGGTGAAGGTCATCGCGGAGGTCCGAAACTCCGGGATCGAAAAACTTGGCATGGTCACCGAACCGCTCGAGCCGTAAAGGGCCGACGGGCTCGCCGTTTTTCACGGACCTCTCCCCGCCGCCGCTGCGGGCCATGCTCGCCCTCTCGGGGGCGGCCCACCTGGTCCTGGCGATCGCGGCGCTGGTCGTCCCCCCCCTGTCCGGGACCCCTCTGCGCCTCGAGCCGGTGGCCGTGGTGGACCTGATCGGCGGCGGGGAATTCCGCCAGGAAGCTTCGATGCCCCCGGGGCCGACACCGCCGGCCAGGGAGAACGGGAAGCCCGAACCCCGGGGCCGAACGGATTCCAAGCCTTCTCCGGCAACGCGCGAAAAGGGGGCGAAGGCCGCCTCCGACGCGGGGTCGCTGACCGAGCGGCTGCGGAAGATGCGGGAGGCCCGCGCCGGATCGGAGGCGGTCCGGGGGGCGGTGGAGGAGCGCCGGAGCGAGGCGGCAGCGCGTGCGGCCGTGCGCAGCGTGGGAGAGCGCGTGGCCCACCGGGTCGAGGCTCCCCCGCCCGCGAGGTCCGGCGCGCGCGGGGCGGCGGGCGGCGGCGGCGGGGCGCAGGGAACCGTTCGGCTTTCCCCGGAGCTGCGCGACTATTTTCGCCGGCTCGAGGAGAGCGTCCGGAGCAGTTGGATCCTCCCCGGGGCGCTGGCGCGCGACGCGGCGAATCTCGTGGTGGAGTTGCGGATCGTGATCGAAAAGGACGGCCGCGTCTCCGGGGAGCGGATCGAGCGGGGTTCCGGGAACCCCTACTTCGACGACTCCGTGCGGCGCGCCATCCGGAAGGCGAGCCCTCTCCCGGTTCCCCCGGAACAGCTGCGAGGCGGAGAGGATCATTACGAGGTGGGATTCCGATTCCACGGCGGGGGTGCGGGGTGAAGCGATCGATCGGCGCGGCGGCGGGTGCGTTCCTCCTCGCGCTGTCCCTGTTCCCCTCCCCGGCGTTCCCGATCCTCTACATCGACATCAACGCCCCCGGCGGGAAGCGGATGCCGATCGCGGTGGCGGACGTCGTGGTCGATCCGGGAGATCCGTCCCTCTCCCGCGGGATTCCGAAGATCCTCTCCGACGACCTCGTCCTCACCGACCTGTTCGACCTGGTCCCGCCGACCGCGCACATGGAGACGGTGACGGCGGCGCACTTCTCCGGCAAGCCGCTGTCGTTCCCGGGGTGGAAGATGATCGGCGCCGAGGCGGTGGTCATCGGCAACGTCTCGGCGCGGGGCGATCTGCTCGCGATCGAGATGCGTCTCTACGACGCCACGCAGGGGACGCTCCTGGTCGGGAAGCGGTACACCGGCACCCCGACCCAGCTCCGCTCCATCGTGCACCGGTTCGCCAACGAGATCGTGTACACCTTCACCGGGGTCCGGGGCGTCTTCGGGACCGAGATCGCGTTCACCGCCCGCTCGGGGAAGTCGAAGGGGAAGGAGCTCTACATCGTGGGGATGGACGGGCAGGATCTGCGCAAGGTGACGGACAACCGCAGCTTCAACCTCTTTCCCCGCTGGTCCCCCGATGGGCAATGGCTGGCGTACACCTCGTACCGCACCGGCGCGCCCAACGTCTACCTGCGCAACGTCTCGACCGGGGCGGAGAAGGAGGTCATCCGGTTCGGCGGGTCGAAGGCCCCCGGGGGGTTCTCGCCCGACGGGGTGTGGCTCTACGCGGGCGTAAGCGAGGCCGGCGATTCCGACATCTACCGGGTCCGGGTGGTAGGAGGCGCCGTGGAAAAGGTGGTGGAAGGGTGGGGGCTCGAGGTCTCCCCCTCGCCGTCCCCCGACGGGCGGCGGATCGCCTTCGTCTCCGACCGCGGCGGTTCCCCGCAGGTCTACGTGAAGACGATCGGCGTCGCCGGAGAGACGCGGATCTCCAACGGGACCGGCTACGCCACGTCGCCGTCCTGGTCCCCCGCGGGAGACCGGATCGCCTACACCGCCCGGTCCGGTGGACGGTTCGTCGTCGCGACCGTCGCACCCGACGGATCCGACACCCGGGAAGTCGCGTCCGCGACGGATGGCGAATGCGAAGACCCGTCTTTTTCCCCCGACGGCCGCTCCCTGGTTTACACGTACAGGAAAAGGGGCTATTCTGCCCTCAGAATCATCTCATCGGACGGCCGGAGACAACGGACCCTCGTTTCCGGACTCGGGGACGCCGGTTCACCCGCCTGGTCACCCGGACGGTAGCTTGCAGGGCGCTCACGCGCCCGGATGCATCCATCAAAAGGAGGGGAACAGAATGAAGGGTACATTTTACTGGAAATGGGCCGTGCTCGTGTTGTCCGTTGCGGCCCTGGTGTCGGTGGGGTGCGCCAAGAAACAGACGGTGAAGTCCGAAGGTGCCCCGGCCGCGGCCGCGGTCACTGAAGCGCCCGTGAAAGAGATCCCGCCGGCTCCCGTGGCGGTCGCCCCTGCGACGCCGCCCCCGGCAGCGCCCGGGGTCGCGGTCACCGAGGAGAAGTTTTCGCAGTTCGACGACGTCCGGTTCGACTTCGACAAGTCGGAGGTGAAAGAGGACGGCCGCAAGACGTGCCAGGTCGTGGCCGACTACCTGAAGAAGAACCCCAAGGCGAAGCTGCAGATCGAGGGGCATTGCGACGAGCGCGGTACCGCGGAGTACAACCTGGCGCTGGGTGACCGTCGCGCGACGGCCGTGATGACCTACCTAGTGTCCCTCGGTGTTCCGAAGGCGGCGCTCTCCACGGTCAGCTTCGGCAAGGAAAAGCCGCTGGATCCGGGTCACGACGAGGGGGCGTGGGCGAAGAACCGCCGCGCCCACTTCATCCTCAAGTGAGGTGAACGCGGTGGCGCGCAACGCGGTCGTTTTCCCGCTGATCGGGGCGTTCGCCGCTTTCATGGCGGGGTGCGCGGTCGTGGACACCGGCTCCATGACGAGGCTCCAGGACGAGATGGTGGGGCTGAAGAAGGAGATGGCGGTGCTCAAGACGGCGCCCCCGCCCGCACCCGTTCCCGCGGCGGAGCGCGCCAGCGCGGGCGAGATCCAGTCACTTCGAAAGAACTTCGCCGACTCGAACAGCGATTTCGACCGGATGAGGGCGGACCAGCTGGCCGCCACCACCCGGATGGACGAGGCGCGGGTCGAGATGCAACGCATTACCGCCCGGCAGAACGAGCAGGACCGGGCGCTGCAGGAGATCCGGGGGAACGCCGACCGGATGAAGGAGATCGAAACGCGCCTGGCGGCGATCGAGGAGCGGACCGGCAAGCTCGCCGCCGCTCCGGTCGCAGCGCCCGGTCCGGAAAGCCCGCGGGAATGGAAAAGCCCGGAGGAGATGTACGAGGCCGCCGTGGGACAGGTGAAGGGCGGGAACCCGAAGAAGGGGCGGGAGACGCTCTCCGACTTCGCGGTGAAATACCCGAACCACAAGCTGATCCCGAACGCCCTCTACTGGAAGGGGGAGGCGTTCTACGCGGAGAAGGACTACGAGAACGCCATCCTCACGTTCCAGGACGTGGTGGACAAATACCCCCGGGGGGAAAAGGCGCCCGACGCGATGTACAAGCAGGGATTGTCGTTCCTGGCGCTGAAAGACAACAAGAACGCCCGCATCCTGCTCGATCTCGTCCAGAAGAAGTACCCGAAGTCGAAGGCGGCCGAGATGGCGAAGAAGAAGCTCAAGGAGATCCGGTAGGGGCCTCCCGACACTAGCGATGCGCGTTCTGGGGATCGAGAGCTCCTGCGACGAGACCGCCGCCGCCGTCTACGATGTCTCCGCGGGGTTGCTCTCCAGCGTCGTTTCGTCCCAGGTCGCGGTCCACGGCGCTTACGGCGGCGTGGTCCCCGAGCTCGCCTCCCGCGAACATCTGAAATCGATCGTTCCGGTGGTCGGGAAGGCGCTGTCCGACGCCTCCACGGGGCGGGACGCGATCGACGGGATCGCGGTCACGGCGGGGCCGGGGCTCATCGGATCGCTCCTCGTGGGCCTGTGCTTCGCGAAGTCGCTCGCCTTCGCGTGGGGGAAACCGATCTACGGCGCGGATCACCTTGAAGCGCACGTCTACGCCGTCTTCCTCGAGAGCGACGTTCCCTTTCCCTACATCGCGCTGCTGGTGTCCGGCGGCCACACGTCCCTGTTCCGCGTCGAAGGATGGGGGGAGATGAAATTCCTGGGCGGCACGCGGGACGATGCGGCGGGGGAGGCGTTCGACAAGGCGGCGAAGATGATGGGGCTTCCGTATCCCGGCGGGGTCGCGGTCGATCGGGTCGGACGGGAGGGGGATGCGGCGCGGTTCCATTTCCCGCG
>Ga0315275_10007974_pt1 | contig 10288 bp, 6 predicted proteins | sample YL17G03_0_MG_FD_205557 | JGI IMG/M metagenome (GOLD analysis project Ga0315275, IMG submission 205557) | Sediment microbial communities from Yellowstone Lake, YNP, Wyoming, USA - YL17G03_0 | ecosystem: Environmental > Aquatic > Freshwater > Lake > Sediment | place: USA: Wyoming | collected...
GCGCTTGCCGAGTATCGTCTCGGAACCTACGCACGCGGACATCTGGGTCGTGTTGATGTTCGAACCCTTAGCGCCGGACTGCGACATCACGAGGATGTCGCTCGGCCTGATGTTTTTTATCATGATCTCGCTGACCGTGTTCAATCCTTCTGCGAGCGTGGAAAGTATCTGTGTCTCTAACGAATCTTCGGGTGTCATGCCCGGAAGGACCTTGAGCTTGTCCTCGTTGAACTTGACCACAAGCTTGTCGGCGTCTTTCATGGACGTCTGTATCTCTTCGCTTATGATGTTCTCGATCCTTGTCGGGACGTCGAGATCCGAGATGCCTATGGAGAAGCCCCTCATCATGAGATACGAGACTCCGAGTCTTCCGAGCCTGTCTATGAAGTTCTTCAGTTCATCGTCCGCGACCAGACGCCGGACCTTGTTGAGCATCTTGCCCTTGAACGCGCCTGCAGCTCTCGTGTCCAGCACGCCCGTCTTCAGCACGCCGTCTTTGATAGAAATCCACTTGTCGTGCTTGCATTCCTCTTTAAGGCACTTGTCGCATTCCTTGCATGCGTTAGCCTTGAAGTACATGTTGAGTTTCTTGGGCAGAAGCATGCTGACGATTTCCTTGCCCGTGAACGTGTCCTTGTCGAGCAGTTCGATGTCTATCGCCGCCCTTGAGAAAAGCTCCGCCGTCTCCTTTCGTCCGAGGACCGTGTCCTTGCTCGTGAGAAGGAACAATCCGGATATTTGGTCCAGGTCGAGACCGACAAGCGGGCCGCCGAACCTCGGTGAAATTATGTTGTTCTTGACTTCCATGAGCATTGACGCTTCGACCTGCGCTTCCTCCGACTGTAACGCATGGATATTCATCTCGTCGCCGTCGAAGTCTGCGTTGTATGGAGCGCATACGCTCGGGTTCATGCGGAAAGTGCGATAAGGCATGACCTTTACCCTGTGAACCATTATGGAAACCCTGTGCAGCGAGGGCTGCCTGTTGAAAAGCACGACATCGCCGTCCTTCAGCTGCCTGTCCACGCTCCAGCCGATCGCGAGGTTGGTTATTATGTCTTTCCTGTTCTCATCCGTAACTTTTATCTTGCGGCCGTCAGGCCTTGTGATGTAGTTGACCCTGCCGTCCTTTATCAGCTCTTTGATGTTCTTGGCATTGAGCGTGGTGATGGTCTCGGGAATCGTGAGTTCCCTGGCGACTTCTATCGCCGGTATTCCGACCTCGTTTATCGAGAGCGTAGGATCGGGCGATATGACCGTGCGTGACGAATAGTTGACCCTCTTGCCCAGAAGGTTCCCTCGTATGCGTCCTTCTTTCGCTTTCAGCCGCTGTATTATTCCCTTGAGCGGCCGGCCCGAACGATGACGAGCCTGCGGGATGCCCGTAAGCTCATTATCGAAGTACGTCGCGACGTGATACTGCAGCAGCTCCCACAGGTCGTTGAGAATGAATTCCGGCGCGCCGATGTCTATGTTCTCCTTCAGCGACTGGTTTATGCGCACGATGTCGACCAGTTTGTGCGTCAGGTCGTCTTCGGAGCGTTCGCCGGTCTCTAGCGTTATCGATGGCCTCATGGTGACCGGGGGGATGGGAAATAACGTGAGCGTGAGCCATTCAGGCTTGCCGCCGCGGAAGCCGATTTTCTTCAAATCCTCTTCTTTTACGCGCTCGAACCATTCCCTTATCTGCATGGGGTTGAGCTCTTCCTTGCCGAGATAATAAGTGTAAGGCTTCGCGAACGTGACTTTGCCCTGCTGCTTGTCGCAGTGGATGCATTTTCTCATCGGCGCCTTTCCGACCTGGTCCAGCGATAACGGGTTCCTGTGAAGGATGTGCCCGCATTTGGAGCAAGTCGCTTTGAGCAGCTGGTAAATCTGCTTGGTGTACATGACATGTATGACCGGACGGGCGAGTTCAACGTAACCGAAGTGGCCAACGCAGTCGCCTATCGTGCTGCCGCATGTCCTGCAGCGGAGGCCTGGATCGACGACACCCATTCTCGGGTCCATCGCTCCTCCGTCGACCGGGTAGCCGTCAGCGTCGTAGAGATCGCTGGTCACGATGCGCACGGTCGCAAGCGATTTTATCATCGACGGCGACAAAAGGCCGAAATCAATACTATTGATTTTTGACAAAGTCATAATGACACCTCAAATCTCCGCGACGTTCAGCTTCGGGTAGACACCGAGCGATTTCAGCTCGTCCATCGTCAGCTTGAACGCGTATGACGTGTTGACCCACAGGATCTTGGAATCCTTGCACACGGGGCAGTAGGTCTTGTTCTTCGCCTTGTCGTTTATCGCTATCAGGCCGCACGACTGGCATATGGGAAGCGACGTTTCGTCGGAGTTGAAGCGCTCCTTAAGCGTAAGCGCGGCGCCGTGGCCGACCAGGCACTGCTGCTCCATCTCGCCAAGGCGAAGGCCACCGCGCTTCGAGCGGCCCTCGGTCGGCTGTCGCGTAAGAAGCGTGACCGGTCCTTTCGAGCGCGCGTGTATCTTGTCCGCGACCATGTGGTCCAGCTTCATGTAATATGCGATGCCCGTGAAAATCATAACTTCGAATTTCTTGCCCGTGCGGCCGTCGTAAAGCGTTTCTTTCCCGTCGTCGCGGAAGCCGAGCTTCTTCAGCTCTTTCCTTATGTTCTCTTCCCTGGTTTCGGAGAAAGCGGACGAATCTATTTTTTCACCTGCCATGGAGCCGTATTTGCCCGAAAGCAGCTCAAGCAGCTGGCTGACGGTCATACGGGACGGGATGCCATGCGGGTTGAACAATAAGTCAGGCACGATGCCTTCCTTGGTGAATGGCATGTCTTCCTGCGGCACGAGCAACGCAGTCACGCCCTTCTGCCCGTGCCTCGTGGCGAACTTGTCCCCAAGCTCGGGGATGCGCTCATCCCTTGTCTTTATCTTGAAAAGCTGCTCACCGCTCACCGTCTCGCTTATCAGTACGCGGTCGATTATGCCGCGCTCGCCGTAGCGTATCGTCACGGACGACTCGCGCTTGTTTTCAATGTCAGTCGTGAAATCGCCACCCGTCAGGAAACGGAGCGGTGATGTCTTGCTTACAAGGACCGAATCCGATTCGACATTCGTCTCTGGATTGATTACGCCGTCTTCAGGGATGTCCTTGTAGGCTTCCTCGCCCCTGTATCCCTTTATGCCCGGCTCGGGAATCGCTATGACGTCTTCCTGGCCGCCCCAGTAGCGTTTTCGAATCGTTTCATAAGTCCTGAAGTAGAATGAACGGAACATGCCGCGGTCGACTGAACCCTTGTTGAGCACGACTGCGTCGTTCATGTTGAAACCGTCCCAGCACATGACCGCGACCACGATGTTCTGGCCGTATGGGTGCTGCTTGAGAATCTTGTCCGTCGCCGTGTCGACGAGCGGCATCTGCGCGTAAGTGAGGACGTTGAACTTCGTGTCCGTCCTGACATGGAAGTTGTCTATGGGCGCGCCTATCGCCTGTCCAACCATCTTCGCTCCGTAGTTGACGCGGTCGCCACGGTTGTATTCAGGGAATGGCGTAAGGCTTGCTGAAATGCCAAGTATGAGAAGCGGGTTTATTTCCGCGTGCGTGTGCTCTTTGTTGACTTTCTCGATATCGATTGCTATGTAGCTGTTCTCTTCCTCTTCAGCGTCGACGTATTCGATTATGCCGTGTTTGACCAGGAAGCTCCAGTTTATCTTGCCGGCCTTGAGCTTTTCGATGTGTTCCTTCGTAAGCTTCGGCTTGCCGTCCTCCACGACGACGAGCGGCCTGCGCGCACGACCGGAATCGGTGTTTATCCTTATCTCGCCAAACTCAGTGTGATACGAAACATTCATCTGGTCGGACAGTATGCCGTGCCGTCTCTTTTTCCTGAGGTCCTCGACTAAATCATCCGGCTTGTCCGTCGTGCCGACGAAATCGCCGTTGAAATATATGTCAGCTTCTGATTTGCCTTTCATTTCTTTCCACCCTGCTTTTCTCCATGCAAAAGGTTAAGTATGTTGTCGTCTTCCTCTTTCGATACGCCTGGCGTTATTTCCGTCAGCAGCGCCAAATGCTTTCGAAGGCCTATCGAGCTCCCTTCAGGCGTTTCGGCCGGGCACAAGCGACCCCATTCGGTCGGATGAATCTGCCTCGCCTTGAAGTGCTCCTGCGTTGGCGTTAGAGGCGAGAGAACCGAACGAAGATGCGAAACCGTCTTTATGTAAGAGCTCCTGTCCAGGCGCTGCGAAACGCCGGTTCGCCCGCCTATCCACGTGCCAGTCGCCAGCGACGAAAGAATCTGCTTCGTCACCGTGTTCGCCTCTATTATTGACTGGACTGACGGGAACTTGCCTCTCTTGACAAGTTTCTGGTAGTTGTAAGTCATCTTCGCTATAAGGCCCCATCGGCCCAGAAGTATGGAGCGGAACAGCTGCCCGAACAGTTCGCCGGACATTAGTAACCGCTTGTTCGAGTAGTGGTCTATGTCATCCTCTGGTGAGAGATCGAGCCTGATGTATATGCACTTCCTGATTATCCTCGCCAGGTATTTGCTCTTCCTTATCCTGTCGCCTACCGCCTGGCCCAGATGGGGCAGCAGGTAGCGGTCAAGGATCTGGTTTACCCTTTCATCTATGTAATCTTTGGTAACCTTGAGTTTCTTGCCTATGTAATCCACGGCCTCTTCAGTCGTTATGACGTCGGTCTCGTAAAGGTTCGTGTAGAACTCATTGAGTATCTTATCTTCTCTAGAGACGAGGTCGCAAAGCTCCTTGTCGTTCTCCAGGCCCAGCGCCTTCATGAGGACGACTATCGGCAGCTTCTTTATGTTGGCAAATGAAATCGTGATTTCTCCGTCGGGCTTCATTTCCACAAGATGCCTCTGCTTGAATCCCGACTTCTCGGAGTTTATCCTCACGGACACGCCGTTGTTTTCGGCTTTCTCGAAAATCGGCTTGTTCGAAGTGATTTCCTCGATTAAAACCAGCACGCGCTCGGTGCCGTTGACGACGAAGTATCCCCCCGGGTCGGTCGGGTCTTCGCCCGCGGCGATCAGCTCTTCGTCAGAGATGCCGGTAAGGTTGCATATCTTGGATTTGACCATGACGGGCAGGTCGCCTACGTGGACCGTTTCCGACTTCTCCTGCACGCCGTTGAAAATGGGAGTGAGCTTGACGTAAATGGGCGCCATGTAGTTAAGGTTGCGTATCCTCGCCTCGTTCGGGTATATCGCTCTGCTCGAGCCGTCCGCCTCGTGTACGACAGGCTTGCCCAAAGCGACTTCTCCGAACTTTATCTTCAGGTCTTCCTTGTCCTGCACGACACGGATGGTGCCGACCTCGTTTATTATCTTCTGAAGCCCGAAGTCAATGAAGTTGTTGAAAGATTCGACCTGGTATCGCACCCATTCCTTTTCCTTCCCGAAACCGCCAACTATGGTGACAACTGACATAAAAATCACACAACTAGCCTGTAATAAACGTATTCCCCGGCGACGTCGGATTTTCTCTTTATCTCGAGGATGTCGCCCTTCTTGGCCTCGAGATTTTTGACTATCGGATCAATCTGAAGAATCTTGGGGAATTTTTCTTTCGTGCTTTTGAGTTTTTCGAGAAGCCTCGCCTTCTCCTCGTCTGAAAGGATTCTGAATTTAGGAACTAGGACATGCTCTAAAATGTTAATGCAATCACCCTTTAAACTCACAAGGCTTAGCAGCCGCAGAGGAGTTTTAAGTTTTTCATGGGTATAGTTTGGTGTAGGCGTGGTTCGATAACTAAACTAGATAAACTTGTTATTTAAATACTTTTCGGCTTTTGCCGTCCTTTTCCGGCCAAAAAGGCAAAAAACCGGGATTTTCAGGGGTTTTGGATAAAAAAGGGAGTGAGCCCGGCGGGAATCGAACCCGCGACCCCCAGATGTCTTTCCGCACCTTGTTCTGTCATTGGCTGCGCAAAAAGCGAAACCTCAGCATACTTTTATCGAACAGATAAAAGTCTGGTGCTCTGCCGATTGAGCTACAGGCCCACAATAATAGGTTATAATGGAACAGCTTAAATTTAAATTGTTTTCATTTTTAGCCTTATTATGGCATATTTATTCAAACCGGCAGCCATTGAAATGGAAGACATGCTTCTTGAAATAGCCGACAGGAACGGGGTGAAGAAATACAATTTTGCCCTTTACATGCCCACTTTCTTCGATTATGACGGGGTAGTGCCGCATACGCTAATCTGCGCCTTGTCAAACGAGCCCGGACAACTGAAAACTCCGTTGGATAATTTATACAGGGATGTGTGCAGAAAGGCGGCTGCAGGAGCTTCAACTAGGCAGGTTTCGCCAAAAGACGGATTCGACATAATTTTTTCAGACCATTGGAACGGTGAAATAGATGATATTTGCCGCTCGTGCCTTGGCATCAAATCTCTTTTTCTCACGGAAAAAAATCATTACAGGCACATGAAGCATATAGATTTTGGCATCCAAGGCGACGTACACGGCAATGAAATTGAGCATGCGCTTGAAGAGCTTAATGCAATAAAAACGGGAAACGGCTGGCTCGTTTTTTCCGGAAATTCATACCATTTTCACGGGATGGATTCTCTTGATCACATGGAATGGAAAAGGTACATGGGCATGCTGGCAGAACAAGCTGAAAAGAAAGACACCGCGTTGGATGAGAAATGGCCGGGAATGCAATTGGCGAGAGGCTGTTCGATTCTGCGCCTTACGGAAGCACCGAATGTTGCGGATTTAATGCCCATGAAGCCAAAGCCAGTGGTAATAGGTAAGATAGAAGAAAAATAAAGCGCCCTGGCCGGGAGTTTCAGACGGACGCAGATTGCATCTGCGTCATGCGCCTTTGAACCCGGGTCCTCGAAGTGACAGTCCGAGATGATAGGCCACTACACTACCAGGGCAGGTTTTACGTTTGTTTTCTGTTTGATAATATTTCTAATCACGTCCAATATTTATAAATCCGAAAACGGCGGCGAAAGCGCTAAACGGAAAAACAAAACGAAAATAATAACAAGAGGTGAGCAGCTATCTGAGGTTCCCCCTTGTTCAGGAGTACTTTCCAGACCGTCTGAAAGTTTAACTTCCGTGTTCGAAATGGGAACGGGTGAGCCTTTCCACTTTGGCCGCTCAATACTTCTATTGCCGGCTACTATTTAAAAGCTTTGCGTCCTGAAAAAAATAGGCCAAGCCTAGAACTTAATCAATATGAGCATTATAGCCATAACTATGCCGACCAGATAAATCCTGCGCTCGAGTCTTGCAAAGTTAATGCTCATGTAAAATCACAAATGTGAAGTATAATATGAAGAGATAAGTTTTTAAGTGTGATTCTGGCCCAGATCGTCCAAAAAACATGGTCTAAGTTTTAAAAAAAGAAGTATCCCCCGGGTGAGATTTCCATACGCGAAAGCTGCTGGTTTTCGCTTAAGCCTTTTTTACAAAAGGCTTATTTTGAACTCACAACCTATCGGTTTCTGAAGCGACTGCGAATGACCAACACACTCGTAAAACCGAGCTTAAGTCACCGTGCGAGAGTCTACAGCCGATCGCTCCACCAGGTTGAGCTACCGAGGGATATTTTGATTTTGCCATGGAACGCCAACCTAGTACGCGTTCTTGGCCATCGCAAGGCAGCCTTGTTGCCAAGGTCGCTGGACGATAATAGTAATATACGCTATAACAGAATTTAAAAGTTAACTAAGTCCTGCAAGGCACGGAAAACGGTTGCTCTACTCCATGATGACTTCACGAGAGAAGACTTTCGTCTTCCCTTCGCTTTCTTCCATGCCCATCCTGTAGGAAATGAATGCCCTCGGCATCTTGAGCTGCGCCTCGATGAGCGGCTGAATCTTGTATGAAAGGTAAATCTGGCTTCTCGGCTTCATGTCGCCGAGATTCCAAAAGAGCTCGGTTCCGTATTCCGTTTCCCTTATGACCGGCTTGGGTCCGCCAAACTCGGGAAGGACTTTGGCAAGCGCCGTTATCCTGTCCTTGACTATGACATTCTTCAGGTCGCTCATGACAGGGCCCTTTATTTCGAGAACTATGATGTGCTCGTTCCTCTTTTTCACGTGGCTCTTCTTTATCGACGGCGCCCTGACCTTGACCGCGCCCATTCCCAGAATAGCGACAAGGCAGAATATCATGATGAATGAACCGATGACGAATGGCAGCCTGCTTATGTTGTATACGAATGAGACGCTCTTGCCGACAGCGAGACCTTCGACCCTCCAGTTGTAGCTGACGTCGCTGCCATCTATGAGCGTGCTGGACGGCGTGTCGACAAAGCCAACATACTGGTTCGCCTGCACGCTGTCTGACGCGACGTAATCCTCAGGCGTGTTGCCTTCATTCGTGACTGTTATTATGACATCCTGTCCAAAAGGCGTGGAAACGACTTCCTTCTTGGTCACGACCTCGTGAATCGCAGAGACCACGAACGAACTCTGCGCCTTAACGTCGAATTCCGGCATCTCGACCTTGACCATGTAATTGCCGGCGAGAAGTTTACCGAGCTCCACTGACTGTGAGATGACACCAGCGCCGCTGACCTGCTGCGTCACCTCGAAATGCTTTATCAGGTCACCGTTGCCATCAAAGACATCGAAAGGTATTTTCACGTTTCTGCTGCCCTTGGACACAGTCGTCGCTTCGATCAGAAGCTGGGTTCCCGTGATTTCGCTTTTCAGTTCCTTGATGTCGAAATCCTTTTCCGGAATAACTGTAAGCTCTATGGCAGCGGAATCGATTCTTTCATGATGGTCTTTCGCATAAACAATGACATTATACTGGTATTTTCCCTCGAGCGTCGGGTAGAAGAAAAGGCTTATGTCCTGGCTTTCGCCGCCGGCAATGGTCGTGAAATAGCCGCCCAGGTTCAGCCATTCTAGATGCGGGCCGGTGACCGTTATCACGAACTCTTCTGACATCGGGTAGTCATTATATATCTGTATATTATACCGTCCATTCTGTCCGGTCTCCACTTCGACGGAAGAAGGCGAAACGCTTATCTCGACGGCGCGCGCGGGACTTGCAAAAAATGCGAGCGAAAAAATTGACAAAACACAGACTAATAGGACTAGCTTTTTCATACTTCTTTATATCGCGTGCAGATTTAAATTATTTCATTGAGCCTGCCGCGACGGCGAATGAGGTTTTTTGGTTTTTTTCATGAAAAAAAAATTATTAAAAATTATAAAAACAGAAATTACAATTAAGGAGTATGACGGTAAAAGATTCGCCGGTCCTGCTGATAAATCTCAAGACGTATGACGAAGGCACGGGAGCGAACGCGCTGAAGCTCGTTAAAGCCGTCGCCTCGCTGGCGGATGCGACAGAAATAATATTCGCAGCGCAGGCAGCCGACATCAGAATGCTTTCTAAAGAAACGCGCATTCCAATTTTCGCGCAGCACGTCGATCCTGTGAAGTTCGGTTCGAGCACCGGATGGATCCTGCCGGAAGCCGTAAAATCCGCCGGAGCTAGCGGCACGCTGCTCAATCATTCCGAAAGGCGCATCGATTTCGAGACTGCGAAACGCTCGCTGGCCCGCTGCCGCGAACTCGGCCTTCGGGTAGTCATGTGCGCCGAGTCGCCCGAGAAGGCGAGAGAGCTCGCTTCGCTAAGGCCGGATTACATTGCCATCGAGCCGCCGGAACTCATAGGCGGCGAAATCTCAGTCTCGAAAGCGAGGCCCGAGGTCATAACAGATTCTGTCAAAAAGGTTCATTCGGTTGCGCCAATACCGGTTCTTTGCGGTGCTGGAGTCAAGGACAGTGAAGACGTGAGAAAGGCGATTCAGCTAGGGGCGAAGGGCATACTCGTCGCGTCCGGCGTAGTGAAATCGAAAAATCCAGAGGAAGCGATAAAAGATCTTTTAAAAGGCTTCAAATGAGTTGAGGAACATGTACAAACATCACATCTATTCCAATTCGAGAATGGGCTGGATAAACAAAAACAAAACCGAAACTAGCAAATGCCTGTTCTGCGGCATCGCAAACAACGACCCAAATATAAAAAAGGCAGTTCTTTACAAATCGAAAGACATGATGGTCATAATGAACATGTTCCCTTACAACACAGGCCACATGCAGATTATTCCTGTCAGGCACGTGGAAAATTTGGAAGAGCTTACGGATAAGGAGATTTCCTCCCTGTTCATCATGATCAAAAAATGTGTAAAACTGTTGAAAAAAGTTCTCGAGCCCCACGGGTTTAACATCGGCCTCAACATCGGCGGCGAAGTCTCCGGTGCATCCATCATGCACCTGCACGTGCACATCGTGCCTCGCTTCA
>Ga0315275_10007977_pt1 | contig 10286 bp, 8 predicted proteins | sample YL17G03_0_MG_FD_205557 | JGI IMG/M metagenome (GOLD analysis project Ga0315275, IMG submission 205557) | Sediment microbial communities from Yellowstone Lake, YNP, Wyoming, USA - YL17G03_0 | ecosystem: Environmental > Aquatic > Freshwater > Lake > Sediment | place: USA: Wyoming | collected...
CTCTGGCCAACCTTTTTGGAGCGCTGACCCTCGGTACGCCGCTGTTCGTGATTACAGATGTCATTGGCAGCATCACCGTGTTAGCCGTCCTCCCAATGTCTGTTGCCATCATCACTCTCGTCTATCCACCGACCGTGCGCCCCCTTGCATACGGCATATTGTTCGGAGCCCTCGGCACGGCGATTATTGTAGGCGCGTCATTGGGAGGAATATGTGACGCATTGGGCATCCCGAATGTTGCCTTTGTACCGGTGGTGATCGTGGGCATCCTTTCCCTTCGGCAGGTGATTCGATACGTTCCTGAAAGTCGTACGCCGAAACACTTTCGGCGCGCCAGCGCGGTGGTGAATCTTGTTCTGTTGGTGGGCGTGTTTGTGCTAGTCTATCTGGTGATTGCTGCGCAGGAATTTTTGAACAGTTGGCTGCCGGTGCTCTTGGCAGTCGGCGCTTTGCTGGTGTTTGTGGTGTGTGTGAATTGGCTAAGGCGGCGTGTCCGGTTTTTCCGCGGTGTTGAAATATTCACCGGACGCGACATCGGATTTGCGATTTTGGCTGGGGTGGTTTTGTTCATGGGACAGGGCGCATTCCTTTATCAATTTACCGCGTTCTTTCAGAACGTCCAGAACATGTCGCCGGTCATGGCTGGGCTGGCGTTCACCCCCTTTGTGGTCGGGCTGTTGATTGGTTCGTTTCTGGTCGCGCGGCTCGCCTTACGTTTTGGTGCGCGGCGCATCATCGCCGGCGGTTTTGTTGTCATGGGTGTCAGTCTGGTGTGGCTGTCATTCGTTCAGGTGGAGACGCCATATTGGTTCCTGCTCGTGCCCATCACGCTGATCGGCTTTGGGTTTGGGCTTGCCGTACCTGCACGGACGCAAGTGGTGCTTGCCGCGCCGCCGCCTGAACTTGCCGGCTCTGCCGCGGCGATTAATACAGCCTCAGGCCAATCAGGCTACGCACTGGGTGTGATTCTTTCGAGCATTTTAGTCACTCAGTTGGCAGACTTTGCGTTTTTGAAGCCTCTCGCGCAAGCGGGATTTTCGGTAACAACCCTGAATAAAATTAAAGAAGCACTTCCGAGCATTTTCAGCCGGACCGCATCTGGTGAATATCCAAACGTTCCGCAAGCTGTGTTGGACCTTGCGTCGGCAAATTATGATCAGGCGTTTACTACGGGGATGGGGCAGATGTTCCTGATGCTTGCGGGGCTAATGTTTTTGGTGGCGGCAGCAATCTTTTTGGGAATGCATCGCGGCTTGCACGCGGCGGGCGCACCACCACTCATCAAATTGGACCAGCCCGAGGACACACAAACGCCTGTGGCTACGACGGCACCGAACCGGCTGGAGGAATATTGAGCACCGTTCCGCTTCACGGGGACCATCAAGCGTGTCATGCTGGATCTAACTGGTGAACTGATCCCTTATAGTGTAACTGACATGAAAATCACCATGATGCGGCAGTAAATTGTATAATAAGGGAGGTGTGTGTCGTTTGATGCAAACCTCCTCAGATCAGATTCTCGAGACTTTCATTGCGCGATTGGGGAAGATATAATGATTAGTGACACAAAAATTATCAGGTCAAGGGCGACGACTCCGCGGGCTGCGGCATTCGCTGGAATCTTATTTTCTATATTAATGATCATCAGCTTGGTGCTCGTGCGGATTTCAGTCCCTTCCAATCCGCAGGCGGCTGGTGATTAGCTGTCCAGTTATTCGGGGACCGTTACGTTTGCCTTGAACCTGCTGCCATTCGCAGGGATTGCCTTTTTGTGGTTCATCGGTGTGGTGCGCGACCAGCTTGGGAACATGAAGATCGCTTCTTTGCCACCGTGTTCCTGGGTAGTGGGCTCCTGTTTCTGGCCATGCTGTTCGCATCCGCGGCAGTTGCAGGAAGTTTGAGCATCTACAGTACTACCCCAAACATCCTGATATCCTCCGGTATATACACTTTCGGCCGCATTGTGACCTACGAAATCATGATGGTCTATGCGATGAAAATGGCGGGTGTGTTCATGATTTCCACCTGCACCCTATCACTACGTACTGGGATCATCCCGCGCTGGATGGCTTTCCTAGGAATAGTGCTGGCGCTGATTTTATTGCTTACGATCAGCATGATTCCTTGGTCGCCTCTTATATTTCCGTTGTGGGTGCAGCTGATCAGCGTGCACATCCTGCTGGCGAATCTGCGGAAACCAAAAAATAAACCATCTACAGCAAGCCTGAGCTGATGAGTTAGGTAGGTGATCTGATGGACAAACCCATAAACCCCCATAAATTCATTCATTAATAATATCCATAAAGGGATGGCAGAAGAAATAAATTATAAGAAGAAATACCATGGCACACGAAACTACTTCCCCTCGCAAGCACAGAAATTCTTATAATAATATTATCCTGATCCTCACCATCCTTTCTCTGGCAGAGATGGTGGTTTTGTTGCTGCCTTTATCTGACGCTCTTACTTGATCGGAGGGAAGCATGATTGATCCGCACGCAAAACTAAAATCCTATTTACGACTGATGGGACTGGTAGCCATTTTGGGGTCGGTCAGCGCAGTCATTACCTTTGTGTTTATCACCCTGGTAAACCTGCTGACCGACCTGGTTTGGAAGCAAGCTCCACTAGCACTCGGGGTGGATAGCCGCCTATTTACTTTTGTTGTCTGTGTCATCGGCGGTTTGCTGGTCGGTTTGTTGGTGAAGATCTTTGGGGACCATAACGCCATCTTCGCTGAGCTGATGCAGGAATTCGGTAAGACCGGGCGCTTTGACTACCGCCACGCCCCCGGGATAGTTATAACGGCTGTTGTATCCCTTATATCGGGCGGTAGCCTCGGACCTGAAGCGCCGCTGGCAGATGCCTGTGGTGGGCTTGGGACATTGGCTGCGGAAAAGCTTAAACTCGACGAGCAGGAGACGCGTACGATGGGATTCGGTGGATTGAGCGCCATGCTGGGTGCATTCATCACCAACCCATTCGGTGGGGCGCTGCTGAGTTTAGAGTCAGCCCAGGGTGGAGCAACTGGTGCGAACCTTTATTTTTGGACACTTTTTCCAAGTCTGCTGGCCTCGGCAGTGGCAACAGTGGTCTTTGTCGGGTTGACAGGAAGTTTCATGAAACCGTTATACTCATTTCCTGCATATGTACCATTTATTAAAGATCTTCTTGTGGCTGTGCCATTCAGCCTGGCGGGTGCTATAGCTGGTGTGCTGTTCACCCTCATGTTCAAATGGCTGCGAAAGCTTATGCAGCCCATGAAAAACCACGTAGTGTGGCGCGGGTTAATCGGCGGACTTGGTATGGGCATCATCGGGGTGCTGTTACCGCTGACCCTGTTCTCCGGGGAAGAGCAGACCGGTGAGCTGATCGCACAAGCAGCCGAGCTTGGTATCATTATGCTGATCGTCCTTGCGCTCAGCAAATTATTTGCGACCTCCCTGTTACTGGCGACAGGTTGGAAAGGTGGTTATATTTTTCCGATCATGTTTGCAGGGGTTGCCCTGGGGATGGCTGGTCATCTATTGTTTCCAGATACGCCCATCGCAGTAACCGTGGCAGCGACGCTGGCAGGTGCCCTGGTGGCAGCACTTAGAGCGCCGTTGTTTGCAGCACTCTTCACCCTGACGTTAGTGCAGGCTGAAACAGCGCCTGTGGTTGCCGTGGCAGTTTTAGTTGCTTCCTTAGTGGTTGCTCTTTTAGCGCTGCGTGAAGCCCGGCAAGCAGCTGCTGCGGCACAAGCTGATGTAAAAAACACTGAAGGATAGCCTCCAAGAGGAGATAGTATGGATACTCATTCACCCGATAACCTAAAAAAACCAACTAAATTAAGCCGGTTGATCCCCATCCTGTCGTGGCTGCCAAACTACGATCGCGCCTGGCTGAGTTTTGACATCATCGCTGGGCTCACATTGTGGAGATTGGTAGTACCGGAAGCCATGGCCTATGCGGGTATCGCAGGATTGCCACCACAAGCTGGCCTTTACACGTTGGTAGCGTCCTTGCTCATTTACGCCCTGCTTGGAACTGCCCGCCACTTGAGCGTTGGTCCCACCTCGGCAACGGCGGCATTGCTCGCTTCATCAGTGGCAGCAGCGCTGGTTGCGACAGCAGCAGCCAGTGCAACAGATCCAGCGACATATCAGGCATATGCTACGGGATTCGTATTGGTTACTGGTATTATCTTTCTGGCAGCAGGTTTGGCGCGCCTGGGATTTATCACGCAGTTCCTGTCCAAGCCGGTGATGGATGGTTTCGTGCTCGGTCTTGCCATCTTCGTAGCAGTGGGGCAGCTCAACAAGCTGTTTGGTGTCCCGAAACCAGAAGGCAACACAGTGGAGAAATTTGTGGGGATTATCAAAGAGCTGCCTCAATCCAATTGGGTTACTTTTGCGGTAGGCGCTACCGCACTGGCACTGCTCTTCCTGCTACCGCGCTTAAGCAAGAAGATTCCTGCTGGTTTGGTGGTACTTTTTGGATACATCATATTGAGCAGCATTTTTAATTTAAGTGGCACGCATGGTGTTTCAGTAGTTGGAACACTGCCAAAAGGTCTGCCGTCTGTGACCATACCAAAGCTACCGCTCACGGCTTATTTGGCGATGGTGCTACCGGCGATTGGAGTCTTGCTGGTTGCATTCAGCGAGGCATTGGGCGTGGCGCATGAGTTTGCTGAAAAGCACGGTTATGAGGTCAACGCTGACCAGGAATTAAACGCCCATGCACTGGTTAACCTGGGAAGCGCATTGTTTGGCGGTATGATCGCTGTTGGCGGTATGTCGTCTTCAGCTGTCAAAGAAGGTGCAGGTGCCCGTACGTAGGTCACTAATCTGGTGGCCTGGATTGTGACGATTGTGACCCTGCTCTTTCTTACCCCTTTGTTTGCCCCGCTACCTGAGGCTGTCCTTGGTGCGTTGATCATCCACGCCGTCTGGCACATCATAGCCTCACGTAAGCTACAAAGACTCCGTATTGCATCACGGGTCGAGTTCTGGTTTGGCGTCCTGGCGATGGCTGGTGTGCTGTTCATCGATGTACTGCAGGGCATGATTATTGGCCTGGTGGCCTCGCTAGTATTTGTGGTTTACAAATCAAGCCGGCCACATCTATCCTCCCTTGGACGCCTCCCAGGCATACCTAGCGCCTATTCAGACTTGACCCGCCATCCTGAGAACACTGCGGTTCCTGGTATTGTTATCCTACGCCTGGATGCGCCGATGTACTACGCTAACGCCTTGACAGTCAGAGAACGAGCGAAAATTCTGATTGAGCAATCTCAGCCGCCTCTCCGGGCAGTTGTCTTCGATGGTACCGGGCAGGACGAGCTGGATATAACCAGCGCGGATGTGCTGAAAGGGTTCATAGCAGAGCTGAAGAAAAAAGGAATTGCTATCTATATAGCTGAAATGCATGCACCTGTACGAGAATTCGCTCAGCGGATGGGTTTGCTGGAGGAGATCGGTGAAGATCACATCTTCCCGACCGTTGATTCTGTTGTACGCTTTATAGAAATGTCTGATAGTGCTGACAAAGCAAATCCAGATTTGTAATAAGAACCTTATCATATTTTGCTTTAGGAGAAAACAGCATGAATAATGTACCTGGACGTTTAGTAATTTATCTGGTTGCATTTGCCAGCATCTTTGTGGTTTTGTTCGGGATCCGCGCTTCTGCCTCCATCATCAATCCAATCCTGCTAGCTGCTGTGATCACCATCACGGTCCTGCCAATCCCCGGTCGCCTGACGAAGCGCGGCTTGCCGGGCTGGTTGTCGCTGGTGCTGAGTATCTTGTTGGTTGTTGCCATCTTGCTGCTGGTCATTGGGACGATCTTCTTCTCAGTCACTAAGCTGTCCACTGAACTGCCGATTTACCTGGCGGAAGGTTCGGCTCAAGCCACCGAGGACCTTTCCTCGACGGGTACTACTACAACTAGCATACAGATAGATCAGGTGACTACATCCATCGGTCCGGTCGCACAAGGGGCTTTAACGGCTATCTTGAATGTGCTAGTGACTTTCGGATTAGCTCTGGTGATCTTCTTTTTTATGATCAGCGCCGCCCTTGCCTTACCCACACCCTCCCGCATGGGCCTGGATCCAAGTTCGTCGGTCATCGGACGAATATCTGAGCTCACTGAAGATGTGCGCAAGTATATGACCGTCCTGACCGGGATAAATTTCCTGGTGGGCGTGGGTGATGTCATATTTCTTTATTTCATGGGGGTACCTTACGCGGTACTATGGGGTTTGCTAGCGTGGTTCATGGGTTATATCCCCTCTATCGGCTTCATGATCGCCTTGATCCCGCCTGTGCTGATGGCTTATGCTATGTACGGGCTACAAACTGCAGTGATAGTGGCGGTCGGATATATCGTGATCAATGGGGGTATACAGAACTTTATCCAACCCAAGATCATGGGGCAAAAGTTATCGGTCTCACCATTGATTGTTTTTATTGGACTGTTTGTGTGGGGATACCTGTTGGGTGGAATTGGTGCCATCCTGGCGGTACCCATGACCATGCTGGTGATTATCATCATGGAGAATTTCGAAGGTACACGCCCCATCGCGATCCTGATGCGCTATACGGGTGCGGAGAAAAAGGAAGAAAGGGAAGAAGCGGCAAAACATGTGAGGGGCTTATGGGGAAAAGCGAAAGGAACCATTAACCCTGATAAAGAGGTGGAGGATTCTATTGATCAATCATGAAAAGAACTAAGCTGACCAAAATGCCACCTTTACAGAAAGCCTCACCGCAAACCCCTCCGGGATTCCATTTGTTGGTTAAACCTTCTGGAGCAGCATGTAATTTGGATTGCAAATATTGCTTCTTCCTATCAAAGGAAATGCTATATCCTGGCAGCAACATCCGAATGACGGATGAGATGCTAAGAATTTATATCCGCCAGTCGCTTGATTCCCAACAAACATCCGAGATTAGCATCAACTGGCAGGGCGGTGAACCCACGCTGATGGGTCTGAACTTCTTCAGACGTTCTGTGGACTATGTGGAGAAATTTAAAAGCCCTGGCCAACCAGTGCTTTACACCATCCAGACCAATGGCACAAAAATCGACAAGGATTGGGCAGCATTTCTTAAGCAACATAATTTCCTGGAGCTTGAGTATGGATGGACCAAAGGAATTGCATGATGCTTACCGGGTAAATAAAGGTGGGCAGGGTACCTTCGATCAGGTTGTGAAGGGTTGGGAAACTTTGACTCAGCAGGAAGTGGATGTCAACATTTTATGCACGGTGAATGCTGCGAATGCAGATCACTCACTGGATGTTTACCAATTTTTCCGAGATGAGCTTAAGGTGCAATATATGCAATTTATTCCCATTGTCGAGCGGGCAACCCCGGAAACGCTTGCCCTGGCAAATCTGGGCTGGGGCGAGCGTCCGAGTCCTAATCGACCCCTGTACACCCAGATTGGCGAGTTAGTAACCGAACGCTCGGTGAAGCCAGAACAATATGGACGCTTTCTTATCACCATCTTTGACGAGTGGGTGCAAAGAGACATCGGCAAAGTTTTCATGCAGGCCTTTGATGCCGCCCTTGCCAATTGGCTAGGCCAACCCAGCCTCACTTGTTGTCCTCCCATTTAACTTCAGCGGGTTCTATTCACCTATGGATAATCCGCCTGTTTTCAACAAAGGAAAAGCGGGAAGTGCAGTACCAGTCAAGTTCAGCCTGGGAGGCGACTTTGGGCTGAGTATCTTTGCTGCAGGCTACCCACTCGTAACGCCTCTCCAATGCCAGAATGGGACAGTTGATCCTATTGAGGAGACGGTCAGCTCAGTTCAGAGCAAGCTCACCTACGATCCACTTACAGGCAAATATATATATGTATGGAAGACTAATAAGGCATGGTCGAATACTTGTCGTGTACTGACCCTGAAGTTTATTGATGGCACCGAGAAAACCGCTTTGTTCAAGTTTACTAAATGATTGCACAAGCGATCCATTTCTCAATTTGTGGTCAAGAAATTTGACTCGGCTGAAAGTGGTGGTTGGAATACCAGAGATGGCATTCCAACCACCACGAGGCTCTCTCCAACACAGGTTCACCTCTCGCCCTCTCCATTGAACAAATTAGGGTATTAGATTTATGCATGGAGGTCGATCAGTAGTTGTAGGGGGATTTCAATTTAATCAAAGCGATATCGTATGGTTTCCGGTCTCTGACCTGGTGATGTGCGCTTAAGCTTCAAACAGTAAGGGGAAGATGTGATCTACCGCATGGATGCGTCCTGTCCAATCGTTCTCACAGCAAATACCAGATCAACCCGCCCTGATCGCAACTTTGTCTGGCAATTTGGGACGGATGGGAAAACCCATATCTTATACTCGTATTCCACGCGATAATATGGTATATATTAAAAGAATATTGGAGGGTTCCATGAGCTGTTTTCAGTATTCAACTGACCTTCAACATCACTGGATGCCAAACATGGGGGAGAGGATAGTATGGCTCTCAGCCCATGATACCAGCAGGAGAGACGTTCCAGGCTTTTTTATCCTGACATGTGTCCTTCCATTCGATAAACGCGCACCGCATCACATAAAAATGGAAGAGAAATCCCTGACACGGGGGGTGACGAAATGACTTTACCCACCGTTGCCACGCGCTGGAGCTTGCAGGATTTGCTGCCTGAGGGAGTTGAGCACCTGGAGAATAACCTGGATCAAATCGAAGCCTGTGTTCAAAAAATCGAATCTTACCGACCGCATATTTCAACAGATCTACATCAGGATGTCTTCCTCGAGTTATTGCACAGCATGGAGTCTTTGCGTGAGTTGACCGCCGTGGTGGCAGGCTATGCTTATCTAAGATATGCAGAAAACACCCAGGACCCAGCCGCATTGAGCTTGCGGGATCGAATCGAACAAATCCTGACTGAGGTTGATAACCGGACGATGTTCTTCAGCTTATGGTTCAAGAGCTTGCCAGATGTGGCGGCTGGGCAATATATCTCCATTGCTGGAGATTTACACTATTACCTCGAATCGCTACGCCGCTTCAAACCCTATACGTTAAGCGAGCCTGAGGAAAAGATCATCAACCTGAAGGATGTCAATGGCTGTGAGGCTTTGGTGAAGATCTATGAAATCCTCACCAATGGCTTCACTTTTAATCTAGAAGTGGATGGTGAGGTGAAGAAGCTGACCCGGGATGGGTTGACGCAGTATTACCACCACCCTTCCGCAGAGGTGCGGGCTGCCACCTACAAAGAGCTGTACCGGGTGTATGGTGAGAATAAAACCGTCCTGGCGCAAATCTATTCCAACCTGTTGCGCGATTGGGGCAGCGAGGGGGTCGGGCTGCGTGGTTATGCCAGTCCGATTTCCATGCGAAACATGGGTAACAATATTCCTGACATGGTGGTCAATACCCTGTTTGAAGTATGCCGTAAGAATGTCGGGCTATTCCAGCGCTACTTCAGGCTGAAAGCCCGCTTGCTGGGGATGGACCGGTTACGGCGTTATGATATCTATGCACCCATTGCCTGCTCTGAGAAAATGCTACAACTTGATATTGCCATTCCTCTGATATTGAATTGCTTCCACCAGTTCTCTCCACTGGTTGAACAATTAGCCTCGCAGGTCTTGGAAAGAAACCATCTGGACGCGCAAGTCCGTCCTGGCAAGCTCGGAGGCGCGTTCTCGTATAGCGTCAGCCCGAAATTTGTGCCCTGGGTGATGGCTAACTACAACGGGCGCATCCGAGACGTGACCACCTTAGCGCACGAATTTGGACATTCCGTGCATGCCATGCTGGCCTCCGACCACTCCATCCTGACTTTCCACGCACCCCAGCCCCTGGCTGAAACGGCTTCGGTGTTTGCCGAGATGTTGGTTACCGATCGTTTGCTGCAGGAAGAAACAGATCCGATCGTGCAGCGCGATCTGCTGATGACCATCCTGGACGATGCCTATGCCACCATCCAGCGCCAGGCATACATCTCCATCTTTGAGAAGGATGCGCATGCAAAGGTCGCTGAGGGCTGCACCAGCGACGATCTGGCTCGAATCTACATGCAAAATCTAAACGAGCAGTTCGGGGAGGCACTTGAGCTTACAGACGAGTTTGCCTGGGAGTGGGTTACCATCCCACATATCTACAATGCACCATTCTACCCTTATGCGTATAGCTTCGGTCAATTACTGGTGCTGGCGCTCTACCAGCAATACCTGGTTGGACGAGAGGCATTTGTGCCGCGTTATATCAAGCTGTTATCTTATGGTGGATCGGCTGAGCCGCAGACCATCCTGGCAGAA
>Ga0315275_10007978_pt1 | contig 10285 bp, 12 predicted proteins | sample YL17G03_0_MG_FD_205557 | JGI IMG/M metagenome (GOLD analysis project Ga0315275, IMG submission 205557) | Sediment microbial communities from Yellowstone Lake, YNP, Wyoming, USA - YL17G03_0 | ecosystem: Environmental > Aquatic > Freshwater > Lake > Sediment | place: USA: Wyoming | collected...
CCTTGCTAAGAGTCCATGCAGTTGGAATTCCTTGGTATAATTGAATACCTTCCAGGACATAAGTATCAAGCCTCTTGTCTATTGCTTCCCTTGTTTTTCCTGTTGCATTTTTCAATTGTCCGATTGTGAAGCATTCATCGAATATTTTTCTATTACAAGTTTCAATAAAATGAACTCCCCTCGCTTCGAGCGCCTCGAGAAGATCCGGATTTTTCTTGAGCCTTTCACCTATCAAACTGTGGCTGTATTCCAGTGATCCTCCATTTGCCTTGCTAAGAGTCCATGCAGTTGGAATTCCTTGGTATAATTGAATACCTTCCAGGACAAAAGTATCAAGGCGATTTTCTATTGCTTCCCTTATTTTGCCTGTTGCACTAGTCCATTGTTTGGTTGCGACACATTCATCAAATATTTTTCTATCGCATGATTCAACAAACTGTATCCCTCTTATTTCGAGCGCTTGCTGAAGATCCAGGTTTTTCTTGAGTCTATTTCGAATGGTTTTGCGATCGTACTCCAGCAATCCTCCATTTGCCTTGCTGAGATTGGAGGCAGTCGGAATTCCTTCGTACGAATTGATCGCATCAAGAATGCAAGCATCAAGCCTCTTGTCTATTGTTTTTCTTATTATTCCTATTGCTTGTGCCCATTGACCTGATGTGGCGCATTCATCGAAGGTGTTTCTGTCACAGGTTTCAACAAAACGTATCCCTCTTGATTCGAGTGTTTGTCGAAGTTCAGAGTTTCTCTTGAGTCTATATTCGATAAGTGTTTTACCGAACTCGAGCGGTCCTCCATTTACTTTGCTGAGATTAGGGGCATTTGGAATCCCTCCGTATGATTCGATAGCTTCGAGAATGTAAGCATCAAGCCGCCTATCTATTGCTTTCCTTGTTTTGCCTGTTGCACTAGTCAACTGCAGAGTTGTAAAGTATTTATCAAATGTTTTCCTATCACAGGTTTCAATAAACCGGATTCCTCGTGATTCGAGGGCTTGTCTGAGTTCTGGATTTTTCTTGAGTCTTTTTCCAATAAATTCGTCAGTGTATTTCAGCGGTCCACCGCGGCGTTTACTTAGATTACACGCAGTAGGAACACCTTCATACGATTGTATAGCTTCCAGTATCTCCCGGTCTATCTTCGAAAAGTCTTTCAGCATTATTACCGTTACAGTATATGTAGGAAAAGGATTAAATAGCCAGTTTATGGATTAAACTGACGAAGAAAAAATAAAAAAATAGTTGAATCCCGGGTCAGGGGATTCAGAGTGGGAGGATAACAAGGTAGAATGGACTTAAAAAGTAGAGAGGCGGGAGTAAGTCCATTCTATGCCTTGCCATATTTTCGGATTAGTGTTAATACGCCCCCCAGCATTTGGGAGGAGCGTGTCATCAAACCGCGATTGCGGTTTGTTGTGACTAATCACTGCGGAAAGAAGAAGACCTTCTTCCCGACCTGCTTTTTGCCAAGCAGGCTAAGCTCGTAAAGGCGGTTCAGCCTTGCCGAAGCACCGTTTTTTCCCTTGTATTTGAATTCCTGCCGCACGTCCTCGGCGCTTATCCTGCCTTTCTGTCTTGCGAATTCAAGGATCCGCTCGTCTATTTCCGGTACGAGTATTTCCCCTTTCCGCAAATCATTCGCAGGTTCTCCAGGTGTAATTCCCTCGAGCTTTGCCAGGATGTTCTTCAGGATTCTGTTTGTGTTTTCCCGTTCCTCCAGGAGCTTGTACAGAAGCTCTCCGAGGACAACGGGGTCATTGAACTTTTGCACGTTTTGCTCAAGGTCGCTTTTGATTTCTTCCCTGAAGCCGGTGCTTTTGGTGTTATGTTTATATATGTTATCTACGTTATCGTCCATCGTATCACCCCATTGGGTTGTTGTTTGGTTTATGACATTGTTGCGATGAGATCACGCAACTATCATGATTGTATCATGATAGGGTTTTTAAACCTTTGTATTTTCCCATGTTTCTATACGTTATTAAACATCGGTGGCAACTTGAAACCCCTAAAAGAGCTTGCTTTTGAGATTCTTGACGCATTTAAATCCAGGAACCAGAAGAGGCTCAGGAAGCTTAACGACGAGATCCTGAAAGAAGTCACCCTCGATTTCTCTAATACCAAGTACGAGCTTGCTGTTTTCTCTTACGTTCTTTCAAAGATCGTTTCCAAGCCCAGGTTCCTAAGCAGGGAGAGGGTCCCGAGCATCCGAAAAATAGAAGACGACATCCGCGACATGGCGCATGTTATCGGCGAAGTAGAGGAACAGATAATCCTGGATAAATTCCGGAAAATAGAGGAGTCGATCTCCCATCTTGAACAATTCGATGCGAGGTTCGTGCGCGATCTCATGTCAAAGGGCAGGTTGAAAGCAGCAGCTACAATGTACGCGCAGGGGATTTCCCTTGGTTTGGCGTCCGAACTGACAAAAATTCCCAAACAGGACATTCTCGACTACGCAGGCAGGACAATGATGTTCGATAGGCTGAAAGAGGAAATGCCGGTGAAGCAGAGGCTTAAGGCCGCGCGCAGGATTCTCGGTGGTTCTGAATGAAGACCAAGGACATACTCTGCGATTCAGGCGCATTCATATCCCTCACAACATCATGCCTTGACCATATCCTCTACTTTCTGGCCGAGAAATTCAAAGTCCGTTTCATTATCCCACCTAATGTGGAATACGAGACTGTGACCCGCCCGCTCCAGGCTGGTCTCAAGCAGCATTCGTTTTCAGCCATAAAAATAAAAGAGGCAATAAAGGATGGGATAATAACAAAGGTGGACATTGGTGCGGAGTATCTGATGCAAAGGGTGATGCGTTCTGCAAACAGCATGTTCTATGTAAAGGGAAGGCCATTGCAGCTTATCCAGAGCGGAGAAGCGGAGATGATAGCGCTTGCCAAGGAGCTTGGTGTCCGTGACATCCTCATTGATGAGCGGACGACCCGGTTGCTGATTGAGGCGCCGATAAGTGTCAGGGATCACCTTGCTGACGAATTCGGCATCAACGTCATGCTGGACAAAAAGGCGCTTTTAGAATTCAGCGATCTAACGCAGGGAATGACTGCCATCCGTTCAAGCGAGCTGGTCATGATGGCATATGAAAATGGATTTTTCGACCATTTCGATGAGCTGAAGAACGAAGCATTGGAAGCTGCTCTTTACAAGATCAAATTCTCCGGCTGTTCGCTCAGATTCGATGAGATCGACGAGTACCTGAGGATGGTCAAATGGAAGCCGAAAAGGCAGTGACCATCGTAATTGACCAGAGGGAATCCAAGGAGTTTGATGTCGCTCTCACTGGATTCGGTGCGACTATTGAAAGGAAGCAGCTCGAATTGGGTGATTTCCTATGTTCCGAGCGCCTTGTGATTGAAAGGAAGACGCGCTCTGATTTTGAGCAATCCATTATTGACGGGCGCCTTTTCAACCAGCTTCATAATCTTGTTGCGAGCTATCTCAGGGTGGTGGTCCTTGTCGAAGGGGAATCCACTGAGGGAAGGATTTCAAAAGAGGCGCTCCTCGGTGCTTATGCTGCTCTGGTTTCTGATTTTGGAGCAACCATATTCTTTACCCGCAATAGCGAAAAGACCGCAGAATTGGTTTTCGCCCTTGCAAAGCACGAGCAAGTTGCGAAGAAGACGCCAATGAGGGTTTTTGCAAAAAGGAAGACGTTGACCATATCATCGAACCAGCGCGCGATTGTTGAGATGCTGCCAATGGTCGGACCGAAGTTGGCAAAAGCTCTGTTAAACCATTTCAAAAATGTGGAGAATGTCATGATCGCAAGCGAGGAAGAGCTGAAGAAAGTCGCGGGCATGGGCGAAAAGAGGGGAAAAGCCATCCGAAGTATCATCATCGGGGAGTACGACGAAGAAGAGGATGCGACGCAACTAATTTAAGCATTAGATGCCAAAACATGACATGCATCTCCAGTTCAATGGATTCACTCTAGGTCTTGACAGCCCTGGAGCTGACATTTCTTTTCTTTCCCATGCGCACAAGGATCATAGCGCAGGAATGAGCAGGCAGAAAAAAATAATCGCGAGCGAGGAGACGCTGGCGCTGGCTGGTCTTGAGTCCCGGGTCGTGAGTATTGAAAATGGAAAACTGGACACAGGACACGGGACACTGGACGCTAAACTCCTTGATGCAGGCCACATGCTTGGCTCAAGGCAGATCCTGGTCAATGAAGATGGGAGAACCACGGTCTATACTGGGGATATTTCGACCAGGGAAAATATCTTCGGTAATAAGGCAGAGATTCGGCAATGCGACAGGCTGATAATTGAGGCGACATACGGCAGCGACCCAGTCTATAAATTCCCTGATCACGAAGAAGTTTACAGCAAGATCGCTTCATTCATTAAATCCCATGATGATTGCAACATCCTCTTCGGCTGCTACGAGATCGGAAAGGCGCAGGAGATGGTGAAAATCCTGAATGAAAGATGTGGCATTGCGCCAGTTGTGAACGAAACCACTGAAGCGAACTGTGCAATCTACGAGCGGTTCAACGTAAAGCTCGACCGGCTCGTGATAGGAAGCGATGAGGCCGAAGAAGTCATGAACAGGAGATTCGTAGCCATTGTTCCCATGCGCCATGCAAAGCGATATTTTGCGAAGAAGCTGAGCGATGCGTTTGGAAAGAAAACGCTCTGCGCTTCAGTCAGTGGCTGGGCCTTGACGCAGAGATATGATACGGATGCGGCATTCCCCCTGAGCGACCATGCTGATTTTCATGAGCTTCGTGAATATATCATCCAGTCAGGAGCAAAAGAAATTGAATTCTTCTGCGGAGATGGAAGGGCGCTGATGCAGTCGCTCTGAGAAACCAAGTCTTATTAAGTTTCCTGGCTTTACTATTTTCCATGGATATTTTTTTCTGGATATTAATTTCTACATTCTTTGTCAGTTTGCTTGGTTTTGCAGGTGTTTTCTCGCTCTGGATGCGCGATGAAGAACTGAAGAAAGCTACGCACATACTTACAGCGTTCGCGATCGGAAGCCTGCTTGGCGGAGCGTTCTTCCACCTTCTGCCCGAGGCAGCGGAAGGCCTTGCGCCGCAGTCGCTTTTCCTTTTTGCGCTGATCGGCTTTATATTGTTCTTTTTGATCGAATCATATTTCCACTGGCATAGCTGCGAGGAGTGCGAAATCCATCCCTATTCTTACCTTATGGTTGTGGGAGATGCGGTGCATAACTTCATTGACGGGATGGTCTTGAGTGTCAGCTATCTTGTGAGCATTCCGTTCGGTATTGTTACAACGATCGTTATATTCGCACATGAGTTCCCGCAGGAACTGGGGATATTCGGCGTGCTTATTCACGGCGGCCTGAACAAGAGAAACGCCCTCGTGTATAGTTACATTGCACAGTTCACAGTAATAATCGGGGGTTTGACTGGTTACTTTCTCTCCTCTTTTGTCCAGGCAACTACCCCATTTCTTCTGGCCTTCGCTGCCGGCGGGTTCCTCTACATCGCAGCCTCGGACCTCATTCCGGACATACACAAGGTTGGGGGCAGGGAAAAGATCGTGAGCCTGGTCATAACATTTTTAGGCCTGATTTTCATGTGGCTGCTCAAGTTTTTCGGCGCTCCCTGAAACTGATAGAATTAAAAAATGAAGAACGGCAAGTAAATAATCGTTCCTAAGTTAAGCTTTTCATTCGAAACTGAAAACGCGAAACCGAGAACCACAGGAGTCTTATCTTAGCTCCGAAGTGAGACGCATTTTATGGCCACGGTAGTGTCAATGGCTAGCATGGGGGCCTGTGGTGGCCTTTTTGTCTCCGTATTGACTCAGGGCAAAAACCCCAGGGAAAAAGGTCCTGAGGTATAACGAGCCAAAAAGCCGCAGCAAGCCCTAGGACCGAGTTCGAATCTCGGCCGTGGCCCTAAGTCGTTTGTTTTGAGTTTCGAGTCTTGAGTTATGCCTCAGGACTTTGGGCCAGCAGCAGCCGAAGGCTGCCTAGTGGCCCTTTTCCGTTATCATTTTCCAGTTTCCAGTTTTGTCCGACCTCAGGGAAAAGGGACATCGACCGCACGAAGTGCGGGCTGCGTGGCCCTTATCTATTTTTTGTGCATTATTGATATTAAAAATAAATAATTATTTATATTTGGTGCATTATAGTAATATTTATAAATATATCTGTTCCTAATAATTTGTATGAAAACTAAATGGGATTGTCTGTTTGCCTTGTTCGAACTAAAGGAATCCAGGCTAATGGACATTGCTAAAAAAACAGGTTCTAGTGCCTCCACAGTAAGGCAGCGCTTAGTTGTTCTTCTGAAAGATGGGTTAATACTTCAGGAAAAAGGGGCATACAAACCAAATAAAGACAATCATGCTACTTGGTTGATTTTCAACATAATGAAGTTTTGTAGAAACAGAGGTATCAACTTCAATTTATTCATTAGCAAAGAGTTTGCTGAGATTGTTAAAATTGGACTAATTAAAGAAGAAGTAAAACTCTCTGATTTCAAGTCTCTTAACTATCGGACTGTTAGGAAATACCTAACTTACTTATCAAGAATTAACCTGCTCTTTATTGTTTCAAAAAAACCGCTTAAGGTCAAATTCGTATACGATCCAGTTTTTGATGATGTTTTAGCCTTATTCCAGATGAAAAAAGAAGAGAAAAAACCAGCCAAGGTAATAACGGCATTAGATGATTATAAGGAGATTGAAAAACTGCTGACCAGATTCAAAGAACTCAAGAAGAATATAAATTTTGCTGATGTCGAAGAAGAGCAAAAAATCGAGTTTACATCAGCTTCCACTCAGTTGGAAGGAAATACCTTCACTTTGGAGGAATCGAAAGAGCTTCTTCTTCACGATATCGTCCCTGAAGGGAAAAAACTAAAGGAGGCAAATGAGGTTAAGAACTATTATTCTGCTGTCAGTTTTCTTCTTGCGCATTTGGAGGGGCTACTTTCCATCCAGTACATTCTGGATCTACACAGGATGGTGATCTTCAATTTAGGAGTAAAGGAAGGTGTACGAACGACCATGGTTTCTATAAAAGGAAATCCGTTCTATAAGGTCTCTCATTTCTCAGAAATTTATCCCAAGATGGAAGAATTGTGCAAAAAGGCCAATGAGTTTCTGGCGAAAAAGAGGACGGTCAGGGAAATTGTCGAGTTCGCAACCTTTATTCATAACGATTTCCAGCACATCCATCCGTTTGAAGATGGGAACAGCCGGGTAACCCGTTTGCTATGGAACTATGTGCTTATGCGAAATGGTTTTCCACTGATTAATGTATATTCAAATACGCGGGAAGAATACCTCTCGCTGACAAAGCTTGCCAGGGAAAGGAATGATGTAAAGCTGAATTCGTTCCTTGTCCGGATGATCAAGGATAACCTATACAAGTTGACGAGAATGTAATCCTGGGTTGAAGGACGGCAATAGCCCATTCAAAAAACATTGACAGCACCGTAGTGCCGGTTACATGGCCCCAAGTCGTAATTTATTTTTTTCTGTTCTCAGTTTTTTGGTCTCGTTATCTACTTCTTCACTCCCAGTAGTTCCTGAATCTTCTCCCAAAACCGTAAGAAACGATGATTAATCCAACGAGGAAGATGGGCAGATTAGTTGTGTCATAGGTCAGGAAAAAGTTCACGGCAGCGTAAATGCAGATGCCGAACCCTATCAATACGACTACTGTATCGATAATGTATGCACGTACGTCTATTTTCGCCATTGATTCACGTTACAAAACATGCTAAGGGAATAAATAACTTGCTTCCGATAAGGAAAGCGGATGATCCGAGGCTTCGATGAGCGGACTAAATTACCCAAGCTGGCGAGAAGCTGAGGGGACTGGTTATCTAAATAATCCGGTAGGATTCGTATGAAAGACGAACTAGTGTCTATCGTAGACGAAAAAGATACTGTCATCGCCACTGTAACAAGAAAAGAGATGCGGCAGAAAAATCTCCTGCATCGCTGCACTTACATCCTGCTTTTCAATTCAAAGGGAGAACTATTCATAACCAAAAGAACAAAAACAAAAGACGTGGCTCCGGGTTTATACGAGATAGGCCAGGGCGGGGTCGTGAATGCAGGGGAAACTTACGAGCAAAGCGCAAAGAGAGAGCTTTTTGAGGAGCTCGGGATTGTTTCGGAATTGACGTATCTCTTTGATTTCCGTTTCAAGAGTGAAAAAAGCAAATTCCTCGCCAAGGTTTTTATGTGCAAATACGATGGGAAGATGGTTCTTCAAGAAACAGAAATAGCGATGGGATATTTCATATCTTTGGAAAAATTAAAGGAAAATCTTAAGACGAATCCAGAACTCTTTTCAAAAGATGGTATTGAAATGATTCGAAAATATTTTGAGTTCGCTCGTAAATAAACCAATTCCAAAGAGCCCAGGCAACACAATTCACAATCCTTATAATATTTTGTCGCCATAATATATTGGGGATGGTTGTGGGTGAAGACCTAGATAGCTATCGCAGGCTTCTTGGTGTCAAGCCAGACGCGTCACTGGGTGAATTAAAAAGCGCATATGACTGGCTGCAGAACAATCTTGAAAAGAAGCTTGAGATCGTAACGAATTTTGAAATGAGAAGAAACATCGAAAAGATGATTTCCCAAGCACGAATGGCCTATTTCTTCCTGATACGGGCAGTCATGCATCCTGAGTATGAGGAACCAAAGACAGAATCCCACTGGGAGACGGATCCGACGCATAAGGTTAGGCGGATGATTACCCAAAGGATAGCTGACCTCGCAAAGAAACCAACGCCTGCCCTGCCTCCGGGAAAAAGCTTCAGATTATTACCCCGGAAAAACTGATCCCCCCAACACCTATCAGAAATTTCAATAAACCTTTATTCCTTGTGTAAGAAATGCCTGTCATGTGCCTGCGTTATGCCTTCACCACAACGAACTTCAAGCTGATCAAGGAGCGCTTCAGTCTTGAAAATATTGCGCATGAAATCAAGCCAAGATATAATATCGCACCAACCCAGAATGTTCCCGTAGTATTTAATGACGAAAGCTCCTCTCTCTCTGAAGCGAGATGGGGATTGACAGCTCATTGGCTTGAGAAAACCGGGGCAGAGCATCTTCTATTCAACGCCCGGGCAGAATCCATTGACAAGAAACCGTCTTTTAAGAAGGATTTCGAGGAGAGGCGCTGCCTCATGATTGCTGACTCTTTCTACGAATGGAAACATCCTGAAAAAAGGCCTTTCAGGGTCGCACTGAAAAGGAATGAGGTATTCGCTTTCGCCGGGATCTATGCACAGGAAGGGGATGCAAGGACTTGCTGCATGATAACCACAGAATCAAACGAACTCATCTCCAAAGTACACAATAGGATGCCTGTCATTTTGCAAAATGGGATCGAACAGGAATGGTTGGGTATGGGTGCAGAAGAGGCGAAGGAATCCCTTAAGCCTTATCCATCAGAAAAAATGCAGATGCTTGAGCTTACATCCAGAATAAACAGCTCCAAAATCGATTCCCCTGATGTTATAGAGCTGAAGACCGCAAAAGGGACGCTCGCAGAGTTCATGAGGTAGGAATCCTCAAGGCGAATCCCTAATTTCATAAATCCTTTTATCCAAATAAATTTCATGATTTCCCGCAGGAATCTTGACCGGAGCCTTGCAAGCGAAAGGGTAGACCTAATTTTTTACAAGATTATTGAGAAATCCGGGAAACGTATGTTGAAACCACTTAAGCTCGACACGAAAGTTCCGCTCAAGCTCGTGCGTGCGATTGCAGACGATACGATTATCCCCTCATTCTATGAAACGCTTTCACGAGACCTCCGTGCGCGGGGAGTGAAGCCCGGCTCAAAAGTCCAGGTTCGGGCAAAGTTTAGTTCCTCCCACGAGATGCTCGATCCTGCATTGAAAGGAGTCAAAATCCTCTGCGAAGTGGATGTCTAACTCAAACCATAATCCTTTCTCCTGGAACCCTGGGGAAAACGCAGACATCTCTGATATGCCTCCTTCCAGTTACGTACCTTACGAGTCGCTCCACACCGAAACCGCCGCCAGCTGTCGGCTTGAGGAGCCCTGACTTTGCGATCTCAAGATACGTGTCATAGCTTTTTGGGTCTGTTTTTCTCTCTGCCATTTTCTTCACTATGACTCCGTACTCAGTCTCTCGCTCTGCTCCGGAAAGCCCTTCTCCGAATCCCTCAGGGTACACGAGATCATAGTTCACATGCTTTCCGGATTCAGGATCCTGCTTGTCATAGAACTCGCGGTAGTGATCCATTACCCAGAACGGATGCACCTCTTTTTCAGACATTATACG
>Ga0315275_10007979_pt1 | contig 10284 bp, 7 predicted proteins | sample YL17G03_0_MG_FD_205557 | JGI IMG/M metagenome (GOLD analysis project Ga0315275, IMG submission 205557) | Sediment microbial communities from Yellowstone Lake, YNP, Wyoming, USA - YL17G03_0 | ecosystem: Environmental > Aquatic > Freshwater > Lake > Sediment | place: USA: Wyoming | collected...
GTGCTTTCGGATGTCGAGATCGTCCACCAGGAGCTGCAGGGAAAGCTCTTTTATATCAAGTATCCGTTTGCGGAAGGCGAGGGGTCGATCGTCGTGGCGACGACGCGCCCCGAGACCATGCTGGGCGACACGGCCGTCGCCGTCCATCCCGAGGATGAACGCTACGCCGCGCTCCACGGCCGGTCCGTCATCCTGCCGATCCAGGACCGCCGCATCCCGGTGATCACCGACACCCGCGTAGAGAAGGAGTTCGGCACGGGCGCGGTCAAGGTCACGCCCGCCCACGACCCGGTGGATTTCGAGCTGGGCAAGGAACATGGGCTCGAGCAGATCATCGTCATCGACGGCTCCGGCCGGATGACCGAGGCCGCGGGCGCCGGGTTCAAGGGGCTCGACCGTTTCGAGTGCCGGAAGCTGGTCGTGGACAAGCTCAGGGAGCTGGGGCTTCTCGTCAAGGTCGAGGATTACAGCCACCAGGTCGGCCATTGCTACAGGTGCAAGACGACCATCGAGCCGCACCTGAGCTGGCAGTGGTTCGTCAGGACGGCTCCGCTCGCCAAGGAGGCCATCCGGGTCGTCGAGGACGGGACGATCGAGTTCATCCCGGCGAACTGGGAGAAGAGCTACTTCGAATGGATGTATAAAATCCACGACTGGTGCATCTCGCGCCAGCTGTGGTGGGGCCACCGGATTCCGGCGTGGTACTGCCAGAACTGCGGCGAAATAACGGTCGCCGCCGAGCCGCCGGCCGTCTGTCCGAAGTGCGGCGTCGCCGAGCTCGTTCAGGACCCCGACGTCCTGGACACCTGGTTCAGCTCCGCCCTCTGGCCGTTCGGCACCCTGGGCTGGCCGGACGAGACCGAGGACCTCCAGGCTTTCTATCCGACCGACCTCATGGCCACGGCCTTCGACATCATCTTCTTCTGGGTCGCCCGGATGATCATGATGGGGCTCAAGTTCACCGGACAGGTCCCCTTCCGCCAGGTTTTCATCAACGGCCTCGTCCGCGACTTCCGGCGCCGGAAGATGAGCAAGTCCGAGGGCAACATCATCGACCCCCTGCTGATGATCGAGAAGTACGGCACCGACGCGCTGAGGTTCACCATGGCGGCGCTCGCCATCCCGGGCATGGACCTCTCGCTCTCCGAGGAGCGGATGGCCGGCTACCGGGCGTTCGTGAACAAGATCTGGAACGCCTCCCGGTTCGTCCTGATGAACCTGGACGGGACCGTGCCCGAGGTCCGGGAGAGCGAGCTCAGCCTGGCCGACCGCTGGATCCGGAGCCGGCTGGCCGAGGTCACGGCGGAGCTCGAGTCGGCGCTCGAACAGTACAAGTTCTATGAAGCCGCGGACAAGATCTATCACTTCGTCTGGCACGAGTTCTGCGACTGGTATATCGAGATGGCGAAGCCCGGCCTGCAGGCGGGGAACGGCACGACCAGGGCCGTGCTGGCGGGGGCGCTCGACCACATCCTGAGGCTCCTCCATCCGTTCATGCCGTTCGTGACCGAGGAGATCTGGAGCCACCTGCCGGTCCATGGCCCGTCGCTCGCGCTGGCCTCTTTCCCGAAGATCGAAGCCGGGCATATCGACCCACACGCCGGGACCGAGATGGGGCTTCTCCAGCAGCTCGTCGTCGAGGTGCGGACGATCCGGGCCGAGAACAAGCTCCCGTCCCACCAGAAAATCGAGGTCTGGCTGAAGGCACCCGGCCAAACCGAGCGGGAGTTCATCCCTGAGATCCGCCATTACATCCTGGCGCTCGCCAACGCGTCCGAGGTCAAACTCGTGGACGCTTTCCCGGACGGCCGGAGGTTCCTCAAGGGTGTCGCCGGCTCCTGGGAAGTCGCTATCCCCCTCGAAGGACTGGGCGGTTTGGACTCGGAGAAGGCCCGTCTCGAAAAAGAAATCAGGAAGGTTGACGAGGAGACGAAGAAACTCGAGGGACGGCTCCAAAAAAAGGACTTCCTCGAGCGCGCGCCGCAGGCCATCATCGACGAGACCAAAGCGGGTCTCGCCGGGCTCCGCGAGAAAAAGGAGAAGCTCGAGGCCAGCCTCGCCCTCCTCAAAGCGTCATGAAGGAACGGGTCCTGTCATGACGCGTCCTTGCCAGTCGTCGCGATACGGCGGGTTCCAGATGGGGATGCGCCCCTATCCCCCCGGCCCCCGGGAACCAGTCCCGTCGGTTCCCCCGTCGGCAAAGCCGACGGGTCCCCCTCCGCTACGGGGGTCTTCGGGGCGCTATCCCCATCCGAAACGCGCCGATGCTCAGGCATGGGCTAACGCCATTTCACCCGCTCTCGTGCCGTTGCTGGTCCACCCTGGACTCCTTGACGTGCCCCCAGAGCCTTGCCCTTTCCCCTCGTGCCCCTGGCACTCTGTCTTGCGTGATCCCCGATGATCGGATCGACGATTTATCGCTTGGCGACGTGCAAGTCGACCAATGACGTCGCGAAACGCCTGGCCGCAGAGGGCGCCGAGGACGGCACGGTCGTTGTGGCCGAGGAACAGACCGGCGGCCGGGGGACGAAGGGGCGCGGCTGGCATTCCGCTTCCGGCCTGGGCCTCTACGCATCGGTCATCCTGAGACCCCGCCGGAGCGACATCGCGCTCCTTCCCGCCCTGGCCGGCGTGGCCGTTGCCGAGGCCGTGAAAAGGGCGGCCGGGATCGGGGTCCGTCTCAAGTGGCCGAACGACATCACCTGGCGGGGGAAGAAGCTCGGCGGCATCCTGAGCGAGAGCTCGTTCCACGGCGACGAGGTCAGCTATGTCATCGTCGGCCTCGGCATCAACGTGAAGCATCGCCAGGCCGACTTCCCCATAGACATCCGGCCGACGGCGACCTCGCTCCGGCTGGCCTCAAAAAAAGCCGTGGACATGGTGAAGCTCGAGAGGGCGCTCTGGGAATCTCTCGAGAAGTGGCGCGGGGAGTTCGAGCGCGGGAATAAGCAGGAGATCGTGCGCGCTTTCGAGTCCCGGCTGTTTTTCCCGCCGGGGTCGAAGGTCCTGGTCGAGCGAGAGGCGGACCGCTTCGCCGGCACGCTCCGCGGCCTGGACACCCAGGCCCGGCTCGTCGTCGAGAGCGAAGGGCGGACCATGCTTCTCTCTCCTGCCGAGGTCATTAGCCTTCGGAAAGCTCTCCGTTTCTGCCAATGCGATAAGCTAACTGAGGGGTGGCGTGGCATGGGGGCCCCCCGCCAGACCGGACCGACTGGATTTTTTCGGGAAGGAGGGAGGACTGCCGGGGGATCGCCGCGACAGGACCCCAACCCAAGTTACGAACGACAGCAGAAACGGAGGCGTTAGCGTCTCCCGCTCTTACGATTTGACGCGTTAAGTGTTATCATACCGGGAGAAACCGCCCATGCTGCTAGCCATCGACATCGGGAACACCACCATCGCTCTCGGGGTCTTCGACGGAAGGAGCCTGGTCAAGGAATGGCGGGCCCGGTCGGAGCGGGAGAAGACGGCCGACGAATACGGCATTCTCGTCCTCGACCTACTGCGGTTCTCCGGCCTCGAACCCGCGTCGATCGACGGCATCATCATCTCGAGCGTCGTCCCGCCTCTCACGCCGGTGTTCCAGGAGCTGAGCCAGAGGTTGTTCGGCCGCCAGGCGCTGGTTGTCGGCCCGGGGCTGAAGACCGGCCTGCCCATCCTGTATGAAAACCCGGGCGAAGTGGGCGCCGACCGGGTGGTCGCGTCGATCGCGGCCTTCGAGAAGTACGGAGGGCCCTGCATCGTCGTCGATTTCGGGACCGCCACCACGTTCGACTCGGTGACGGCCAAAGGCGAATACCTGGGCGGCGCCATCGCGCCGGGCATCCGGATATCCGCCGAGGCCCTGTATCTCAGGACGGCCAAGCTGCCTCGGATCGAGGTCGTCAAGCCGAAGCGGGCAATCGGGAAGACCACCGTGGCCAGCATGCAGTCGGGCATCTATTTCGGGTACGTCGGGCTCGTCAATCACCTCATCGGGGAAATCAGCCGGGAGCTGGGCGGCCAGGCCGTTACTGTCGTTACCGGGGGTTTCGGGGAGCAGCTCGGGCCGGAGATCCGCGGCGCCTATCACTTCGAGCCGCACCTGGTCCTCGAGGGGCTCCGGATCATCTTCGACCGCAACGCCGGCGAAAAGGCCGGGGATTGACTCCGCAGGGCGCGCCATGGCCGGGAAGAAAGCGACTCTGGATGCCCAGCGGAGCCGGTATTTCCAGGACATCGCGGCCGCCCTATTCCGGCTGCGCGGAGCGCCGTTTGTCCTATCATCGGGAGATATGGTGACCATCTCGAGCTGGGAACAGGCGGGCATACCGCTCGGCGTCGTCCAGGAGGGCATCCGCAGGGCCCACGAGAAGGCGCGGCAGGCGCGGCCCGCCCCCGGACGGTTGTCGTCGCTCTCGTTCTGCGACCGCGAGGTGAAGCGGGCTTTCCAGGAGCACCGGGACCGGCGGGTCGGCCGCGGGAAGAGGCCGGCCGCGCGCTCGGAGAAAGCCGGTCGGGCGAAAGAGGCCGTGCGGGCCTTCCTGGAAGCCTCCGCCGCCGGGGCCGGCTACCTTCACGGGGTTTATGACAGGGCGCTGACGCTTTTGTCCCGGAAATCCATCCGCGAGGAAGACCTGGAGAGGCTCGAGGCGGAAGCGGAGCGATTGATCCTCGAGCACGCCGGGGGCCCGGAGAGGCTCGAGGCGGAGCAGCGGATGCGGGCCGATTTCTCCGGCCGTTCCGCTGATCAATTCGACGAGATCCTGGCGGTCGATCTCATCCGCCGGGCGCGCGAAAAATACCAAATTCCGCACTTGAGCCTTTTTTATTATTGACCGGGACGGGACTCATGGAAGAAGAAATCCTCACTCTCCTCAGGCAGAAAAAGAAGGGGCTGGCCTTTCACCAGATCGCCGGCGCGCTCCGGGTTCACGGCCGCGACCAGACGAAGCTGCGGCGGGCGCTCAAGGTCCTCGAGGGGCGGGGGACCGTCCTCAAGAAAAAGGACGTCTATTTCGCTCCCCAGGACAAGACCGTTATCAGGGGCGAGTTCCTGCCCAACTCGCGGGGGTTCGGGTTTGTCAGGCGGTCGGGCGGCGAGGGCGAGGACGTCTTCGTGCCCGCGCGGTACACCCAGGGCGCCCTGGCCGGAGATACCGTCGAGGTCCTCGTCAAGGAAAAGGGCAAGATAGGAAAGCCGGAGGGCCGCATCGTCCGGATCATCAAGAAAGTCCGGGAGACCGTGCTCGGGATCTACCAGGAACATTATGGCCGGCCGATGATCCTGCCCTTCGACTCGGCTTCGGTCGAGGGCCTGCCCCTCGCTTCGCGCGGCGCCCTGAGAATCGCGCCGGGCATGATCATCGAGGCCGAACGGGACACCCTCGCGGTCAAAAGCGTTTTCGGATTTCCCGAGGAGCCCGGGGTCGATATCCAGGTGGTCGTCAGACGCTTCAACCTGGCCACCAAGTTCTCCGAGGACGCGCGGGAAGAGGCCGGGCGGGTGTCCCGGCGGATCACCGCCAAGGACCGGGAGGGCCGGCAGGATTACCGGCGCTGGACGACCGTCACCATCGACGGCGAGTCGGCCCAGGATTTCGACGACGCCGTGAGCATCCGGCGGCTGCCCTCGGGGAATTTCCTGCTGGGCGTGCACATCGCCGATGTCTCCCATTATGTGCGGCCCGGTTCGGCGCTCGACGAGGACGCGGTGGCGCGGGCGACGAGTGTCTACCTTCCGGAGTTCACCATCCCCATGCTCCCCGAGGAGCTCTCGAACGAAATCTGCAGCCTGCGCGGAAAGCAGGTGCGGCTGACGGTCTCCGTCCTGCTCGAAATCGACGTCCAGGGCCGGGTCGTCAAGGCCGATTTCAACCCCTCGCTGATCAAGACCGCCGAGAGGATGACCTACACCTCGGTCTTTAAGATTTTCCAGGGCGACGAGGCGGAGCGGAAGCGATATAAAAAGCTCATCCCCGATTTCCTGCTCATGCGTGACCTGGCGGCCATTCTCCGGCGGAGGCGGGAGGCGCAGGGGAGCCTCAACTTCGACCTCCTCGAGCCTGAGCTCATCTACCGGGAAGGGACGCTCCACCGGGTGGCGGCGTTCGAGGCCAACGAAGCCCATCACCTGATCGAGGAGTTCATGGTGCTGGCCAACGAGGCGGTCGCCGACCATCTCAGCCGGAAGGGCGTTCCGGCGATGTATCGTATCCATCCGCCGCCGGCGCTCTCGGACATCGCGGAGCTCAAGGAGCTTCTCGAGCACTTCGGCATCAGGCTGCCCAAGGCGGAGAAAGTGACCTCGCGCGACCTGCAGCGCGTGCTCAAGGAAGTGGAGGGAAAGCCCGACGAGAAAGTCATCCAGTCGCGGGTCCTCCGGGCGCTGCGGCTGGCCGTCTACTCGCCCGAGAATGCGGGGCACTACGGGCTCGCCAAGAAGGATTACACCCATTTCACCTCCCCTATCCGACGGTATCCCGACCTCGTCGTCCACCGCGCGCTCAAGGCGTCGCTGGCCCGGCAAAAATGGAAGATCCCGGGTCTCGAGGCGCTCGCCCTCCACTGCTCGGACCAGGAGCGAAAGGCCGGCGCCGCGGAGAAGGAGCTCGTCGAGTGGCGCATCTTCCGGCTGCTCAAAACCAGGCTGGGCGACGAGTTCGAAGGCGTCATCGTCGATATCACGAAAGCCGGGGTCCTGGTCGAGCTCGACGACTTTTTCGTCGACGGGCTGATCCCGTACGCGGACCTCGGCGGCGATTACTACCGGCAGAAGTCGGCGCGGATGCTGGTCGGCCGGAGGTCGGGCCGCACGTTCGAGCTCGGCCAGAAGATCACGGTCATGCTGGCGGCGGTCGACCCGCTGGCGCGGCGGATGACGGTCGTCCCGGCGCCGCATATTTGAGGAGCGGAGGAGTGTCGATAAGAAGACCGGCAGTCTCGCGGCGCAGAGAGAAAACCATCGCGCCTCCGGCCGGCAGCGACAAGGAAAAACTCGCGACCCTCTGCCGGGCCCGGGGAGTCCGGGGGGCCCGGGAGCGGGACCTTGCGGACCTCGGCTACCTGAGCGAAGAGAAGCTGGCGCGCCTGAGCGAGGAGCTCGAGGCCGAGGGGACGGTCAAGATCCTGTCGTTTTCCCCCCTGTTCCTGATCTCGCGGGAGAGCTTCGATTATCTCTGTGAGAAACTCCTCGCCTATCTCGAGGAGTTCCACAAGAGGCATCGGTCGCTCAAGGGGGTCACCGCCGAGAAGGTTAAAGAGCGGTTCGGGATTTCCCAGATGGTTTTGCTCCTCGCCGTGAAAACCTTGGAGAAGGCGGGAAAGGTGCGGATGCAGCGGGACCGCCTGATGCTGTCATCCCACGCCGAGGAGCTGTCACCCCAGGAGGAGGATATCCTCAAACGCCTCGAGGACCTCTATTATCGTGGGGAGTTCCGCTCGGTTTCGCTGGATGATATCCGGAGGGAATTCCGGCTGTCGGAAGGCCGCCTGGACAGGCTGGTGAACATCCTGATGGAGCGGAAAAAGATCTTCCAGGGACCGGAGGGCCTGTTCATCCATTCGCACTGGCTCGACGAAGTCGTCGCCAAAGTCCGGGCGTCCGGGAAGAAAGAGTTGACTGTGGGCGAGTTCAAGAATATGACCGGGCTGAGCCGCAAGTATGCCATCCCCCTTCTCGAACTCCTCGACCAGATGCGTATAACCCGCCGCAAAGGATCCGTCCGGGAAATACTGTAGGCGGGCTCGGACCGGGTCACTCGAGGGCACGCCACGATTTCCCACAGCGCCTTTTTGGAGGGAGAAAGCTGCGCTTTCCCCCTTCCAACGCTCGCTTCGCTCACTGCCTCCCCTTCGCGGACTTGGTCCCGCGACCAAGGGGGCCTTCCCCCTTGGAACCCTCTCGCCTTTGCTTCGCAAATGGGAGAAACTCGCTCGATTCGAGCCTTCGCTCTCCCCTCACTTCGCTCTCCCCTCACTTCGCTCGGGGAACCGTGCCCGCTCCGGCTCTCATACGTCCCTCTTCATGACGCCGGTCCTCACCCTCCCATAAAATGAAGATTTCGGCATTCGCTTCAGCGATAATATCTTGACAAAGTACCGAAGCGATGAGATAAAATACAAATCTATGTATCTTCAATGTATATACACTAGGAGGGCGAATGCAGACGAGAATACAGAAATGGGGTAACAGCCTGGCGCTCAGGATACCTTCGGCTTTTGCGGAGGAGATCGGGCTGGCGGAGAATTCCCTGGTGAATTTGAACCTGAAAGAGGGCGGGCTGGTCGTGACGGCTGCCGCCGGGGAGAAGTGGTCGCTCGATGAGCTCCTCTCGAGAGTCACCGACGACAACCGGCACCGCGAATGGGAGACGGGCGCCGCTGAAGGGAGTGAGCGATGGTAGACCAGGCCGAGTATATTCCCCAGCGCGGCGACGTCGTCAGAATCCTCTTGAATCCCCAGGTCTGGTACGAACAGTCCGGACTTAGGCCCGCCGTCATCATCTCGCCAGCTTCCTATAACGGGAAAGTCGGGCTCGCCCTTTTCTGCCCGATTTCGCCCCAGGTCAAAGGATATCCATTCGAAGTCGCTGTGCCCGAAGGACTTCCGGTTTCAGGCGCAATCCTGGCCGACCAGGTGAAAAGCCTGGATTGGAGATCCCGGAAAGCGGAGTTCGTAGGCAGGCTGCCGGCGTCGGTCATCAGCGAGATTGCGGGGAAGTTCCAAACGCTGCTGTAACAGGGCTGAAGCGGCGGTTCAGGTCCCGTTCCGGGAAGAGGGAGCTTTGGCCGTCTTGTTCACGTACATTCTCTCGTCGGCTTCACGGAGGACTTGGGAAACGGTAACGCCCGGCCGGCGCGTGGCCATCCCCAGCGACCACCGGAGGGGCAGTTCGGGGTAGCTTTGATTGTGCTCATCCAAGCGGTTCCGCAGCCTTTCCACCACGCCGCGGGCGGCGGCTTCGTCAACCCCGGGGAGGACGACGGCGAATTCATCGCCGCCGATTCGAGCGGCAACGTCCTCCGGCCGGAAGGCCACGCGGAGGACTTCGGCGACCCTCAGCAGGAGCTTGTCACCTTCGGCATGGCCGAGGGTGTCATTGACCTGCTTCAATCCGTCCACGTCCAGCATCAGGACGGTCAGGATGGGATTCCGGGCGCCTCCGGCCCGTTCCAGCTCCTCCTCGAAGAACCTCCGGTTGTAGAGCCGGGTGAGGCCGTCGTGCTGGCTCATATCCCTCAGCTTGCCTTCGACCTCTTTCTGTTCGGTGATATCGAGACAGGTTCCGACGAAACCGGCGAATTTCCCTTCGAGGTCGAAAAATGGACGGCCGCTGCTGAGCACCTGGCGGTAAATGCCGTCGTAGCGCCTGACCCGGAATTCCGTTTCAAAAGACTTCCTCGCCTGAAAGGCGCTTTCAAAAGTCCTCTTGGCCCGCTTGGCATCGTCGGCGTGGATTCCGTCCGCCCATCCGTCTCCCAGCTCCTGCTGGAGCGAACGCCCCGTGAACCCGAGCCAGGTCCTGTTGAAGTAGTCGAATCGTCCGTCGAGCCCCGACCGCCAGATAAGGGTGGGGAAATCCTCAAGGATGGTGATGTAAAAATCGCGCGCTTTGACGATGACCTCATCGGCCCAGCGGCGTTCGAGGGCGACGGCATAGGCGGAAGCCAGGCTGGAGATTGTGGCCAGGTCAAGCTCCGTGTAATCGCGGCTCGAGTTGGCCACGGTAATCTGTCCCACGAGCCTGTCACCCAGCAATACAGGAACAGAAAGAAACCGGTCGATGGCCGGCCGGCCCTCCTCCGTGACGCCTGAGCGGGGGTCTTCGCCGCCGGAATTCGTCATCAAGGGCCGCTTTGTTTCCAGGGGCCATTTCCAAAGTCCGGTGATTTTTCCCGACAGGTCCTCGTTCTCTTTGATCTCGAAGTGCTCGGCCATCTCCCGGGTGGCCGCCGCGCAAAGGTGGTGCCCCGTGAGAGGATCCATGTAGCTCACATAACCCAGGCGGCTCCCCGTGAGGGTCTTGGCCTTTTCCAGGACGATCTGGGCGATGGATTCGATCGAGCCGGGTGTCAGGAGTGTTTTGGACAGCTCGGCGATGACCGAGTTGGCCATCAGCATCCGTCGAAACTGCTCCTCCGCTTTCTTTCGCTCGCTGATGTTCTGGAGGCTCCCCTCGTAATAAAGGGTCTTGCCCCTCGAATCCCGGATGGCCCGCGAGTTGTCCTCGAGCCAGATGGACCCGCCGTCAAACCGGACCGCCTCCACTTCATGGCTGTTGAGCGTACCCTTCTGTTCCACCA
>Ga0315275_10007983_pt1 | contig 10282 bp, 9 predicted proteins | sample YL17G03_0_MG_FD_205557 | JGI IMG/M metagenome (GOLD analysis project Ga0315275, IMG submission 205557) | Sediment microbial communities from Yellowstone Lake, YNP, Wyoming, USA - YL17G03_0 | ecosystem: Environmental > Aquatic > Freshwater > Lake > Sediment | place: USA: Wyoming | collected...
CTTAGATTAAACTTTTTATGTAGATAATGATTTCTAGAACGGAATATCTCCGAAATTGGTATTATTATAGTGTAACTATAATATATTGTTAAGAATATATACGCTTATACTTAGCATATTAATTAGATAATAAATCTCGTTTCTTGTAGGGAAAGGATATACATTAACATGAATGTTTCCGAAGCCATTCACATTAAAAGAGCCATACGACAATTTACTAACCAACCTCTTTCAAAAGATAATATTCTAGCCATCCTCAACGCCGGTCGCCGGGCTCAATCCTCCAAGAACACCCAGCCCTGGAATTTTATCGCCATTACCGACAAAACCACCCTCAAAGCGCTGTCTGAGTGTGGGGTATACGGCAGCCACCTGGCAGGCGCTGCATTGGGGATTGCCATTATTCACCCAGATCCGGGTGAAAAATTCCAATTGATGTTTGATATTGGTCAGACCGCCGCCTATATGCAGCTGGCAGCCTGGGAACTTGGGATTGGTTCTTGTATCGCTTCGATTTACGAGCCAGACAAGGCACGTGAGTTGTTAGGTTTTCCCAAAGACATGATTTTACGCATCGCTATATCATTTGGCTATCCGCAAGACCAGGATTTATTAGTCCGTAAACCAAAAAAAGGTGGTCGGCGACCTCTCGAAGAAATCATCCATTGGAATAAATGGTAGGCGCTAGATTTGCAACTTATCCAGCCTCCCTGCGTAAATAGTTGTGAACGATGCAATTGCCTGGATGTTTATGAAGGAGGTAAAATATGTCCCCAAATGAACGAAGAATCCTACGACGCTCTCGGACCAACCGCGTCTTTGCGGGTGTATGTGGAGGCCTGGCAAATTTTTTCGGCATCAGCGCATTCTGGTTCAGGCTGGCTTTCCTGATCGCCCTGATCCCCGGAGGTATTCCAGGATTCCTTTCCTACCTGGTTCTATGGATCATCATTCCCAATGAATGAAACCCTGTTTGGTCTCATTAATACAGAGAGCCCAATGGCGTCTCTGTCTATTTCTCAAGAGAATGTGCCTCTGCCTCTTGCTCAGCCATCGCGATCCGTTTCCCCAAGGCAGGATGCGAGTACAACAACCACTCCACCCAGGCCTCAGGATCGGCATCTGCGAGGTTTTGGTTCGCTAATCTTCTTATTGCAGATGCATAAGCAGTCCCATTGTGGGTTAGAGATAAAGCATATTCATCTGCGCGCCGCTCACGCCAGCGCGAAAATCCATTTTCCAACGGCATCGTAACCAATCCATACAAACCGAGCACGATCACGAGTAATGGGAAGGCAGCGATATCAGCTGGTCCATCAAAACCGAATACTCGAACTCCCCAATTTAATCCCACTGATGCTAAGAATAAGCCGACTAATGTGGTGATGCTTCCGAATACGATCCCCAGGGGTATATCCTTATTAACCTGATGCCCCAGCTCATGCGCCATGATGGTTTCTATCTCATCCGAAGTGAAATTATTTAAAAGTGTGTCCCCGATGATAATGCGTCTGGTGTTTCCCAATCCAGTTAATCCTGCATTGGCTTGTTTCGTGCGTTTGCTCATATCGAATTTGAACACACCCCTGACGTTCGTGCCAGAACGCTTGGCAAGCAGCATTAACCTGTTCGCAAGCTCGGCATATTCATCACCAAGTGGGATGAATTTATTGAACAAGGGCATAAGCAACGTAGGTGCCAGGTTTGCCAGGATCACAATGAAGACAAGCAGGATCACTGATGCCCACAACCACCACAATGTTGGATATGCTCGTAATATTGCGTAGATGATTTCAAGGACAATAATCCCTAAAACCCCACCTAACAAGATCCCTTTCACCTGATCTGTGATCCATCCACTAATATTTTGGGTTGAGAGATCATATCGGTGTGGTAACGTGTAACCTTGATAGAATGAGAGGGGTAAGTTGAGCAGAAACAGGATTCCCCCAAAAACAACAACATATAGAAATACCAGCAGCCAATCATTGGTTGTGAATTGAAGCAGCCCTGCCTTAAGTGCCTCTGACCAACCAAAAACCAGCCAGGCAAGCATATACAAGCCACTAATGACTAAATCCAAAACCATCAATCGCCGGTTAATCCGCGCATACTCCTTCGCCCGTTTTTGCCTTTCACGGTCTAATTCCGTTGTTAAGTTTATTGTCCCTTGAGCCATTCCATCACCATCCTTCTCTGTTCATCTGTCTCGGGTGAAGCACTTTCCTCATTTGGCATCCCCTTCCTTAGTTCCTGGATCCTCGCCAAGGCTGCTTCACCCAGAGTTCCATGGCGAGCAAGATGACACCCCACGACCGTCCCAGTCCTTCCTCGACCTCCAAAACAATGTAAATAGATATTCTTCCTTTCAGAAAGCGCCAGTTCGATCGTATCAATGATCTCCGCCATCTCTCTTTGGGTTGGAGTAGAAAAATCTTGGATCGGTATGCGCTTATGTACAACAGATTTGTGTACTTTATTAGATTCTTCATTCAATAAGTGGATATAGGGTTTTAAGTCATATTCTCCTGCCACTGTGAGGTCAAGGAATAAATTTATACCCAGATCTAAAAGCCAGCGTATTTTTCCTCTTGCTTCATCATCTTGAATAGATCCCGGATATTCTCCCGCTCTGAAACGACCAGGTATGACCCAGTAAGATTTATAGATTGGCAGAGTATCTACTTCCATACTTATTCTTTCCGTCCTTAAAAATGGGTTGGCTCGACCTTCAAGTAGTTACAACTCAACCTCATAGGTGTCTTGCATACCCATGATTCTACTCCATTGATCGCCTGATTTCCCCTATTTATCAAAAGCTTATCTCATGATCAAGAACCAATGCTATACTACCTCCACCTGACCATACGATCGGGGTCATTAGGGAATCTATGCCTTCCGCTCCGCTATCCTCACATCGTATCTTTCATACCTGGTGGCCTTTGGCTGCTAGCTGGTTATTGATGGGGGTCGAGTTACCTGTGATCAGCGCAGTGATAGCCCGCCTGGCATACCCGGAAATTAGCCTGGCTGCCTATGGTGGGGTTATCTACCCCCTGGCATTGATTATCGAATCCCCCATCATCATGTTATTGGCTGCCTCCACTGCTCTCTGCAAGGATTGGGCTTCATTCATCAAAATCCGCCGTTTTATGATGATTGCGGGTGCAAGCTTGACCTTGCTCCACATCCTGATCGCCTTTACACCCTTGTATTATTTTATTGTCGAGCAGTTAATGGGCGCACCTAAGGCAATTATTGAACCCGCCCGAGTCGGTTTAATGATCATGACCCCGTGGACTTGGTCCATCGCTTACCGGCGCTTCCATCAAGGTGTATTGATTCGCTTTGGTCATTCTAAAGCCGTCAGTACAGGAACGATAATACGTCTGTGTGCTGATTTGACGGTCTTAGCTATCGGTTATGCCCTTCACGACATTTCCGGGATCATCGTGGCGGCCGTTGCTATAGACGCTGGAGTGATAAGTGAAGCAGTCTATACAGGGTTTATCGCCCACCCGGTGATTAATAACGAATTAAAGCCAGCTCCATCCATTCAGCCAGCCCTCACTTGGCGACCATTTTTTGCTTTTTATAATCCATTAGTCATGACCTCTCTCCTGTCATTGCTCGTTCAACCGATTGGTGCAGCTGCATTGAGCCGGATGCCGCATGCCATTGAATCGCTGGCCACGTGGTCAGTCGTAAGCGGGTTGATCTTCATGCTGCGTAGTTCTGGAGTTGCATACAATGAGGTTGTAGTAGCGTTATTGGATGAATTTCGATCAGCAAGAAAGCTGTGGTCGTTCGCTGTTAATTTGATCCTGATCACATCTGGTATCTGGTTGTTGATCATGGCGACACCCCTCTCAAGTTTTTGGTTCAAAACAGTCTCAGCTTTGCCGGATAACCTGGCATCGCTGGCTCAAATTGGGATCTGGATCACCCTGCCCATGCCTGCCATGGCTGTGTTGCAATCCTGGTATCAAGGAGCTATCCTTCACAGCCATCAAACCAGGGGTATAACCGAAGCAGTCTTGATCTATTTATTTGTTAGCATCGCTACATTAACTTTAGGAGTGTTGTGGGGAAAAGCGATTGGTTTATATATTGGGTTGGCATCATTCGTGTTGAGTACTTTCATCCAGACCCTGTGGTTATGGTGCCGAAGTCGACAAGCAATCTTTGCGGTGCATCAGCGGGATGCTATCCAGGCTGTTATGCCACAAGCTGAGATTGTCTCATAATCGGTTTCTATAAAATCAATGATTACTATATGAGGTAAGGGGCATATATGGCAGAAAATTCACTTAATTGGATTGAGGTTGCCCACAAGATACTGCTCTCCAGGAAATTGGACCTTTTGGAAATACAGCAGCTGACTCCACAAGGAAAAATCAAATACCAATTCTCTGCGGCTGGGCACGAACTGGCACAGGTGCTGCTAGCCCAGGCACTCACCCATCCACATGATGGCGCCACCGTCTATTATCGTTCCAGACCTTTTATGCTTGCGGTGGGCTTGAGTGCTTCCGATGCTATCGCAGCAGGGATGGCGCGTTCCGCCGGACCATCCGAAGGACGCGATACGGGTGTGATGTATAATTTGCCTGGCGATGGGAAGTTAACCATCCTGCCTACCTCCGGGAATGTAGGTGCTCAATACTCGCCTGCTGCTGGATGGGCACAATCAATCCGTTATCACTCCCAGGTGCTTGAAGAACCTGAGTGGAATGCTGCCATTGCTGTCGCCACGGGCGGTGAAGGCTCTGTAGCCGCCAATGGTTTTTGGGCAGCCTTAAATATAGTCACTACATTATGGTATCCCTTTCTGTACGTGATAGAGGATGATCAATACGGTCTTTCGGTGCCCTCTCTGTGCCAGACGCCTGGTGGTAATATCGCAGCTAATTTATCTGTTTATGAAAATCTAAAAACGATTGACGCAGACGGTACAGATCCCTCTATCGCCTGGAAAGCTATACAGCAAGCTGTTGGTTTTGTCCGGTCTGAGGGCGGACCATGCCTGCTGCGCTTGCGTGTGCCCCGTTTGATGGGACATACTTTTGTGGACACCCAGACTTACAAGTCTGATGAACAACGTGCCGAGGAATGCGCCCGTGATCCCATCCCAAAACTTAAAACTTTCCTTCAGGAACAGAGTATTCTGGATGAAAATGGCTGGCAGACCTTGGAAGACCAGGTGGATAAAGAGCTTCAACAAGCCTTGATCATTGCAGAAGGAACACCTGAGCCTGATCCAAATACTGCCCTCGAGCATGTGTATTATTCTGGTAAAAGCCCGATCCAGGGAGGACTGCGCCCCAATGGCTCTATGCTGGCCTTTGGTTCACCCAATCCACAACCACATGGGGCGCGCATTAATCTGATCGATGCAGTTCGTCGCACCCTCGAAGTTGAGATGGAGCTCAACCCTCGCATCCTGGTCTTTGGCGAAGATGTAGGAGTAAAAGGTGGTGTTCATGGAGCCACCCAGGGAATGCAATCCCATTTTGGAGAGGATCGTGTTTTCGATACCTCCCTGAATGAAGATGGTATCATCGGTCGCTCGACCGGAATGGCGTTGGCAGGTCTTTTACCTGTCCCTGAAATCCAATTTCGCAAGTATGCTGATCCAGCTCATGAGCAACTGAACGATTTGGGCACCTTGCGCTGGCGCACTGCCAATCATTTCGCTGCTCCGGTCATCGTGCGAATGCCGGTTGGTTATTCCAAGAAAACCGGTGACCCGTGGCATAGTGTTTCAGCAGAAGCTGTCTATGCGCATTTCATTGGATGGCGGATTGCCTATCCTTCCAATGCTGAAGATGCAGTGGGTTTATTACGTTCAGCTCTTAGAGGGGATGATCCAACTTTCTTCTTTGAACATCGGGCTTTGTTGGACGGTACCGAAGCGCGCCGCCCATACCCTGGAGATGACTATTGCCTGCCTTTTGGTTTATCTGCCCAACTTACTCAAGGTGATGAGCTGACCTTGATCACCTGGGGGGCTATGGTTCATCGTTGCCTCGAAGCTGCCAAAGATTTTCCCGCTCGCATCACTCTGCTTGATTTACGCACTGTTTTACCATGGGATGTAAATGCTGTTTTGAATAGTGTTCATAATACTGGCAAAGCGTTGGTAGTTCATGAAGACACACTCACCAATGGATTTGCAGCTGAAATTATCACCACGATCAACGAGCAAGCCTTTCGTGCACTGGATGCACCCATCGCCCGTATAGCTACACCTGATATCCCAATCCCATATAACATCAGCTTGATGGATGCAGTTTTACCAGGCGTCCAACGTATCAAAGCAGGCATTGAATCTTTGCTTAACTACTGAGTATTAATAAACCAACATACATAAACTTTGAGAATGATCCAAACATTTTAGTTGATCGTATTACAATAGGTCATATTATATAGATACATGAGGAGGATAAAATGTCTACCAAAAAACTAAAAATAATTATCCAGGCTACTACTGCAGAGGTATATCATTATTTCACGAACTCGACTGCCCTCAGAGACTGGATGTGCGACGTCGCTACAGCTGATCCACGCCCTGGTGGCCATTTATACATGTGCTGGTCGGGAGATTATTACACGAGTGGTGAGTATCTAAAGTTGGAGAAGGATAAATCCGTTTCTTTTACCTGGCTAGGTCGGGGCGAGCCACATAAAACCCGGGTAGAAGTGGCATTGAAAAAACAAAAAGGTGGCACTCTGATAATACTTGCTCATCGTGAGATTGGAAAGGGGAAAAAATGGGTAGCGATTGGAGAAAACTACGAAAAGGAATGGCAGAGTGCCTTGGAAAATCTGGCCTCGGTCCTCGAGAACGGACCCGACCTGCGTATTACCCGGCGCCCCATGTTGGGAATAATAGTCGCTGACTATAATGCCGATATTGCCGCCAAACTAGGGGTTCCTGTTGAATATGGGACTCGCCTGAGTGATGTGGTTGATGGAATGGGTGCTCAAAAAGCGGGTTTGCAAAATGATGACGTAATTATATCTATCGATGGTCATGAGCTCACCACTGCTACTCCCTTTGCGTCAACTATGGCTTCAAAGCACGCAGGTGACGTAGTAGATGTCACTTTCTATCGCGGTCGGGATAAGAAGACTGCTAAAATGACCCTTTCTGGACGACCAATTCCACCAATTCCCAGCTCTAGTCTGGAGTTATCCAAGCAAGTTGAGCCAATTTACCACCAATTTGAAAAGGAAATCGAAGAAGTATTAAATACCCCTAGTGAAGCACAATGTTCTCATAAACCCGGTCCATCAGAGTGGAGTGCCAAGGATGTACTCGCTCACCTGATTCACAGCGAATTGGGCTGGCAAAACTACGCTACCGAGATAATAGGTGGGCACGAACCCTCTTACGATGACTTTGCTGGCAATATTCAAGCGCGTATCGATGGAACCGTGGCTATATATCAAACAAAAGCTGAGCTATTGAAAGAGCTCAAAGCACATGATGCTGAAACAGTCAGTATGTTGGCACATATCCCTACGGAATTTTTATCCCACAAAGGCAGGTTCTGGAAGCTTTCCTACCAGGCGAATCAAAATTCTTACCACCTTCAAGCGCATCTGGAACAAATGCGATCAGCTATCCAATCCGCAATAAGTGTACATATTCTGTAATCTCTAAACTCGCACAGGTGGGTTCGGGGAGAACTTCTCCCATGGGCTCTGAATTAATATAGTTGATTCTGCCCGATGAATAACCCAATTCGCTAATATTTATGAATTTACTTTGTTAAATGGACATAATTTATATGTTTGATTTCAAACTTATCAGCTCGCAAATTCTCTTCGATAACCCCTATGCCAGGGTTGTCCTCGACACTCTGGAGTATGCAGGCGTCCAACGTCCATACTTTTATCTGACCAGCCCGGTGGAAGCGGTTGCCACAGTCAGCCTTACTGGTGAGGGATGTATTATCCTCACCCGCCAATATCGTCACCCAGTTGGCAAGGTGGTCTACGATCTCCCTGCGGGTCACCTGGTGCCTGGAGAAGATCCGGTCGATGGTGCCCTCCGGGAATTTGAAGAGGAGACTGGCTACTTTCCTAACCATATTGAGAAACTTGGTTACTATAATCAATTCCCCGGTGTTCTACGGGCTGCAACCAACTTGTTTTTTGCCAGCGACCTGGTGCGAGCAACCCAGCATCTCGAGCCAGGTGAAATTCTCGAGACAGTTCACATGCCTGTAGATGAAGTCATTAAGATGATTATTAATGGAGATTTTATCGACGGTTCTCTACAGTTGGGAGTATTATTAGCCCTCCAAAAAGGATTTTTGACCCGAGAGGGGAAAATGAATTCCAATATCACTACAAATATCTGATCTGGAGGAAAATTACTATGGAATATAAATCACTGGGACGTACGGGTCTAAAAGTTTCCGAGTTGTGCCTCGGGACGATGCAGTTTGGTTGGACCGCAGACGAATCCCTTTCTTATAAGGTCTTGGGGGCTGCTTTTGAAGCTGGTATTAATTTCATTGACACTGCTGATGTATATTCGCGCTGGGCTGAAGGTAATCCTGGCGGTGTCGCAGAAACCATCATTGGCAAGTGGATCAAGCAGTCCAACATCCCTCGCGAGCAGTTAGTGCTGGCAACCAAAGTGCGCGGCAAGATGGGAATAGGTCCAAATGATGAAGGGCTTTCTCGCGTTCATATCCTACATGCGGTAGAAGCATCACTGCAGCGTTTAGGGGTCGATTATATTGACCTGTACCAGACCCATTCATATGATGATAAAACCCCTATGGCGGAGACATTACGTGCTCTTGATGATCTTGTGCATCAAGGGAAGGTCCGCTATATTGGCTGCTCAAATTACCCTGCCTGGCGTCTCACTGAAGCTATCTGGAGTTCACGCCTGAACAATCTGGCACGCATTGACTCCCTTCAACCTCACTACAACCTTGTGCACCGGGTGGAATTTGAGCGCGAGCTTGCAGAGGTCTGTCGTGCATATGGTTTGGGTGTCATCCCTTATTCTCCGCTTGCTGCTGGCTTCTTAACGAATAAATATCATCGTGGGCATGCTGAACCTGAATCTGCCCGGACTGGAGGTATCAAACGACGCTACTTCAACGAGAAAAGCTGGGCAGTCCACGATAAGATTGAAAATCTTGCCTCACAACTGGGAAAAACGGTCTCACAGGTCGCACTCACATGGCTGCTAAGCGACCCATTGATCACCAGCCCAATCATCGGACCTCGCAGCCTGGAACAACTCGAAGACAACCTTGGTTCAGTCGGTTTCAGACTAACCGCAGAAGAGAAGAAAAGTTTGGATACCGCATCTGCCTGGCAGGAGGAATAATATTGATAACTGAATAAAACCTTAGGAATCAAAACCCAATCTCAAGCCATCCAAAACTTTTAACCATAAATTCCTGCGTCCCTGGTTATGGTCAGCCTGATCCAGCGACCAGCGGGTAAGGTTGATCACAGCAGATCGAAATGGTTCTGCTGGGAAGGGTATCGGTTTTTTACGTACCATTTCCAATTCCGTACGCTCTGTTGTCTTTCCATCAAGAAAATCAAGCATCACCATTGCGCCAAAGCGGGAGGAGCCCACTCCAAGCCCGGTGAAACCCAGCACATATGCTGTCCGCCCACCATGAGCAGTCCCCCAAAAAGGGCTAAAACTTGAGCAGGTGTCGATAACGCCCCCATATGCATGCGTGAAGCGTAATCCGAGAAGCTGGGGAAAAGTCAGGAAGAAATGTTCAGCTAATCGACCAAAAACCTCATGATTGATTTCGAGGTGTTTTCCAACGCCATTATTCCAGTGATAAACGGCGTCGTAACCACCCCACAGGATGCGCCCATCGGAAGTCATGCGGTAATAATGGAATTGGTTATTTGAATCACTTAATCCTTGGCGACCCTGCCAGCCAATAATTGCTCTCTGCCCAATGGATAATGGCTCAGTGACGAGGACATAATCATAAACCGGAACGATATAACGGGAGAGGTACTTTAATAGTGGTGGGAATGCATTCGTTGCTATAGCGACCTTGTTCGCATTAATACGGCCGTATGGTGTACGCACTTGGATAACCTTGTTTTCTTCCTCCAAGGTTAATACTGGTGTGTGCTCGTACAATTTAATCCCTAGGTTCAAGCAAGCCTCTCGAAGTCCCCACGCTAACTGGGCTGGATTTACCATTGCAACACCTTGCGGGTTGAATAATCCACCAAGGAAGAGTGGTGAATAAACCAGTGACCTGGTTTGGTT
>Ga0315275_10007984_pt1 | contig 10281 bp, 7 predicted proteins | sample YL17G03_0_MG_FD_205557 | JGI IMG/M metagenome (GOLD analysis project Ga0315275, IMG submission 205557) | Sediment microbial communities from Yellowstone Lake, YNP, Wyoming, USA - YL17G03_0 | ecosystem: Environmental > Aquatic > Freshwater > Lake > Sediment | place: USA: Wyoming | collected...
GCCGGCTCGCACACCTGGCCGGCCGCCAGCACCCGCGTCACCTGTCAATGGGTCGGGTGGGATGGCAGGGCGCCCGGCGTTGAGACCCCTGGCGACGCGGGCGCGCCGCTCGCCAATGCCGTCGAGCCCGGCGGCAAGGCGCGGCTCACCGTGCCGCTTGTCCCACCGCAGGCTCCCGGGCCGTACTGGCTTGCCTGGCGCGTCGTTGGAGAGGCAGGCGGCGACACCTCGGAATCGAGCGGAAGATGGGACGATCTGTACGTGACACCCGTCTTCGTGCGCTCGGGGGCGATGCAGGTGGTTGACCTTGCGCCATACGGCAATGTCGCGGGCATCACTGTGGACAGCTATCGGGCGCGAGGGGACTTCGACGGCCGTGGCGCCAGCATCCCCGCGGAGTGGCTGCCGCCGGACGAGTCGGGGGCGCGCGGCGACCTCTACCCTCCCGGCTACTACGCGCCGGCGATGCGCGCCGGCTCGCCTCCCTTCGCCTTCCCCGAGACGAGCGCGGGCGTCGGATCGGTGGTGGCCTGCACGGGCCAGCGGATTCCGTTGGGTAGTCCGGCGGGGGTCCGAGTGCACCTCATCGTCGCCAGCACCGCGGGAGAGCAATCGGTCACCTTCCGACTCGGGCTGGCCTCGGACGAGACCGAAGAGGTCAACGCGTTGGTGCCGGCGTGGGATGTTCACACCGAAGGTGCGCCGGTCGCCGCCTACTCGCCCTATCTGCGGACCCTCTCGGGCGACGATGCAAGCAGACAGGCCTACCTCTACCAGGTGACGCTCTCCCCGGGGGCGGGCGCGGTTTCGATCGAGCTCCCGCAGGCGCCATCGGTGAAGATCATCGCCATCACCATTGAGACGAAGTAGCAGCAGCGAAGGCACACACGGAGGCACCCGCTTGCAGAGCTGGCTGATCAAGAACGCCACCGTCGTCACCATGGACGATGACCGTCGCCTCCTGCCGAATGCCGATGTCGTCATTGAGGGCGCAGCTATCGCGGGCATCTGGCCCACCGGCCAGGCCCCATCTGCCGGCGACCGCCAGACCCTCGACGCCAGCGGCATGGTGGCCATCCCAGGCCTGATCAACGCCCACACCCACTGCGCCATGACGCTGCTCCGCGGCTATGCCGATGATATGCCGCTCATGCCGTGGCTGGAGAAGCGCATCTGGCCGTTCGAGATGAAGCTCCAGCAGGAGGATGTCTACTGGGGCACACTCCTCGGCATCGCCGAGATGATCCGGGGCGGGGTCACCTGCTTCAACGACATGTACCACTACTTCGAGGCCGCCGCCCGCGCGGTGATTGACAGCGGCATGCGCGCGGTTGTCTCGGGCGTCCTGTTGGGCTTTCTGCCGAACGCGGACGAACGGCTCGACACTGCTATCGCCTTTGCCAAGGAATGGCAGCACAAGGGCGACGGCCGGCTGGTGACGATGCTCGGCCCTCACGCGCCCTACACGGTGGCCGACAAGTTGTTGGCTCGCGTCGTGGAGGGCGCGAAGGAAGCGGGGGTCGGCGTCCACATCCACGTCTCGGAGACGCGGGGCGAGGTGGATGACAGCCTGCGCGACCACGGCCGGACTCCGGTGCAGCGGCTGAACGAGATCGGGATCTTCGATGCGCGCCCGGTGCTGGCGGCCCACTGCGTCCATCTGACCGATGACGACATCGCCGTGCTCGCCGCGAAGCAGGTCGGCATCTCGCACTGCCCGGGCAGCAACATGAAGCTCTCCTCCGGCGTCGCCCCGGTGCCAAAGCTCCTCGAGGCGGGGGCGGTCGTCGGCCTCGGCACAGACGGCCCGGCCAGCAACAATAACCTCGACATGCTGGAGGAGGTTAGGCTGGCGGCACTGCTGCACAAGCTCGAGGGCAAGGACCCGACGCTCGTGCCGGCCTACCAGGCGCTTGAGATGGCGACCCGGGGCAGCGCCCGCGCGCTTGGCATCGGCGACCGGGTGGGCCAGATCAAGGCGGGCATGAGGGCCGACCTCGTGCTCCTGGACTTCCAGCAACCGCATCTTATCCCCCGCCACGATGTCATCTCACATCTCGTCTATGCGGCGCGGGCGGGCGACGTTCGCACGGTCTTCATCAACGGCGCTCCCGTGATGAGGGACGGACGGCTGCTCACGCTCGATGAGGGCGAGATCTTCCGGCAGGTGGACGAGCGGCTGACGCGGCTGGCATGATGGCGAACGGAGACAGCATAGAATCTTCGGCCGAGGCCGACCCCGAGCGGATGCTCGGACGCGCCAGCAAGGCGGGGCTGTTCGATGGGCTCCGCAGGATCTACGCCGGTCTCCCCCGGACGGCCTGCGAGAAGTGCGCGCGCTGCTGCTTCGAGAGCCCGGGCGTTTTCTTCGTCGAGTACCTCTCTCTGCTGGAAGCCGTGGCTGGGACGTCGGAGGAGCGGCGCGATGAGCTGATCCGTCGGGCATTCCGCGAGCTGTTCTTCTCATGGATCGAGCCCGACCGGAGCTGCATCTTCCTCGAGTCGAAGCGCTGCACTATCTACGACCAGCGGCCGCTGGCGTGCAGGATCTTCGGCCTGGTGCCGGAAGCCGACCGCGATGTGGCGGAGGCGCAGGCGCGGCTCGCCGCGCGAGAGGAAGCCAGGCGGCTCAGCCGGTTCGGCATCGAGGTGCCCGAGGCGGTGATCCGGCGCGCGCTGGTGAGTTGCGACAGGGTGCGCAATGCTCGGGGCGAGGCGATCACCGTCAACGGAGAGGCGATTGCCGCCCGGGTGGCCAAACTGGACGCCGCGCTGATCCCTCAGCAGGTGGTGATAGAGGAGTTCTGCTTCCGCTCGTTGCCGGAGCGGCTCGGCGCAGTTGCGTTCGGTCAGGAGGCGATCGAGGGACTCCGGGTGCAACTGCTTCGGCGGGCGCAGAGCGGGCAGGCTATCGGCGAACTTCTCGCGTTGGTGCTGGCACAGGCGCGGCTCCCCCGGCAGTTGGGGGCCGGACGCCGCAGACACTGAAGAGTTTCTTCAACCGTAGGAATTGCCTATGGTTCAGAAGACCCTTCACAGGCAAGCCTAGGGCTGGCGAGGCGGGGCGCGAACCGGCCAACGAAGCGACACCGGGCCTTCGTTTTGCCTTCCTACTTCTGGCTCTTCACTTCGCCGGCTACAGCGGCATCACGTTGTTTGCGTGCGGGCCCTTCTCGCCATCCTGCAGTTCGAACTGCACGACCTGACCTTCCTCGAGCGTCTTGAAGCCCGGCATCTGGATGGAGGAATAGTGGACAAAGACGTCTACGCCGCCATCAACCTCGATGAAACCGTACCCCTTCTGCGCGTTGAACCACTTGATCCGTCCCCGCGCCATCCTGCCTACCTCCTTGGTCCGCCGATCACCTTATGGCGCACGCCGGGACGCCGCCCTGTCGCCCATCAGGACCGCGTGCCGCCCAGCAGCGCCCTCGCCGCTCCAGGAACCCCCTGACGACGGTATCTCACGGGAGAAGCAGTCGGCGGTAAGTTACCACACGGTCGCCGCAGTGTCAATGTGAGAAATGCCGGTTGTGATAGATGCCAGCTAACTCCTAAAGCCCCGCGGCAGGGCTCGGGAGCCCCCCTGCTTGCCCTGTTCGCCCTGAGCGCAGTCGAAGGGAGCGCAATCGAAGGGAGCGGAGCCGAAGGGCCGGCTCTCGCAGCCTACTAGGCAGGCGAATACCGACAGGGGCTCACTACCGCAGGCCGCCGCCGACCGGGACGAAGGTGTAGCCCATCCCCTGGATTCCCTCGACGATCTGCTGCAGGGCATTGATGTCGTAAAACGGATGGAAGTAGAAGCTCGCCCAGGCATCGCGCAGGGCGGCATTCCTCTCCGCACACCGCAGGATGTCGGCGACCAGCCACTGCCGATATCCTACCCACGGCTCCGGCTCGTAGTTGCCCAGGTTCTCGGGAAGCACCTTCTGCCCGTAGACGTCGCGGTTGATCACATAGGGGAAGAACTGGCCGCCCAGGAAGCTCGCATCGCCATCGCCCTTGAGCCCGCTCGCAGGCATGCGTAGATCGAAGTACAGCACCCGCTGGATGGTCAACGGCAGCAGCGCCGCAAACGCTTCGTAGTCGGTGGCGGAGGCGGCGTAGTGAGGCGTCTCCCAGGCCACCGGGGTGAGGCCGCATGCCTTTAGCTCGGCTCTCCCGTCGGAGATCCGGCCGGTGGCCCAGCTCTTCGAGTCCTCCGGCACGGGCCCTGTCAGGACGGAGTCCCCGTTCTCGTCAAGCTCAATACGGTAGAACTCGAAGTCGTCGCCAGTCACGCCGGTGTAGGGGTTGGCGATGCTGTCATACTGGTGCGTGTAGCCGTGGAGGACGATCTTGCCGCCCTTCGAGACCATGTACTTCAGCGCCTTGACGACCTCGCTCTCATCGGACAACCGATCGTATTCCGGCACGCCGCCGTTGTAGTAGCCGAACGGGTCGTTGTAGACCGGGATGACCGAGACCGCGAAGGGCACGCTCCTGGAGTACAGGTAATCGGCGATGGCGCGGAGCTGGGCGGGGTCAGCGGTCGGGTCCACGTCCTCGATCCGGCAGATGGCGCGCTTGGTATTCGGCGGAGCGATGCCGAGGATGTCGTAGAGCAGGTCGCAGAAGACAAGGTAGCGGTCCTCCTCGGTGACGTAGCTGAAGGGCAGATCGGCGACATACCAGAGGTTCCGCCCGTGCACGATGTAGGGAATGGACTCCTCGCCGCCCTCGGTCGTGCGGGAGGCGGTGGCGATCTCCTGACACAGGGACGGGTGAAGGATCCATACCAGGCCCAGTTCCGGGTCGGCCTGGTGCTTGCTGTAGGTCTGCCCGCGGTAGGAGATGGTGTCGTAGCCGCTCCAGTCGAGCCAGTTGAACGTGAACCCGAACCTGGTCGAGAAGTCCGAGCGGGTCCATGCGAGCTGCCAGAGGTTGTACTTGAACCAGCAGATCGGGGTGTTCGAGGTCATCACGTCGGTCATGAACGGCCCCGGCAGACGGTTGTCATAGCTGCTGCCGATGTAGAAGGTGGCCGAGTACCGGCCTATCATCCCCTTCTTGTAACCCTCGATCGGGCTCACCTGCCAGCTCACCGGGAAGTGGCCGAGCAGGTTCGCCATCATGCGGGCGTGGATTCGGCCTATCCACCCGTACTGCCCGCTGTTGTCGAATAGGATCAGCACCGAGGGCTGCAGGGCTCCGGCGGTGGCAACCGACCGATCGGTTAGCGGAGCCGCCGCGTCGATCGGGGATGCCGAAGGACCACGCGGGCCGTCCGCGCCAGACGCGGAGACGGCGACGACGAGAGCAAGCAGCACGACCAACAGCGGCGCAGCTGACTTTCTCAGCACGACAGACTCCTTGGCGCCATTGCGCTGGATTTGGCCCACACCAGCCCACGGCAGCCTGCGGGGAGTCCCCGACAGCCGCACCTCGGATGGTCCGAGGTCGGCCTGCCACGCCCCGATCGCCCCAGCACGCCAGCGTGGCAACCTATTATACCGCGAAAAGCAGACCAGTTCCAGGGCCGGCAGGCGATTTGTTGGCTGCGACACCCACCGCCCGTTTGTGCTACCATAGCCCTCACGGGCGCCTAGGCGCGCCGTAGGGGCGAATGAGCACAGGCGATATGTCGCACAGGCCGTGCCCGTGGTGCAGGCGGCCGGTGCCGGAGGGGGCACAGCGCTGCCCCCACTGCGGGCGCGAGCCGCAGACGGAGGATCTCAGGCCCATGGGCGGCGACCTGGCCGGAGCCTCGGCCGGCGCACCCGCTCCCTGGGCGGAGACCCCCGTGCCGCCGGTGCGGGACCCGCTTGCGGCGCTCGAGCGCCGGCGGGCCGAGAAGGCCGCTCAGTCGGCGAAGTGGGTGCGGCTCAGCAACGCGGAGTATGTCAGGTTCGTCTTGCGCGAGGACCAGGTGTTCGCGGCGCTGGTGGGCCTGTTCGTTTTCCAGGCGATCCTCTCTCTGATCAATGTAGCTCGCACCGACTTGACCTCGCCGTTTCTTATATCGGGGCTGGCCTGGTTCGCGCTTCGCTGCGTGATGGCCATTGGGCTCCTCACCTTCCAGCGGTGGGTGCACACCGCGCTTGTTTGGGCGGCAGGAATGAGCATTGCCTGGGGCGTGCTGTCAACGGCGGGGCTGCTCCTGGCGCCGCTGCGGACCCAGTCCGGCATCCAACTGCTGATGATGTGGGTGCAGTGGGTCGTCGGCATCGCTGGCGGGCTCTTCATGCTGGTCGTGCTGTCGGAACGCACTGCTTACTTCGAGGGGGTTGGCAGTCGCGTCGAACCGAAGCGCACGAGGCTGCGTGATTTCCTTGATCGCGACTACTGGCGGAGGGCGAACGCGCCGCGCAACTATGGGCAGGAAGAGGCCGACAGCCAACCGCGCATCCCCGCCCCGGTGCCGCTACCTCCGCCGGCTCCCCAAGCGCCGCCTTCCGATTTGGAGGGCCTCCGACCATTCGGCGGCGGGCATGCCCCCGATCTGCCTCAGCCGCCCCCGCGGCCCATCCGCGCCGTCGAGCAGCCGGCGAGCTACCGCGTGGACCCACTGCCCCCCGCTCCCGGCCAGCAGGACGGCCCCGCTTGGAGCGAGATGAGGGAGCGCACCCGCTGGGGCAGCGTGGCAAGGGAGGCGCGGGAAGACCGGCTCTTCGCAGCATTGCTCGCAGCGCTGGCATTGCAGACGGTGCTGGTCATCGCCACCCTGAAGCCGTTGGCGATCCTCGGCGCGCTGGCGCTGTTCTGGGCGGTGATGACTCGCCAACTGCTTGGCTTCTGGTTCGGCCTGGGCCTCGCCGCGGTGCTGGCACTCTCGCACATCGTCATGCTGCGGACGCTGCTTGCGGCAGGGGGCCAGGCGAACGTCTTGCTGCTGGTCTACGCGGCCACCACCGCAACCATCAACGTGTTCATCGCCGGGGCGCTGTGGGCGAGAAGACACCGCTTCGAGTAGCGCGTGCGTCACCCGTAGGCAGATCGTTTCCAGTGCCCCGCCTCCCCTACCGGCGGGGAAGGCAGAAGTACTGAGGCCTCGTTCGCATCCCCGTCACGGGGTAGAACACATCGCCCTCGTACGGCATCGGATGGCGGTCGTAGTGTAGGTCCAGATCGGGCTGGGCGAAGACGTCGGTGTCAACGATCACGGCAGCGAAGCGGCGCTCGCGGATTGCGGCGGTAATCTCGGAGAGAAGGCTCCCGGCGGCATCGCTGTCACTGCCGCGAGCGACGTCCCAGACCGCCATCGCGTGAGCGTAAGATCGCTTGCCTGCCAACACCGGCAGGTAGCCGTGATAGGGCAGGTAGATGTCGCCGGGAATGGCGCGCATCGCTGCCACCAGCCCCTCCCCTGCTCGCCTGTCGGCCGCGGTCGGAATCTGCTTGCTCGGGTCGTAGCTGAGCCGCGCGAACTGCGCCGCGGCAAGCAGCAGAACCGCGCTCGCTCCCACCACCCGCATTCGTCGGCGCTTGGCTGATTGTATCGCGACCAGGGCATCGTCGAGGCCGATCGCAAAGACGATGCTGATGGCGGCGTAAGCGGGGATCAGCACGTTGTTGTACCCACCGGAGTGGGCGCGGCCGCTCCACGAGGCGCCGAGAGCCCCAAGCAGAACAGCGCCCCACAGCCAGGCTGACCGCCTGTCACTGCGCCACCTGCGCCCAATGCCGAAGATGGCCAGCGCCAGCCCGATGGGTACCGCGGCGGGCATGTCCGTCGTCCAGAAGCCGGTGGCGGCCGCCCGGTCCATCTCGTGCTGGCGCGGCAGATCGAAGACGTAGTAGCGGTACCATCCTCCGCTCAGATGATTGAAGAGCAAGGCGGTAGCTGCGGACAGCAGCAGGGAGGTCACGGTGAAGATCAGACCGCGGCGGCGCTGTACGATTAGCGCGTATAGCATCACTGGCAGCGCCGCCGCCAGGGCGATCTGCTTGGTCAGGAAGGCCAGCGCCAGCAGCACACCCGCGAGGACGTGCGGCGCCCGGGGCCGATCGAGCTGGATCAGGTAGATCGCGCCGAGAAGCAGCACCAGCGCGAGCATGTCCACCCGAGCGATGTCATACCATGCCCCCGACATCCGGAAGCACGCCGCGAACAGGCCAGCGCCGACGGCCCCGGCGAAGGCACTGCGCGTCTGCCGACGGACCATCAGGAAGATGAGCGCAAAGCAGCCGAGCGACGACAGGAATGAAACAAGCCGAAGTGGCAGGAAGCCGACGCCGATGAGCTTCGCCGCCACGGCCGAAACCCAGAAGTAGAGCGGGGGGTAGACGAAGGGGACGAAGTCGAGCGAGGGCACAACGTAGAGAGGCCGGCCGGCGAGCACTCGGCGAACGTGGTCCACGCACGCGCCTTCCATCCACTCCAGCTCGAACGGATAGCTGATGCGCGCCGGCGCGATCGCAAGGTAGAGGGCAAGGAACGCGAACGCAAGCGCGAACACTGCCCAGCGCAGGAACAGAGGCACGGCGAGCCGACCGTCCTCCGGTTGTGGGCGCATAGCGCGGTAGTTCGGGGAGCGCCGCGCCTTCTCCCCCTCCAAAGCAGAGCGCTAGCGCAGGGATGCGGCGTGGATTGGGCCAATAGTGCAGGTGGAGAGGCAGGTTCGCGATGAAGGCGCTGGTGTTGAGGGAGTACAATCGGCTCGAGTACACCGAGGCCCCGCGGCCTGATACTGCACCCGACGAGGTGCTGGTGCAGGTCAAGGCGGTTGGCATCTGCGGTAGCGATGTGCACGGCCTCGACGGGAGCACAGGACGACGGATTCCGCCGCTCATCATGGGGCACGAAGCGGCAGGGGTGATCGCGGAGGTTGGGGCCGATGTCACAGGATGGCGGCCTGGCCAGCGAGTGACCTTCGACTCGACCCTCTACTGTGGCCGCTGCCACTTGTGCAACCAGAGGTTCATCAACCTCTGCGACAGCCGGCAGGTGCTGGGCGTGTCGTGCGAGGAGTTCCGGCGCGATGGCGCCTTCGCCTATTACGTGTCGGTGCCCGCGCGCGTCCTCTACCAACTGCCGGACGATCTCCCATTCGAGCAGGCGGCGATGGTCGAGCCGGTCTCCGTCGCGGTGCACGGCGTGAGCCGGCTGCCATTGCGCGGCGGCGAGATCGCCGTGGTAATCGGCGCGGGGGTGATCGGGCTGCTCGCGATCCAGGCGCTGCGCGCGCAGGGGTGCGGTCGGGTCATCGCGGTTGATGTGGATGAGGGGCGGCTGGACATGGCGCGGCAGCTCGGTGCCGACGAGGTGGTCGTTAGCAGCACAAGTCGCCAACTTGCGCCACTTGGCGAGGTGCGGAAGCTGACCGGCGGCCGCGGGGCGGAGGTGGTGTTCGAGGCGGTGGGATTGCCGGCGACAGTGAACCTCGCGGTCGAGTGCGCGTGCAAGGGCGGGGCGGTGGTGCAGGTCGGGAACGTCTCGCCTACCGCTGAGATTCCTCTTCAGCTCCTGGTCAGCCGGCAGATCTCGCTCTTCGGCTCGGCCGCGTCGTGCGGCGAGTACCCCGATTGCCTGGACCTGATGCGGCGCGGCGTGATCAAGGTCGAGCCCCTCATCAGCGCGGTGGCGCCGCTGTCGGAGGGGGCGGAGTGGTTCGAGCGGCTGCGGAAGCGCGAGGCGGGCTTGGTCAAGGTGATTCTGACACCCTAGCGCGAGGTGCGAGCATGAACGACAGGCTATTCGATCTCACCGGTCGTGTCGCGATCATCACCGGCGCAAGCCGGGGCCTGGGGCAGTACTTCGGGCGCGCGCTGGCGCGTGCGGGAGCCGATCTGGTCATCACCAGCCGGAACGTCGAGTCGCTTGGCGACTTCAAGGCCGAGATCGAGGCACTCGGCCGGCGGGCGCTGCCGCTCGAGCTGGACGTGCGCGACTACGACAGCATCCAGCGCATGGCCGAGGCCGCCTACGCGCACTATGGCAAGCTCGACATCCTCGTGAACAACGCCGGCTGCAATGTCCGGAAGCCAGCGGCTGATGTCACGTGGGATGAATGGAACCTCGTGCTCGACACCAACCTCCGCGGCACGTTCTTCGTCGCCCAGGTAGTCGCGAGGAAGATGATCCCGCGGCGCTATGGGCGCATCATCAACATCGGCTCAGTGACCGCGGTGTTTGGCTATGCAGGCATGGCCCCCTATTGCGCGAGTCGGGGCGGAGTGAAACAGTTGACGATGAGCCTCGCCGACGACTGGGGGCCGCACGGCATCACGGTGAACTGCCTGGCGCCTGGTTGGTTCAAGACCGCGCAGAACGCCGCCCTCTACGAGAACAAGGAATGGGTC
>Ga0315275_10007985_pt1 | contig 10279 bp, 12 predicted proteins | sample YL17G03_0_MG_FD_205557 | JGI IMG/M metagenome (GOLD analysis project Ga0315275, IMG submission 205557) | Sediment microbial communities from Yellowstone Lake, YNP, Wyoming, USA - YL17G03_0 | ecosystem: Environmental > Aquatic > Freshwater > Lake > Sediment | place: USA: Wyoming | collected...
GAAAATATTTATCGGTTCTGGTGGCCGTGGAGATCGCGGACCTGAACCGGTTTTCCGACGCGGCTCATCTTCATGCCTACGCCGGGGTCATTCCTTCGACTCACAGCTCCGGCGATAAAACCTATCACGGCAAAATCATTCGGGCCGGGAATCGCTGGTTGCGTTGGGCGGCGGTGGAAGCCGTCTGGCCGGCCATCCGAGCGGATTTTGACCTGCGCTGCTTTTACGAACGCCTCTCTCACGCCAAAGGAGCGAACAAAGCCAAAGTGGCCACGGCCCGGCGATTGTTGACGATCATCTACAAGGTTTGGAAGGAGCAACGCAATTGCATTCCTTACCGGCGATAACTCGGCCGCCTTGAGAAATTCTTTAATGGGTCGGTGACGACCGCATTGGCGGATAGGTTAAGGGGCCGGGACCTGAAGTTAGAGTGTGTGCGGACATAGCCTTCGGGCTAAGGGCACGGATAGAAGGATGGTCCACAAGACCTAAAGAGAAGGCAAGAAAAGAAAGGAGAAGAAAATAGAAAAAACCCCTTGCATCACATCATCATAGAAAGAATTTGATTTTCCGGCGACGCCGATAGGAATTTGTTTTTCCGGGAAATATCCCCCGCTCTCCTCGGCTGCCATCAAGGCCGCCCGCTCGAAGACGGGGGCGGGAGGTGGCCTCTAAGCCGCGAAGGTCCCTGGCCTTTATCGGGGATATGGGACGTGACACGAGCGATGAACTCCAGATAGTCCATCGTCTCCGGTTCAACGTTCTTCTCGCCATGCCGATACCCGACCTTTCCCTCGTCTTTCAGAAGAGACAGTCGCTCCAGGGCCAGGATCGGCCGAAGCATGTACTGGCCCACCCGCTCGGCCTCCGGTTTCGTCTTGGCCCGGACCAGGCTGCCAAGGGCGAGCCTTCGGCTCTCCACTCGCCCGCGTTCTTATCCACGGGCGAGTGCGGCGTAAATGGATCCCCGGGACAAGGCCCGGGGCCCCTGCCGCCGTGGACATTGAAGCCCGTGTGCGGCCAGGAAAGAAGTGCACCGCCCATTCGGGACTCAACAGCTCCCGGCCGACGAGGAGCCGGAGGACCTCGAGAGCGAAGAGGTCCGGCAGGAGAACATGACCAGCCGCTCCTCCCGCAGTCGGGAGAGCGGATCAGGGCGACGCTTCGTCTGTCCTAAATGAGCCTTGCGAATCAGGACGAACCCGCAACGCGGGTTGCCGCAATCAAGATACCGCTCGACCACTTCCTTGACGATCGGCCGGAAATACCCGCCCTCATTCGCTTCGCGCCTGAGGACTGCAAAGCCCGGACTCCAGCTCGAAACGGCTCTCATACTTGGTCAGGAACCTGTCAAAATGATGGAACAGCACCCGGTAGAGAACGGTCCGCTCCGGATGTCGAGGGCGATAGACTCCCGCCATGGCGGGAGAAAGGCCTCAAGAACCGGGCCAGGGTCATGGATCGGGCCGCCTGTCTCTAGAATGAGGTGTCGCGGCCGGCCAGGAAGCCGAAAACCAGACGGAAATCGTCAACCGGCGTTGACCCTCGATCCTCAGAAAGGCGCCAACCGAAGTCAAAATGAAGAATTCGAACGGCCGTATGTCCTGCTCCACGAACTCCACGAACGCAAACGGATGGCCGCGGGCTGCAAGCGATCAAGTTTTGTTTCTATCTCTAACAGCATCTGCTCTGAAGACTATGGTGCCAATTGTAAAGTTAATGATATAGATTGTAAAAAATAAAAAAGAGGTAATCAAAATGAAAAAATTTATTGTTTCTTTGGTAATGATTATTAGTTTAGCTTCCATGGTTTATCCTGGGTGCTATCAAATCGGAATGGACCCGTATTGCCAGACAGATTATGGAGAAAATTGCTTTACCTGCCCTATTGACTGCTCTTGTGGCAATCAGTGCTACACTGAAAGCGGAGATTGCATTGACTGCCTGCCTCCATCTTATCCTCCTGGATGTGTGATGTCCTATCATAGCCGAGTCGCGCGGGACCGCCAAGTCGATCGTGCCGCTTGATGAACCGGAGGGATAACGATTATGATACCGCCTGCCGGCGGAGGAAGGCGATCCCATGAGCTTCATTAGCATTTTCAACGACGTCCTGGGCCCGGTCATGCGCGGCCCGTCGAGCTCCCACACCGCGGGCGGCTACCGCATCGCGAGGCTCGTCCGGGACATGCTCGGTGAGGAGCCCGTCTCCGTCCGGTGCACCTTCGATCCCGCGGGTTCGTACGCTCCGACCTATAAGGCCCTGGCCGTGGATTTGGCGATGGCCGCCGGATTCATGGGTTGGCCCCTCGAGGACGAGCGTTTCAGCCGATCGCTGCTCGAAGCCGAGCGTCTGGGCCTGGACATCCGCTTCGACATCGCTCCCCTGGAAAAGGCGGATCATCCCAACGCGGTCAATATCGAGGCCGCCGGGCGCCGGCAACCGCCCGTCGTCGTTTGGGCGAAGTCCGTCGGCGGAGGAATCGTCGAAATCACCGGAGTCCAGGAGTGGCCCGTCTCCGTGACCGGAAAATCGCACGAATATCTGTTCGAAGCCGACGCGGCCGCCCGGCCCGCGCTCGAGGAATTCGCCGCCACGCTTCGGACGCTCATCCGGGACCGCGCCGAGGCGTCGCGGAACGGCCGAATCCTGATCCATCTCCAGACGTCCGACGAGATCCCCGAAGAGCGCCTGGAATCCTTTCGCCGCGGCCTTGCCGGCCTGCGGGTCTACCGAAGCCATCCGTTGTTTTTCGTCCAACGGGGCGAGGCTCTGTTCCTGTCCGGCAGCGAAATGCTGGACCTCGCGGAGAAGGACGCATCTAGCCTGGGCGAAATCGGATTGTGCTACGAATCGCGGCTGCTCAGCCTCTCCCGCGAAGAGGCGCTTCAGGAAATGGACCGGCTGTTCGGGATCATGAAGACGTCCGTGGAGTTGGGGCTGAGCGACGCGAATTCCCGGATGCTCCTGCTGCCTCCGTTCGCCGGCGGAGTCTTTGAGGCAGAGAAGCGCGGGGGGCTCGCCGTGGGCGGCATCCACGCCCGGGCCGCCGCCCGGGCGATGGCCGCGATGCACATGTGCAACAGCCAGGGCATCGTTTGCGCCGCTCCCACAGGGGGATCCGCGGGCGTCCTTCCCGGCGTCCTCACGACGCTTGCCGAGGAGAGGGCACTCGCGCCCGACCGGATTTCGCTGGCCCTGTTTGCCGCCTCCGCCGTCGGGCTGATTGGCGCCCGCCGCTGCGGATTCGCGGCGGAGACCGCGGGCTGCCAGGTCGAGATCGGCGTGGCGGGCGCCATGGCGGCGGCAGCCGTCGTCGAGATCGCGGGCGGCTCGGCCCGGCAGGCCTGCGACGCCGCGGCCATCGCCCTCCAGAATTCCATGGGTTCCGTCTGCGATCCGGTCCACGGCGCCTGCGAGATTCCCTGCCATACGAGAAACGCCGTCGCGGCGTCGGGGGCGATGGTCTGCGCGGACCTCGTCCTGGGAGGCTATCCGAACCCCATCCCTTTGGACGAAACCCTCGATGCCGTCGCGGATGTGGGCCGGATGATGCCGATTGAGCTGCGCTGCACGGCGCGGGGCGGCATCGCCGTGGCGCCTTCGGCGCTGGCCATGAAACCCCGGCGCTGAGCAGGGCGGGGTCCGGCCGGCCGGCGGACCGACCCGCGGCCGAGGCCGAATTTATTCCGAAGCGCCGCGGGGGCCGGGCTCCAGCTCCCGCAGCGTCCCGATCGAGACGGGAAAGACGGGCGGCCGATTCGAGGCGGCATCCCAGCCGAACAGCTTCTCGACGGCCCCGCCGCAGATCCGGCCCTGGCAAGGGCCCATCCCGCAGCGCGTGTGGAGCTTGGCGGCGCGCCAGCCGCCATATTTCTCGAGGTCGCGCCGGGTCACATCCTCGCACCGGCAGATCAGCGTCTCGGGCGACGCCAGATTCCTCACCTCATCGCGCAAGGCGAAGGCCCGGTCCATCGCCCGGCTGAACGCCAAGGCCCGCCGCCGTTTTCGCCTAAGCCGCCCGGCCCGCTCCGGGCGGCCGGCGGCCGCGAAACCCGCGATCAGCCCTTCGACCAGGGCCCGGCCTTCCCCGCCGATGCCCGTCGGCTCGCCGGCGACGAAGATTCCGGCTTGCGAGCTTTCCTGCCGATCGTCCACGACCGCCGCGCCGTTTTCCGTGCGGCAGCCGAGGAGGCGGGGCAGCTCCAGATTCGGAAGAAAGCCGAAACCGGTGGCCAGAACGTCGCATCGCTCCGTCCAGGTCCTGCGGGCGCTTCGGAGCGTGACGCCCTCCAGCCGATCCGCTCCCTGCGCGGAAACGGCCCAGCATCCCGTGCGATACGGAGCCCCAAGAAGGGCGGCCTGGTATTTGGCCGCCTGAAGGATCTTTCCGGGCGCGAGCCGGGGGAGCGACAGGCCGAAGCGGACGAGCCTGGCCCGGTCCGTCTGCTCGGCGATCAGAACGACGTCCGCGCCCGCGGCCCGGTATTCCGCGGCGGCGGCAAAGAGGAGGGGTCCGCTGCCGGCGATGACGATTCGCTTCCCGGCCAGGGGCCATCCGCCCTTGACCAGGACCTGCAGGCCGCCGATTCCGACGACGCCGGGGAGCGTCCAGCCCGGGAACGGAAGGAAGAGCTCGCGCGCCCCGATCGTCAGGATGAGCTTCTCCCATCCGATTTCCCGTGGACCCTCGGGCGATTCCGCGAGGAGGACTCCCGGGCGGGGCGCCGCGACGACGGTCGTCTGGCGGGCGACGGCGGCACCGGCCGCCTGAAGCCTCGCCAGCCAGCGCTTCGCCGATCCCGGACCGCCTTTCGCTTCCCGTCCCCTCCAGATTTGACCGCCGAGCCAGGGGGTGGCGTCGAGAACGAGGGTCCGGCGGCCGCATTCTGCCGCCGCGGCCGCCGCCGCGAGACCGGCCGGCCCGGCGCCGACCACGACGACTTCGAACCGGGAGCGGGCGTCACTCATCGGTCCGGACTTCCATGCCGTCCGCGCAGAGCGTCTGACAGCTGCGGCAGTGCGGCCGGCCATCGATCGTGACGGAGCATTCGAAGCAGACGCCCATGCCGCAGAGCGGGCCCCGCGGATGTCCGGCGACGGAGCGCCGGAAGCGCGATTCCCCGGCGAGCGCCAGGGCGACGGCGACGACCGTGCCGGACGGAACCCGGACCGGCCGGCCGTTGATGGTGAGGCTGACGATCTCAGTCATGGGCCTTCCCTTCCGGGAGAGAGCGGGCCGGCGAATACGGGGCGACCGGGATTTCTGAGGGCCGGTTCAGAATCATGTCCACCAGGAGCCGGCCGGTCGCGAGCGAGGTCGTGATGCCCAGCCCCTCGTGGCCCGTGGCCAGCCAGATTTTTGGATTTTCGGCCGACGGACCGATGAACGGCAGCTTGTCGGGGGTGGCCGGGCGGAATCCCGCCCAAGACCGGAGCGCGGTGAGCCGTCCGATGTCAGGCAGGTAGACCGCGGCCCGCTCCAGCATGCGCCGGAGGATTCCGAACTCCACGTCCGGATGCTCGGCGCCGTATTGGCGGGAGGACCCGATGAGCATCTGGCCGTTCGGCCGGGGCTGGACGTTGAAGGCCACCGAATCCGAGGAAACCGAATGCGCACTTTTCAGATAGCCCAGCTCCACGATCTGGTGCCGGATATGGCCGGGATAGCGGTGGGTCACGACGAGGTGGCCTTTGCGCTTCTTGACCAGAAGCCCGGCCGTCAGATCGGGCGACCAGCACCCGGCGGCGTTGACCGTCAACCCAGCGCTTATCCGCGTGCCATCGCCGAGGACGACGCCGCCGTCCGGGTTCAGGGCGCGGACGTCGGCTCCGGTCCGGAATTCGATCTTGTTCTGCGGGGCGCGCCCGAGGAAAAACATGGCCGCGGACGGCGGATACAGCACGGCGTCGTCAGGGACAAACAGCCCGCCCCTCAGTCCGGGACGCAGGTTCGGCTCGGCTTCTCGGATGCCCGCCTCGTCGAGAATTTCCGCCCGAAGGCCCCGGACGCGGCAAAATTCCGCTTTCCGCCGGGCTTCGGCCATTTCCTCCTCGTCGGCCGCTACCCACAACGTTCCGCGGGTATCATAATGGACATCCGCCGGGAGCTCCGCGGCGAGATCGCGCCAGAGACGGCGCGAATAAGACGTCAGCGCGAACTGGGCTTCCGAGTCGTCCATCACGACGACATGGCCCATCGCAGCAGCCGTCGTCCCCCCGCCGACGGGGCCCCGGTCGAAGACGATCACCGACAGGCCCGCGCGTGCGCATTCCGACGCGCAAGCGGCCCCGACAATGCCCGCTCCGACGACGGCCGCGTCCCAGCCGGACATCAGCCCCGGATCCCCCAGATGAACGGGTCGGCGTCGTCGAGGATCAGACTCGATTCCGCAGTGACAAACGCCGTACCGGTGATGGACGGTATGACCGCACCGTCCCGCATCGTATAGCGGCCGGTGAAGGTGCTGCCGAGGATGCTTTCCTGCACCCACGCCCTCCCCTCGGCCAGTTTGCCGTCGGCGGCCAGGCAGGCGATTTTCGCGCTGGTGCCGGTCCCGCACGGCGAGCGGTCATAGGCTTTTCCCGGACAGAGGACGAAGCTGCGCGAATTCGCGCCGGCGGCGGCGGGCAGGCCGAAAAGCTCGACATGGTCCACTTCGGGATATCCGTTCTCATTCAGGACGGTGCGGATCCGCCAGGCGACATCCGTCAAAGTTTCCACATTCGCCAGGCGGAGCGTTTGGCCGTGGTCTTCCACGAGATAGAACCAGTTGCCGCCCCAGGCGACATCGCCCGACACCCGGCCCAAGCCCGGCACGTCGACCGCGAAGCCCTTGGCTTTTCTGTAGCTCGGCACGTTCGCCACGGTCACTTTGCCGCCCGGATGCAGCGTCGCGGTGACGGTCCCCACAGGCGTCTCGATGCGGTGCTCTCCCGGGCGGATGCGGCCCATGTGGGCCAAGGTGACCAGGAGGCCGATCGTCCCGTGGCCGCACATTCCGAGATAGCCGACGTTGTTGAAATAGATGACGCCCGCAGCGGAGGCGGGGTCCTCCGGTTCGCAGAGCAAGCCGCCCACGACGACGTCCGAGCCGCGAGGCTCGTTGACCACCGCCGATCGATAGAGATCGAAATCCCTTCTGAACCGTTCGAGCCGCTCGGCCATCGGCCCCCGGCCTAACTCGGGTCCCCCGGCGACGATGAGCCGCGTGGGCTCACCCCCGGTATGCGAATCGATGACGGAGATTTTTTTCATGCAGGTTTCCTCTTTAACACGCGGTCCAAATAACGTTCAATCCGGATGCGCCGAAATCGGCCCACCCTCTCGGTAACCTTTATATGGATACTTTCGATGTGTGTCAACCGCGCGGGAGGGTCGGGCGGAAAACGGGCGTCTTATGCGCGGCGCCGAGGACGGTCTTTCCGCTAACCTTTTTCGCCCGGCGGGTATATAAAGGATATGAATGGCGATGCGAGCTGCGCGGCGATCCAAGGGCTGGTTCCATGGGACCGGTCTGCGGATCGCCATGGAGATGCGGGCGAGATGACGAATGCGGACGATGCGGCGCTCGCCGAGTTCGTCAACGCGTACCTGTGGCATTCGTCTTGTCTGCCCGATCTTGTAAACGCCATCACCAAAAGCCCCGACGTTAGAGATGATGTAGACATGTCCTTCTTTAGTTTGTTGTGCAATTGTGAGTCTTTTCTCCGTGGCAGTCGCCAGGTCTTGACGTAGGCTTACGTTGGTTTGCTGCATCTCTGCGATTTTATTTTCCAATTGCGCCTTTTCCTCGGTTGTCGCACGCTCAAAAGCAAGCTTTGCCTCCGCAAGCTCACGTTCTTTTTCTTCAAGGACTTTTCTTCTGAGTTCCTCCTCCTTTGCCGCCTGTCGAATCTGTTCCTCCTGCTCTTTGCGGGCCTTCTCCTCATCGCGGAGTCGCGCTTTGAGGTCGCGCTGTTCTTCAAGTCGTTTGCGCGCTAATTCTTGTACCACAATGGCCCATTTCAGTTCGGCGAGCCGTGCGTCTAGGTATGCTGGGAGGATGCGTGCGTCTCTAAAAGCTTTTCCATTTAGGTTTACGAGACCGTACGCATCTCGAATTTCCTGTTCTAGAACACCGAAATTGTCGTGTTTAACCCTGCTGAGGATAGACTCGACACGACCATTGAACGCATCGATGACGAAACGTACGGCGGTATCTTTTCGATTAGTTTCTACGTAGTCACATGTCGCAGCTTCTCTCTGTTCCACCATACGCTTCGACTGGGCACGAGCAGACTGAAGGGATTCACCCGCTGGAGTATACCCGAATTCGACCGCAAGTGCGTCCAGCAGACTATGAGTAGCTATCAGGTAACGGTCACCGTAACCTTCGATGAGATTGCGCATTGCATCTGCGGCGTGTTCGAGCATTTGCTTGTCGCGTAGAGCATCATAAGCTTCACCAGCGATTTCTTTGGCTCTCTTTTCCGCGTCGGCGACAATCCTTCCGGCGTCATGTGTGGCCTGGTTTAGCCGTGCATCAGCTTGTTCGTAGATTAGTTTTACTTTTTCAGTCGCCCGCAACCGTTCATTCTCTGTCATCGCGCAGGCCTGTTGCATGAGGAGTTGAGCCTGTTCCCGTAATGAGGTGGCTTCTGTCATCGCTTCTGTGAGAACACGACGGACTTCTACTTCGGCGTCGTGGAGAGAAGCATATTTCCGGAGTTCCTCAACATCCTTAAGTGCTTTAGCTAGTTGTATTTGAGATGAGTCTGTAACTTTGCGGGTTTCGTCCTCGTAATGTTTGCGAACACGTTCGGCCTCGGTCTTCATCTCATCGATCTGCTGGTCAACAAGTGCCTGCGCTTCCTTTAACCCCAGAGCCGTTTCATTGCGAACCCTTATGATCTCAGCATTGCACTGTTTCTGGACTTCTTCCGTCTCCTGTTTGGCTTCGGCTATCTCTGCCTGACAATGAGCAACAAGACGTTTAAACTTATTATTTTTGATAAGGAATATTAAAAGGACAATGAATAGCGCAAAGCACGTAACAGCAAGAGTAGCAGGCATCATTTATCTCCATTTTCTTGCAAGGCGGTTTGTAATTCAGGACTTAGGGCCGCGCACTGTTTGGATAGTTCAGCGCGCAATCGTTGCGCGCTAACGAGGATACTGTTAATGTCGGTATCTTGGTCCGGTTCCTGCGCAATATCGGACATGTTTAACGGAATGATGGAATCGAAATCTCCTGTCTTACGCGATGCTTTTAAATCGCCATGGTGTATCATGCTCAATACAGTGTCGGACGGATCGAGCTGTTCGAAATTGAAAGTGTTCAAAGTCGCCCGGGGGATAACAACAGACAGAAATGGCTGTTTGCCCGCTTGTCCGGTGCTTGTGTCCAAAGCGTCCGTTAACACGGTAATGAGGATTGTATCTAGCGGTAATAGGGCGAACGCCTCACGAGCTACGCGCAGCACGCAGCCACAGACATAATCCTGGTAAATTTCGATGAAACGTTGTTTTGGCATTGGTTTTACAGAAACCTTCCCGGATGCTGTGAGTGATTTGACTTCAGAGGGGATTGCCTGCCGACCATTAATGCTGAATACGCACTCCAATATGCGCGTGTTATGAACAATGAAATTCATCGATGATCCAATGCCGGAGAGGTCCGCGAAGGGGATGAATTCCTGGATAGCTTGGAGATAGGCTGCGTGTTCGCCGTCGAGTATCCGCCGGGCCAGGCGGGAAAGTTTTTCCATTCAGCTAAGCGCTGGCGTGCCTTGAATTCGATCTGGAACACGTATGTTGGGGCACCCTCCCCGTGAATGCTGGTCCCCCGCGTTCCCGCCGTAGTCGTTGTAGCGAGGGTCCACACTTCCAGGTTCGTGAAGGGCAACGGCATCGACCCCGAGGACATCATCGAGAAATACGGCACGGACGCCATGCGCTACGTCCTCTGCGACATGCAGACGGGAACGCAGGACATCCGCCTGCCCGTCCAGGCCGTCTCGCCCTACAATGGGGAGCTGGTCGACTTGGCCACGGCCAAGCACGGCCGCTCGATCTTCACGTACATCGATCCCAAGACGGGCAAGGAATTCGACGTTCTCGCCACCATGCCGGACATCCCGCCGGCCAAGATCATCAGCGAACGGTTCGAAATCGGCCGGGCTTTCTGTACCAAGCTATGGAACGCCGCCCGCTTCATGTTCGGAAACCTCGGCCAACACCCGTTCACGCCGCTTCTCGCGGACAAATTGACCACCGAAGACCGCTGGATCCTGTCG
>Ga0315275_10007986_pt1 | contig 10279 bp, 5 predicted proteins | sample YL17G03_0_MG_FD_205557 | JGI IMG/M metagenome (GOLD analysis project Ga0315275, IMG submission 205557) | Sediment microbial communities from Yellowstone Lake, YNP, Wyoming, USA - YL17G03_0 | ecosystem: Environmental > Aquatic > Freshwater > Lake > Sediment | place: USA: Wyoming | collected...
CCAGGCGAAGTACGACCGCCTCGCGAAGATCGTCTATCCCGACGGCCGCGAGGTCCAGTACCGCTACGGCACGAACCCCGTGACGGCCACGCGCGTCGAAGGGGTCACTAACGGCACGGCCGATTATGAGGACTCCACCTTCATCGGCCTTTCGACCGTCGTGACGGTCAACCGGCCGCAGGTCGCGGGCGGCATGCAGTTGCAACTCTGGAAAGGCGGGACGGCCCTCGGCGACCGGTTCGGACGCACCTCCGACACCAAGTGGACGAGCGCAAACGGGACGATGGTCTTCGACTGGTTCTCCTACGGCTACGACCGGAACTCGAACGAACTCTGGCGGAAGAATAACCTGGCCACCGGCCACGCCTTCGACGAACTCTATCAGCCTGTGGGCGTGGACCCGGCGTCGGGGTACGACGGCCTCGACCGGCTTAAGGCGTTCGAGCGCGGCAAGATCATCGGCGCACAAAATAACCAGATTGACGGCGCAGCCAGCGCGAGCCAGTCCTGGTCGCTGGATACGCAGGACAACTGGTCGAGCGTCACCACCAGCGGCAACCCCGAGGGCCGCGATCACAATGCCGCCAACGAGATCACGCAGGTCGAGTCGGGCGGCGATGCGACGGCCATCCTCTACGACAATGCCGGGAACCTCGTCCAGGACCAGAACTTCAAGTACACGTTCGATGCCTGGAACCGCCTGGTTGCCGTCACCGATCTGAGCGACAACCCCGTCGCCGCGTACGCCTACGACGGCCAGAACCATCGGACCACGAAGACCGTCGGCGCGGACGTGACGGATTACTACTACGACGTGTCCTGGCGCGTGGTCGAGGAGCGGGTCGGCGGCGTCACGCAAGAGCAATACGTCTATGGCGCCTTCTGGGCCGAGGTGCCGGTCGTGCGGTTCCGAAACGCCGACGGGAACCCCGCCAACGGCCTCGAAGAGGCGCTTTACTACGCGACCGACGCCTCCGGGAAAGTCACCTCGCTCGTGAGCGCTTCCGGCCAGGTCGTCGAGCGGTACGTCTATGATCCTTACGGCAACGTGACCGTCTATAACCCCGGCCTGACCTCTCAGGTCGCCTGGAGCGCGGGGAAGAAAAACGAGGTCCTCTACGCCGGCTACCGTTACGACTCCGAGACGGGCCTGTACAACGTCCGCCACCGTGAGTATCATCCGACTCTTGGGAGATTCATCCAGAGAGATTCCGTGGGTTACTCCGCCGGCATGAATCTGTATTCCTACGCCTCCGCCGACCCGGTCACCGGCGCCGACCCGATGGGACTGTGCGAAGGAGGCGGAGGCAGCAGCGGCGACACATCGACAACAGGCCACGCGGAACCTGGGGGAGTCCTGAACAATCCCGGCAATCCCAATAGCGGCCCGGCGGGGGCGGGCGGGGATACCTCTGGAATATGGGATAAGGCAAGTAAGGCCCCGTTGCCGCCGGAGTCAACAGGCGGCGGCCGGTGGATCCCGGCCCGAGACGGCAACGGTTACATCTGGGTGCCGGACAACCTGGCCCCGCAAAACGGCGGGGGCGGCGGCGTCGGTGGAGGCGGCGGCAGGGGCGGCGGCGGTAGGGGCGGCAGAGGAGGTGTTGTATGGGGGAGGAAAACAAAGAGATCTAATAATATATTTAATTTTCTCTATGCCGAGCCGGACCCAGATTATGACCCGTGGTCGGATGATCCCATTCCGGCACCGCAGGACTTCCTTTTCGCGAGGTCTACCAGTTTGGCCGCGGATGTCGCGATAGTATTGATGAATGGTGGGGAAAATCCGGCGTGGGCGGCGGCCAAGGGGTTTTTAATAGGGGCTAGCGATTTCGTAACCGTTCACGGGCAAAAATGGCGAAATCGGCGCGAAAACGCGGTTTTTCGGCCGGCACGGTTCAATTTGAGCAGTATTGCCGCGCGGGCACGTCAAAGATCGCCTGTATTTTCAGGGCTTCCAGCCCGTGAACGGTTACGCGATTTCATAGGTGCCCCTGATGTTTATTCCGCACTCTCGGGTCATAACTTTAGGGAAGGAATGGCCGCCCAGGCAGCAGGCATGGACCTACCCAGAGATCTTACTTTTGGTGAGCAGGTCCAGATGGGCATATTTGGCGGACTCCAGGCTGCCGCTGCCGTTGGGACAATCACTGTCGGCGGGGAATTGCTATCAACAGGTTCCGTCAAGTTTGAGCTTGCGGGCGCTCGGGCCGCTGAAGCCCCGGTTGGAGAAACGGTCACGGTAACTCATTTTTCCAACGCGGCTGGCTTTGAAGGTATTACTGCTTCCGATTATGTAAAAGCTGGGTCGTATGTGACTTTACCCGGGGAAGTGGTAGGCTTGAACGCCGCGCAGGTTGAATCTGCACTTGAGATTCAGGCTGGGAGAGGAGCATTCTCGACCACGTTTGAAGTTCAGCGGGGGCAACTTTCGATTTTTGGTAAGACAGGCGGTGGCAAGATTCAATTCCAATTGACAGAGCCTGTGAAGCCGGGCCCCTTTACATCCACACCCACGGGTCATTAATAATATGGCACTTTACAGGGAAGACTTTCCTATCGGTTCAAGGGTTCGCATCGCAGATGCGCAGCAACTTCAGGAGTTTCAGCGAACTTGGAAGTATCATCACAAACTGAATCCTGAGCAACTCGATTATGCTGGTCGTGTTGCCGAGGTCGAAAAGGTCGGTTTTTATCACGGGGGAGACGTGCTTTACGAACTACGGGGGGTGCCTGGCATCTGGCACGAGCAGTGTCTGGGACCCGTCGGCGGAGAAACGACACACTCAATGACCCCGGAGCAAATCGAAGAACATAATCGGATCATCGAAGAGGCCATACGGCTAATCAGGGGGGAAGTATTAATACATGGATATCAGTACCCTGTTAGCCTTCACCAATCGGTGCGGTTGAAGTTGGAGCGGGCGCTCTCGTTGTTTGCACGTGCCCTCGAACTCAACCCCGAGAACTGGTCTACGATGTGGTTTGTTGGAAAAGTTCATCAGCGCCTCGGCGACTATTCCACGGGCTTTAAATGGCTCAGTCGAGCTCACGGGATCAATCCGTCACAGGCCGATGTGGCGAGGGAGGCCTCGATTTGTGCCATGTACCTGGGCCGCTCCGAAGAGGCCATCTCCTATGCTCGCAGCGCACTCCAATCTCAACCATCTAACAACGGTTTGCAGGCGAACCTTGCGTTGGCATTTCTGCTTGCCGGCAGGCTCGATGAGGCAAGAGCAGCCATTGACAAGGCAGTAGCAGGCGATCCAGCGGACACAATCTCCCAAACCATTCGTGAAATGGTCTACTACTTCATAGTTTTTAGACGAAGGCCGCCAAACACAACAGCGACACTCGAAGATTATTGGAAGAAGCACAAGTCTGCTGAAGTAGACCACTGATTTTGAGTTCGCCATTCGTTAGGGCGGATGGCGGCACGACCGATTACGAGAACTACACCTTCATCGGCCTCTCGACGGTCGTGACGGTCAAGCGGCCAGGCGTGACGGGCGGCATGCAGCTCCAACTCTGGAAAGGCGGGACGAACCTCGGCGACCGCTTCGGACGCACCTCCGACACCAAGTGGACGAACTCCGCCGGCTCGACAGTCTTCGACTGGTTCTCCTACGGCTACGACCGAAACTCAAACGAACTCTTCCGGAAGAATAACCTGGCCACCGGCCACGCCTTCGACGAACTCTACCAGGCGGTGGGCGTGGACCCGGCCGCCAACCGCGGAAAGCCGATCTTCGTCTTCGGCCACGAACCGGCCTTCGTGCCTGCGGGCCACAATCACTATGGCGATAGCCTGGATGCACACGTCACGAACCGCGACGCGTTCTGGAGCATCCTGGAGGCCAACAACGTCGCCGCTTACGTCAACGGACACACCCACGACTACTTCAGTTGGAAGGGTGACGCCGGCCACGTCGGCAACGTGTGGCAGTTCGACGCCGGCAACGCCGGAAATGACAACATGGGCGACGGCCAGACCTTCCTCAACTTCGTCATAGACGGCTCGCAGGTCCAGTACCAGGTGTGGCGCAACGCCGGCACGGGCACCTTCACGATGGCCGAGTCCGGATACCTCCAGCCCGAGCCGGCGACGCTGGCGCTGCTGGCCGTCGGCGGCGCGGGGCTCCTGGTCCGCCGGCGCCGGCGCTCCGCGTAAGTGAGGTTCGCTCAAAACCTAACGCGGCGTGGCCGGACGGGCCACGCCGCAATTGTCTGCGCCGGGGCGCGCCGGATGGCCTGGTTAGCCGCCGCGTTTGCGCGGCGTGCCTTTCTTCGCCGTCCTCGCGCCGGCGTCCTTGGCTGCCGCCTGGGCCGCTGCCAGGCGCGCAATCGGCACGCGGAACGGCGAGCACGAGACGTAATTCATCGCGGCCTTGTGGCAGAAGGCGATGGAAGCGGGGTCGCCGCCGTGTTCGCCGCAGATGCCGACCTTGAGGCCCGGCCGCGTCGCCCGGCCGCGCTCGATCCCCATCCTGATGAGTTCTCCGACGCCTTCCTGGTCGAGCGTCTGGAACGGGTCGGCCGCAAGGATTTTCTTATTGAGATAATCAGGCATAAACGCGCCGATGTCGTCGCGAGAGAACCCGAAGCCCATCTGCGTCAGGTCGTTCGTGCCGAAGGAGAAGAACTCGGCCGCCTCGGCCATGCGCCCGGCCGTCAGGGCCGCCCGCGGGATCTCGATCATCGTCCCGACGAGAAAATCCAGTTTTTTCAGGCCAAACTTCGAAAGGACCTCCTTCTTCACCTTCTCGATGATGACCTGCTGGTCCTTGAGTTCGTTCACAGTGCAGGTCACGGGGATCATGATCTCGGGGATGGCGCGCTTGCCGGCGGCCCGGAGTTCGGCCGTGGCCTCCAGGATGGCGCGGATCTGCATCTCGCTGACTTCGGGGTACGTGACGCCCAGGCGCACGCCGCGGTGTCCCATCATCGGGTTCGACTCGTGGAGGGCCTCGGCTCGCCGGCGGACGTCCTGGAGCGTGATGCCGAGCGACTCGGCGAGTTCCCGCTGCTTGTCCTCTCCCTGCGGGACGAACTCGTGAAGCGGCGGGTCCAGGAGGCGGATCGTCACGGGGAGGCCGTCCATCGCCTCCAGGGTCCCCCGGATGTCGCTTTTGACATATGGATATAATTCGTCACACGCTGCGCGGCGTTCCTCCGGCGTCTTCGAGAGGATCATCTTGCGGAGGAGGAAGAGCGGCTGGTCGGCCCCCTCGCCGTAGAACATGTGCTCGGTCCGCACGAGGCCGATGCCCTCGGCGCCGAACCGGCGGGCCGTGGCCGCGTCGCGGGGATTATCGGCGTTGGCACGGACTCCCAGACGCCGCACCTTGTCGCACGCCCCAAGGAACTCCACCAGCAGCGGGTTCTCCGGGTCAGGGTCCACCGTCGGCAGTTGGCCCGCATAGACGATGCCGCGCGACCCGTTAAGGCTGATCCAGTCGCCCTCGCGGAGCGTCTTCGAGCCGGCCATACGGTCCTTGTTGAGACCGGACCCGTATGGGCCCGTAGGGGCGGTGACGGTCTTGGCGTGGGCGTCAATCGCCAGCGCCCCCGCGCCGACGATGCAGCACTTGCCCCAGCCGCGAGCCACCAGGGCCGCGTGGCTCGTCATCCCGCCGAGCGCCGTCAGGATGCCCCCCGCCGCCCGCATCCCCTCGACGTCCTCCGGGTTGGTCTCCTTGCGGCAGAGTATGACGGCCTGGCCGCGCTCGGTCCAGGCGACCGCGTCGGCCGCCGTGAAGACCACGCGTCCGGTCGCGCCGCCTGGCCCCGCCGGGAGACCCTTCGCGAGCGCCTGGGCCTTCTGCTCGGCCTTCGGGTCGAGGATGCGGTGCAGAAGTTCGTCGAGTTGCGCTGGCGTCACGCGCGCCGCGGCCGTTTCCTTCGTGATGAGCCGATCGCGCATCATCTCGACGGCCATGCGGATGGCGGCCGTGCCCGTGCGCTTCCCCGTGCGCGTCTGGAGCATCCACAGTTTGCCGCGCTCGATCGTGAACTCGATGTCCTGCATGTCGCGGTAATGGCGTTCGAGTTTGTTGCGGATGGCGACGAGTTGCTTGTAAACCGGCGGCATCACTTCTTCGAGGCTCTTCAGGTGTTGGGTCTGTTCGCCCTTGGTGGCGATGTTGAGGGGGTTGGGCGTCCGGATGCCGGCCACGACGTCCTCGCCCTGGGCGTTGGCGAGCCACTCGCCGAAGAACTTGTTCTCGCCGGTGGCGGGGTTCCGAGTGAACGCGACGCCCGTGGCCGAGTCGCTGCCCATGTTGCCGAAGACCATCGCCTGGACGCTCGTCGCGGTGCCCCAGTCGTCGGGGATGCCCTCGATGCGGCGGTACGAAATGGCGCGCCGGCCGTTCCACGATTGGAAGACCGCGCCGATGGCGCCCCAGAGTTGCTCCTGGGCATCTTCCGGGAACGGCTTGCCGATGACCTCCCGGACCTTCTCGCGGAACTGGCCGCACAGGATTTCGAGTTGCTTGGCCGAGAGGTCCGTGTCGGACTTCGCGCCGCTCGCGCGCTTCATCTCGTCCATCAGGTGTTCGAGTTGGGTGCGGATGCCCTTGCCCTCGGCGGGCTCGATGCCGGCGGCCTTTTCCATCACCACATCGCTATACATCATCATCAGGCGCCGGTAGGCGTCCCAGACGAACCTCGGGTTGCCGGTCAGGCGGATCATCCCGGGGATCGTCGCGGTCGTGAGGCCGATGTTGAGGACCGTCTCCATCATGCCGGGCATCGAGGCCCGGGCGCCCGAGCGGCAACTGACAAGGAGGGGCTGCGCCGCGTCGCCGAACCGTTTGCCCATGGCCTTCTCGACGCCCGCGAGGGCCTTCGCCACGGCGGCTTTAAGTTCCTTCGGGTACTTCCGGCCGTTCTGATAATAATAGGTGCATACTTCAGTCGTGATCGTGAAGCCCGCCGGCACCGGGATCTTGAGGTGGACCATCTCGGCGAGGTTCGCGCCCTTGCCGCCCAGGAGTTCCTTCATGTCGGCCCGGCCGTCGGCCCTGCCGGCGCCGAAGAAATAGACATATTTTTTCGTCTTAGCCATCCGAAGCCTCCCTTTGTCGCGTCAGGTGCGGCGGAGGTCATTCTCCGCGCACCGGCTGTCTGGAAAAAAGGCGCGCCAACCTCGAGGCGCGCCTCCCGGCCAGGACCATTCTTTATATCCTCGCCGGCGCGCTCAGTCAACCGTTTTCGCCGCTCGGCCTGGGGCGGCGCGCCGGACGGCGGCGACTTACGGCAATCGTAAGTACTTGTGAATGCCGAGGTTAAGGCGGACCGCCAGGCCGTCTTCGATGATCCATCGGGCCAGTTCAGCGGCCGGAAGCGCCGGCTCGGCGGCCCCGAAAAGGACCGTGGTGCGCCCCGGAAGAGAGTGGCGCGCGGCGACGCCCTTGGCCCACTCGTAATCCTCGCGGCCGGTGAGGACGAACTTCACCTCGTCCTCGGGCCGCACAAGGTCCAGGTTCCGCCAGTTCATGCGTTCGACCATGCCGGAGCCGGGCGTCTTCACGTCCACGATCCGCACCGCGCGCGGGTCGAGCGCGTCAATCGAATGCGCGCCGGACGTTTCCACGAGGACCCCGCGGCCGCGGAAGGGGTCAGGCCCCTTAAGGCGTAGGGGGCCTGACCCCTTTGCCTCAAGCAGAGCCGCAATGAAGGCGTTGACCTCTCGGACCTGGAGCAACGGTTCGCCGCCCGTGATCGCCACCCAGGGCAGGGCGGGCCGCTCGATGGCCGCGAGGACCTCGGCCACCGACATCTCGCGGCCGGCGCGCATGTCGCGGGCGGGGACGGTGTCGCAGTAAGCGCACGCAAGGTCGCACCCCGCGAGGCGCACGAAGTTCATCGGGAGGCCCGCGCGCGACGTTTCGCCTTGGATGCTTCGAAATATCTCGAATACACGCATTGTACGGGCGATCCGAAAACACGCGCCGCGCGAGCGCGGCGGATAACCAAACTACATCCTTTCGGCCGTCTCGATGCCCAGGAGTCCCAGGCCGCGCTCGATGACGCGGGCCGTGAGGTCGCAGAGTTTCAGCCGCTCCGACCGCAGCGGTTCCGGACTCTGGATCACGGGGCAGGCGTCGTAAAACGCCGTGAACGCCCCCGCGAGGTCGTAAAGGTACGCCGCGAGGATGTTCGGCCGATAGTCCTCGATCGCCCGGTCAAGCACCTCGGGAAACCTGAGGATCGCCTTTCCGAGCGCCAGTTCCTGGGGTTCACGAAGCGCGATCGGCGCGGCGTCCCGGCGAAGCGACTCGGCCGCATGGCCGCCCTTGCGGAAGATGCTCCGGATGCGGGCGTAGGCGTACTGCATGTAGGGGGCGGTGTTGCCGTCGAGCGCAAGCATCTTCTCCCACGAGAAGACGTAATCGCTCGTCCGGTTCTGCGACAAATCAGCATATTTAACCGCACCGATACCGACGATGCGGGCGATCCGGCGCCGCTCGGCTTCCGGAACGTCCGCGCTCTTTTCGCTCACAAGGTCATAGGCCCGCTTCTCGGCCTCGTCCAGGAGGTCCATGAGTTTGACGGTGCCGCCTTCGCGGGTCTTGAAGGGCCGGCCGTCGGCCCCCATCATCGTGCCGAAGGCGACGTGCTCCAGGGCGACCTCCGGCGGCGCGAAACCGGCCGCGCGGGCCACGGCAAAGACCATCGCAAAATGGAGCGCCTGCCGCGCGTCAACCACGTAAAGGATGCGGCCGGCCTTGAGTTCGCCGATGCGATGCCGGATAGCGGCCAGGTCTGTCGTCGAGTAAAGGTATCCTTCGTCGGACTTCTGGACGATGAGGGGCAGGGGCGTGCCGTCCTTGGCGACGAAGCGGGGCTTGGCTTCGATTTCGGATTTCGGATTTCGGATTTCGGATTTGAGAAAAACGCACAGGGCGCCGGCTGATTCGGTCAGCATGCCCTTGGACCGAAGGGCGTCAACGATCACCTTGAGCCACTGGTTGTAGAAGCTCTCGCCTCGGATATCGTCGTCGGTCAGGAGGACTCCGAGGCGCCCGTAAACGGTCTTGGCGTGCTGAAGCGAGATGTCGCGGAACTTCAGCCAAAGCGCATAGGCTTCCTGGTTTCCGGACTGGAGTCCGACAACCTCCTCACGCGCCACCGTGGCGAAGGCGGGATCGCTGTCGAAACGGTCCTTGGCTTGACGGTAGAACTCCTCCAGGTCGGCCAAGTCCGTCGTACTTTCGCCCTTTTCCTTCAGGTGCGCCAGGAGCATGCCGAACTGCGTGCCCCAGTCGCCGACGTGGTTTTGGCGGATGACGGTATGACCGGCGAAGGAGAGCATGCGGACGAGTGCGTCGCCGATGATCGTCGAGCGGAGGTGGCCGACGTGCATCTCTTTGGCGAGGTTCGGGGCGGAGTAGTCCACGACGACGCGCTCCGACTTCCCGGTGCGCGGGACGCCGAGGCGGTCCTCGGTCTCCGCTGCGGAAGGCACGGCCCGCCCAGGGCGGGCCGTGGCACCCCCTGGCGGATTGATTTCGCCGAGTTGGCGCGAGACCCAATCCGGGCGCAGGCGGAGGTTGATGAAGCCGGGTCCGGCGATCTCGGGCTTCTCGCAAAGGTCTGCGACGTTGAGGTGAGCAAGGATGCGTTCGGCCACGTCGCGCGGCTTGGCCTTCAGGCGCTTGGCGAGGGCCATCGCGCCATTGGCCTGGTAATCGCCGAAGCGGGCGTCCTGTGCGGGCATGACGATGGCGGGCGAGTCCGGCGCATCGGGGAACGCGGCTCGCATGGCGGCGGCAACGCGCTCGTCGAGTTCGCGCTGGATGCTGGGCATAAAAAACTCCAAAACATTTTACCGCAAAGAGCGCAAAGAAAAGCACGTAAAGAGCGCGAAGAAAGGACGGGTTCTTTTTTAAAAAAGATAGGCTGTTTTACTTTGCGTTCTTTGCGATCTTTGCGGTTAAACTTTTTCGACGTTCGCGGCATCGTCGGGCCGGGGTTTCCAGCCGCGCTGCCAGTTGACGCGCGGGGCGTCGCCCCAGAGTAGTTCCAGGTCGTAGTAGCCGCGCGACTCCGGTGTGAAAACGTGGACGACGACGTCCACGTAGTCAATGAGGACCCATCGGGAGGCCTCGGCTCCCTCGGAGGTCTCGAGTCCTTCGACGCCGAAGGGTTTCTGGCCGAGGTCGCGGCCAGCCTGCTCGGCGCGGTCGGCGGCGGCGCGCATCTGGCGACCCGACGTGCCGGTCGCGAGGACGAAGAAGTCCGTGACGGGCGAGAGGCCGCGGAGGTCGAGGAC
>Ga0315275_10007989_pt1 | contig 10278 bp, 10 predicted proteins | sample YL17G03_0_MG_FD_205557 | JGI IMG/M metagenome (GOLD analysis project Ga0315275, IMG submission 205557) | Sediment microbial communities from Yellowstone Lake, YNP, Wyoming, USA - YL17G03_0 | ecosystem: Environmental > Aquatic > Freshwater > Lake > Sediment | place: USA: Wyoming | collected...
CCCGATGTGGAAGCCGGCAACCCCGTCCTGATAGGCACGACAACGCATAACCCGTTCTTCTACGTGAACGCGGCGCTGCTTTCGCGCTCCCAGGTCTTCGAATTCAGGAAGCTTACCGATAAAGACCTGGTCACCATATTGAAGAAGGCCCTGGCAGATAAAGACAGCGGCCTCGGCAGGATCCCCGTCGAGATGGACGACGACGCGCTGAAGCACCTCGCGAAGGTCTCGGAGGGCGACGCGCGCCGGGGGCTTTCGGCGCTGGAGGTCGGCGCGCTCTCGACGAAGGCGGGCAAGGACAAGAAGATACACTTCACGATGAAAGTGGCCGAGGAGTCGATCCAGAAGAAGGCCGTGATATATGACAAGGACGAGGACGGCCATTACGATACGATCTCCGCGTTCATCAAGTCGATGCGTGGTTCCGACCCCGACGCAGCTCTCTACTGGCTTGCTAAGATGATCTACGCGGGCGAGGATCCGAGATTTATCGCGCGGCGCATCGTCATCTGCGCTTCCGAGGACGTCGGCAACGCCGACCCGCAGGCACTCGTCATAGCGAACGCGGCGATGCAGGTCTCGGAATTCGTCGGGATGCCGGAGGCGAGGATACCGCTTGCTCAGGCAGCCGTCTATGTGGCGTGCGCGCCGAAATCCAATGCTGCGTATCTCGGTATCGAAGCGGCGTTGAAAGACGTTGAAGAGGGGAAAGTGCTCGAAGTACCCGATCATTTGAAGGATGCCACCATGGATGGCGACGCTTTCGGCCACGGCAAGGGGTATAAATACGCACACGATTTTAAGGATCATTACGTAAAGCAGGAATATAAGCCGTCCGACAAAAAATATTACATTCCGACGACTATAGGCTACGAAGCGAAGATAAAAGAATGGCTGGAGAAGCTTAGAATAAATGAACCCCGCACCTTCTAAGGAAGATTTTGCGGGGAAGAAGGTGCGGGGTGAATAAGAAAGCAATCGTACTATTATCGGGCGGGCTCGACTCGATCCTGGCCACGCGGCTCATGATGGAGCTGGGAATAGAGGTTGTCTGCGTCAATTACTACATAGAATTTGCAGTCTGCGGAGGCGGGCCCACGGCCGCCACTAAAGCCGCCGCTGACCTTGGCGTGCCTCTTAAAGTATTCGATATCACCGCGGAGTATCTCGAGATGTTCAAAAACCCCAAGCACGGCTACGGCGCGAACATCAACCCCTGCATCGATTGCAAGATATTTATGCTTAAAAAAGCGAAAGAATATATGGCCGAAGCCGGCGCATCGTTCCTCGTAACCGGCGAAGTCCTCGGCGAACGGCCGATGTCGCAGCGCAAGGACGCGCTCAATATAATCGAGAGGGACGCGGGCGTGCGCGGCATCCTCCTGCGCCCCTTGACGGCGAAGCACCTTCCACCGACACTTCCCGAAGAGTCCGGCGTCGTTGACCGCGAGAAGCTTCTCGATATACGCGGCCGCGGCAGAACGCCCCAGATCCAGCTTGCCGCCAAGTACGGCATCAGGGAATACCCGAACCCATCGGGCGGCTGCCTCCTGACGGATCCCGGTTTTACGAACCGCGTCAGGGACCTGATAGCGCACGGGGACTTGAACCTGGAAAGCCTGCGCCTCTTGAAGGTCGGCAGGCACTTCCGGCTCTCGGACGCCGCCAAGCTTGTGATCGGACGGGATAAGGCAGAGAACGATGAATTGCAATCGCTTATAAAAGCCGGCGATATATGTTTCAGGATGAATGACAAGCAGGGGCCATTCTCTCTTCTCAGGGGCTCTGCGGATGAGGCAATGGCCAGGCGCGCGGCGGAGATAATAGCGCAGCACACGAAATACCGCAGCGACGAATTCCTGAAGATCCTGTACTGGCGCGAAGGCTCCGATGAGAGGGGAGTCCTGCCGGTGAAGGCTGCCTCCGCCGACGAAGTCGCGCGAATCAGGATTTGACAGATAATCTTAGGCGTGGTTTAATACAACCAGGAAGGTCCTTCGGCGCCTACAACGCTCCTCTTCGTCGCGTTGTTTACGGCGCTTCAGGATCAAATTTACTTTGTAAGTTTGGGGAGGCCGTGAAGAGGCCTGAGAGTTCCGCGTAGCAAGCGGATTACCCTTATTACCCGATCTGGATAATGCCAGCGTGGGGACGGATAAAAAGACCCTTGTGCGTTGGCATGAGGGTTTTTTCCTTTAAGATGAAGGAGGCTGCATGAAGCTGGATGAGATAACGATCTCGAAAGCAATAATCGAGACGTACAAGGATAAGCTCGTCGGGTCCCTGGACGTGGATGTGGCGATCGTCGGGGCAGGTCCCGCGGGCATGGCGTGCGGCTATTATCTGGCAAAGAGAGGCAAGAAGGTCGCCATTTTCGAGAGGAAGCTTTCGGTCGGCGGCGGCATGTGGGGCGGCGGCATCATGTTCAACGAGATAGTGGTCCAGGAGGCCGCAAAGCGCATTCTGGACGAATTCGGGGTCAGGACGCGGCTCTACGAAAAGGATTATTACACTGCCGATTCGATAGAAGCGGTGTCGACGATATGTTCGAAAACCGTGAAGTCCGGCGTTACGATATTCAACCTGATGAGCGCCGAAGACGTCATGATCAGGAAGAACAGGATCTGCGGGCTCGTCCTCAACTGGACGGCGGTCGAGATGGCGAAACTCCACGTCGACCCCATTTCGATGGCAGCCAGGTTTGTCGTCGATGCGACGGGCCATGCCGCGGAGGTCGCCCGCATAGTCGAAAGAAAATCAGGCGTGAGGTTAAAGACGAAGACGGGAAAGACGATGGGCGAGGGTTCCATGTGGGCTCATGCGGCAGAGGACGCCATCGTTAAAAATTCGAAGGAGGCCTGCCCGGGCCTCTACGTGTGCGGCATGTGCGCGAATGCGGTTTTCGGAGGACCGCGCATGGGCCCGATATTCGGCGGGATGCTCCTTTCCGGAGAAAAGGTTGCAAAAGAGCTCATAGAGAGATTATAATAATACCATGAACGATCTACCCGAACTCGGCAAGATCCATCCGGAATTTTTCAACAGAGTCATTTATCCGCGGCTGGGGCATCCCGACGCATCGGTGCTTGTCAAGCCTCAGCACGGCGTCGATTTCGGCGTCGTCGACCTCGGCAATAAGGTCATGGTCCTCTCGACGGATCCGTTCTATATCGCCAAAGAGCTTGGCATGGAGAAGGCGGCGTGGTTTGCCGTCCACATCCTTGCCAGCGACGTAGCGGTAAGCGGTATCATGCCGCGATACTTGACCGTCGACCTGAACCTTCCTCCGGAGATGACGGGCAGGGAGCTTACCGGGATGTGGAAGGTCGTCGACAAAGAGTGCAGGAAACTCAAGATCAATGTCGTCACCGGTCACACAGCGCGGTATGCGGGGTGCAATTATCCAATGGTCGGCGGCGCGACCATGATAGGCATCGGCAGCAAGAAAGAGCTCATAAGCCCGAAAGTCAATATCGGCGATGCGATCATCGTCTCAAAGGGCCCCGCGATCGAAACGACCGGCCTCATGGCGGCATATTTCCCGAAATACCTTGAGGAGAAATACGGGAGAGCGCTTGTAAAGAAAGCGCAGGACGTCTATTACCAGATGTCGACCGTAAAAGACGCTGCTATCGCCGCGTCCGCGGGAGGCGTTACCGCCATGCATGACGCGACTGAGTGCGGGGTATTCGGCGGCCTCTTTGAGATGGCCTCGCACAGCAAGGTCGGCATGGACATATATAAAGAGGATATTATCCTGCAGGATGCGGTGAGGAAGACCTGCGAATGTTTTGATATAGACCCCTACGTCGCGATAAGCGAAGGGACCCTCCTGGCGACCGCCAGGCGTAAGAGCGCGAAAGCGGTCGTGGCTGCCCTGGCAGATGAGGGGATCCCCGCAAGTATTGTCGGGGAGGCAGTGCCGGCAAAAGAGGGGATACACGTCTATGAGGCCGGCAGGAAGCGTCGGCTTGCCCACCCTACAGTAGATCCGTTCTGGATCCGATTCGAAGAGTACCTGAAGAAAAAATAAAATAATCCTTGACAAATTAGTCGCTTGGTATATAATCACTACTAAGTTTATCATATTTATCGGATATGATGGGGGCACATCCCCGATTAGCGGAGGAAACGGTCCTGAGTTGTGGATAAGCCAAGTAAGGCGCAGAATGAAGATAACATATAGAGGAGATTACGCGTTAAAGGCAATATTCCAGCTTGCGCTGAATTACCAGGCTGATGGCGGCGGGGTTATGCCTATCACCGAGATAGCCAGGCTCGGCGACATGCCGGTCAAGTTTCTGGAGCAGATACTCCTGGCGCTCAGGCGCGGCGGGTTCGTGAAGTCGAAGCGCGGCGTTAACGGCGGTTTTGTTCTGGCGCGGCCGCCTGAAGAGATCACCATAGGCCAGGTGATACGTTTTATAGAAGGGCCGATCGAGCCGATCGCCTGTGTCGAAAAGGGCTCGTATAAGGGATGCAAAGATGTCGCGGGGTGTATTTTTCGCGATATATGGAAAGAGGTCAGGGACGCGATATCGATCGTTGTGGACACGCTGACGTTCGAGGAGCTGGTTGTGCGATTCAATGAGCGAAGCCTCAAGGGCGAGAGCGTTCTCGAATATACTATATAATAGAGGAAGGCCATGGCAAAAATGATAGCGAAAGACATATCAGAGCTGATAGGCGACACGCCGATGGTCAGGCTGAACCGCCTGGCAGGGCCGGGGATGGCGGAGGTCCTGGTCAAACTCGAATATTTCAATCCGGGCGGGAGCGTCAAGGACAGGATATGCCTTTCGATGATAGCCGACGCCGAAAAGAGAGGCGTGCTTAAAAAAGGCTCAACGATTATTGAGCCGACGAGCGGCAATACCGGCATTGGGCTTGCGATGATAGCGGCGGCCAGGGGTTACACATGCATCCTGACGATGCCGGAAACGATGTCGGTGGAGCGCCGGCAGATCCTGAAGGCATACGGCGCTCAGATAGTGCTGACGCCGGGCGCGGAGGGCATGAGCGGCGCGGTGAAAAGGGCGGAAGAGCTCGCGCAGAAGACGCCGGGCAGTTTCATGCCGCAGCAGTTTAAGAACCCGGCGAACCCCGAAGGGCACCGGAAGACCACCGCGCCCGAGATCCTGGACCAGACGGGCGGAAGGCTTGATGCGTTCGTGGCGGGCGTCGGCACGGGCGGCACGATCACCGGGGTCGGGGAAGCCCTGAAGCAGCATGACCCGAAGATCCGGATCATTGCCGTCGAGCCGAAGAAGAGCCCGGTATTGTCGGGCGGTCAGGCGGGCCCGCACAAGATACAGGGTATCGGCGCCGGCTTCGTGCCGCAGGTCCTGAATCGTGCCGTCATCGATCAGATCATACAAGTCGATGACGCCGACGCGTTCGGGATGGTGCGGGTGATGGCAAAAGAAGAAGGGCTTTTTGTGGGTATATCGAGCGGCGCTGCCGCGTGGGCGGCGCTGAAAGTCGCGCAAGATCTCGGCGAAGGGAAGAGGGTCGTTGTGCTTCTTCCCGACACAGGCGAGCGATATCTTTCAATGGAAGAGTGTTTCAAGACTTAAGTATTATCTGGAAGGAGCGGTGTGGCGATGGCAAAGACAATAAAAGAGATAAATGAGAAGATAAAACGCGGTGAGGTCGTCGTCGTGACGGCCGAGGAAGTGATCGACCTCGTTGAGAAAAAAGGCCTGAAAGAAACGGCACAACACGTCGATGTGGTCACGACCGGCACCTTCGGGCCGATGTGCTCCTCGGGCGCCTACCTCAATGTCGGCCACTCGAAGCCAAAGATCAAGCTGGGAGGCGGCAGTGTCACGCTGAACGGCGTTTCGGCGTACACAGGCTTTGCGGCAGTCGATATCTATATCGGCGCGACAGCGATGGCCGATGACGATCCCCGGAATAAAGTATACCCGGGCGAGTTCAAATACGGCGGCGGCCACGTCATAGAGGAGCTGGCCTCGGGTAAAGACGTTGTGCTGGAAGGCAAGACCTATGGCACAGACTGCTATCCGCGTAAACACATTAAGACGTATATTAATATTAATGATGTGAACGAAGCAGTACTCCTGAACCCGAGGAACTGCTACCAGAATTATAACGTGGCGGTCAACCTGTCCGCCGCGAAGACGATCTATACCTACATGGGCGCCCTGAAGCCGGCGATCGGCAACGCCAACTACTGCTCGGCGGGGCAGCTCTCGCCGCTTCTGAAGGACCCGTACTACAAAACGATAGGTGTGGGGACGAGGATATTCCTGGGCGGCGGCGTCGGCTATGTCTACTGGCAGGGCACCCAGCATAATCCGTCGGTGAAGCGCAAGGAGAACGGCGTGCCGCAGGCGCCGGCCGGCACGATCGCCGTCATGGGAGACTTAAAACAGATGAACGCAACGTGGCTGCGCGGCATATCATTCCAGGGATACGGCGTGAGCCTTACGGTAGGCTTAGGCATACCGATACCTATCCTGGACGAGGAGATATTGAAAAGCGCCGCCGTCAAAGACGAGGACCTCTGGGCTCAGATAGTCGATTACAGCGAGGACTATCCGCAAGGAAAGGTCGGCTCGCTCGGCGAGGTCAACTATAAGCAGCTTAAGAGCGGAAAGATCAGCGTGAAGGGCAAGGAAGTGCCGACGTCATCGCTTTCGAGCTACGCGAAGGCCATCGAGATAGCCGAAGAGCTTAAAGTATGGATAAAAGAAAAAAAGTTCTTCCTGACAGAATATGTGCAGGCGCTGCCCGGAGCTGATTCGGGATACTCATTCAAGCCGCTCAAGGAGCGGCCTGTGAAAGAGGAGGAATAGGACTTCGAGACATGGAACATTTTGTTCACATATTTTTACATTATCTTGCGGAGATCATTCCTGCGCTCGCGATAGGGTTTTTCATAAGCGGGCTCGTGCATGAGCTTATTCCGGAAGATGCGGTCCTGAAATATCTGGGGTCAGGCGGAATAGTGCCTATACTGGCCTCAACCATTATCGGGACGCTCCTTCCCGTCTGCTGCTGGGGCAGCCTCCCGATCGCGGTGAGTTTTTACAAGAAGGGCGCGAAACTCGGGCCGGTGCTGGCATTTCTCGTCGCGACGCCGGCAACGTCGATAAGCGCGCTGCTGGTCGCGTACAGCGTGCTCGGGCCGCTCTTCACGGTGTACATCTTCTTTGCCGTCATCATCATGGGCGTGGTCATAGGGCTTATCGGCGACATGATAAAATACACGCCGAAACCTTTGCCGGAAAAGGTCGTCTGCCCCCACTGCGAGGCGGATCCCGGCCATGTCCATACGCATAAGAAAAAGACGCCGGCCGAGCGGCTCGTCTCTGCCCTGCGGTATGCCTTCATCGAACTGCCGAAAGAAATAGGCCTAGAGCTCCTGGTCGGAATACTGCTGGCGGCGTTCGTGGCGACGTTCATGCCGCTTGCCAGGCTCATAAAGATGTACCTTGGCGGATGGATCGGGTACGTGTGTGCCATCGTCTTTGGGATACTTATGTATATATGTTCGACGGCGACCGTGCCGCTCGTCGACAGCCTCATCCGGCAGGGGATGAACTCGGGCGCAGGCATGACGCTCCTCCTCATCGGGCCGGTCACGAGCTACGGCACGATACTCGTCCTTCGGAAAGAATACGGAACGAAGGTGCTCGGCATATTTCTCGCCGCGCTCATCGTGCTCTCACTTGCGCTGGGGCTCGGTTTTCACGCCATACAGGGGATATAAAGGAGGCCATACATGGAAAACATACGACCGGTATTCAAGAGGCTGCTCGCCGCGGCAATCGTGGTATATGTCATCGGGACGGCGCTCATCCTGTCCGACCTGTGTGAGAAGGTCGGCACGCTCGAATTCGCGATGATGCATGTCACCGGCACATGCGCCGCCTCCCACAAATAATACCCGCGCTTTATGGTTTTTATGGCCGCCCGTTTATGGTAAAATAGGTTTCTGAACATAGGGGCGGAATATGAAAATTTTGGTCATATCGGTATTTTTCATCGCATATACCCTTCTTGTCCTGAAGAAGGGAAATCCCTTCGTTGTCCTGGGCGCGGCAATAGGCGTATTTCTGGTGACGGGCGCTCTCAACGTGCGGGAAGCCGTTTCGAGCATCAATTTCAATGTCCTCGGGGTTTTCTGGGGGACGATGGTCCTTTCGGGCCTCTTCATATTCTCAAAAGTCCCGGCATTTCTTGCCACGAGGCTCGTCGACAGGGCAAAATCCGTAGGGGCAGCGATGCTGTATGTCTGTTTCCTCGCCGGTTTCATATCGAGCTTTGTCGAAAATGTAGCAACGGTCCTCATAGTCGCCCCGATCGCTTTCGAGGTCGCCAGGAAATTAAAAGCCAACCCAGTACCCTTTCTTATAGGCATAGCAGTTTCATCAAACCTGCAGGGCTGCGCTACCATGATAGGCGACAGCCCCAGCATAATCCTGGCCCTTTCCAGCGGGATGAATTTCATGGACTTCTTCTGGATGAAGGGCAGGCCCGGCATCACCTTCGCCGTAGAGCTGGGAGCCATAGCCTCATTCTATGTCCTTTACCGTCTCTTTAGAAAGTACAAAGAGCCTGTTGTCCAGATAGAAGAGGTCGAGGTGAAGACATGGGTCCCGACGGTGCTCATGGGCATGATGATGTTCGCCCTGGGGGCGTCGAGCTTTATACAGCACAAGCCGCAGTACACGGTGGCGGGAATATGTATCGCGTTCGGGCTGATAGGCCTTGTGTGGCACGAACTGAAGCACAAAGAATCGATATCGCTCTTCAAGGACCTTGACTGGCACACCTTCTTTTTCCTGATAGGCATCTTCATCCTTGTGGGAACGCTTTCGCAGAGGGGCATCGTTAACGATATCGCGAATTTTATCATCAAGCACACCGGAGGCAGCACCTTCATAGCCTTTACGGTCATCATATGGCTTTCAGTGCTGCTGTCCGCCTTTATCGATAACATTCCTTACACTATAGCGATGATACCGGTCGCCAAGCTTGTCGCAAGCTCCCTCGGGGTCGGACCGGAGCTTTTCCTGTTCGGCCTTCTCATAGGAACCTCACTCGGCGGCAACATCACGCCCATCGGGGCGTCCGCCAACGTTGTCGCGGTCGGGATGCTGAGGAAGGCAAAATACCACGTAGGGTTCGGCGACTTTGTCAAGATAGGGCTGCCCTTCACGATCGCCGCGGTATCGGTCGCATACGTGTTCCTGTGGGTTGTCTGGGGAAAGTAGTTTCTCTTTAAAAACCGCTGTGATATAATCAGCGTACATGACAGGAATGGAGGACGATATGCCCATAAAGAAGATGGTTCTGGGAGCCGCTATTGCGATCATCGCCATCGCGGGCCTTCTCACCGTTACAGGCGCCGTCACACACGCGCAGGGCCAGAGCACCAGCGACTATGCCTTGCTCGGGAAACTCGACGAGATTTTAAAGGGCCAGAAAGAGATCATGGAAGACCTTGCCCTGATGAGAGAAGAATTGCGTGTCATAAAGATACGGGTGACGCAGCAGCAGTAAGGGCCCAGGAGGTAGCGCAATGGCTGGCGAACATGTCTCCTACATAGTAGCGTTCACGGCGGGCATATTGACGTTCCTCTCCCCATGCATCCTGCCGCTCGTCCCGTCGTTCATCGCGTATATCACCGGCGTGTCATATAACGACCTGAAGAACGATGGCAAGATGCACGAGGTGCGCCGCAAGACCATCTCGCACACGCTCCTCTTCATACTCGGCTTCTCGGTCATCTTCCTGCTTCTGGGGCTCACCGCGACAGCGATAGGGCAGGCGCTCTTTCAATATCAGAAAGCGATCCGCATCGGCGGCGGCGTTCTTATCATACTTTTCGGTCTCGTCCTGACCGGTATTGTGAAGCTCGGCTTCATGGAAAAGGACCACCACCTGAACGTCCACGCCAAGAAGGCGACATACTTTGGCTCTTTCCTGGTGGGCGTCACGTTCGCGGCTGCGTGGACGCCGTGCGCGGGGCCGATCCTCGGCTCGATCCTCGTGATCGCCGGGACGAAGTCAAGCGTCGGCGAAGGCGCGGTGCTCCTGATGCTCTATTCGGCCGGGATAGCGGTGCCGTTCCTCATCACGGCGCTCGCGATACACTCGTTCCTTAATTATTTTAACCGCTTCAAGAAAGTGATGTCGCATATCAATGTCGTCGCCGGCGTACTCCTGATGATCGTCGGCGTGCTCATCATCACCGATTCGTTGAATATGATCTCGGAAAGAGTGTTGAGCCTGTTCGTAAAATA
>Ga0315275_10007990_pt1 | contig 10277 bp, 9 predicted proteins | sample YL17G03_0_MG_FD_205557 | JGI IMG/M metagenome (GOLD analysis project Ga0315275, IMG submission 205557) | Sediment microbial communities from Yellowstone Lake, YNP, Wyoming, USA - YL17G03_0 | ecosystem: Environmental > Aquatic > Freshwater > Lake > Sediment | place: USA: Wyoming | collected...
GATTCTGCCTCCAAGAACATTCGCCTCAGGATCAATGAAAAAGAGGTCATTGTTTCTTCTGAAAAAACCCTCTGGCAACTCAAAGCTGAAGTTCAACCGACTGCCGATCTGGTGATCTATAATGGGTTTCCCGTAACCTCTGATCGTTTGCTCGAAGAAGGGGATGAAATTGTTTTGATCAAGAAAGGAGAAGTCCCCTCTTCGGAAGAATTTGAATGTCTCATGATGTCCAGACACACCCCAGGGGTTCACCAGAAAATCAGGAAATCGGTTGTTGGCATTGCCGGTGTGGGTGGCCTCGGATCTGCGGTGGCCATCGCCTTGGCTCGTATTGGAATTGGAACGTTGATTCTCGTCGATTTCGATATCGTGGAACCCTCCAACTTGAATCGGCAGCAGTACTTTGTTGATCAAATCGGCATGTTGAAAGTGGAGGCTCTTCGTGACAATCTCTCAAAAATCAATCCCTATGTGAAGATAAAGATCTTTCCAGAAAAAATAGACCCCAACAATGTGGAACGTCTTTTTGGGGAAGCCCCGGTCGTTGTGGAGGCTTTCGATCGAGCCGATCAAAAGGCAATGCTGATTAATGCAATCTCTGAAAGGATGTCAGAAACGTACATCATTGCAGCTTCCGGAGTCGCGGGATACGAAGCCAATAACGAGATTCAGACGACTCGATTCTCCTCGAGAATATTCATCGTGGGAGACCAGAAAACCGAGGCGAGACCCGGGGTGGGATTGATGGCCCCGAGAGTGGGCATCGCCGCCCACCACCAAGCCAACCTGGTCCTGAGGATCCTTTTGGGTAAAGAAAAGATGTAGAGGGGGCAGTAATCAAGTACGGAATGTCTTAGATTAAGGTAGAAGATTTATCTTGACAAATAGTTTTGACTATGTTAGAGTTGTCCTATCAGGAGGTAGAGACAATGGACATAGTCAAAATCTACGAGATGTTTCCTACCGAAAATGACTGCATCAAACATCTAGAAAGAGTCCGATGGAAGGGGCAACCTAGATGCCCCTACTGTAAGTCAGATGCAGTTACCCCACTTCCCAAAGAAAACCGCCATCATTGCAATTCCTGTAACACTAGCTTTAGCGTAACGGTCGGCACGATCTTTCATCATACCCATTTATCCCTTCAAAAATGGTTTCTGGCCCTCTGCATTGTTCTTAATGCTAAGAAAGGAATCGCTGCTAGACAGCTTGGTCGGGATCTCCATGTCAATCGCAATACTGCCTGGCGCATAGATATGAAGATCCGACAGGCAATGAATGAGAGAGAACAAAGGGAATTGTTAACTGGCCTTGTTGAATGCGACGAGACATATATTGGAGGCAAACCGCGTCCAGGCAGTGGAGAACCCTGTAAAAGGGGACGTGGCACCAAGAAAACCCCCGTTGTGGGTATGGCAGAACGTGAAGGAGAAATAAGGGCAGAAGTGGTTAAAAATCGCAGGCTAGACAGTAAGAATCTAAAGATGCTGGTTAGAAGAAATGTAGATACTAAAAACGCCACATTAATTACCGATGAATATTCTGGATATATCGGCATCCAGAGACTGATGCCCCATAAGATTGTTGACCATTCGGTTTGGTATGTGAACGGTGATGCTCACACAAACACAGTTGAATCTTTTTGGGCACTCCTAAAAAGAGGCATTGTCGGGCAATATCACAAGATAAGTCTAAGGCATCTACCCAAATATGTGGATGAGTTTTCTTATCGCTGGAATCATCACCAAGATGAAGATCTTTGGGCAACGACCCTACAAAAAGCAGTGGAGGTATAATATGGAAGAAAAATTACTCAAAGTGTTGTATCCAGGAACATTAAAGATAGGTGATACCAAGATTCCTTGTGCCGTGTTGGAAGATGGAACCAGAATTTTAAGGGAAAGAAGTGTTGCAAAAGCTTTGGGCAAGAAGGGAAGTGGCGCCCACTGGCAGAAAAAAAGAAGCTCTGAAAAAGGCGCCCTTCTCCCCGAGTATGTGTCCGCAAAGAACTTAGAATCTTTTATAGATGAAGAAACAATGGATAGTTTAAAGAATCCAGTTACTTATGAAACAAGGTCTGGAAAACAAGCGCAAGGTATACGGGCCACCCTGTTATCGGAAATTTGCAATATTTGGCTGAAAGCAAGGGAAAAAGGCGCTCTTATTGAATCTCAAGAAAAGACTGCTCAAAAAGCCGAGATTTTACTTCGTGGCTTCGCAAAAATAGGAATTATCGCTCTAGTTGACGAAGCTACTGGTTATCAAGAAGTCAGAGATAAACTTGCATTACAAGAGATTCTTGACAGATATCTTCGCAAAGAATGGGCTAAATGGGCCAAAAGATTTCCTGATGAATTTTATATGGAAATGTTTAGATTGAAGGGCTGGCAATGGAGGGGCATGTCTGTTAATCGGCCAATACTCGTTGGAAAGTATACAGACGATATAGTCTATAAGAGATTAGCTCCTGGTGTTCGAGATGAATTGCGAAAACGGAACCCCAAAGATGATGCGGGTAGACGTAAACAAAAACATCATCAATGGTTAACAGAAGATATGGGGGTTCCTGCATTAAGTCAGCATTTAACTGGAGTAATGGCTCTAATGCGTGCAGCTCCAAACTATGAAGTGTTTAAGCGTATGTTAGTAAGAGCATTCCCTAAACCCGGACAACAATTAGAACTGCCATATATGCAGGAAGTAGATGAAACGGGAGAAAATAACTGAACAGGAAAATTACAGGGAATCTAAATATGATATGAGAAAATTACGGTGTCCTTCACGAATATCGGGAGATTTCAATGCACCATCTTGTATTTTTCTTAGAAGTTGTTTACTGACTGGGTTGTTTTTCTTAAATATACCGTTACCAAGACAATATTCTAAATTAGCAATAGGAGTTATTCTTGAATCGGCGTAATTTACCACAGAAGTATGCGTTACAAAGGAATGTTCTCCAATATTTATGCAACAACTATTATCACATCCTATTTTCGGAGTTGTGATATTTACTAAAAGAACGACATCGCAATGTGTTCCTGCGGCAATTACAATAAATAAATGCTCTTTGTTGTTGGGAGGAGTACAAATAAGAAGAGTGTGCCCGACGGGAATCATTAAGCAGCTGGAAGGATAAGATCAAAATATTTTAGATTTGAAGCCTCCTCATCTATTAATTCAATTTCCTTTTCGGTTTTCTTTGACACCCTTAACATATCCTCAATGGGTAATGGTGTAGAAGTATCACCTGGATCTTTCCATTCAGGAAGGTATTTATGGCAAAAAACAATCATTTCTCTCCAATCTTTATCCTTAAATTGTTCATATATTTGCTCTATTAAATTCAATTCCCTTTGACTTAGCTCGTCCGTACCTGGTTCATCTATTAATGACACATCATAACTGGCCTTACGAATAAATCTGTGCCAATATGATCTATTACCCGAGAGATCTGGATAGTCAATTAAGTCGTAAGTTCGACTCAAGACCGGTCCCTTGGGCATTGACACATAAGAGTCCCCCGTCAGTGGTCTTTCCCAACGGAACAGTGCTTCTCGGTCTGTCAGGTAAAGAAGTTTAATCAGTTTTGTATAATTCAACGTATTGCCATGCTTCTTTATAAATATGGCGGCAACCTGGGTGGTTTTACTTTCGCTGTACCTAAAGGCGATCATAGCACCTCTCCTTTTCAATAATACATGAAAACGAGACATTGTCAATAGCGAACAATAGACCACTATATTATCTAGCAATTTCTATACCAAACCCATTCAAATTTTGAATCAGTCTCAGCCAAATTAGGATGCTATCAAATATTAACTACCTTAATTTATGACATTCCGATCAAGTATAGCTCCCCGTCCCCGCCTGCCGGCAGGCACAGGGCAGGAAGCTTCTTTTTTTTCTAACGCTTTTTGATTCCCATCCGTAAAGAGTTCAAGCTACTTTTGTCGAATTGTCCGACAATATCGTCGAAGTCCACAACCAACCGAAAACAGATGCAAACCCAGTCTGACTGGGCAATAACCGACAAGTTTTTCCTCTGACCTTGGACAAGGAGGTAGCAAGAATTCTTGGAGAGACAAGGGCTCTTAAGAAAATCACAAACGGCCAAACAATTTAAAAATATTAAGAAATATAAGTAAAGAAGCTATCGAAACATACGCCAACCTGTGTCCTAAAAATGATTGGCACACCTCTTGCTTAATTCAAATATACATTTAAAATTCTCATTTCAAATGTAAACAAGAAATGATCGGGTAAAGACAAGATGAAGGTCCCAAGAGAAGATGCGATCAGAACCCGAAAAAACCTGCTGGCAGCCGCAAGCGAGGTTTTCGCAGAGAACGGATACCATGACGCAACGATTGCCGAAATCTGCGGGCGAGCCAAGGCAAACGTTGCGGCTGTGAACTACCACTTCGGCGATAAAAAAACCCTTTACATCGAAGCATGGCGCCATTCCTTTGTTGAATCCTTGAAAGTCCATCCGCCGGAGGGTGGCGTCAGTGACGACGCTCAACCCGAAGAACGTTTGCGAGGACAGGTAGAAGCTCTTCTTCGTCGGATCGCTGACAATAACAATAAGGAGTTCCTCATTGTCCACAGAGAACTTGCCAATCCTACTGGACTGTTGGAGGAGGTTATGCGAAAAGACCTCCGGCCATTGCGCGAGAAGATGGAGACTCTGGTCCGTGAGCTCCTTGGCCCACGTGCCTCGGACATGCAGGTTCGGTTCTGCGCGATCGGCATCGTAAGCCAGTGCATTACTCCGATGCTCATGAGGAGGATGGAGAGGAAAAGACGAACTGGCAAAGACGATTCTCTGAGAATCGACGATATCGACTCATATGCCAACCATGTCGTGCAGTTTTCGCTGGCTGGAATCCGCACAATTCGCGAACAAGCCGAAAAAGTGAAGCTACCCGCCCACAGGGCGGGGCTTCCGGGAAATGTAGATAAATTATAGGGTCGGCTTTCCTCCCCGCCCCTGCAGCAGGAAGGCGGGGTATCCAGCCGACTTGCCCGTGAAAATCCCTTAGAACAGGACTAAGTTATGAATGCCCTCAACAAATCAACTTTGAATCGATCTCTGTCGTGGCTCTTCGCGGTCCTTGCGATATTTGTCTTCACCGGTTGCGCGGCAGTCGGACCGGATTACGTTCCACCCGATATGTCAGCACCTGCCACCTACCACAGCGAGTTCACGGGTGGCCTGAGCGCTAAGGAAATGGACCCCCAGACTCTGGCGGCGTGGTGGACGACACTCAACGATGCGGAACTATCCAGTCTGATCCATCGCGCAGTCTCAGGTAACCTTGATCTGAAGAAGGCTTTGGCACGAGTTCGCGAGGCGCGCGCCCGCCGGGGCATCGCCAAAGCCGATCTCTTTCCCACTCTCGATGCTACGGGTTCTGCCAGTGGGAGCCGCATCAACAGAGATACAGGGAGCAGCACCTCCGATGATTTTTACGCGGCGGGCTTTGATGCAGGCTGGGAGCTGGATATTTTTGGCGGCGTCCGTCGCTCCGTGGAGGCAGCAGAGGCAAATCTTCAGGCCAGCGAGGAGGATTTGCGCAATGTCCTCGTTTCCCTGCTTGCAGAAGTAGCTTTGAACTACATCGATGTACGCACCTCTCAGGTCCAAATTGCCGTGGCAGAAGCGAATCTGGAGGCTCAAAGCGAGACCTACCAGTTGACCCAATGGCGGTACGAGGCGGGTTTGAGTGACGAACTCGCCGTCCAGCAGGCCCGCTATAGCCTCGAAAATACACGTTCCCTGATACCGGCTCTGCGCACCGGACTGGAGGAGGCCATGAACCGCATCGCCGTGCTCCTGGGAGAACAACCGGGCAAGGTCCACCCGGAACTGGAGAAACGAGAGCCCATTCCGGTCACGCCCTTGAACGTTGCAGTGGGTGTGCCGGCTGACCTCCTGAGGCGCCGGCCCGACGTGCGACAGGCCGAGCGCCAACTGGCTGCGCAGACAGCCAGGATTGGTGTGGCCACGGCGGATCTCTACCCTAAGTTCACGCTGAACGGTTCTATTGGTCTGGAAGCCCTTTCACTGAGTAACCTGTCTTCGGGCACTTTGACCTTCAGCGGCGGCCCCCGAGTCACCTGGGCAATTTTTAAAGGTGGAGCGATCCGCCAAAACATTGAGGTGCAGTCAGCACTCCAGGAGCAGTACCTGATTGCTTATGAAGCCACCGTGCTCAGTGCCCTAGAAGAGGTTGAAAACGCTCTGGTGGCCTATGCTGAGGTACAACAGCGGAGGCAATCTTTGACCGAGGCAACAGATGCAGCCCAAAAAGCACTTGAACTGGCACGGTACAAATACGAGGCAGGTCTGACGGATTTCAACAATGTCCTGGATGCGCAGCGTTCGCTTCTTTCGTTTCAGGAGCAACTGGCTCAAAACGAGGGAAACGTTACCTCCAACCTGGTTCGCCTGTATAAGGCCCTTGGAGGCGGATGGACATCAATGGCCGCTGATGGAGCCCCACGGACAAGCCCGTGATCCCATTCAACCGCCCCTGTGGGGCGACATCCCGGTCAAAAGATGGCGCGCTCCTCCTCCCGGGATAAAAATGAATAGCTTTTGAAATGGAGAAAACGCATGAAATCGAACACGAATTCAGACTCCGATGTCGCACGTACCCTGGAAATTGATCAACCTCACGGATATGGCAAGTGGCTGAAACGATTGATCGTTGTCGCCCTTGTCGTGATCGCGGCTGCAGCCGGAGTGGTGATCTGGAGGACATCGGATAAGTCAAACACCACGCAGTATAAAACCGAGGAAGTCAGACGTGGAAATCTCACAGTCATCGTCACCGCTACAGGCACCCTTCAGCCTACGAACACGGTGGACGTAGGCAGCGAGTTGTCAGGCATTATCAAGACCGTCCAGGTGGATTACAACGACAGGGTGAAGGTGGGCCAGATCCTCGCCCGGATCGACACCTTGAAACTGGAAGCGCAGGTCACACAATCCAGAGCCGCCCTGGAATCAGCAAAGGCGAAGGTTTTGCAGACGCAGGCCACTGTCACAGAAACTCGCAGCAAGCTCACACAGTTTCAGAAGGTGCGGGAATTGAGCAACAACAGAGTACCTTCCCAGACTGAGCTGGATGCGGCAGAGGCGGCGCATGAGAGGGCCAATGCCGACGAAGCAAGTGCCAAGGCATCAGTGTCCCAGTCCCAGGCCACTCTTGAAGCCATTGAGACGGATCTAGCCAAATCGGTTATTCGGTCTCCCATTGACGGCATCGTTCTCGTACGCAGCGTGGAACCCGGCCAGACCGTGGCCGCATCCTTCACGGCCCCGGTGCTATTTACCCTGGCGGAGGACTTAACCAAGATGGAACTGCACGTGAATGTGGACGAGGCCGATATCGGTAAAGTGCAGGAAGGCCAAAAAGCCACTTTTAGCGTCGCCGGCTACCCGGATCGAACTTTCGAGGCACAGATCACTCAGGCCCGTTTCGGCTCGTCAACGACGTCAGGGGTTGTGACCTACGAAACCGTGCTGAAAGTGAATAACTCGGATTTGTCCCTTCGGCCTGGAATGACGGCCACCGCGGACATCACGGTCAAGAAAGTCGAAAATGCCCTCCTGATCCCCAGCGCCGCGTTGCGTTTTACCCCACCGGTACAGGAGGAGAAGAAGAAAGACGAAGAGAAAAAGTCTTCCGGCAGTCTGGTTGGTTCCCTGTTCCCGCGTCCGTCCAGACAAGGTTCCCAAAAGAGCAATGGCTCAACGGGTAACAAGTCGCAGCAGCGCGTCTGGACATTGAAGGATGGGCAGCTCTCAGCTGTCCCTGTCACGATCGGGTCAACAGACGGAGCCATGACTGAAGTTGTGGCCGGCGACATCCAGCCGGGTATGGCGGTGGTGGTCGATATCCTCAGTGCGGTGAAGTGAAGCTCCACGCCCACAGGGCGGGGCTTCCGGGAAATGAAAATACGATCATAGGGTCGGCTTTCCTCCCCGCCCCTGCCTGCCGGCAGGAAGGCGGGGCATCCAGCCGACTTGCCCGTGAGCATGATGGCCATCAATCATACGGAAAACCAACCCCTTATTGAGCTGCAGGGCGTCACGAAAGTTTACGGCACTGGCCAGGCGGCCATGCATGCGCTTCGCGGCATTGATCTTCGAATCAATGAGGGCGAGTTCGTGGCGGTCATGGGACCCAGCGGTTCGGGCAAGTCCACTTGCATGAACATCCTTGGCTGTCTGGATACGCCAACCGGGGGGATTTATCACTTCAAAGGTATTGAAGTGGGTAAACTGACCCGCACCCAGCGCACGCGGTTGCGCCGATTCTACCTTGGTTTCGTCTTTCAGGGCTATAATTTGTTAAACCGCACCTCAGCGCTGGAGAACGTGGAACTTCCCTTGATTTATCGCCGTGTCCCCGCCGGCGTGCGGCGAGCGCGTGCCCTCAAGACTCTGGAAACAGTGGGTCTCAAGGGATGGGAATCCCATACCCCTGGAGAACTCTCAGGAGGTCAGCAACAGCGGGTGGCCATTGCACGTGCGATCGTGACCGAGCCCGCTGTCCTGTTTGCGGACGAACCCACGGGTAACTTGGATACGGCCCGAAGCCGTGAAATCATGGATCTGCTCAGCGGTCTAAATCGCGACCGAGGGATCACCATCGTCATGGTCACTCACGAACAGGATATGGCAACCTATGCGAAGCGTATCGTCCATTTCTTGGACGGTCTGGTTGCGGTGGATAAGCAAAACGGGGGGACAACATAATGTTGTGGACCACGATTGTACTGGCCTTGCGTGAAATCAAGCGAAATGTCATGCGGTCGTTTCTGACCATCCTAGGAATCGTCATCGGCGTAGGCGCAGTCATCACGCTGGTGACCATCGGCGGGGGCGCCACCGCCCAAGTTCAACAGCAGATTGCAAGCATGGGAAGCAACGTACTCATGGTCACTCCTGGGAAAAGACTTGGCCCGGGTCAGTCTTCCAACACCCCTTTGTTCAAGGTGAGCGATGGAGAGGCCATTCTCAGGCAGGTCAGCTCGATTGCTGCCGTGGCTCCGGTCTCTTCCCAGAGCATCCAAGCCGTACTCGGCAACGAAAACTGGTCGACCTCGGTAACAGGAAGCGATAATGAGTTTTTTAGGGTTACGAACAGACCCATCAAGACAGGCCGAAAGTTCAGCGACAGCGAACTGCGCGGGGGTGCGGCTGTATGCATCGTGGGAGAGACCGTGTACAAGAAGCTGTTCGGCGGGCAGGCATCTTTGGGAGGAAATATTCGCCTTGAAAAACTCTCGTGTCAGGTGATTGGCATCCTGGAAGCCAAGGGACAGAACACCATGGGCATGGACCAGGACGATATCGTCGTCATCCCGTTGCGCACTTATCAGCGGCGCATTTCCGGTAACCAGGATGTCGCTCGCTTTCAGGTCTCAGTTCAGCAGGGTGCCTCGACCGAAAAGGCCCAGCAGGATATTCGGTTATTGATGAGGGAGAGGCGGCATCTATCGCAAAGTGATGACGACAACTTCAATGTCATGGACATGAAGGAGATCGCCAACATGCTCACCGGGACCACACAACTGCTCACCGAATTGCTGAGTGCCGTCGCGGCGGTCAGTCTCCTGGTGGGTGGCATAGGGATCATGAACATCATGCTGGTGTCGGTGACCGAACGCACCCGGGAGATTGGCATTCGGCTCGCCATCGGCGCTCTCGAGAGTGAAGTGCTCATGCAATTCTTGGTGGAAGCGGTTGTGCTCTCTTCATTGGGTGGATTGATCGGGATTGTGGCCGCTCTCGCCGGATCCGTCTGGCTCGCCAGCGTGTTGCGCGTACCCTTCGTCTTGAACGCAGGCATTGTCGTTATCGCCTTTCTCTTCTCAGCGGCAGTGGGCGTGATTTTTGGTTACTTCCCGGCACTGAAAGCCGCCCGACTGGACCCCATCGAAGCGCTGCGCTACGAATAGTTCACCTGGCTTCTCTTAGATAGGATCCATCGACCCGTCGGACAGCTAACGAGGCCTATTCTTTTGACATTGTACTTAAGAAGTTTTCTGGAGAGACTATCCTACACAGAAGAAATGCAGGGCAGAAGATGTTCTTGCCCACCCTCTGTTTTAACAAATCACCTAGAAAGTTAGAGGAAAGCGACCTGGGCGGGCCCTTCGCAGAGACTTCATCGGCCTAACCTTGTCTTCCGCCCCGTTCAATCATTTGCTCCAACCAGTGCAGAGGGCTCTGCGACGTGGATGAGATGGGTTACCCGAAC